>Ga0335079_10001161_pt1 | contig 30055 bp, 15 predicted proteins | sample Lox_Sample_33_FD_206719 | JGI IMG/M metagenome (GOLD analysis project Ga0335079, IMG submission 206719) | Soil microbial communities from Loxahatchee National Wildlife Refuge, Florida, United States - Lox_Sample_3.3 | ecosystem: Environmental > Terrestrial > Soil > Wetlands | place: USA...
GGGCGCAGTGCAACGGCTCGCCGAGCGGGAGTTCGGACGGCTGCAGCGCGACAGGACCTACCGCGTCCCGATCGCGCTGTTGCGCCGGCTCGCCGCGTGCGACCTGTGCCTCGATCTTACGGCCGACGCAGCGCGGCGCGGCTTCGACGAGCGCTGGCTGCCGCCGCTCGTGAACGGCATCGCCGACGCATCGGCCCGCACGGGCGAACCGAACCGCGCCGCCGCTCGCCGCAAGCTCGCCGTGGCGCTGGCAGGTATCCTCCGGATCGACCTTACAGCGTGGTCGCGGCGCGAGCGCGAGAGTTTCGAGCTGCTGGCGCCGATCGTCGCTCAGGTCGACGACGTGGCGCAATGGTCGAGCAGCGAGAAGGATGCGCTCGCAAAGCTCTGCCGCCTACGCCTCGCGCCGCGCGAGCGCGAGTACGTCGAGCGGATGCGCGACCACGACCGCCTGCGCGAAGCGCTCGCACGCGCCGCGCAGCGCGCGGCAGGTTCGGGAACGGAAGCGAACGCGCCCTAGCCCCCGCTCGCCGTCAGCCGGTACAGCGCGCCGACGACGCTGGGCGCATACCGGCCCGGAGAGAAGCTGCCGGCGAGTCGCGCCTTCGCCCGCCAGCCCGTGCAATGGCCGGGAGCGACCACGCGGGGATCGATACGCGTCTCGAGGTCATGGACCGTCGCCTCGATGCGAGCCTCCATCGCTTTGCCGGCCAGGTGATAGCCGCCAAGCACGACGTCGACCGGCGAACCGGGGAAGTGCTTCGTGGCGCAGAGGCAGGCGTTCACGATTCCGGCGTGCGAGCAGGCCGAGAGGACCGTCACGCCCCTCCCGCGCACGCAGGCCGCGACGAACCGCTCGTCCATGATCAGGGGATCGGGCTCGCCCGCGTCGCCGCGAAAGCTGTGGTGGCCGGCGAGCCCCGTCTCGTACGCGGTAACCCGATCGATCGCGCCGCTGCCGAAGAAGAACCCGTCGCAAATCGCATGGGAATCGGCGTGGGTGACGGTCTGGCCGCCCGCCTTCGCCATCGCCTCGATCGTGGGCTCCACGGGCAACATGATCATCGTCCCGCTCGGCAGCAGGATGCCGCGCTGATCCGGGCGATTCGGATGCACGTCGACGGTCGGTCGCGGCAATCCCGCCGCGGCGCGCGCAGCGCTGACCGCCGCGATCACCTGCGGAAACCCGCCGCTGTGGTCGAAATGCCAGTGCGAGAGAAATATGCATTCGATGCGCGAGAGATCGATCGCCAGGCGCTTCGCATTGACGAGCCACAGATCGGGATACGGGCCGACGTCGAAGAGCATGCAGCGCTCCCGGCCGTCCTTGCGCCCCGTGATCAACACCGACAGGCCGTGGCAGGCGCAGCAGAGCTTGTCGAACACGACCTTGCACTCGTGGCCCTCGTGCGTGCGGCTCGACGGCGTGCGCGCCGCCAGATGCGCGGCCTCCGGAGTGAGCGGTATTCCCGCATCGACGCTGGAGAGCGTGTCGGTCTCATTGTCGACGACGACGAGGATTTCGAGCTCGTCGAGCACGGCGATGCCGGCGGGAAGACTATCGGGTGGAGTCATGTCGTTCGGGTGGAGTCATGTCGTTCGGCTGGCATCGTGTCGCTCGAGTGCGGCCATCAGCCCAATGGACAGGCCTCGAACCCGTGCTCGCGGCCCAAATCGAGTCGTCGATCGGCGCTGTTGGATTCGTGGATATCGAGTCCGACTCCGAAGAGGCGGTCGGCACGCCGACGAGAAGGAACTCCTCTGGCCTGGCGGGACCTACCAGCCGAGATCCGCCCAGCTGGCGGTGAAGGCCCCATAGTAAGGGTTCGACACGTCACGAGTGGTCGCCTTCTGCATCGTCGCATCCTGCTTGGCGCGGTACGCGCTCGCTTGTTGCGCGCTGCCCTGTCCGGCCAGCTTGCTATCCGGATGGCGTTGCCGATAGGCATCGTATTGGCTCGGGCCGCCGACGTAGATCTGGTTGGCTGCCGCGTCCGGGTAGATGAAATACTTCTTGCCCGTGCGCTGCACCGCCCTGATCTGACCGGGCGCCATGCGCTTCACCCAGTCCTTCTGGGCGGGCGTCGTCGCGACGAGGACCTTGAAGCCGAGACCGAGCAGCTCGTTCTCCGTCTGCGTCGGCGTGGCTGCGACAGCGTTATCGGCAATGAGCGCTGCTAGCGCCAATGCCGCCAGCAGGGTGGGCCAATTCGCCCGGCGGTAGTTCAAGACTCGATCCATGGATTTGGCCGCTCCTTGTCGCAAATGATGCAGCATCGTCTGGTCGACGATGCTCTACGCCGAGGCTGGGTGCCGGTGACTATAGGGCGAGTCTCGGCGCGACGCAACCGATCCTCCGTCTCAGCGATGCCGGTAGGGCCTACGACTTCGGCTCATCCGTTTGGCCGATATGGGTCCCTCCGTGTCGGAGGCATAGTCGTTGGCGACTCCAATTCGCCGACAACTGCGCTTCGTGAAGAATCTCGCGCGCGAACGCCCGATGTGGCGTTGGGCGCTCGCTACCGCCGCCCTCCTGCTCGCCGCGGCACATGTGCCGGAGTCGCGATCCGACTCGCTGGTCAATGCCGGCTTCGAGGTTCCCGCGCTTGGGAGCGGCTACAAGTACAACCCGACCGGCACGGGCGTCGGCTGGACGTTCAGCGCCAACAGCGGCATCGAGCACAACGGCAGCGCCTTCAACGCCGCCACCGCACCCGAAGGCTCGCAGGCTGCGTTCGTGCAAAGGACGGGCTCGATAAGTCAGAGCGTCAACCTCGGCGCCGGGAGCTATGTCCTATCGTTCAAGGCTGCGCAGCGCGCCTGCTGCTCCACGCCTTACGCGCAGCCGGTGCGCGTCACGGTCGATGGCGCACAGATCGGAAGCCTCGTGTCGCCTTCGAGCACGAGCTTCGCCGCCTTCAGCATCGCGTTCACGCTGTCGAGCACGGGCCAGCATGTCCTGGCGTTCGCCGGCACCGATTCGGCGGACAAGACCAGCTTCATCGATGCGATCACGCTGAGCACCGGCGGCCTTCCGACCTCCACGACCACGGTCGCGAGCTCGCTCAACCCCTCGACGGCCGGGGCCGGAGTGACGTTCACGGCCGCGGTGAGCGGGGTTGCGCCCACCGGCAGCGTCGCCTTCACTGCCGACGGGGCCGCGCTTGCCGGGTGCAACGCTGTCCCGCTCCCTTCGGGCGGCACAAATTCCAAGAACGTCACTTGCAGCACATCGGCGCTCGCCGCGGGAACCCACGCCATCCTCGCCGCTTATTCGGGGGATGCGGGTAACCAGGGCTCGGCGAGCGTGGCGCTCTCCCAGCTCGTGAATCCGGTGCCGGGCGCATTGACCAATCCCGGCTTCGAGGTCCCTGCGCTCGGCAGCGGCCATCAGTACAACCCGACCGGGACCGGCATCGGCTGGAGATTCAGCTCGAACAGCGGCATCGAGCACAACGGCAGCGCGTTCAACGCGGCGACAGCGCCGGAGGGCTCGCAGGCGGCGTTCGTGCAACGCACGGGCAGCATGAGCCAGACGCTGAATCTCGGCGCTGGCAACTACACGCTCTCGTTCAAGGCGGCGCAGCGCGCCTGCTGCACCAGCCCCTATCCGCAGCCGGTCCGAGTAACGGTGGACGGAGCGCAGATCGGCAGCCTCGTGTCGCCCGCGAGCACGGCGTTCGCCGCCTTCAGCGTCCCCTTTTCGATAGCGAGCGCCGGCGCGCACACGATCGGCTTCGCCGGTACGGATGCCGGCGACAAGACCACGTTCATCGACGCTGTCACGCTCGCCCCTGGCACGCTTGTCGCGAGCAGCACTGCGATCTCGAGCTCGCTCAACCCCTCGGCGCTCGGCGCGGCCGTCACTTTCACGGCCACGACGACGGGAAGCGCGCCGACGGGAAGCATCGCGTTCAGCGCCGACGGCGTCGTTCTTGCCGGATGCGCGGGCGTCGCGCTCCCTGCAGGCAGCGCCAACTCGAAGAGCGTCGCCTGCGGCACCGCCTCGCTCGCGGCCGGTACGCACGCCATCGTCGCGACTTACTCGGGCGATGCGGGCAATGCCAGCTCCGCCAGCACGGCACTTTCGCAGGTCGTGAGCACGGTGAAGAGCCAGACGATCAGCTTCGCTCCGATCCCCAGGCAAGTCCTCGGTACGGCATTCCCGACGCTGAGTGCGACGGCATCCTCCGGCCTCGCGGTTGCGTTCACTTCCCTGACCGCGCCGGTTTGCATCGTCGGCGGGACGACGGTGACCCTGCTCGCGCTCGGTGCCTGCACGATCCAGGCGACACAGCCGGGCAACGCGGCCTACAGCGCGGCCTCGCCCGTGAGTCGCAGTTTCGTCGTCATGGCAGCCGCTCAATTCTCGGGGCCACTCACCTACGCCACGGGTACGTTTCCTAGCGGCGCCGCGATCGGCGATTTCAACGGCGACGGGATCCCCGATCTCGCGGTCGCCAACGCCTTCTCCGCGAGGGTGTCGATCCTGCTCGGCGCGGGCAGCGGGACGTTCGTGCCCGGCATTGACGTCCAAGGGGTCGGCGAGCCGATTGCAGTCGCCGTGGCCGATTTCAACCACGACGGCAAGGTCGACCTCGCGGTCGGCGACTTCTGGAGAGACGGCGTCTATGTCTTGACCGGCAAGGGTGACGGTACGTTCACGATGTCGGCGACCCTCCCCCTGGGCCCGGCGCCGAATGCCCTCGCCGTGGCCGATCTGAACGGTGACGGCAACACCGATCTCGTCGTCGTCAACGGTACCCGCTCAGACGTCACCGGAAGCACGGTGACGATCGCCCTGGGCAAGGCCGACGGATCGTTCGGCGCTCCGTCCACGTACGCGACCGGGCGCAGTCCCTACGCCGTCGTCGTCGCCGACTTCAACGCCGATGGGAAGCCGGATCTCGTCGTTGCCAACGGCGACGATGGCACGATTTCGCTTCTGCTCGGCCGGGGCGACGGCACCTTCGGTGCCGCGGTGGCCTACGCTGCCCACACCTACCCCGATGCGCTGGCCGTCGGGGATTTCGACGGCGACGGCAAGCTCGACCTCGCCGTGGCCAACGATTACAGCAACGACATCTCGATCCTCCTTGGTCGCGGCGACGGAACCTTCCGGCCCGCCGTCAGCGTAGCCGCCGGCGACGGGCCGGCCAGCGTGGCTGTAGCAGACCTGAACGGCGACGGCTCCCCGGACCTCGTCGTGGCGAATCGCTTCGACAACACGGTCGCGATCCTCCTGGGCAACGGCGACGGAACCTTCCAGCCGCCATCGATCTACGAGAGTCTCGGCGGCCAGCTCGAAACGATCGTCGCCAGAGACCTCAACAACGACGGCAAACCCGACCTGATCGTCACGAGCGCGGCAACCAATGCGGTCGCGGTCATGCTGAACTGGACGATCTCGGGCGCGCCGGCGTCGCTCGCGATCGTCTCGGGCGGCGCGCAAAGCTCGGCCACGGGGACGAGCTTCGCCGAGCCACTCGCGATCGTGGTCAAGGATGCCTCCGGTCATCCGCTCGGCGGCGTGCCTGTGACCTTTACTGCGCCCGCCGCCGGCGCCTCCGGTACGTTCGCGGGCAGCGGTACGGTCGCTCGCGTTGCCACGAACACCGCGGGGATCGCGAACGCTCCGACGCTGACGGCCAATGCGCTCGTCGGTTCGTTCACGGTCACCGCGAGCGCGGCTGCACTGAGCGCCAGCTTCGGGCTCACCAACACCGCGCCAACGGGTAGCCCGCCGTCGTTTACGACCGGGCCGCTTCCGGCCGGCACCGTGAGCGTGGCGTACGACTACGTTCTGTCGGCCTCGGGCACTCCTGCGCCGACATTCTCGGTCAGCTCACCAGGCTTGCCTCCCGGCCTGAGCCTGAACGCGGTAACGGGCGAAATTAGCGGCACGCCCAGCGCGACCGGAACGTTCGGCGGGACGTTCACCGCGAGCAATGGCTTCGCACCGAACGCCACGCAGAGCTTCTCGGTGACGGTCGCCGCCATCGCCCAGACGATCGCATTCCCGGCGCTGCCTGGGCGCACGTTTGGCGATCAGCCGTTCGTGGTGATCGCGACTGCCTCGTCCGGACTTCCCGTGAGCCTGGCTTCGCTTACGCCCTCGGTGTGCGCGGCGATCGCTAACAGCGTATCGATCGCCGCGGCGGGAACGTGCACGATCCGCGCCAGCCAGAGCGGCAATGCCACGTACGGGCCCGCGCCGTCGGTCGAGCAGAGCTTCGCGGTCGCACCCGCCAGCCAGAGCATCGCCTTTCAGGCTGTGATCGGCGCATCTCTCGACAAGCCTCGCCGAGATCTTTATGCATCCGCCTCGTCGGGGCTGCCCGTCCAACTCGTTTCACTCTCGCCATTGGTGTGCGTCGTCTCGGGCGCCCTCGCCTCGTTCGTCGCGGTCGGGACGTGCACGCTCCGCGCTTCGCAGCCGGGCAATGCCAACTACAACGCGGCCCCGGACGTCGACCAGAACGTCGCGGTCGCGATGGCGACCCAGACGATTACCTTTTGGACTCCCGACGCGCACGCCGTGGGCGCGCCGTTTCCGCTGGACGCGACAGCCTCATCCGGGTTGCCCGTCTCCTTCGGCTCCCTCACGCCGACGATCTGCACGGTCGTTGCCTTGACTGCCAATCCCATCGCGGCGGGCACCTGCACGATCCGTGCGTCTCAGGCGGGGAATGCCTCCTACGGCTCGGCGACAGCGGACCGGAGCTTCGTCGTGACGCAGCTACCCACGGGGTCGCTGCCCGCCACAGGGCCGCCTCCCTTTCTCTTCTACTCCACCTTCCTGGGCTCGAGCGGTGGGGATTCGGTTTTCGACGTCGTCGTCGGCCCCGATGGAAGCGCGTACGTCGGCGGATCGACCGCCGCCACGGATTTGCCCGGGTTGAGCTCCGCGACGTTCACCAACGCCGGGCTGGACCTTCTCTATGTGACGAAGCTTCGCACCGGCGGCGGTGGATTCGAATTCACGACCGTCATCGGCGGGAGAAGCCCGCGGATCGACGGCACGGGTGGCCTGCCCTACGTGGGATCGCTGCAGGACGGTCTCGGCGCCTATCTCGGTGGCGGCCAGGTCGAAGCCATGGCCGGCGATGCTGCAGGCAACGTCTACGTCGCGGCCTACGCCAACGGAACGAGCTTCCCGGCAGCCGGAGGCACTTACGTTCGCGCAGGGCCGAAGGCGCTCTTCAAGCTGAGTTCCTCGGGCACCGTCCAAACGGTGACGAGCTCAATCGACCCCGCCGTGATGACGATCCGCGCGCTCGCCGTCGACGCGTCAGGCGCGATCTATTTCACGGGCGTCGCCGGTCCCGGGCTGGCGACAACGGCCGGTGCGGTCATCCGCACGATGCCCGCGCCAACGGGCCCATATTGGACCCAGACGGCTCCGTATCTCATCAAGCTCGCCCCGGACGGCGGCTCGGTCATTTTCTCCACGTATCTCTCTCTCCCGGGCAGCCGGTCCAGCTTGCCGGCCGACCCCGGCCAATCGCTCATGGACTCGGTCACGACGGCCTACGCGCTTGCGGTCGATGCGTCGGGAAACATCTTTGTGGCCGGCCAGGCAACCGCCGACGAGTTTCCCGTCACGCCGGGCTCGCCCGACACGCCCGATGCGAAGAATCGCGACGCGTTCGTCGCCAAGCTGAGCCCGGTCGGCACCGCGCTGATCTTCGTGGCGCGACTGGGCGGCCGCGACGCCGAGCGCGCGACCAGCGTCGCCTTGAGCCCCGACGGCGGCATCCTCATCGGCGGCAAGACCGCGACGCAGCCATTCGTGGGCTCGGCCAGCGCGATTCAATCGGTCGTCAGCTTCGGTCTCCAAACACCGCTGATCGATCGCGAGACCGGATTCGTCGCCAAGCTGTCTGCGGACGGGAAGCAATGGCTGGGGGTCGCGGCGATCGGCACCGAGGGCGGGAGCCTGGTGGCGAACTGGTCGCCTGACGCTTCGCCCTATCCGGTCAAGGTCGCCGTCGACAGTGCAGGTGCGATCTACGTCACGGGAACGACTTGGACCGACCGCACCCTGCCGCTGCTGAGCAACCTCTCGGACGTCCACCTGGGCGGAGCCTTCGTGATTAAGATGTCCTCGGATCTTACGAAGCTGATCTATTCCACGACGCTCGGCGACGGAGTCGCCGCCGGGCTCGCTCTGGACAGCTTCGGCAACGCCTTCGTCGCGGGCTACGACAACGCAGCGATCCCTGCGATCAACGCATCCCAGGCGGCGCCGTTGCCGGGCGAGGCGAGCCCCGGGGCGTTCCTCGCGAAGCTCAACGACCAGAGCGGACCGATCGCGCTGGCAAGCGATCAGAATCCGGCGGTTGCGGGCCGGCCGGTTGCTCTCCGCATGACGCTGGCCGATGCGCGCGGCTCCGGCGTTGCCGAGTTCGACGACGGCGGGCAGGTGATCGGCAGTGTCGCCCTCGCTTCCGGGTCCGCGACCCTGTCGACGACTCTGGCGGTCGGCATTCACCGGCTCCGTGCGGTGTTTCACGGCGACGGTGTGCTCGACGGCTACGCTTCGCCGGAACTGCTGCTGGTCGTCAATCAGCCCTAGGAGCGCGCGTGCGACGAGCCTTGGCAATCTTCTCGGTAGCGGCGACCCTGGGCTCTGCGACCCACGGTGCGTTTGCCGTCGCGCCAGCCATCGCCATCGTCTATCCGACGCCCAACGTTACGATTTCAGAAGCGCAGACGCCAAAGATCCGGCTTCAGGTCGCCGTGGGTCCTGGCGCAGCCTACGTGGGCTACTACGCGTGCCAGGCCGCGGGGTCCGCGTGCGCCGGTCCGGCGATCATTGCAGGGACGAGTGAGGTGCCTCCCTTCGACGTGCTGTGGACTCCGCCCGACGTGCTCACCAACGCCGCCGCGACGGTACCCTACCTCGTCTGGGCGGAGGCGCAGAACGCTCTCGGAGAGGCGCGACAGTCGGCCCCCGTTCCCATCACCCTGCTGCAACCCGAGGATGTGCCGAGCATCACGCTGGTCGTCCCCAAGTTGCCGGGCCACTTCATCATGCCCGCGGCCCCGGTCCTGTACGCGACGGCGATGCCGGGCAACACCGCGACGCCTTCGACCATCGTCCGGGTCGACTTTCTGGATGGCGGCGCGGTCATCGGCAGCGTGACGACCCCCAACGCCGTGCCGAGCGGATACGCGCTCGCGTGGCGAACGGCGCAGCCGGGAGAACATCTCGTATCCGCACGAGCGGTCGACTCGCTCGGATACTCGACGACGTCGGCTGCCGTCGCCATCCACGTCGCTGCACCCGACGATCCGCCGCAAGTGCATCTTACGTTGCCCCGGAGTGGCGAAACTTACGCACCCGGCGCGCTGGTGCCGCTTGCCGCGACGGCAGCGAGCGCGAGCGGTTCGATCGAGCGCGTCGAGTTCATGGAAGGCCAGGTCGTCATCGCCACGGCGAGATCGGCGCCCTACTCGGCGACCTGGGTCGACCCGCCACCGGGCAACTTCGCCATCGTCGCCAGGGCCTTCGACGATCTCGGCATGGCCACAGCGTCTCCGGCCGTCTACGTGCAGGTGCTCGACATGCCGCGGGCGCCACTGGTGGTGCTGACCGCGCCAACCTCCGGAAGCACGGTCCCAGCAAGCGCCCCGCTGTCGCTCGCCGCAACGGCGCTCTCGCCCGACGGCCGCATCGGCCAGGTCGATTTCTACGCCGGAGCCACCTTGCTCGGGACCGCGACCGCGCCGCCGTTCGCGTTCAGCTGGTCGACTCCACAGGTTGGTGCGCAAACGCTCTACGCGAAGGCCCGAGACGCGAACGGCAGGAGCACGGCCTCCTCCATCGTCCCGGTCACGGTCACGAGCAGTCTCGTTCCATCCGTGAATCTGAGCGCTCCCGCGAGCGGTTCGACGTTCACGCTTTCGGCGTCGATATCGGTCAGTGCGAACGCGTCCGAGCCGGGCGGAACGATCGCGAAGGTCGACTTCTACGCCAACGGGAATCCGATCGGCAGCAAGACCACCGCCCCCTACAGCATCGTCTGGAGCAATCCGGCCGCGGGCGGCTACACCTTGTCTGCGAAGGCTACCGATGCCTCAGGAGCGGTCGCCACTTCCGCAGCCGTCCCGATCACGATCAACCCGCCCAGCCCGACGATCACCCTGAGCGCTCCGGTGGACGGCAGCCGTTACGGCGGGGGCCAGACGATCAATCTCGTCGCCCAGGCGACGACACCTGGAAGCTCCATCACCAAGGTCGACTTCGAGGCGGATGGCGTCCGCATCGGGACGATCACCGCCACCGGCGCTCCGTCCTCGGCGACGTTCACGCTGAACTGGAGCGGAGCGCCCGCCGGCACGCATGGCGTCTCGGCCAAAGTTGTCGCTGCGAGCGGCTCGACGGCCGCGTCGGCGACGATCGGCATCACCGTGAGCGACCTGTCGGTTGCGATGCTGGAGCCGGCGGGCGGCCAGGTGTTTGCGACGACGGCGCCGATCGGTCTCGGCGCCGGGGCGACGGAGACCGGTGGCACGATCTCCCGCGTCGAGTTCTACGCCGATGGAGTACTGGTCGGAACGAGCAGCGCAGCTCCGTACGCGGCAATATGGACCAACGCGGCCAGTGGAACGCACTCCGTTGCGGCGAGAGCGTTCGACACCGCCGGATCGAGCGCGATCTCCGCGCCTGTCACGGTGACCGTCGTCGCGAACCCGACCGTCCAGATCGATGCCGGCATCGATGGGGCCACCGTCGCCGACGACCGGGCGACGATCAGCGGGACGGTCCAGGCGCCGATCAACTCGGCCGTCGCAGTCAACGGACAGCGGGCCATACTCGGCCTCGACGGGCGGTTCCTGATCGAAAACCTTCCGCTCCAGACCGGCGCCAACCCCATCGTCGTGACCCTCAACGCGCAGGGCTCGACTCCCGTCGCCAAGAGCGTGACCGTCACCAGCAACGGGACCGCGCCGTTCGAGTTCGCCTTGGATCGGCAGGAGGGGCTCGCACCATTGACCGTCAACCTCTCGATCCGCAACCGCGGCAACGTCGCCTTCCAACGGATCTCGATCGACACCACCGACGATGGAACGCCCGACCTCGTGCTGACCGCCTTGCCGGCAGGCGGCACGACCCAGTCGATCACCTACGGAGTGCCAGGCCTCTACACCCTGCGCATTACGGTCTACGATGCCAGCGATCGGCCGATCTACGTGGCGACCCGCCACGTGCGCGCGATCGAGCCTGCCGAGATCGGTTACAAGCTTGCGAATGTCTATGCGACACTGGTCGATGATCTCGCCGCGAACAACGTCCCCGGCGCACTCACCGCCTTCGTCGATGGCGCCCGCGACCGCTTCTCGACGGTGTTCTCCGCATTGGGCGCATCGCTGCCGAGCGTCGCGACTCAACTCGGGACGCTGACGAACGTCGTGGTCATGGAAGACATCGGCGAGCTATCGGTCGCGCGGACGGTCGGCAGCGACACGCAGATTTTCATGATCTATCTCATACGGGGTAGCGACGGCGTATGGCGCGTAGAGACGATGTAATGGCTACGAGGACTGCCGACATGCCCCGATGGGTGTATGCGGCCGTGCTTGGAACCTGGGCGCTTGCCATGGGCGCGTGTTCGAAGAACGATGCGCCTCCGCAAGAGACCGTCAACCGCGGCCAGGTCTTCGACCAGGACTCGGGGCAACCGATCGCCGGCGTCATCGTCGTCGGGGTATATCGAGGGAGCATTCGGGGCTCGGGCGCCACCTCGTGCAATCGCGTCGAGAGCGCCGTCTCGGACAAGGACGGTTGGTTCGAGCTGCCGCTCGACCCGGAAGCCGGCCCGCTCGCGATGGAGGGCTATCACCGTGATTATCGCCACGGCTGGCCGGTACGAGTGGCCGTCTGCGGCGTCAAGGGAGACGGGAATCCGCACGAATGTCAGATATGGCAGGAGCGCCGGGACCGCAACGACAAAGTGATTTCCGTTGTTAAGGAACCGGCGATCTACGACAGCGAAGCGGCGGCGGCCAAAGCAGCAAGAGAGAACACGGATCTCTATTTGAAGCGATTCGACGGTACAAGAGAGGAACGTCTTCAAGAGTTGTGGCGGCTTCCCGCTGCCAATTCTTGCCTCGCACCGGCAAAGACTTCGCAAGGACTGCTTCCCTTCCTGGAGGCGATCCTGCAGGAGCAGATCGAGTTGGGAGACTATCCGCAGAAGATCAGGGTCACGAACGAAAGACTTGAGACTGTAAGAAAAGTATTGCAGCCCAGGAATTGAAGATGAACTCAAGTAGTAGCCGCACTCCCAACTTATGGTCGATCGGCCTTTGCACTATCGGATTCCTATCGACACCCGTCGATGCACTTGCATACGAGCAGGCTACTCACGGAGCGATGACGCGGGAAGCAATTTTGCAGTCGCAGTTAAGTCCATCGATCCCCGATCTACTCCAGCGGCTAGGCATTGCGTCTAGTCAGCTCTCACTGGGCAGCCAGTACCTGGACTTGGCCGATAACGGCCTGGTGGCAACCCGATCGAATGCGCCTTCGGGTCCCCAGTATCCTCCTGCCTTCGGGAGAGCCAAGGTCCAAGATGCAAACCGACAATCGGTCTTTCAGCCGGAGCTAGGTTCACTTCCCGGCTGGCTGATGCTCGGAGCCATCCGCGAAGACGATACTCCGTACGACGCCGGAGCACTGGAAAACAACCCGCAGGACGATCCTAATGGCGCGATAAGCCGCGTGCTAAACCATTTTCACGATCCCTACAACGATCGAGGATTGCAGATAAGCATCGAAGCGCCTCGGACCCGGGCATCGGACTGGGCCCTGACCGATGCCGGCAACCACTTCAATGCACTCCGAGCTCGCGAGGCAATGTGGCGCGCTTTGACGCTCAAGACTTCTCCAGCTCAAGGGGTTGCTGACCTCCCCTTTATGCCAAGCAGCGACATGCCGACCAAGGAGGCGCTGCGAATGGCTTATTGGGCGACGACGTTCCGGGCACTCGGCGATATCGTTCATCTGCTCCAGGACATGGCGCAACCTCAGCACACCCGCAACGATCCGCACTCCGGTCTGTTCTGCGGCGGCACCGGCAGTTGCACTGGGGGGCACGCCAGCTTCTACGAGAGATATGTCGACAGCAGCGTCGTCGGCAATACGAGCTTCACATTGCGCGAACGCACGACGTGGGAATACCTCGACCATACATCCGGAGGAATCCAGGATAAGCCAGTTCCGACCGTTCCAGGAACCCTTGCCTACGGCGGCTACCCCGTGCCGCGCTTCGCGGACTATCGGAGCTATTTCGTCACTGCGACCGGATCGGCAAGCGTCGCGGGAAAGGGGCTGGCCAACTACAGCAACCAGGGTTTCTACTCGGCAGGGACCAACATCTCGGATCCACGCACGATCGGTAGCGGCTATCCGGAGCCATCCCCGACGGGTATCGGTCTGGGTGAGACTACGTTACCCGACGGCACGGTAACGAATACCGGTGGCAAGGAGGTCGGCGGATCTCTGAGGCTGAAGCTTGGCAGCGTTGTGGACACGCTGAACCCGAACTACACCGAGGGCGCTATTCGGCTCGCCTCCTACGGGCTCTTCGACCAGTTCCTGAAACCCATCGGCAAGTCCCAATACACCCTCAACCACTACAACTACGACGACCAGATGCGGCTGCTGATCCCGCGCGCAGTGGCATATACGGCGGGCCTGCTCGATTTCTTCTTCCGCGGCCGCATGGAGATAGGCCTGGCGGACGAAGGCGTCTACGGCATCGTCGATCACGCACAGCTCATCTCGCAGGGTCCGACGGACCCGCTCGGCGGCTTCAAAGGTTTCAAGCAGATCCGCCTCCGTCTCTCGAATTCCACACCGACGATCGTCACAACCAGCGACGGCACGAGGGTACCGCAGACCATGACCGGCGGTGTGCTCGTCGCGGTCCTGAAGTTCCATCGCAACGCTTGCTACAGCGATCGGCTCGACGGCGAGATCACCGATCCGCAGCAACTCTCCCTGTGCCGGACGCCGGACGAGGAGATCGTCGTCTCCGACCCCGTCAAGGTCCCCGAGCAGGGTGCCATCCCGATGGCCGACGCGAATCCCGGCAGCGCAGAGTTCTCCTTCCGATTCGCGAATGCCTTGCCGATCAACGCCTGGGACGTCGTGCTGCAGGTCGTATACCGCGGCCAGCTTGGCGGCGAGAGCGATGCGGTCGTCGTCGCGACGAGAGACATCTCGGAGCCGACGTTCATCACCGCGTTCAACGATACGGACAAGATTCTGATTGGAGGTAGCTGCTACGACCCGGTGACGGTCGCCGCGACCGACGCACTGTGGAATCAGCTCGGCGCGGCCTGCAAGCCAACTTCAGGCAGCTCGCGCTACGTGACCAGCATCTGCGCGAATGTCCCGCTCAACGTGCGGCTGACCACCGGGACCGGCACGGCCCCGGTGACGGTGTCGATGGAGTCTTCCGGGCCGCTGGACCAGCGCATTCTTCCGCGGCGCTTCGGTCGGATCGCGATCCTTGGCGAGCTGGCGGGGGGCACGACCATGACCCTCGGCTTCTACAACGGATCGCTCGTGCTTCAGGGCGCAGGCACGCAGCATTATCTGAATTATCGCGCCGAGCAACAGAACCTCGTCACGTTCACGGCCAACACCTACGTCAGCACGCTGTCGACCGTTACCGATTCGTACGTGCGGCACCGAGGTGTGAAGGCCTGGCAGGGACAATACTTCGCCGTCGACGGGACGAGCGGCGCCGTCAGCGGCGCCTGCCCGGACGCGCAGCTCGATCCGCTTCTCGGAGCCGAGCGATCTCCGCAGGCGGCGACGATCAGCGGTTGGGTGGATCCTTAGCCGGTGGAGTCGGCGGCCAGACCCATCGGCGGCGCAGGCGCCGCATCGACCTCTTGAGCGTCTAAGCCGAGCCGGCGACCGACCGACGCCCCGGCCCGATCCATGACAGCAGCCCCAGAGCCAGCGTCAGCAGCACCACGCTCGTCGGCTCCGGCACCGTGGTCGACAGGGTGACGACCGGCGCAGGCGTCACCTCGCTCGCGAACGTCGCGAACTGCGGGCTCGCCGAGTCGATGTCCAGCGTCAGCAGAGCGTCGATCCCGCTCGGATCCGTGGTCGCGACCGGCGTGCCGTCCGGCAGCAGGAGCACCATGGAGAGCTGATCGGGCGTGCCTCCGGCGTCCACATTGGTCGTGATGCTGAAGTCGAACGAGAAGACGCTGCCGGGCGTGAACGACGACGCGAAGATGTTCAGGAAGTCGCTGTCGACGATCGACACCCCCGATCCGAGGTCGCCGCTCACGCCGCCCGTGGTCAGCGTCGTGTCGACCGTGCCCGCGCTCCCTCCGGCGCCGAACGCGAAATCGCTGAGCGTGACCGTGTTGTTCGCGTCGCCGGTGCCGCTCCCGTCGATGAAGACGAAGGCGATCTCGAACGGACCGGACAATCCCGAGGTATCGAGGCTCACCGAGCCCGTGATCGGACCGGCGCTCGCCGGGGCCGGCGCGATCGCCGCCAGCAGCCCCGCAAGCGCAACCAGGATTTCCCATCGCTTCGTCGTCATGATGCCCCCTTTTAGCGTCCCGCGCTTCCCGCCAGCACGCGCGTCGCGTACGTGATCCCGGTACGGTTCGGGTCGGTGAACTGCAGTGCGAGCGCAGCGCTCGCGCCCGGAGTCAGGCCGCCCGCGAGGTTGATGAACGGGCTCCCGGCCGGCGCCGCGCACGAAGTCGTGCCGCTCGGGTTGAACAGCGTCGCGTTGCCGCTCAGGCTGTCGAGCACGAGCGACAGCGGCCCGGTGATGGCGCTCGCCGAGGTGTTCTTGAGCGTCACCGTCTGCGCGAAGCGTCCCGTGGCGAAGTTGTATCCGAAGCCGCCACGAGTCACCTGCACCTGGGGGCTCACGTCGGTCGCGCACGCGGGCGCGGACCCGATCTGCGTGGTCGCCTCCGCGGCCGTCTTCGGCGCCTCGGCGTTGCCGACCAGGTCGGAGGCGAGGCTGTAGAAGCCGTAGGTGTGTCCGACCTGCCCGATGAACGTCGCCGATGTCTGGGACGTGCTCCCGACGAACAGGTTGAACGGGCCGCCGTTGTCGGACGCGAACACCGAGTACCCGGCGATGCCCGAGCCCGTGTCGCTCCCCGCCCATTGCAGCGGGAAGCTCGTCGAGGTCTGGGTGGGCGCCAGCGCCGTGACGCGGCTCGTCGGGCTCGAGTTGTCGATCGTGTTGCACCACTGCGGCGTGGGGATCGGCGCATTCGTGTCGAACACGATCGAGGCCTGGTTGCAGATCGTCGTCCCGGTCGCGAGGCCGCTCTTGGGCCGGACGGTGTACAGGACGCCGCCCGCGCCCGCGGGCGGGTTCGTGTCCGGCGGCAGGAAGCCCGACAGCGGGTCGTTGGTGAGCTCCAGCGTGTCGGGGTCGAGGGCGTTCAGGCGCCACGTCACGATGCCGGTACCCGCGTCGAGCGCCGCATCGATCTTGACCAGGATGTTCTGCCCGGGCCTCAGGTCCACGCCCCCGGTGTAGTGCGTCGTCCCCGGCGAGATGGGGACGGTGACGTTCCCGAAGGACACGGCGGTGAGGCTGAAGGTAGAGAAGTCCAGGTTCGGATCGAGCTGATCGGTGACCACCACCTGCTGCACCGATGCCGTCGCCGTCGCCTGGTTCTCGAAGTGGATGCTGTAGTCGAGCGGGTTGCCGCTGACGAGGAAGTGCGCATCGGACACGCCGATCGGGCCCACCTTCTCGTTCGGGTCCTTCGTGAAAAACTCCTTGATCGGAAGCACCAGGCAATCGCCGTTGCCCACGCCAACGGGGTTGGGAATCGAGAGCTTGGGACAGTGCCCCGAGAGGCTGTCGGGGACGCACACCAGGGTGCCGTCGTCCAGCATGTGTACGTGATGGTTAGGCAAGGACTCGCATTGCGCCCGGGTCGGCTTGCAGGCATCGCCCGAGAGCAGCTTGAGCAAGGCAGGCAGGTCGATCTTGCCGCCGATGGGGCAGTCCGGGGGGATGGGCAACGGGGGCAGGCCCGGGTCGTCGGCGCACCTCGTGTTGTTGTTCTTGTCCGGCTGGCACAACACGCAGAAGCAGCCGGCCGGAATGATCGCCGACCCGCACCGGATGATCGGGCACTCGCGCAGCGGATCGGGCAGGCTCGCGGGCGTCGCAGGCGGAGCGGGATTCCGCGGCAGTCTCGCCGCGGCGAGGGGCGGCGGCGACCGCGCGAACGATGCCGCCGGCGCCTGCATGCTCGAGTACGAAGGCGCCGTTGCGCTCTTCGGCGCCAGCCCGCCCGACGGCGGCGCGCTCATTGGCGCGGTGGTCTGGCTCAGCCCGAAGATCGCGGCATCCATGGTAAGTTGCGCGAGGCTCGATACGCACGGCCGCGCGCCGAATGTCTCGAGCAGCACCGTCCGGCAATCTTCGAGCGTGAAGGCGTACTGGTTCTGGACGTACTGCTGCGTCGCCGGCACCGCCGTCGAGGGAATCGTGAAGCCCAGGACGTTCTGCGCGTACGCCTGGGCACCCTGCACGAGCCCGGCGAGCGTCGAAGTCGAAAGGCCTGGATTCATGAGCGAAGGCTCGAGCAGCGTGTAGTCGAAGAAGGTCGATCCGGGCTGCGATCCCGGCGGGGAGCCGAGCGTGATCTCGAGGAAGCCCGTGTAGCCAGCCGGAACGATCGGCAGCAGCAGCGGAATGTACGCGTACCCGCTCTGCGCTCCGATGTCGGCCTCGACCGGGGCCGACGACCAGTCGGCGAAGAGCTGGCCTGTCTGCGGCGGCGGAGGCGTGATCGGGAACTGCAGCAGGTACGAGAAGTGCGACGGGAGCTCGAGGCCGATCGGCACGCCGAAGGCATCCGCCGTTCCCCGGTTGCCGAAGAGCACGATATAGCTGTTCGACCAGCCCACGCGGATGCTCGATGGTCCGACGAAATCGATCCAGACCTGCTGATCGTTGGCATTGACGATCGAGAAGGCCCCGGTGCGCGACGCGGTCGTCCCGTCCGGGTTTGCGACGACGATATCCCAGGCGCCGGTTGCCTTGCCGGTGAGGTCGAAGGTTGCGGCGATGACGGAGCCGCCGTCGTCGAGCATCGCGGGGCTGGCAGGGACGTCCTGCTGGCCGGCCCGGTGGAGCGACACCGTCGCGCCGGTTTCGAATCCGCTTCCATACACCAGAGCCTCGATCGCGCCCGCGTTGCCGCCGCTGCTCGGTTGGGCTCCGGAGACCGACAGGCCGCTCGCCTGCTCGAATGCACCGATGTCGCAGGCTTTTCCGCGCGGCCGCAGGAAACCGCGCTGGTCGACGGCGGTGCACGCGGCCGCGGCGCTTCCCGGCGTCGCGGGATTGCCCGCATCGATGGCCGGGCTGCCGGAGAGCAGTGCCTGCGTCTTCGTGGCGCCGCCGTTGTCTGCGAGCACGCCGAGCTTCGCGTTCTGTCCGCTGATGTTGCCGGTGAGAACGCCGGAGAAGCCGCACGTGCTCTGAACGAGGTTGTATCCGCTCGACGTCGGCGTGCCCGAGCAGTCGGAGGGCCCTCCGACGAGGGTGTTCCCCGCGATGATGGTGTTGCCCACGTTCACCACCGGCCCGCCCGCGATGCCGCCGCCGAATCCTCCGGCGCCCGAGGTGCCGGCCTGGTTCCCGGCGATGGTGCAGTTTCGCACCGTGACGGCCATGTTCGCGCCGCTGTCGTAGAGGCCGCCGCCGCCGTAGAACGAGACGTTGCCGCTGATCGTGCAGTTGGTGAGCGAGAGCGTGCCGCGGTTTCGGTAGATGCCCGCGCCGAAGCCCGTGCCGGGCCCCTCGCCCGAGGTGTTTCCGCTCACCGTGCTGTTGACGATCGTGACGTTGGTCCCGTTCGTGCTGATGTCGATGTAGCCGGTGAAGAGACCCCCGCCCTGGTCGGCGAGGTTGTCGCTCAACGTCGAGTCGCTCAGAACCAGGGTGCCCAGGTCGCCGTTCGCGATCCCACCGCCGTTGCCCGCCGCGTTGCCGGTGACGACGGTGCCGATCAGGGTCAGCGTGCCGGCGTGATTGGCGATGCCGCCTCCGTCGCGCGGCGTCGTGTTGTTCCTCACCACGCTGTCGATGAGCGTGAGACTCCCGCTTGGCGCGCAGCATTGGATCGTGGCCGGGGTCCCGAGCAGGATGCCGCCCCCGTCCGCCGACGCGAACGAGATCAATGGCGAGGCGCCGTTCTGGATCGTGACCCCGCTGATGGTCACGGAGATACCGGTCGGCACCGGATCGACGTGGAAGACCCGATCGATCCGGTTGCCGTCGACGATCGTCGTGTCCGCACCCGCGCCGCTGATCGTCAGATCGTTCGTGATGTCGAGGTCGCCCTTCGCCGCCTTGAACACGCCGAGGCCCTCGAAGCCGGCGATGGTCAGCGTATAGGTGCCGGCGGGAAGGACGATCTGGTTGGGGCCCTGGGTGGCGTTCGTTTCCTGGATCGCAGCGCGCAGCGTGCATATGCCGTTGCCGGGCGCGGTCTCGCAGATGCCGTCGCCGGGATTGGCGTCGACCGCGTCGAGCGTGCTGTTGACGGTGAAGGTGGCCGCGACGACGGGAAGGCTTGCCGCGAGTAGAACGGCACACACCGCCAGTGCGAGCGCAGAAGATGAAACCCCGAAGCGCGAAGCGGAACCCCTGGCCATCGTCTCCCCCTTGCAGACCGCTCGGAATCCGAAGACCTTCGCCGGCGCACTTTTATTCCCGTGCCGCTCGGGCGCACTCGCCGGGCCCGCGGATCACGCCACGCTTCGCGTGATCTCCTCGCTTCTCGCGAAGCGGATCCGCAGCATCAAACATCCTGCGCGACAGCCGGCGATAAGCATCGTGTATGCCACACCGGCAAGAGATTGTTTCGGATCAGCGCGGGAACTCGATCCGCGTGGCTGTGTAAGAAAAGGCGTCAGCAAACGTGTGCTTTGTCAGCATCTTGTCATCTTCCGGATCGGCTTGATTGCCGCGCAGCGAACAGAGCGGCTGGCGAAGTGTCGGCAGAGCTTACAGTCCCGCTCCGGGGTTGTAGCTAACTATCTGCATAAGCAGAACTCTGATCGCTGGCACGTGACCTGCTTGATGCCGCCGCGTACCTAGCAACCAAGAGCGCGCTGCCTGACAGCGCGTGCCTGCTGACTGAACCCTGGGGGGTGGTCATGTACCGGTGGACTTCAACGTCTCGGCTGCGCGCCGGGCGCGTGTGCTGCGCGCTCGCGCTGAGCCTCAGCGTGGGCGCGGCAAGCGCGGCTCCCGTTTTCAACCTCAATGGCGACCCGGCTGTCGCACCGTATTATCAGAACTACGCCTGGGTCGGAACGTCCAATCACAACAATGGCCCGTTCGTCGGCTTCAGCCCGGACAACGGCACGCTGGCCAGCAGCAACACCACCTACGGCCCGCTTTCCAGCACTTCGAGCTACACGCTGAACGGGGCCAACATCAGCGCGACCGAGACGACGGTTCCCGGCGGCTTCTTCCTGTCGCACAACGATGCGACGCTGTCGGTGACGAATGCGAACGCGCAGGATGGCTACTACTCGCTCGCCGGCTACGGTTCCCACACGACCGTCGAGTTCTTCTCGCCGGAAACGCTTGCGGCGAGCGCGGTCTTCACTTGGCACATCTCGGGAGTCGAGTCGACCGTGCCGGCGGGCATGTGCGATCCGTCCTCCGACGTTTTCAGCATCTGCTCGACTGCGCGGCTGGATTTTCTCGCGACCACGAACCCGAATGACACGTGGAACAGCTTCTTCCAGGACCCCGACAACACCACGGTCTTTGGCGCCGGGACCTACTCCATCAGCATCGCGGACATGCCGCTCGATCAGATCATCAACCTCTTCTACTGGGCGAGCGCATTCGTCGAAATCGATCCGGGCCATCTGACTCAGGGCGCAAACGTCGATTACTTCGCGGACTACAGCAGCACCTTCAACCTGCTCACCATCGACCTCTACGACGCGAACGGCAACCTTATCACCGACTGGTCCCTGGTCGACTTGTCGACTGGCCAGACGGTGTTCACGCCGGAGGGACGGGTGCCGGAGCCAGGCACGATGACGCTTCTCGGTATGGCGCTGGGCGGATTGGCTTTCGCACGCAAGCGGCGCGGTCGCGCTCATTAGCGCCGCGTCGAGCAGGACGACGACGGACCTCGCTCCAGCGGGGTCTGGAATTTGAGCGGCCTCCGCCGATGGGCGCGAGGCCGCGAGTCTTTCCGCGTCGGAGTGCGCTGGCTAGCCTACCTCACTCCGCCGCCTCGGACTCCACTCCGAACTGCAGAGCGGCCAATCTCCGATACAGCGGATCGTCACGCACCAGCGATGCGTGCGTGCCTTCCGCGATCGCGACACCCCCCTCGAGCACGATGATGCGCTGCGCGCCGACGACGGTCGCTAGGCGGTGCGCGATGATGAGCGTGGTCCTTCCGGCCATCAGCCGCTCGAGCGCGAGCTGCACCATGCGCTCGCTCTCGGCGTCGAGCGCGCTGGTCGCCTCGTCGAGGAGCAGGATCGGCCTGCGCGAGAGCACGGCGCGCGCGATGGCGATGCGCTGCCGCTGGCCTCCGGAGAGCTTGATGCCCCGCTCGCCGAGCTCGGTGTCGAGCCCCCGCGGCAGCCTCGCCAGAAACTCGGTCGCATACGCGGCTTCGCAGGCCTGCGCCACTTCGTCGTTGCTCGCGCCGAGGCGTCCGTAGCGGACGTTCTCCCACACGTTCGCCGCGAAGATCACCGGCTCCTGCGGCACGACCGCGATGCGGCCGCGCACCGCGCGCGGATCGGCGCGCTTCATGTCCACGCCGTCGATCAGCACGCGCCCGGCCTGCGGATCGTAGAAGCGAAGCAGCAGCTGGAACACGGTCGTCTTGCCCGCGCCCGAGGGCCCGACGAGCGCGACCCGCTCGCCCGCGCCCACGCGCAGCGACAGCGATCGCAGCGCCGGATCCTGGGGTCGAGACGGATAGCAGAACGTCACGGCCTCGAGCGCGACCGTTCCCCGCGGCGGCTCGGGCAAGGCGATCGGGTCGGGCGGCGCAGCGATCTCCGGCGCGGTGTCGAGCAGCTCCATCAGGCGCTCGGTCGCGCCGGCCGCGCGCTGGAGGTCGCCCGTGACCTCGCTCACCGCGCCGATCGACGTGGCGACCACCACGGCATAGAACACGAAAGCCGAGAGCTGCCCGGCGGAGAGCCGTCCCGCGAGCACGTCGTGCCCGCCGAGCCACAGGATGATGCCCACGGCGACGAAGACCAGGAAGATCACGCCGGCGATCAGCAGCGCCCGCTGCCGGATGCGCTCCACGCCGGTGGCGAACGCCGCCTCGACCCGGTTCGCGTAGGCGCGCCGGTCCTCCGGCTCGTGCGCGTATGCCTGCACCGTGCGCACCTCGTGGATCGCCTCGTCGACGTAGGCGCTCGTGTCGGCGATGCGATCCTGGCTCGCGCGGGCGAGGCGCCGCACCCGCCGCCCGAAGAGGATGATCGGCAGCAGCACCACCGGCAGCCCCGCCAGCACCAGCAGCGTGAGCTTCGGGCTGGTGAGCACCAGCAGCACCAGCGCGCCGATGCCGAGCACACTGTTGCGCAGGGCGAGCGAGAGGCTCGAACCGATCACGGTCTCGAGCATGGTGGTGTCGCTCGTGAGCCGCGAGATCACTTCCCCGGTGCGGGTGATCTCGAAGAACCCGGGCGAAAGCGTGAGCAGGTGGTCGAACACCCGCTTGCGCAGGTCGGCGGTAACCCGCTCCCCGATCCAAGAGACGTTGTAGAAGCGCACGTAGGTGGCCACGGCCATCACGCCGATCACCGCCAGCAGCGCCACCAGCGCCTCGTCCAGCGCGCGGCCGTCGGCCGCGGCGAAGCCGCGGTCGATGACGAGCTTGAGCCCCTGTCCCATCGCGAGCGCACAGCCGGCGGCGACGAGAAGCGCGATCCCCGCGACCACGAAGCGACCGCGATACGGAGCGAGCAGGCGCGAAAGGCGCGCGACCGTGCGAAGGACGGGCGCTCGGGGCGCGTCGGAGGTGGACGAGGTCATGGCGGATCCGGTCGGCGGATGGGATGGCTCGGATGCGGAAGACGCCGCGGGTTTGTCGGCGATCGTCCTACGCCGGGACGGCCGGCGCAATCTTAACCCCTGCCCGCGCCTCGCCGCGATCGCGAGGCAAGGGCTAGACTACCCTCCCGGCGCCTTGCAGGATACGTGCGGTTACACGATCATCGCGCCGAAAGAAGAAGAAGGGCTTCGCTTGTCCGAGATCGTCCCCATCTGCGGCGAGTCGCCGGGTGACGGCGCGAGCAGCGCCGGCTGCCCGCCTCGTTTCGTCCCGGCATTTTCCGCAATCCCGTCCAGGCTCATCTGCACAGGCGCACCGCGCGATCGCTCATGGCCGACGTAGGCGAAAAGAAGCTGGGCTATCTGCCAAGGCGAATCGGCATTCTCTTCGCCTGCGGTTTGATCGCCATCGTCCTCGATGCGCTGCTGTTCGACGACGTCCTCTCGTCGTTCGCCGACTGGACGCGGACGGGCATCGCGACCCGGACGCAGCTTGAGCAGCTCGATGCCGCCCGCGACGCTCTCGTCGACGTCGAGACGGCCGTGCGCGCCTACCTGCTCACCGGCAACGCGGACCGGCTGGGGGGCTACGCGACAGCGGAGACGCACGCCCGGGACGCGCTCGCGCGCCTCGCCTCCGCGCCCAAGGTTGACGCGGCGCAGCAAGCGGGCATGGAGCAATACGCCGCCCTCGCGCGCGACCGTCTCGACGAGCTTCGCCGCAGCGTCGAAGCCTATCGTGCCGGCAGTCGCGATCGCAGCGCAGAGAACGTGGCCGCCGATACGACCAAGATGGACCAGATCCAGCGCCTCGGCACCTCGCTGCAGACGACGCTGGCCGAGCGGATCGACGGTCTTCGCGCCAGGATGTTCCGCACGATCCGCTGGTCGCAGATCGGCAACCTCGTCGCGACCGTCGTCGCGGCTGGAATCCTGGTCTTCTTCGGGCTCACGACGATACGCTACCTCCTGCGCCGCCAGCGGCTGGAGCAGAGGATCCAGACATCGAACATCGAGCTCGAGCGCATGGTGAGCGAGCGTACCCAGGCGCTCGCCGACTCCGCCGAGAGCCTGCGCGCGGAGCTCGCGGGCCGACAGCGCCAGGAGCAGAAGCTGCGCGAGAGCGAGGAGCGCTTCCGCCTGCTGGTCGCGGGCGTCAAGGACTACGCGATCTTCCGCCTCGATACCGAAGGCTACATCACGAGCTGGAACGCCGGTGCCGAGCGGATCAAGGGCTACGCGGCGAGCGAGGTCATCGGCAAGCATTTCTCGATCTTCTACACCGAGGAGGACCGCAAGGCGGGAGTGCCGCAGCGGGCGCTAGAAACCGCGGTGCGAGAGGGCAGGTACGAGGCCGAGGCGGGGCTGCGCCTGCGCAAGGACGGCACTCGATTCGTCGCCAACGTCGTCATCGACGCGCTGCGCGACGACACAGGAGGGCTCGTGGGCTTCGCCAAGATCACCCGCGACGTGACCGAGCGCCACCATCAGGAGGCCAAGCTCGAAGAGGCGCGCCTCGCCCTCGCCCAGTCGCAGAAGATGGAAGCGCTGGGCCAGCTGAGCGGCGGCATCGCGCACGACTTCAACAACCTGCTGCACGTCATCAAGAACGCGGTCGCCGTTCTCAAGCGTCGGCTGCAGGACAGCAATCCCGACCTCGCTGCCGCGATCGACATGATCGACCGCAATGCCGACCGCGCCGCGAGCCTCACGCAGCGGCTGCTGGCCTTCTCGCGCCGCCAGCCGCTGCAGCCGCAGCCGCTCGAGCCGCGGCAGCTCGTGATCGGCATGGCGCCGCTGCTCGAGTCGGCGCTCGGCGGGTCGATCGTGCTGGAGATCGAAAGGGGCAAGGACACGTGGCCCGTCTCCGCCGACGCGAGCCAGCTCGAGATCGCGCTGCTCAACCTGGCGGTCAACGCCCGCGACGCGATGCCGGGCGGCGGCAGGCTCACGATCGAAATCAGCAACGCGTACCTCGACGAGGAATACGCGGCTGCGCACGAGGACGCGAAGCCCGGCGAGTACACGCTGATCGCGGTGACCGACACCGGCGCAGGCATGACACCCGAGATCATCGCGAAGGCCTTCGAGCCCTTCTTCACGACCAAGGACATCGGCCAGGGAACCGGCCTCGGCCTGTCGCAGGTCTACGGTTTCATCAAGCAGTCCGGCGGTCACGTCACCATCGACAGCGAACCCGGCCACGGCACGACGGTCCGCCTGTACCTGCCGCGGCTCGCCACGGCGGCTCCGGTGGAAGCGCGCGCGCCGGTGGAGAGTCCACCGCCCCGTCGCCCCAGCGAGACCATCCTGCTGGTCGAGGACGAAGACGATGTGCGCAGCTTCACGGCGACCATCCTGAGCGGGCTGGGCTATCGCGTGCTGACCGCCTCGGACGCGAGCTCTGCGCTCGGTGTGCTCGAGACTGCGGCGAACGTCGATCTGCTCTTTACCGACGTCGGACTGCCCAGCGGCCTCGACGGCAGGCAACTGGTCGACGAGGCGCGCAAGCGCTGGCCCGACCTCAAGGTGCTCTTCACCACGGGCTACGCGCGGAGCGCGCTCGTGCACTACGGGCGGCTGGATTCGGGCATCGAGCTGATCGTCAAGCCGTTCTCCGAGGCGAGCCTCGCCAAGCGCATCCGCGCCGTCCTCGACGGCCGCCGCGCGGCCGCGTGACCGGGCCGCAGTCGCCCGGCCCAGCGCGATCGAGGCGGCGTGCGAAGCAAACAGCGCTAGAATACGCGCGGCCTTCTCGAGAGAGACTGCGCCCACGTAGCTCAGTGGATAGAGCGAGCGCCTCCTAAGCGCTAGGTCGCCGGTTCGACTCCGGCCGTGGGTGCCAACGCTCCGGACGGCAAACGACGCTTTGCCTGCTCGCGGGCGTCCGCTATCGACCCTGCCTGCGCAAATCCGGAAAAACCGAATGAACGCCTTGCCCGAAGTTGCAGGAATACCCCTGGACTTCGTCCTCTTTGCCCTGACGCTTGCGGGGATTGCGCTCTTTCATCGTTTCACCTTGCAGATCGCAGTCGTCGGCGTCCTCGTGATTTCGCTCTACAAGATTCTGTTCTCGCCGTTCGCGGAGGGCAGCGGAATCGCCGGCTGGTTCCTCCATCTGGGCCACGAGTGGGTGCTGCTCGCCAACCTCTTCGGACTGCTCCTGGGCTTTACGCTGCTGACGAAGCACTTCGAGGCGAGCCACGTGCCCGACTGGCTGCCGAAATTTCTTCCCGACGACTGGAAGGGCGGGCTCGTCCTGCTGTGCATCATCTTCGTCCTGTCCGCGTTTCTCGATAACATCGCGGCGGCGCTCATCGGCGGCACCATCGCGGGCGCGATCTTTCGAGGAAAGCTTCACATCGGCTACCTCGCCGCGATCGTCGCCGCATCCAACGGCGGCGGCGCCGGAAGCGTCGTCGGCGACACCACGACGACGATGATGTGGATCGACGGCGTGAGCCCTCTGCAGGTGCTCGAAGGCTTCATCGGCTCGGGGGCGGCGTTGCTGGTCTTCGGGATTCCGGCAGCCATCCAGCAGCAGCGCTATTCGCCTATCCAGAAGGACCCGTCGGCCGCCGTTGTCGCCGTCGACTGGGTCCGCGTCGGCATCGTCGTCATCGTTCTCCTGGCCGCCGTGCTGGTCAACGTGGTCGCGAACACGCACTTCGCCTCGGCCTCCAACCGCTTTCCGTTCGTCGCCGCCGGCGTGTGGCTCGCGCTGCTCGCGTGCATCCCTTTGCGCCGGCCCGCGTGGAGCGAGCTTCCGAGCGCGACTCGGGGCAGCGTGTTCCTCCTCTCGCTCGTCCTCGCTGCTTCGATGATGCCGGTGCACAGGCTGCCGGATGCGTCGTGGCCGGTGACCCTCGGCCTGGGCTTCGTCTCGGCGGTATTCGACAACATCCCCTTGACTGCGCTTGCGCTCAATCAAGACGGCTACGACTGGGGGTTTCTCGCCTACGCGGTCGGCTTCGGCGGCTCGATGGTGTGGTTCGGCTCCTCCGCCGGCGTGGCCTTGTCGAGCATGTACCCTCAAGGCAAGGACGCGATCGCGTGGCTGCGCGGCGGATGGCACGTGCTCCTCGCCTACGTCGTCGGCTTCGGCCTGATGATGGCCGTGCTCGGCTGGCATCCTCAGCCGAAGCACGCGTTGCCGGAGTGGCTGCCCGAGCGGGCGACCGACGCGCAGCGGGCGGCGCCGAGCTAGCGCTTCGCGCCTCGTCGCTCGCGCGCCCCGGGCGCGGACCTCGGACCGCGCCCAGGTCAGGGATCCAGGCGCAGATCCGTGGAGCCCTGCGTCTTCACCCGGTCGCGGCGCGAGCGTGCCGCGACCATCGTCGCGGGCTGCCCCGGCGTCCTGGCGGACGGCGTGGCATTCGCATTCTCGTCGGCCAAGGCCGTCGGTGCGGTTGGTTCGGAACTGCGCGGGAATCCGTGCGCGGGATGAAGATAGAACTTCATCGTCGCTTCGTACGGGCCGGATTGATTGATGATGCCGGTCTCGCCGGCGCTCGCGGCGCCCGCGAGCAGCAGGCCGAGCGCGGCCGTCAAAGCTGCTTTCTTCATCGTCGGTCCCCTTCCGGTTTCGGTTGTGCGTCGACATGGCTTCGACGCGAGGGCAGCTTGGCGCGCAGGGTCTTACCGATCGCTTACCGATGTCCGAGGTTCCCGCGACGCTGAAACTCGAGCTGCTTCAGCTGGGAGCAGGGACAAGCCCACCGCCGCCCGGTGGATGCCGGCACGCCCGTCGGCCGCTGCCGGCCGCTGAATCGCGAGGCTTAGCCGCACGGATCGCGCCGGTAGCTCGCCGACCCGAAATCGCCCTCGACTCCCTTCACGCTCTGCGTAAATCGGTATGGATCGGTGAACATCGCAGAGCAGCCGAAGCAGCCGTAGAAGGCCGTGCGGTAGGCGGGCTGCCGCTCCCGCTGCACGAGGATCCGGTAGAAGCGGCGATGGCCGCAGACCGGGCACTCGAACCCCGGATAGTCGTCGCAGCGCTCCTGCCCGATCCCCATCTCGCGCAGTGTATAGAACGATCGTTCGATCGACAACGGGCAGTGGGAAGCTCGGCCGCGCCTCTTCTGTTAGCCTTCGTCCGGTTCTCTCGAGCCCGCCCCTGCCGCGACGGCGAGCGCTGCGCGGGAGAGCCTGCTTTCCCGGACGCGGATACCTTCGAGGACAACCATGGACAAATCGGGATTCCTGGCGCTGTGGTCGGACCGGCTGCTGAGCGTGCTGCGGATCGTCGTCAGCGGGCTGTACATTCAGCACGGCACTGCCAAGCTCTTTCACGTGCCGCACATCGCGCAGTTCGACGGCGTGCAGCTGATCTCGATGATCGGAGTGGCGGGAGTCCTCGAGATCGTCTTCGGCGTGCTGGTCCTGATCGGGCTTTTCACGCGCTTCTCCGCCTTCATCCTGTCCGGCGAAATGGCGTTCGGATACTTCATCGCGCACGCGCCCAAGGCTTTCCTGCCGATCCTCAACGGCGGCGAGCTCGCGGCGATCTATTGCTGGACGTTCCTGTACTTCGCCGCTGCGGGCGGTGGCCCCTGGAGCCTGGACGCCTGCCTGCGCCGAGTACCGGGCGATCGCGCGCTTCGCGGTCCGGCTTAGCCTCGTCGGCGCATACCGAAGACTGCCGAGCGCTAGCGGCCTGGCTCGAGGAGCGCGAGGGGCAGCGGATCGAACGCCGCTGCCAATGCGACGCGGCCCTCGCTCGCGGCCACGCGCGCTCCGGTCAGCGCGTCCCGCCAGGCGGGAGAGCGCAGCGACGAGACGTCGATGCCCGTGTCGCCCCAGTCGGGCGCGCCGATCGGCAGAACCGGCTCGCCGCCGAGCAGCACGCAGCAGAGACGCGGGACGATGACGACCACGCACTGCTCGTCCAGCACGCGGGCGAATGCGCACACGTGCCCGGCGTGCTCGCCGCTCACGGCGAGCGGAAGATAGGCGCCGTCGCCGAACAGCTCGCTGCGATTGCGCCGCAGCTCGAGCGCGCGCCAGATCACGAACTGCTTGAGCCGGCCGTCGTCGAGGCTGGCGGCGAGCTCGCCCGCAAGCCGCAGGCGCTCGCCGTCGCTCGCCGCAGCGCGCCAGGACTCGAGCGCTGCCATGCGTGTCGCGAAGTCGACTGGCCGCCGGTTATCGGGATCGACGAGCGCGAGGTTCCACAGCTCGCAACCCTGGTAGATGTCCGGCACGCCCGGCACCGTCAGCTTGAGCAGCGTCTGCGCGAGGCCGTTCAGCATGCCGAACCAGGCGAGCTTGCGCTGGAACGGCAGGAACTCGGCGAGGAAGCGCTCGTTCTCGCCGGGGGCGAGCAGCGTTCGCGCGAATGCCGTGAACCCGGCCTCGTATTCCTCGTTCGGGTTCACCCATGAGCTCACCGCCTTCGCTTCCCGGACGACCTTGATCAGGTAGCGCTCGATGCGCTCGGCGAATTGCGCGGCGACGCCCGGCCGGTCGTAGTCGAAGGGCCATGCGCCGAGGAGCGTCTGGTAGAGCAGGTATTCGTCGTTGGCGGTCGGCGCCTCCAGCGTCTCGATGCGCCGCCGCCGCGACCGGTTGAGCCGCCGCCACCGCCCGACGCGCAGCCGCCACTCCGCCGGAAGCTCGGAGAGCACGTCGAGCCGCGCACGCACGTCCTCGGAGCGCTTGCTGTCGTGGGTCGACGTGGCGAGCAGGGTATGCGGCCAGTCGGCGGCCCGGCGCAGGTTGGCCTCGTGGAAGGCAGCGACGCTCACCGCGAAGCGGCGCGGGTCGCCGCCCACCTCGTTGAGCGACAGCAGCCGGTTGTAGGTGTAGAACGCCGTGTCTTCCATGCCCTTCGCCATGACCGGCGCGGTGAACTGCTGGAAGCGCATCGCCAAGTGGACGATGCCCGCGCGCTCGGCTTCCGGCCGCTGGCGCACGAGGTCGGTGGTCAGCACGTCGCGCAGGAAGTCGAAGATGGTCCG
>Ga0335079_10001162_pt1 | contig 30000 bp, 21 predicted proteins | sample Lox_Sample_33_FD_206719 | JGI IMG/M metagenome (GOLD analysis project Ga0335079, IMG submission 206719) | Soil microbial communities from Loxahatchee National Wildlife Refuge, Florida, United States - Lox_Sample_3.3 | ecosystem: Environmental > Terrestrial > Soil > Wetlands | place: USA...
GTACATGGCCGAATAGAGCTTCGTGACGCGGACACCCTCGAGTATGGCGTTGAGCGTCATCTTCCCTGCGCCGACGCCCGCCGCTCCGCCGGGCGCGTCAATTCGTGACGAGCGTCGTGAGCGCGCCAGGCTCGCAGCGGAGCGCGACCGCCGTGCCGGCCCTGACGCGGGAGCCCGGCATCGGATCCTGTGCCACAACGACTCCCGATCCCTGGATCGTCGCGTCCAGGCGCACGAGCGCCAGGCGCGTCAGGGCCCGGCGGATCGCCTCACCACGCACGTCGGGGACACCGATGAGTCCCGCGGAGGCCCCGGGCGCCTCCGCGCTCACGAGCGTCACCGTACCCCCGGGCGCGAGCCGCTCACCGGCTTCCGGCGTCTGGTGCGCGACAGCGCCGCCTTCGCCCCGGATCTGCACGTCGAACCCCAGGGCAGAGAGGAGCGAGCGGGCCGCCGCGGGGGCGAGCGCGGTGACGTCGGGCACCACAAGCAATGAGGAGGACGAGCGGAGCGCCGCGTGCTCGGCGCGGAAACGCCCCGAAATCGCATAGATCCGCTCGGCGATCGCCCTGAACACAGGCGCTGCCGCCAGGCTTCCCGTGTAGCCGCGGTCGCGCGGGTTTTCAATCATCACGAGGCAGACAACCGCGGGGGCCTCTGCAGGGAAAAATCCGACAAACGATGCCGTGTAGTCATTCAGCGAATACTTCCCGTCGATCGCCCTGCGGGCTGTCCCCGTCTTGCCCGCCACGGCCAGGCCCGGGATCCTCGCCGTCATCCCGGTCCCGCGCTCGACGACGCCTCTGAAGAGCTGCACCAGGAGCGCGGCGGTTGCCGGCGATACCACGCGGCGGATCCGCTCCGGGCGGTGCTCGAACAGGACCCGGTTATCAGCGGCGACCACGGAGCGGACGATGTAGGGCTTCATCAGCGTTCCGCCGTTCGCCGCGGCCGCGTACGCCGTGAGAATTTGCAGCGGCGTCACGCCGACCTCGTAGCCGTAGGCCATCGAGTTGAGCGTCGTTCCCGACCAGCGGGATGGATGCTTCAGCTCGCCCCGGACCTCCCCCGGCAACTCAATCCCCGTCTCCGTGCCGAAGCCGTACGCCCTCGCCATCGTGAAGAGCGCATCCGCGCCCACGAGGTCGGAGACCTTGGCCATCACGATGTTGCTGGAGACCTCCATCGCCTCCTGGAACGTGATGATCCCGTGCGGGTGCGTGTCGGTGATCGTATTGCGGACGCTTCCGTTCCTGAGGCGGGGCCTGTATGTTCCCCCCTCACCATTGAATCTCTGCGCGAGGGCGACTTTTTTCTCCTCGAGCGCGGCGGAGGCCGTGACGATCTTGAAGACCGAGCCGGGCTCGAACATGTCGGTCACCACCCTGTTGCGCATCGCGCCGGGGTCGCCGGTCCCGGGGTCTGCGGGATTCATCGGGGGCTCGTTGGCCATGGCGAGCACCTCCCCCGTCGCGGGGTCCATCATTGCCACCAGGCCGCTCTCCGCCCTGTTCCGCTGAATCCCGCGCCGGAGCTCCTCTTCCGCGATCGACTGGTACTCGACGTCGACGGTGAGCGTCACCGCGTCGCCGTCGAGAGGATCCACGCGGGGATAGTCGACCGACTGCCGCTGCCTGTTGAGCCCGTCGCGCTGCAACACGAGGTGCCCGTTCACGCCCCGGAGGAGCGAGTCGAGCTCCAGCTCGACCCCCGCGAGCCCGCCGCCATCCACGCCGGTAAACCCCAGGAGTTGAGCGGCGACGTCGCCGTAGGGGTAGAGGCGCCGGGGGGCGGGGATGGTGATCACGCCGGGCAACGACGCTGCGCCGATGCGGGCCTCGGTGGCGGGATTGACTCCCCGTTCAAGCCACACGAAGTGCTTCGAAGCGGAAGCGAACTTCTCGATATACGCGCTGCGCGGCCGGTTGAAGACCGCGGCGAACCGGTCCGCCACCTCCCGCACGCGGTCGCCGACCATCGCGGGATCCGCGCCGAATGAGATGAACCGCGCGTTCGTGACCATTGCCCGCCCCCCCCTGTCGTAAATCGCGCCCCGGAGGGCGGGGATCTCCTGGGGCTTTTCATACTGCCTGCGCGCCTGGGCCTGGTATACGGAGGCATCGATCACCTGCACCTGGAAGAGCCGGAGTGCCAGGACGGCGAACATCGCCGCGAGCAGCGCTTTGACCGCGCGAAGGCGCCGGGTCGCGGCACCCGGGTGAGTCTCACTTCGGCGCACGTTCAAGCTCCTTCAGCCGGTCGCGATCTATCGTGAACCAGATTTGCTGCGTCGCGGATGCACGGAGGCCGAGCTCTCCCTCGGCGAGCGCGCTGATCCGCTCCAGCGCCGACTTGTTCGCCACCTCGGTGCGCAGCGACGCGTTGATTCCCTCCAGTTTCTGGACTTCGGCTTCGAGCTGACCTGTGTCGGAGGCGAGGGCGTTGATGCTGAGGATGTTGTTGATATAGAAGACGATGGCACCCCCGATGCCGAACAGGAGGAGCATGACATTGAACGTGGAGACCCTGCGCCGGAGGCCCCTCCGGTTAGGCCGCATCGCACCGCCGGATATCCCCCCGGGGGCGCCGCCGCCGTAGACGTACCGGCGCTCGAGCTCCCGCCCTTCCGCCGCCTCGATCCCGCGTACCGAACTTGTGGCCATAGAATCACCCCCGGTCCGCCCGCCGAGCGGCGGTCACACTCGCTCGGCAGCCCTCAGCTTCGCGCTCCGCGCACGCGTGTTGCGGGCGCATTCCCCTTCTGACGCCCCGACGGGCTTCCGCGTCAGGATGACCAGCCGCGGCGATCGCCGATGGTCGGGCAGGAGCTTGTGCGCGGACGCGATCGTGTCCGCGGCCTCCCCCCGGAAGAACTCCTTGACGATCCTGTCCTCGAGCGAATGATAACTGATCACCACGCAGCGACCTCCCCGCTCAAGGAGGTCCGGCACGTCCTGCAGAGCGTGGCGCAGGCTTTCGAGCTCTCCGTTCACCTCGATGCGGATCCCCTGGAACACGCGGGCGAGCGACTTGGTGAGAAACCGTCCCCCTGCGCTCCTGCGGACGACTGCGGCGAGATCGTCGGCGGACTCGACGGGTCTCGCCTTCACGATCCCGCGAGCGATGCGCCGCGCCGCACGCTCCTCCCCGTACATCCGCAGGATCTCCGCCAGCCGCTCTTCGCTGTATGTATTGACGACCTCACGCGCGCTCAGCGTCGCCCGCGTGTCCATGCGCATGTCCAGCGCCGATCCGGGCCGGAAACTGAAGCCCCGTTCCTGCGCGTCGAGCTGGTGGGACGACACGCCCAGGTCCAGGAAAATCCCCGCAACGCGCGTCACTCCCCGTGCGCGGAGCTCCGCCGCCATGTCCGCAAAATTCCCCCTGATGAGCGTCACCGCCGCTCCCAGCGTCGAGAGCCGGGCTTCCGCCGCGCCGAGCGCGTCCGAGTCGCGGTCAAATCCTATGAGGCGCCCCTGCGCAGTGAGCGCCCTGCAGATGCTTTCGGCGTGACCTCCGCCGCCGACCGTGCCGTCGACGTACGTGCCGCCCCGGTCGGTCACGAGGAAGTGAATGACCTCTTCCCGCAGGACGCTCTCATGAAAGCCGGCCACGACGGAGCCTCACTGTTTCAGGACCGTCTCAGCAATGCTCTCGTAGCTATCCCCCTGCTTTTCCTGGTATTCCCTGTACGTCGCCGGATTCCAGATCTCGATTCTCTCCAGCACGCCGATGATCCGCACCTCCCTGGTGATGCCGGCCATCGCGAGCAGTTCCCGGGGAATCGTGATGCGGGACTGCGCGTCGAGCTTCGATTCAATCGCGTTCTCAAGGAGGAGGCGGGTGAAGTACCTGTGCCGCGGGTTCATCGAGGAGAGCGTGCGGATGGAATTTTCCACCTTGAGCCATTCGTCCTGCGGGTAGACGAAGAGACAGCTTTCAAAGCCCCGCGTGATTGTAAACGTGTTGTTTGCTTCCGGGGAAACGTACTTTTTCAATCTCGCCGGGATATTGATCCTTCCTTTCCCGTCGACAGAATACGTATAGGAGCCTTTGAACGAGGACATACGACTCCCCAAACCCCTTCAAATTTAAGAAAAGAATCAGGTGGTGAGACCACCCCTTCTCACCCACTTTTCCCCACCGTGGCTCTCAAGATACGCATTTGACGCAGAATGTCAAGCTCAAATTGCTAAAATTGAGCTGTATTCGGCAGGAAATCTGCGAGGAAAGGGGAGTTTTTGTGTGGGGAGAATTTCCCAGCCTCAGACAGGGCGGGAGATCTTCTCAAGCAGATGAATTGCGCTGGCAATTCTGTCTCCTTCAATCTGGGAGAGCTTCACGGTAAGCGTGAGCCTCTTCCCCTCCTGGCGGAGCGCAGCTCGCTCCTTCTTCAGGAGCGGAACAGTCGACATGATGTGCGCAAACGTCTCTCCCGCGTAAAACCCGGCGTCGCTCTCGGGAGGGAATTCGGCCTCCAGCGCATCCCCGCTCAGAGAGACCTTTCTGAATCCGATGCGCGCGGCGGCCAGCCGGAGATTCACCATACCCATCAGGTTGTGTATTTCCACGGGGAACTTACCGAACCTGTCCTCCAGCTCCGCGCGGACCTCCTCGAGCTGCTCGGGACTCGAGAGCGCGTAGAGCCGCCTGTACACCGCAAGCCGCTCCGCGTCGCTTGCCATGTACGCCTCGGGGATAAACGCGTCGAGGTCGGTCTCCACCAGAGTCTCGCGCGCCGCAGGCGGCAGGGCCCCCCCGGGACCGGGGAGCTCGGCGAACTCCTCTTCCTTCAGTTCGCGCACGGCCTCCTCGAGAACTCTCGTGTACGTTTCAAACCCCATGTTCTCAATGAACCCGCTCTGCTCCGCTCCCAGAAGGTTCCCCGCTCCGCGGATCTCCAGGTCCCTCATCGCGAGGTTGAACCCGGACCCGAGCTCCGTGAACTCCTCCACCGCCTGCAGCCGCCGCACGGTCTGGCGCGGGAGGGCGCCCGGGGGGGGAGTGATGAGGAACGCGTAGGCCTGAACGTTCGAACGGCCGACGCGCCCCCTGAGCTGGTAAAGCTCCGCCATACCGAAGCGGTCCGCCCGGTTGATAAATATCGTGTTCACGTTCGGGATATCCAGACCCGACTCGATGATCTTCGTCGCAACGAGCACGTCGCATTCCTTTTCCAGGAACGACATCATCACCGCTTCCAGCTCGTGCGCGGGCATCTGTCCGTGCGCCGAGCGGAGCCGCGCGGAGCCAAGTATCCTCCGGAGCCGCGCGACAAGGTCGTCCATCGTCTGCACCCTGTCATGGACGAAGTAGACCTGCCCCCCACGGCGCAGTTCCCGCGTGACTGCGTCCGCGATGATATCGTCGTTCCACTGCAGGATCTCGGTCATGACCGGAAGCCGGTTCCGGGGCGGCGTGGCGATCACGGAGAGATCGCGCGCCCCCATGAGCGAGAAATGAAGCGTGCGGGGAATCGGCGTGGCCGTAAGCGAGAGCGTGTCGACCTCGGCCTTCATCTGCCGTATCTTCTCCTTGGCGGCCACGCCGAAGCGGTGCTCCTCGTCGATAATGAGGAGGCCGATCGCCCTGAACGTCACGTCGCGCGAGAGGACGCGGTGGGTCCCGATGACGATGTCGATGCTCCCTTCGGCGAGCCGCCTGACGACCGCCTGCTGCTCCGCCTTCGAGCGGAAGCGGGACAGCACCTCCAGGTGAACGCCGTAGCGGGCGAGGCGGTCGCGGAACGTGTTGAAATGCTGCATCGCGAGGATGGTGGTCGGGACCAGCACCGCCGCCTGTTTGCCGTCCAGCACGGCCTTGAACGCCGCGCGCACGGCGACCTCGGTCTTGCCGAACCCGACGTCGCCGCAGATCAGGCGATCCATCGGGTGCGGCTCCTCCATGTCCTTCTTGACGTCCAGTGTCGCCTTTGCCTGGTCGAACGTGTCCTCGTACATGAACGACGCCTCAAGCTCCTTCTGCCACGGCGAGTCGGGCGAGAAGGCAAACCCGTCGGAGCGTTTGCGCCGGGCGTAGAGCGCGATCAGCTCCCGCGCGATATCCTTGACTTTCTTCGTGGCCCGGGCCTTGAGACGGTCCCATTCTCCGCTCCCGAGCCGGGAGAGGGCCGGGACATGTCCCTCGCGCGAGGAGTACTTCTGGAGCTTCCCGACGAAGTTCAGGTTCACGAACAGCGTGTCCTTCCCCTCGTAGAGGATCTTCACCACTTCCTGCTCGGCGCCCCCAACGCTTATTCTCTTCATGCCGTCGTAGCGGCCGATGCCGAAATCCTGGTGCACCACGAAATCCCCACGGCGGAGCATCTGGATCTCCCGCTCCGTGAAGCCGCGGAATTTCGGTCCGCGGCGCCTGCCGCGCCGCTTCAACCGGTTGAAGATCTGGTGCTCGGCGTAGAGCGCCAAGCGCGCCCCCGGGAGCACGAACCCCCCGTGGAACGCGTCGAGTCCGAAGCGAACCCCCTCCAGCGCGACGGCCGGTTCGGCTTCCTGCGGCGTTCCGCCGGGAATGCTCTTCAGGAGGTCCTTCAGGCGCGCGATCTCCGCGTTGGTGTCCGAAGTGCAGTAAATCGCGTACCCCTCCCGCTGCAGTCCGGCGATGTCGGCGCGCAGCGCGGCAATGCTCCCGTTGAACGCCGTCTGGTGCCGCGCGCCGAAGTCGATCGCCCCGGCTCGGCCGGCCGGGAGAGCCTCGAATGAGATCCTGCGGAAGAGCGCGAGGAGCTCGTTGATGAGTTCGCCCGTGAGCCGTCCCTCCCTCGCCGGAGTGAATGCCGCACGCATGGCATCGGGCTCCTCGAGAACGACCGTGGCGTTCTCGCGGAGGTAGTCGAGTATCGCAACGGGCGCGTCAGGAGCGGTCTCCCCGGTCGGACGGAAGAGGTCGGGCACGATCGCGGCCGCGCTCAGCTCACGAATGGAGCGCTGCGAGACCGGATCGAACTCCCGTATCGATTCGATCGAGTCGCCCGCGAACTCGGCCCGGACGGGATTCTCGCCCGCATACGTGTACACATCAAGTATCCCTCCCCGCACGGAGAAGTCCCCGTGCGCCTCAACGAAGTCCTTCTGCTCGAACCCCGACTGCCTGAGCGAACGGACGAGCGCGTCGAAATCGGCAGGTTCCCCTTTCGCGAGTTGTATGGCGTTGCGCCGGAGGGCTGACGCGGGGGGGAGCGGTGTGGCGAGACCTGCATGGGAGGTGACCACCACCGCCGCGGGGTTTTCCGCAAGCGAGCGGAGCGCCTGGACGTCCCCCACGCCGCTCTCCACGGAGTGCGCGTGCGGCGATCCTGATCCCGTGAAGAAGCGCACCGCATCTCCCCCCAGAAGAAGAGCCAGATCGTCCCGCACCTCTTCGGCGACCCCCTGGTCTGCGGCCACGTAGAGCACCTGGCAGGCGAGCCGGTCCCGTATCCCGGCGGTGATGAACGACGGGAGTGAGCCCGCGAACCCTCTGACCGTCACGGCGGGGCCGGAGGAGGAGAGGAGAAGCTTGAAGGCGTCGAGCTCTTCGATCCGTGCGCGTATCTCTTCGATCATGGTAAGGCCTGAACGCAGTACGCCCCTCCAGCGCCTCCCCGGTGGGCGGGGTGACGCCGGAAGGGTCTCTCCGGGCGATGCGGCCGGGACGCTAGCGCCCCGGAGCAGCTCCCTGTTTCAGCGTGATTGCCCCCCGCACAGTTCCCCCCGCCCCTTCAACGAGCGATCGCGCCTCGACCGCGCCAACGCCGGTCGCCGCCATGACGATCCCCGTCTTCACATGCCCGCCGGAGGCTTCCAGAATCTCCGCAGCGCGTTCGTAGGGGACGCCGGTGGCAAGTACGATGATCCGCTTTGCACGCTCGACGAGCTTCCGGTTCGTGAGCTGGAGATCGACCATCATATTCTGGTAGACCTTGCCGAGGTTGACCATTGCCGCGGTGGTGAGCATGTTCAAGACCAGCTTCTGCGCGGTGCCGGACTTCATGCGCGTCGAGCCCATGAGGACCTCCGGGCCAACTTCGGGGCAGATCGCAACGTCCACCTCCAGATCAAACTCCGCCCGGGGGTTCGTCGTGATGTAGACGGTCCGCGCGCCCAGCTCGCGGGCGCGCGCCACTGCAGCCACGACGTACGGCGTCCTGCGACTGGCCGCAATGCCGCAAACGACATCGCGCGCGCCGACATTCAGATCATCGACGTCGCGCCTGGCCTGCGCCGTGTCATCCTCCGCCCCTTCCTGGGAGCGGAACATCGCGCTCTGTCCTCCCGCAAGTATGCCGCGCACGAGCGAGGGATCCGTGCCGAAGGTCGGCGGGCACTCGGAGGCATCAACAACACCGAGTCGGCCGCTCGTTCCCGCGCCGAAGTAAAGGAGGCGCCCGCCGTTGCGCAGTGCATGGACGACCAGCTCCACAGCCTCCGCGATGTAGGGAATCTCCCGCTCGACGGCCAGCGGCACCAGCTTGTCCTGTGCGTTGATCAGCCTGAGGGCCGCCTCCGTCGGGAGCCGGTCGAGGTCCATTGATGCGGGGTTTCGCTGCTCGGTGAGAAGCCTCGCCAGAGCGTCGTGGAGTTCCTTTGCTTTGCTCATGCCGTTCTTACAATAACGGATATAAGTATTCAGAAGAACGCGGCAACCAGTTTCTTGTCCTCGAGGCCCAGCGACGTGCTGCCGGGAAACGAGAGTGCCGTGACGGAAACGGAGATGAGGCGGCCCTTCAAGCGCGCGGCCGCAATTTCCTTTTCGAGGTCTCCCCCTTTGAGCGCAACGAGGGCGGGGGGATGAACGCGGTCCGAATTCTCCACGGGCATGCCTCCCCTCTTCTTCAGGTAGGGGCGCGACCAGCGGGCGAGATTTTCAAGCGGTGCGACTGCCCGCGTGAAGACATAATCAAACGCGCCGGCAGCTCCAGGCGTCGCCGACAGCTCCTCCGCCCGACCTGTCCAGACAGAGACCCCCGCCAGGGCGAGAGAACTGACCATTTCCTGGAGAGCGACGGTTTTCTTCTTTATCGAATCGAGGAGAACCATGTTGATGTCCGGACGAGCGATCGCCAGCGGGATCCCCGGGAATCCCCCTCCGCTTCCGAGATCAAGCGTTCGCGACGAGGGGGGGATGTCGACGCAAAAGAGTATCGAGAGACTGTGGAGAACATGGCTGTACCAGATGTTCTCCTCGTCCCTCCTGGAAATCAGATTGATCTTTCTGTTCCATTCGAGCACGCACCGGACGTACTCAGAGAGAAGCCCGGACTGCTCCCCGGTAAGATCAAGGCCATTCTCACGGCATCTCTTCTGGAGCTCTGGCGGGAGCGTGGCCCTGTTCATCGGTCTGGATGTTTCACGTGAAACATCACTTCATCAGTGTTATGAGAAGGACTGAAATGTCGGCCGGCGTTACACCGCTTATCCGCGCAGCCTGCCCGATCGATCTGGGCCTGATCCGACTGAGCTTCTCTTTCGCCTCGGCGCTGAGCGATCGGACGTTCCTGAACTCAAGTTCATCGGGAATCTCGATCGACTCGCTCGAGGCAAAGGATTTCACTTCATCCTCCTGCCGCTTCAGGTAACCCTCGTACTTTGTTTCGATCTCAACTCTCTCCATGGCGAGAGCATCATCACGGAGGGCGCGGAGCGCGGGCTCATCGCCGGTGCCATGGACACCGAGGAGGCCTTCGAGCGTGATGCCCGAGCGTTTCAGCAAACGTCCAAGCGCTTCGCTCTCGGTGAGAGGCTCGCTCATGCAGCTTTCGAGATAGCCGTTGGCCGAAGCCGGCGATATGCGGATTTCTGAGAGCCTTCTCTTCGCCTCTTCGATTCTCTCTTCCTTCTCATTCAGGCGCCGGATGACTTTTTCCGGTATCAATCCGAGTGCGTAGCCTTTGCGCATCAGCCTGGAGTCCGCATTATCCTGGCGCAGCAGCAGCCTGTACTCGGCCCGCGAGGTGAATATCCTGTATGGCTCGTCCGTCCCCTTGTTGATCAAGTCGTCGATCATCACGCCGATGTACGCTTCATCTCTTCCGAGCGTGAATGGCGGGCGCGCGGTGCACCTAAGCGCGGAATTGATCCCCGCGATGAGCCCCTGGCCGGCGGCTTCCTCGTATCCACTTGTCCCATTGATCTGCCCGGCCAGGAAGAGCCCCTTCACGAGCTTTGTCTCGAGCGTGTGGCTCACCTGGTGGGGGGGAATATAGTCATACTCTACTGCGTAGCCCGGCCTGAGCATCACGCAGGATCGGAGCCCTGGGATCGTGGTGAGCGCCTTCAGTTGAACATCCGCCGGAAGACTAGTCGAGAACCCGTTCATATAGACGATGTCAGTATCATAGCCTTCCCTCTCAAGGAATATCTGGTGCCTCTCCCTGTCGGCGAACCTGTTGATCTTGTCCTCGATGGAGGGACAGTACCTCGGCCCAACCCCGCGGATCCTCCCGGTGAACATCGGTGACCGGTCAAAACCGCTGCGGAGTACGGCGTGAGTCTCACTATTCGTGTAAGTGAGGTACATCGGGATCTGCCGATTGGAGATTCTCTCGTTCTGGAACGAGAAGGGGCGGGGGGGATCGTCCCCGTTCTGGATCTCGGTCTCGGCAAGATCAATCGTCTTCAGGCTGAGGCGCGGCGGGGTCCCTGTTTTGAGCCGTCCCGTTGAGAATCCGAGCGATGCGAGCCGTTCGCTCACACCCGATGATGCAGGCTCACCATACCTCCCGCCTGATGTCGCGGTCGTCCCTGTGTGCATGACGCCATTGAGGAACGTCCCGGTGCAGAGTATGAGGGACATGCATTCTATGAATTCCCCGCTGTCAATGGTCACGCCGCGCACGGATCCCCCTTCGACGAGCATGTCACTCAGGCCCCCTTTCAGGATCCGGAGCCCCTGCTGGCAATCGATGCGCTGTCGGGCCTCACGGCTGTACCACTCCCTGTCATTTTGAGAACGGGGGGACCAAACCGCCGGTCCTTTTGAGCGGTTGAGCATCCTGAAATGTATGCCGGTAGCGTCAGCGATCTTTCCCATCTCTCCCCCCAGTGCATCGACCTCCCGGACGATGTGCCCCTTGGCCGTCCCCCCGATCGCGGGGTTGCAGGACATCCTCCCGATGGCGCTTGCATCCATCGTGAGCAGGAGTGTCTCACATCCCATCCTGGCAGCTGCCAACGCGGCCTCAATGCCGGCGTGCCCCCCCCCTACGACTATTATGTCTACTCTCTTCCCGGACACTGGCACTCATGTTTCACGTGAAACACTCACTTCCCAATGCAAAACTCGGAGAATATTGTGTTCAGGATATCCTCGCTCGTTACTTCGCCCGTGATCTCCCCGAGTGCGGAAAGGGCCTCGCGGATGTCGATTGCGACGAATTCATTCGTCAGCCCGTCGCGAAGCGACTGTATTGCCCCCTCTATGAGCCGGGCCCCCTTGCGGAGAATCCTCTCATGCCGTTCGCTGAGTATCGGGAGCGATTCATCGGTCTCCACCCCGTCAGCCCCGGTAGCGTTCACCATCGCTCCGGTGAGCTCATGCACTCCCTCCCCGGTTAGAGCAGAGAGGCTGACAGTAACGTATTCCCCTTTCCCCAGGGCAATTCTGCCCAGACCCGCTGCTCGGCCCGCGGCGAGATCGATCTTGTTTGCCACGAATATGAGGCGGTGATGCTCATCCGTGGGGATCAGGGCAAATGTCCTCTCCGCCTCCTCGGGACCAGATCTGGCGTCTGTCACGATGAGAATAATATCGGCTTCGCTGGCGCTCTCAACCGCGCGCGCGATACCAGCCTGTTCGACCGGGTCATCCGCTTCCCGGAGGCCGGCTGTGTCCCTCAGCGAGAAGAGAACTCCGCCGAGCGTCACGCTCTCCTCGATATAATCGCGGGTCGTACCGGCGACCGGCGTGACGATGGCGCGGCTTTCCCTGAGGAGAGCGTTAAAGAGGCTCGACTTCCCCGCGTTGGGGGGACCGGTGATGGCGACAGATATCCCGTCCCGGTACATTCTCCCACGCGTGAACGACGCGGACATCTCATCGAGGCGCGCTCGAAGCTCCTCCATCTTCCGCTCGATCTCATCGGGCGTCACCACGGTGAGCCCTTCCTCGGCGAAATCAAGGTCCAACTCCAATAACGAACATAGACGTTTCATCCCCTCGCGGAGCTTCCCGATTTCTCCCGCAAGTCGCCCGTTCAACTGCCCAAGAGAAGCCCGGCGCGCGCGGTCGGTCCTTGCAGCGATCAGTGCGGCCACTGCTTCCGCCCGCGAGAGATCCATCTTCCCGTTGAGGAAGGCTCTCCGCGTGAACTCACCCGGGGCGGCCTCGCGCGAGCCTGCGGCAATGAGAGCACCCAGGACCCCGCGCGACACGAGGAGACCGCCGTGGCAGCTCACTTCCACCACGTCCTCACCGGTGTAAGAGCGCGGGGCCCTGAACACGGTCGCCAGGCACTCGTCGATCTCCTCCCCGGTGAGAGCAAGGATCTTCCCGTGGTGAACGGTGAAGCCCCGGGCGGAAGCAAGCGGCCGCCGGCCCCGGAAGACGCGGTCGGCAATTTCGAGCGCCCGCGCGCCGCTCAGGCGGATCACGGCGATCGCTCCCTCTCCAGGGGGAGTCGCAAGCGCGGCTATCGTATCGTCGGGAAGTATCTTCACGGTGACTCCGGGAGGCATGATCAAACTACGGTTTTCCCCCTGTATTATCAACGAACGTCCATCGACTGAAACGGCAGCGCCCCGCGGGCTCAGCCCGCGGGGCGCGTGCACCTCAGTACACGATGGGCACGGCTTACCGCCGCTTGACGTCCGGCATGTTTTTCGCAAGGCGCGCCATCAACCCGCCCCCTCCTTTCTTCGGCTCCACTTTTCTCAGCGGCTCGTCGCCGGTGCGTTTGTTGAACCAGAGCTGCTGGCCGATCGCCAGGAGATTGAAGACGAAGTAGTACAGGTTCAGCCCCGACGCCAGTGAGTTGAAGATGAGCGTCATCATCAGCGGCATCATCCAGACCATCGCCTTCTGGCGCGGATCAGTCACCGTCATCTTCTGCTGGAGGAACATCGTCACGCCCATCGCCAGCGCCAGCCCGCTCAGGTCCGTCATGCCGAAGAGCGGGATCTTGAACGGCAGGTGAACCACCGTGTCGGGGATTGACAGGTCGGTGATCCAGAGCATGAACGCCGACTGACGAAGTCCGATCGTCGAGCGGAACACCGCGTAGAGCGCGAACAGAATCGGCATCTGCAGGAGCATCGGCAGGCAGCCGGCCGCCGGGTTGACGCCGTACTCCTTGTACAGGTTCATGATCTGCTGGTTCTGCTTGTTCGGATCCTCCTTGTACTTCTCCCGGATCTCGTTCATCAGCGGCGTGAGCGCCTGCATCCGCTTCATCGACTTCATGCTTGAGCGCGTGAGCGGCTGCAGCGCGAGTTTGATGATGACCGAGAAGATGATGATCACCCACCCGTAGTTCGGGATGAACATGTGGAGGAACTTGAAGAGGGGGATCATCACGTACTCCGCGATCGGCCTGATGATCCAGGCCGCGCCGAGGCTCATGATCTGGTCCAGTCCCCGGTCGTATCCTTTGATGATGTCGTAGTCGAGCGGCCCGAGGAACACCGTCACCCGCGCCCGCTCGGCGCCCGTGGCGAGCGGCATCTTGAGCGCCAGCGTATAGATTTCCCGGACGCCGTTGTCCGGCGCGCCGGTGCGCGTCCCTTCCAGGTAGGCCCCCTGCGCGGCGTTGTGCTCGGGCATCATCGCCAGCGCAAAGTACTTGCTCCTGGTCGCCACCCAGTCGGTGTTCCCGTTGATATCCCGCTTGACCGTCTCGCCGATTTTTGTCGCGTCGATATCGGTCAGCTCCCCTCCGGAAAACGCGTACGCCTGCGCGAAGCTGGACTCGTCCACGCTGTTGCGCTCGGCGTAGCGGAGACCGTTCTCCCACACGATCTGGTACTCGAAGTTGGAGATCGCCTCCCCCATCCCGGCAAAATCGAATTCCGTGTCGAACGAGTATTTGCCGTTCGTGAACGTCATACGCTTGACGATCGAGCGCCCCTCGCCCAGGGGGAGCGTCATGTCGATCACGATCGACTGGCTCCCAGTCAGGCGGTACGTGGTCCACGGACGCTCGCGCGCCTCGAAGTAGAGCGAGCGCGTGTTGATGAGCTTCCCGTCGCCGGAGGTGAAGAGGAGGCTCAGGTCACCCCCCCGGTCAAAATCCACGAGCTCCACCGGCCGGCCGTCCCACGTCTTGAAGGCTGTCAGCTCCCACTTGCGCAGCAGTCCCCCCTTCGTGGTGATCTCCGCGGTGTAGAGGTCGGTCGCGACCACGATGACTTTTTCCTCTCCGGCGGCCCTGGGGGCAAAGTATGTCCCGTAGATCTCGGCCGGCGTCCGGTCCGCGGTATCGGGCACAACCGGGCGGGGAGCCGGACGCATCGTGTCGCGCGGGGGAACCTGAACTGCGCGGAGGCTGTCAGGGAGCGGTGGCCGGGCCCCGGGAGGGGGCGGCGCCTGCATCCACATCCAGACGATGAGGACGAGGCCGATGAGCACGAAACCGATCGTTGTGTTCCTGTCCATAACAAGTCGCGAGAGATGGCAAATACCTGGACCTCAGGCGGGGTCGTACCCGCCAGGGTGAAAGGGATGGCATCGGCCGATGCGCTTCAGTGCGCGCCAGAGGCCGGGCCCGACGCCGTACGTGCGGACGGCATCGATGGCATACTGGGAGCACGTGGGTGTGAACCTGCAGGTATTCGGCGGCAGCAGGGGAGCAATGAGTATCTGATAGGCCCGCAGGAAGGCAACGACTCCTGATTTCACATCCGTTCCTTTTCCACCGTCGCACAGAGTGAGCCGCACATCCGGGCGATGTCATCCCGGATCTTCGCGGCGTCTGGCCTCCCTGAACCGGCGCGACGGGCGCCCCGGTAGACGAACAGGAGCGTGAGAGCCCCCGGCGGGTTCCCGCACGCGGCGACGAGCGCAGGCCGCACCGCGGCGAACGACGCCCGCATCACGCGCCTGGTCCGGTTCCTTCCGACCGCGTTGAATGTCTTTGCAGAGACGGAAAAGCCGGCACGCACTGGCGTCCCGGCTCTGCGCTCCCACCGGAAGAAACACCTCACCACGTCGCCGTCCAGCCGCCTCCCCGTCCTGTACATGAACTGAAACGACCCGCGACCACGGAGGGTTGCTTCCTTCGTCACCTAACGTTCGTCGCTGACGGAAAGCTTCTTCCGCCCGCGAGCCCGTCTGCGTGCGAGAACCTTCCGTCCGGTTTTGCTCGCCATGCGCGAGCGGAACCCGTGCGTGTTCTTCCTTTTGCGCTTGTGTGGCTGAAAGGTTATGCTCATTCCGGCTTCCCGCTCCTGTGGCTGGCCCGTGGCGAAGGTGCATCAAGGCGTAAAATGTATAAAAAATATGCCACACACACAAGGAAGAGGCGGCGGAAAAAGAAATATTGGCCTTGCGTAGCGCGGCCCATTGTAGTATAATCGTTCAGCAGGTTGGCGCGTAAGAGGCGTGCGCAACTTGTTAATAATTTGCGTAGCGCCTGCAGTTCCCCCCGTGACAGCGTGCGCAGATGTTGCCTGCTCACCTTCAGGACCGCAGTAGCCACCTGAGACCATGAAACTCTTGCGTTTAGGGGATGTATATGTTGTCCACAAAACTGTTGATAAGATATTGACAGCTGTGAGTACGCGTACGCGGTCTGTCACTGTGTGTAACATTGTGGATAACCTCCCTGGCGCTGTGTACAACCCTGTAAGCCCTTGTATTTTGCATGGAACCCAGCACCCAGTTGCTTGTCAATCCTTCTGAGGAGGAGCAGGCTCGCGCGGTCTGGAGCGCCTGCCTCGACCGAATCAGGGAGAGCGTTAACACACAGAGCTTCAAGACCTGGTTCGAGCCGATGGTCCCGCTCTCCCTCCGCGGCGGAAAGCTCACTGTCCAGGTGCCAAGCCAGTTTTTCTATGACTGGCTGGAAGAACACTACTACACGGTGATCAGCGAGACGATCGCCACGGTGCTCGGTAAAGAGGCGCACCTCGAGTATTCTGTGAGGACCGACGAGCCGCAGATCGATCTCGACTATGGAATTCTGCCCCCGCCGGCCCCCAGAGCCGACCGCCGGGCGTTTCCTCCCCAGCCCAATTCATTTACGCTCCCCCTTCAACCCGCAGCCTCCGGGGTAAGGCCGGAGGGAGGACAGTTCCAGACGTTTCTCAATCCCCGGTACACGTTCGACAATTTTATCAAGGGGGATTCGAACCAGCTTGCCCGTGCCGCAGCGTCCGCCGTCGCCAACAATCCCGGGGGAACATCGTTCAATCCCCTTGTCATTTACGGGGGAACGGGACTGGGGAAGACACACCTGATCCAGGCGATCGGGAACCACGCGCTGGCCAACGGGAAGGCAAGCAGGGTTATCTACGTCTCCAGCGAGAGATTCACTGTAGAGTTCGTCGAAGCGATCCAGCGAGACACGACGAGCGAATTCGCCGGGTTTTACAGGAGCATGGATATCCTGATCGTCGACGATATACAGTTTTTTGCAGGGAAGGAACGGACGCAGGACCACTTTTTCCATACGTTCAACGAGCTGCATCAGCACGGCAAGCAGATCGTCCTCTCGTCCGACCGCCCCCCCAAGGAGCTGAAGGGGCTTGACGACCGCCTCCTGTCGCGGTTTCAGTGGGGACTGACATCCGACATCCAGCCCCCTGACCTTGAAACGCGCATTGCCATTCTCCTCATGAAGAGTGAGAACGAGTGCATTTCCATACCGCAGGACGTGGTGGAGTGCATTGCAACAAACGTCACGTCCAACATCCGGGAGCTGGAAGGATGCCTGATCAGCCTGATGGCCAAGGCATCGCTGGAAGGAAGAGAGATCTCCGTCGACCTCGCGCGCGAGGTCATCAAGGTCGTGGTGGGAGACGTGAAGTCCCCGTTGACGATCGAAACGATCCAGCGCACGGTGTGCGAGTATTTCAACATTCCCGAGGACCTCATCAGGGCGAAGACCCGAAAGCAGGAGATCGTCAACGCCCGCCAGGTCGCCATGTACCTGGCCAAGGAACTCACGAACTGCTCGCTGAAGACGATCGGGCTTCACTTCGGCGGGCGCGATCACAGCACCGTGATCCACGCCTACCAGTCAGTGGAAGACCAGATGCGGATCGACCAGAAGTATCAGACCAACGTCCAGCAGATCCGTCGGCGACTGCAGATACTTGGACACGTGTGAGCGTTATGCCTGTGAACAATCCCGTGGATCGCGTGTGCACGGACGTGCGGGCGCGGTGCACAACCAGGCATGTCTCGCCCTCCTGCAACTCCCCCGCGCACTGCCGTGCATCATCAACGTAGATTTCCACATTCTGTTCCTTCAAGCGCGACATCAGGTGATTGCGCGATTCTCCCTGCCCGGCATCCCTTCCCACCGCTGCGCCGGGGCTCTCCACATATGCACACTCCTTATTATAACTCTTAGTTCTTCTCTGTATATATCTATAAGAGCATTCATGAAGGGCGGTTGAATGTTGGGTGCAATTTCAGTAATTTACAGGGGTTTTCCTTCTCACGCTGTGCTCATCCAGCCTACCTCAGGAGAACGCGATGAAATTCACCGCCAACAGCATTGAGCTGCAGCGCACGCTGAATAAGGTCGGTGGCGTGGTACCGGCGAAGTCGACGATGCCCATACTGGAAAATATCCTGTGCGAACTCTCCGGGAACATCCTGACGCTTACTGCGACCGACCTGGCGATATCGCTGACGGTGTCTCTGCAGGTGCGCGGGAGTGAGGACGGCACGATCGCAATCCCGGCCCGCCGGCTTATGGATACCATGCGGTCGCTCCCGGACACGGGAGCGACGTTTGTTGCCGACGTGGCATCGAGCAAAATCAGGATCACGACCGACAACGGGGAGTATTCGCTCACCGGGGAATCGGCCAGGGAATTTCCATCCGCCGCCGCGTTCAAAGGGTCGTCGGAAATCGCGCTGGACGCGGGTACGCTCCGGGGAATAATCCACCGCACCACGTTTGCGGTCAGCACCGACGAGTTGCGGCCGGCCATGATGGGCGTTCTCTTCCAGGCAAAGGAGAACGAACTCCGGGCGGTCTCGACGGACGGGCACCGCCTGGTGAAGCTGATTCTCCGGCAGGAGAAGCCCCTGGCCATGAAGCGCGACGTAGTGATCCCGGCCAAGGCGCTCCAGGTGCTGGGAAAATCGATCGATGAAGGGGAAACGACGATCAGCATGAGCGATACGCACGCGAAATTCACGTTCGGCCAGTCGGTGCTCATCACCCGGCTCATCGACGAGGCATACCCGAACTATGAGAGCGTCATCCCCGCCGACAACGACAGGGAGATGACCGTCAAGCGTGATGATATGATATCCTCGATCCGCCGCGTCGCGCTCTATGCCAGCGCCACGACGCACCAGGTCCGCTTCGACATCGGGAAGTCGAGTCTCCAGGTGACCGCCCAGGACATTGATTTCGGGGGAGAAGCCCGGGAGACGGTTCCGTGCACGTTCAGCGGCGACAGGCTCGAGATCGGGTTCAATTCCGTCTACCTGACCGACATCCTCACGCACCTGGAGAGCGAACAGGTGGCGTTCCTCTTCAGCACGCCCACGCGGGCGGGGATCGTTTCGCCGGTCGGAGAGGATAGCGACCGCATCATGATGCTGGTGATGCCCGTGCGGTTGAACACGTAGGCGGGTGCGGTGACGGCATCTCACGCGGCGGTCCCCCCGTCGGCGGGGCCGCGCCCATGTCGGGCGGGTCATGGGCGATGTTGCTCAGCAGGATCCGGCTCAGCAACTTCCGCAACCATGATGCCACGGCCGTCGATCTGGCCGGGGGCGTCAACGCATTCCTGGGTGACAACGGCCAGGGGAAGACCAGCATCCTGGAGGCAGCGTCGTACCTGTCGCTGACCAAGAGCTTCTACGCTGCCGGCGACGCGGAAGTCATTGCCGCCGGCAGGGAGGGCTTCGATCTCGACGGGGAGCTGGCATCCGACGCGGGGTTCGTGCACCGGGTGGCTGTCGCCTGCAGGCGCGCGGGCCCGGAGAAGAAATTCCTGATCGACGGGTCTCAGCCGGAGACGCTGGCTTCCGCCATCGGCATGTTCCCGCTCGTGGTGCTCTCGCCGGAAAACGGGGCCATCACGTTCGGCGGGCCGGGGGAGCGAAGGAAATTTCTCGATCTCACGCTCTCGCAGGTGAGCCAGGCATATCTCGGGGACATTCTGGAATACCGCAGGGCGCTTCGCCAGCGGAACAGGGTCTTGGCCGACGCCCGGCTGCGCGGATCGTGCCCGCCGCATCTGCTGGAACCGTGGACGGAAAGCGTGGCTGCTGCCGGAGGGAGCGTGGCGATGCGGCGGGCGGCGTTCGTTGGCGAGTTCCGCTCATACGTCGAGCGCGCTTACAGGAGCGTCATCCCGGACGGCGAGCTTCCCGCGGTGTCGTACGTCTGCGGGTTCGACCCCGGCGACGCGGCCGACGCACGGGGCTATGGCGAGCGGCTGGCCGCCGAGCTCTCGGCGCGGGCTGAGGAGGAGCGCCGGCGGGGCCTCACGCTCGCGGGACCCCATCGCGACGACCTGCGCCTGACGGTCAACGGCATGGACGTTCAGCGGTTCGCCTCGCAGGGGCAGCACAGGACGCTCCTGGTGGCGCTCAAGCTGGCGGAGTTCGCGTACATGCGGGAGCGGCGGCAGGAGACGCCGATGCTCCTGCTCGACGATGTGTTCAGCGAGCTCGATAGGGGCCGCGTGAGGCGCATCCTCGGCCTGGCGGCGGAGCTCGGGCAAGTGATGATCACGACGACGGACGGAAGCGTCTTTGACGGGGCGGTCGGCTGGGGAGACCGCCACAGGAGGTTTACCGTTGAGCACGGCACGTGCAGGCAGGAAGCGTGAACGGAGCGGACCGGTGCCGCTCGCTGACGCGATGCAGGATCTTCTCCGCTCGCTCGGCCTCGAGCAGCGGCTGGCGGCGTACGACGTCCTGGCGGCCTGGCCGGACGCCGTGGGTGAGAAGATCGCGCGCGTGACCGCGGCCCGGCGCGTGGAGAGGGGCGTCCTGTACGTGGATGTTGCCACTGCTCCCTGGCGGGCGGAACTGACCATGAAGCGGCTGGAGCTGATCGACAGGCTGAACGAGCGCGCCGGCGGGCGCCTCATCACAGATATCCGGTTTCGGTAGTGGAGCAATCATGAGACACGAGGCATGAGCACAGCAAAGACGGCGAAGGGGGCAGCAGAAGCGGCGCCGGCGGTACACGGCTACACCGCCGAGGACATCACCGTCCTGAAGGGACTGGAGGCGGTGCGGCGGCGGCCGGCCATGTACATCGGGGACGTCTCGATACGCGGGCTCCACCACCTGGTGTACGAGGTCGTGGACAACTCGATCGACGAGGCGCTCGCCGGGTTCGCGAAGATCATCGACGTCACGATCAACAAGGACGGCTCCGTCACCGTGCTGGACGACGGGCGTGGGATCCCCACCGACCTCCACAAGGGGGAGAACCGCTCGGCACTCGAGGTCGTGATGACGGTGCTCCACGCGGGGGGGAAGTTCGACAAGAACACGTACAAGGTGTCCGGGGGCCTCCACGGGGTCGGCGTCTCGGTGGTCAACGCGCTCAGCGAGTGGATGGAGGTCGAGGTGTACCGCGACGGGAAGGTCTTCTTCCAGAAGTACCGCCGCGGAGAACCGGTCGCGGCGGTCAAAGTGACGGGGAAAGCCGACAAGGGGCGGACGGGGACGCAGACGACGTTTCTCCCGGACGGGCAGATTTTCAAGAACAGGGCGTTCAAGTTCGAGACCATCGGCGAGCGCCTGCGGGAGCTCGCGTTCCTCAACCCCCAGGTGAAGCTCCGCATCATCGACGCGCGCGCGCGGAGCGAACAGGAAGAAACGTTCCACTTCAAGGGAGGACTGGTCGAGTTCGTCAGGTACATCGACGCAACGCGCCCAGCCATTACGAAGCGGGTCTTCGCCGCGCAGGGATCTGAAAAGGACGAGAACGGGCGCGCGGTGGAGGTGGAGGCGGCGCTCCAGTACAACGACCAGTACAGCGAGAACATCTTCACGTACGTCAACAACATCAACACACATGAGGGGGGGACGCACCTTGTCGGGTTCCGCTCGGCGCTCACCCGTTCGCTGAACACGTACGCATACAAGAACGGGATCCTGAAGGAGGGGGGGCTCACGCTCACGGGGGACGATTTCCGGGAGGGATTCACCGGCGTCCTCTCCGTGAAGGTGCCCGAGCCCCAATTCGAGGGACAGACAAAGACGAAGCTCGGCAACAGCGAGGTGAAGAGCATCGTGGAGTCCGTCATCGGGCAGGCCCTTGCTACGTGGCTCGACGAGAACCCGGGGGATGCGAAACGGATCCTGGAGAAGTCGATGCGTGCCGCGGAGGCGCGCGAGGCCGCGCGGAAGGCGCGCGACCTGACGCGCCGCAAGAACGCCCTCTTCTCCGGCGGCCTCCCCGGGAAGCTCGCGGACTGCTCGATCAGCGACCCGGAGCACTGCGAGCTGTACCTGGTCGAGGGGGACTCCGCCGGAGGGAGCGCCAAGCAGGGGCGCGACCGCCGGTTCCAGGCCATCCTCCCGCTCAAGGGGAAGATCCTCAACGTCGAGAAGGCCCGGCTCCACAAGATCCTGGAGAACGAGGAGATCAGGAACATCTTCACCGCACTGGGGGCGGGAGTCGGGGAGGAGTTTGACGCCGCGAAGCTCCGCTACGGCAAGATCATCCTGATGTGCGACGCCGACGTCGACGGGTCGCATATCCGCACCCTCCTCCTCACGCTCATTTACCGCCACATGAAGGAGCTGATCGAGCTCGGGCACGTCTTCATCGCGCAGCCGCCGCTGTTCAAGGTAAAAAAGGGGAAGCAGGAGCACTACGCGTTCGACGAGGATGAGCGCGACGCGCTGGTGAAGCGCCTGGGGGCCGAGAAGGGGAAGAAGGCCGAGGAGGAGGCGGTCGAGCCTCCCCCGGACGAGGGGGCGGGGGTCGCCGCGGGGGGGGTCGTCATCTCCCGGTTCAAGGGGCTCGGGGAGATGAACCCGGAGCAGCTCTGGGCGACGACGATGAACCCCGACACGCGCACGATCCTGCAGGTATCGATCGAAAACGCCGCCGACGCCGACAGGACGTTCTCCATCCTCATGGGGGACGAGGTGGAGCCCCGGCGGGAGTTCATCGAGAAGAACGCGAAGTATGTCAGGAACCTGGACATATGACCCGGCACCGTCCGTCGAACCAACAGGCGTGATCCGCTATGGCCACAGTGAATGAGAAGGTCGTCCCCGTCGATATCGAGGACGAGATGCGGGGATCCTACATCGACTACTCGATGTCGGTGATCGTTGCCCGCGCGCTCCCCGACGTGCGGGACGGGCTGAAGCCCGTCCACCGGCGGGTCCTCTTCGGCATGCAGGAGCTCGGACTCGCCGCCAACCGGGCGTACAAGAAGTCAGCCCGCATCGTCGGGGAGGTGCTGGGGAAGTATCACCCGCACGGCGACTCGGCGGTGTACGACACGATGGTGCGCATGGCCCAGGATTTTTCCATGCGCTATCCGCTCGTGGACGGGCAGGGGAATTTCGGGTCCGTCGACGGCGACTCACCCGCGGCCATGCGCTACACGGAGGCCCGGCTGGCGCGTATCGCGGAGGAGATGCTGCGCGACCTGCAGAAAAACACCGTGGACTTCGTCCCGAACTTCGACGACACGCTGCAGGAGCCCTCGGTCCTCCCCGCGATGATCCCGAACCTGCTCGTCAACGGGACGAGCGGCATCGCCGTGGGGATGGCGACGAACATTCCCCCGCATAACCTCACCGAGGTCGTGGACGGGTGTGTGGCGCTCATCAGAGATGAGAGCCTCACAGACGAGAAGCTGATGAAATTCATCAAGGCGCCGGATTTCCCCACGGGGGGGATTATTTACGGCTACGAGGGGGTCCGCAGCGCCTATACCACCGGCCGCGGGAGGATCGTCGTGCGGGCCAAGGCGTCGATCGAGACGGGCAAGAACGACCGCCAGAGCATCGTCATCACCGAGATTCCCTACCAGGTCAACAAGGCGAACCTGATCGAGAAGATCGCAGACCTCATCAACGAGAAGAAGCTCGAAGACATCGCCGACATCCGGGACGAATCGGACCGCGACGGCCTCCGGATCGCCATCGACCTCAAGCGTGACGCAAACGCTGAAGTCATCCTGAACAACCTGTACAAGCACACGCAGATGCAGGCCACGTTCGGGGTGATCATGCTCGCCCTGGTGGACGGCCGGCCAAAGATCCTCACGCTAAAGGAAATGCTCCGGCGGTTCGTCGATCACCGGAACGAGGTGGTGGTGCGCCGCTCGAAGTTCGAGCTCGACGAGGCCGAGAAGCGGGCCCATATCCTGGAAGGGTACATCATCGCCCTGGACAACATCGACGCGATCGTGAAGCTCATCAAGGCGTCGAAGGACGTCGACACGGCGCGCGCAGGGCTGATGAAGAAGTTCAAGCTTTCCGAGATCCAGGCAAAGGCGATCCTGGATATGCGGCTGCAGCGGCTGACGGGGCTCGAGCGGAAGAAAATCGAGGACGAGTACCGGGACACCATCAAGCAGATCGAGCGCCTGAAGGCCATTCTGAAGAGCAAGCAGCTCCAGTTGGAGATCATCCGCGAAGAGCTGCTGGAGATCAGGAAAAACTACGGCGACGAGCGGCGCACCGAGATCGTGTACACGGCGGAGGAATTCTCGATCGAGGACATGATCGCGGAAGAACAGGTGGTAATCACGATCAGCCACGGGGGGTTCATCAAGCGGTTCCCGGTGAGCGGGTACCGGCGCCAGAGCCGCGGCGGCCGGGGGAGCACCGGCGCGACCACGAAGGAAGACGATTTCATCGAGCACATGTTCGTCGCGAGCACGCATGACTACATCATGCTGTTCACGGACGCGGGACGGTGCTACTGGCTGAAGGTGTTCGAGATCCCGGAGGGGGGGCGCGCCTCGCGCGGGAAATCGATTGCGAACCTGATCTCGAAGGAGCAGGCCGAGACGATCGCTTCGTACGTCTCGGTGAAGAACTTCGAGGACCCCCTCTTCGTGATGATGGTGACGGAGCAGGGGATGATCAAGAAAACGTCGCTCACCGAGTTTGCCAACCCGCGCAGGACCGGCATCGGCGCAATAGGGCTTGACAAGGGGGACCGCCTGATCGACGTGCGCCTCACGGACGGATCGCAGGACGTGGTGATCGGGACGCACGGGGGACTGGCCATCCGGTTCCACGAGCAGGAGGCGCGCCCGATGGGACGCGGCGCGGGGGGAGTCAGGGCGATCAGGCTGGAGAAAAAAGACCGCGTGATCGGAGCGGTGGCACTGAGGCGCACCGGGACGACGATTCTCGTGGCGACGGAGAAAGGGTTCGGCAAGCGGAGCGAAACGGAGGAATACCGGGTCAGCCACCGCGGCGGGAAGGGGATCTTCACGGTGAAGACCACAGACAAGACCGGGCCAATGGTTGCCATACGCGAGGTGCTCTCATCCGACGACGTCGTGGTGGTGACCACCGGCGGGATCGTCATCAGGCAGCACGCCTCGGAGATCAGGGTTGCGGGGAGGAACACGCAGGGCGTCCGCCTCATCAAGCTCGGCGAGGGGGACTCGGTTTCCGACGTTGCCTCCGTGATGGCGGAGGACCAGGAGATTCCCGCGGAAGGCGGCAAACCGGAGGCGGAGCCGAACGGCGGCGGCGCATCCGCGCGCGAAAAAAAAAACCTGAAGACCGGGATGAATGAGGCTGGCAGCGCCCGCGAGGCCGCGTCCTCTGCGACACCGAAGGGGACACGAAAGGGGGCTCCGCGCCGCACGCCCCCCCGCGCGAAGCATCCCGCCCCGGGAAAGGGGCGCACGAAGGGGAAAAAATAGCCCGCGCCCCCGCCCGCTCAGAGCATTCCGCTCCGCTTGCGCAGTATCCACTCCGCCGCGAAGAGCACGATGATGAGCGCAAGGATATAGGCCGTGCGGTGCAGCTCGAGCGTGTCCGCATGCGCGTCCTCCCGTGCGCGGAGCGACGGTAGAGAGGCGATCATCCCCTTCAGCGCGCCGGCATCGGCCGCGTCGACGTACGCACCGCCGCTCCTGTAGGCAATAGCCCGAAGCACGTCCGGGTGCATCCGCGTATCGATGAACTCCAGGTTCAATCCCCCCACGGTAAACGATCCCGAGTCATTTCCGAGCACGTGACCGCCGCCGGCCGCGGTCGCCTCATACGTGTAGTCCCCTGGCGGGAGGCCTTCCAGCGCCCCCTCGTACCGCCCGTTGCCGAGGCCGTGAAGCTCAGTTTCCGGGTGCTGCCCAGCGCCGCCGATCCTGACGGTGACCTGCGCGTCCTCCACGGGCCTCGCGCTTTCATCGTACACCTGGCCGGTGAACGCAACCGGCTCTCCGCCGGCAAACTGCTCGCGCTCCGGTGCGACCCGCACTCTGCGCTCCCCTTCCGGGCCGGTGAGCCAGCGTATGGCTGAAGAGAGGAGGGAGGCAAAAACGGGTGCCGTCTCTTCGCTTCCCTGCGCCATGAGGCGCCAGCGCCAGAGACCGTAACCTGTCAGACAGAGAGAGCGCACGCCGCCGACATCTCTCAGGGCCATGAACGGCTGCGGAAGGACGACGCTCTTCAGCGCGGGGGATCCCAGCATCACGGAGCCCTCGCGGAGGCGCCAGGACGTGCGGTCCGCGAAAACGGGAGGGAGGTCCTTCCACGCGTCCCGTTCCCCCGGCGCACCAAGGGCAAGGAGTGGGTGATCCATGCGGGACGGGTCGGGAACGAACTCCACCTCCATCTCCCCGGGCAGGGCGGACCCGGGCGTCACGGGGAGCGAGGGAAACATCTCCAACGCCCTCGGGAGGTCAACGTCTCTCCCCCCGATGAAGAACAGGGGAGTCCGGCGCCCCGTGATGAGCGAGCGGACGAGGGCGACTTCCTGCGGGGAGGTCCGCCCGTCCGGCATGCCGATTGTCAGGAGACAGTCCGCGCTGTCCGCCTCTCGGACGTCGAGCGCTCCCTCGTAGTAGCCGCCCCCGAACTTCTGCGTGAGCACGCGGAGCGTGACGTTGGGGTCCTCGCCGAGCGTGCTGCGCACCGCGCTCAAGTCCTCCCCCGGCCCGGCTGCCAGCAGGAGGACGCGCGTGGTGCTCTTCAGCACGGTCGCGGTAAATGACCGCGAGTTGTTGGCCCCGGTGAGCTCACCGGGGAGCCGCGCGATGCGCACCGTATAGCGCCTGCGGCCTTCCCCCGCGGGAGTGTAGGCAAGGCGGGCGGGCACGTCCGCAGTCCCCGGCGGGAGCGTCACGGTCGTCCTGTCGAGCAGACGAGTCCCCTCCTCAAGCGAGACTTCCGCCTTCGCTCCCCCGTAGCCTGAGCTCTTGATGACCACGTCCACGGGCGCCTCGGCGCCGGCGTACACCACGTCGTTTGCCACGACGCCCTCCACCAGCACGTCCCGCTGCTCGGCCGTGTCTCCTATGCCGACCGTGAAAAGCGGTATGCCTGCGGCGTCCGCGCTGAGTGCCGGGTTCTCGCCTCGCGTGACGGCGCCGTCGGAGAGGATGATCGCCGCTCCGATGTTGCGCCGGTCCTTCTCGCGTTCAAGCGTCATGAGCGCCCCCGCGATATCCGTGACTTCATCGCGCAGCGAATCAGGGAGCTCCGCGAGCGGGCCCCGCACCGAGGAGCCGAACGTGTAGAGCGCCATGTCGGTCCCCGGGGGGACAGCCCCGGGAATGACGTTCGCGAGCAGGGCACGAAGCGTTGCGGCGCGGCTCCCCCGTGCGTCGGTAATCGCCATGCTCTCGCTCGCGTCGGCGAGGACGGCCACCACGGCGCTGCGCCGCACGACGGCGACGGCGCGCAGCACGGGCTCAACCAGGAGCAGGAGCACCAGCGCGAGCGCGGCACCCCGCAGCCCGGCGAGCAGGAGCCTCATTGTCCTGGAGACCGGCGGGAGGGTGACGCGGTAACACAGGTACGCTGCGCCAGCGGCGGCGAGGAGGAGGAGCACCGGAACCAGCGGGGAGGACGAGAACGAGAGTTCGATTGAAGGGAGGGAGCCCATCGCGGGCGTCATCCCGCTTCCTGCAGGAGCCGCTCAACGATTTCGATGGCAGTGACGCCGTCGGCCTCGGCGTTGAAGTTGGGCACGATGCGATGGCGGAGGGTGGGACCCGTCACGCCGCGCACGTCGGTGATGTCCGCAGCGTGCCGCCCGTCCAGGAGCGCGCGCGTCTTGGCGCCGAGGATGAGATATTGCGACGCCCTGGGTCCCGCCCCCCAGCTCAGCCAGTCGCGGATGAACTTCGGTGCGATCGGGGATTTCGGCCGTGTCATTGTTGCCAGACGGACCGCGAAGTCGATCACGTCGTCTGCCACGGGCACCTTCCGGACGAGCTCCTGGAATTCCGTAATCTGCTCGCCGGTCATGACGCGGCGCGGCGCCGGGCGCGCCATGCTGGTGGTGGCCTTGACAATCCGCCGCTCTTCCTCCCCCGAGGGATAGTCCACCCAGAGATTGAACATGAACCGGTCGAGCTGCGCCTCCGGCAGGGGGTAGGTCCCCTCCTGCTCGATCGGGTTCTGCGTTGCCAGGACGAAAAAGGGCTCTGCAAGCGTGTATGTCTGCCCGGCCGCGGTGACGCGGTGCTCCTGCATGGCTTCCAGGAGGGCAGCCTGCGTCTTTGGCGGGGTGCGGTTGATCTCGTCGGCCAGGACGACGTTGGCGAACACGGGACCGCGGACGAACTTGAACGACTTAGTTCCCGTGGAGACGTTCTCTTCTATGATCTCGGTGCCGGTTATGTCGCTCGGCATCAGATCCGGCGTGAACTGGATCCTGTTGAACGAGAGATCCAGCACGTCGGCGAGCGTCCTGATGAGGAGGGTCTTGGCCAGGCCGGGGACGCCGACCAGGAGGCAGTGGCCGCGCGCCAGGAGCGCGATGAGCAGCTGCTCCACGACGGTGTCCTGGCCGATGATCACCGTGGCGATCTCGGCGCGCAGCGCTTCATATGAACCCTTCAGCGCGCGGGCCGATTCGACGTCGTGTGCCCGCTCCCGGGCGCTCATGGGGTGAGCTGTTCCTTCCAGTAGAACTGCGTCTTCAGGTCGTCCATCCAGGCGTTGTACTCGCGCGTCCGTTTGAAGTTCAGCGCAATGGCTTCCACCTTGTGGTAATCCTGGTCGAGCGACATGACGTGTGCGGGGGTGAGCTTCCGGAGCCACACGAGGTAGTACCGGTAGCCGCTGGGCTCCTCCACCCGGACCGGGGCGCTGATGTTCCCCTCTTTCAGCGTGTCGATGGCGGGCCGGAATGCCGGGTTGACCTGGTCGATCTCCACGGTGCCGAGGTTTCCCCCGATCGTGTTGTCGCGGAGCTCCGAGTATTTCCGCGCCAGCTCGGCGAAGCTCTCTCCCGCGAGGGCGCGGGCGCGGAGGGAATCGAGCAGGCGGATCGCCGCCTCGTCGGCTTCCCTGGTCCGCTCGATCCTCAGGAGGATATGGCGGCAGTGCACGGCGTCGCCCCTGCGCTCCAGGAGCTGTATGATGTGCAGGCCGTGTTCGGTCTCGACGATGTCGGAGATCTGCCCGTCGCTGAGCGAGAACGCGGCGCTCTCAAACTCCTTGACGAACATGCCGCGCCGGACGAATCCGAGATCACCCCCCTGGGCGGCGGACCCGGGATCCTGCGAATACCGCCTCGCCATGTCGCCGAAGTCCGCCCCGGCGCGGACGCTGTCCAGGATCGCCTGGAGCCTAGCGCGCGTGTTCGCTCTGGCCTGGTCGCTTGCCCTGGGAGCGATGCCTATCTCGGACAGCTCGCATTCTTCAGGGACATGCGGGAGGCTGTCCCTGTAGGTCCGGTAGAAGTCCTCCACCTCGAACCGCCCGATGCTCGTATTGCCGAGATGCTGCTGCTGGAGCTTCTGGGCAAGCAGGTTCTTGCGGACCTCGTCGCGGAACTCCCTCTTGATCCGGGAGAGCGGCATGCCGTACATTTCTTCCAGGCGCGACTCCGACCCGAGCTGCTGCACCCGCTGCTGGATCAGCGCGTCCATTTGTTGCTGCACCTCGTCGTCGGTCACCGTGATGCTGTCCTCGACGGCCTTGGCGATGATGAGTTTCTCGTTGATCATCGACTGGAGCACCTGCGCGCGCAGGCCCGGCGTGGTGAGGTCCATCTTGTTGTTGAGGGCATAGAACTGCGCCTGCGCGTTCAGTTCCGATTCCAGGATCACCTCCCCGTTGACCACCGCGACGATGCGGTCGAGCGTCTGCGCGGGGGCAGCGGCCGCCGCGGCGATGGTGCACAGAAGGATGAGCAACACGTGTTTCATATCGTCCGTACTCCCGTTGTCGACCCGGCCGGCTAGTCGGCTCCGCCCCCCGCCGTATCCACCACGCCGAGATTGACTTCCACCTTGTGCCTGGACCTGAGATCCGACACGAGCTGCTCGTAGCGGGCGCGGCGGCGGTCGATCATCAGCCGGTCGCGCACTTCCCGCCTGGCGAACTCGTACTCCGGGGCTTCACCGGCGTGCCTGATGGCGTGGACCCTCAGGATGTAATATCCCGCGGTCGTCTTCACGGGGTACGAGACCTCTTCTTTCGGCAGCGTCCGCGCGAGCTTCCAGAGCTCCTCCGGGAAGAGCATCGCCTGCGTGAAGAACTGGTTTCGCGCCACTGCGCGCAGCGTCTGCCCGCGCGCGGAGTCGCGCCCGACCGGCGCCAGCGCCTCGTCCCAGGAGCTCCCCTTCAGGAGCGCGGCCCGGAACTGGTTTGCCGCGTCCCGGTCGGCAAAGAGCGCGTAGCTGAGCCGGACGACGTCCTCCCTTAGCGTGAACGCCGCGGCGTTTTTCCTGAACGCCGCGCCGATTTCCT
>Ga0335079_10001163_pt1 | contig 29999 bp, 31 predicted proteins | sample Lox_Sample_33_FD_206719 | JGI IMG/M metagenome (GOLD analysis project Ga0335079, IMG submission 206719) | Soil microbial communities from Loxahatchee National Wildlife Refuge, Florida, United States - Lox_Sample_3.3 | ecosystem: Environmental > Terrestrial > Soil > Wetlands | place: USA...
CGATTGGGCCCACCACGCGCCCTCCCAGCAGGCCCATTAAAAACGCACCCTCGAGGGAAAGGTCGGCGAAGCTGTACTGCGCGCCCACCAACCGCAGCGTGACGCCAACAATCAGCGGCGGCGTCATGAACAGCATCAGCTTCAACTTCTGGTCGGGGTCGCGCTCCTCGGTGAAGAGCACGCGACGAAAAGTATTCCAACGCGCCAGCAGGGCTGCAAAGGACGCCGCCACCCCCACCTTCAGCAGCAAGGTGAACAGCAGTTCGCGTACTGCGGTGGCCGTCTCCATCGATAATCGCGCTGCGCGCCTTTGCTAACGCTAGCCAATGCTGCGGACGATGTAAAGCGTGAGACCATCGATCACAGCGCTTGGGCGAACCAAAAGACCCTCGTCACGTAACTGCTATACTAGTTGGCTCCCATGGCGCAAAAAGCCCAGCTCGAGAAACTCACCCCGACGCAGAGCGGTCAGGCAGAACTTGTAGCTCAGGCCGCATTCCCGACACGTTACGGCCGTTTCTCGATTTACGCCTTCAAAGGTGAAGGGCCGCAGGAAGAGGCTCTGGCATTGGTGCGCGGCAAGTTGAACGGGAAAACCGCCCCGTTGGTGCGGGTACACTCGCAGTGTCTGACCGGCGACGCGCTCACGTCCCTGCGCTGCGACTGCCGCGCGCAACTCGAACTCTCCATGAAAAAAATTGGCCAAGCTGGCGCAGGGGTTCTTCTTTACCTTGCGCAAGAAGGCCGTGGCATCGGCTTGATGAACAAAATTCGCGCTTATGAACTGCAAGACCAGGGCATGGACACTGTCGAAGCCAACGAAACTCTCGGGTTCGCCGCCGATGCCCGCGAGTACGACTTCTCCGCGCAAATCCTGAAAAAACTCGGTGTCTCTAAAATCCGCTTGCTTTCGAATAACCCTGAAAAAGTTCGCCAACTCGAAGCCGCGGGCATTCGCGTAACCGAACGCGTGCCCTGCCAGCCGCGCATCTCCAAAATTTCGCGGCGCTACCTGCAAACCAAAAAGAAAAAAATGGGCCACTTGCTGGAAGGCATCTAAGCCATGGCCAACGAAGTTCCTCCGCTGGAAACTAGACGACTTTTACTTCGCGCAATGGAGGAAGCGGACCTTCCGCAAATCCAGACAATTTTCCCGCAGTGGGAAATCGTCAAACACCTGAACGCTAAAGTGCTGTGGCCCTACCCGGCGAACGGGGCAGAAATATTTTTTCGCGAACTGGCCCTGCCCGCGCGCGAAGGCGGCGAAGAATGGCTTTGGACGATCCGGCTCAAAACCGAGCCGTCAACCATCATCGGCGCAATCAGCCTCACCAAAGGGGAACACGAGAATCGCGGATTCTGGCTCGACCCTCGCCTGCACCGGCAGGGCTACATGAGCGAGGCTTGCGATGCAGTGACGGATTTCTGGTTTGAAGTACTAAAATTCCCCGTTCTGCGCGCGCCGAAGGCGGCCGCCAACATCGGCTCATGCAAAATCTCGCAGAAACAGGGCATGCGTGTGATTGAACGTTCGGAGCGCGATTACGTCAGCGGTCGCCTGCCATCGGAATTGTGGGAAATCACTGCTGAAGAGTGGCGGGCTCGCAAACACGCGCAGTCTGGGTAACAGCCCTCTTAGTCGCAAATAGCTTGACTATCCTCCGCCCACGAACTGCACGATCTCGTAGCGGTCACCCGCCTGCACCTGCGTTTCCGTCCAGGCCGCTCGCGGAAGAATCTCCAGATTCCGCTCAATCGCCACGCGTCCAGAATTAAGTCCCAAGAAAACGAGCAAGTCGGAGACATTCGCGCCCGCTCTGGCTTCCCGATTTTCGCCGTTCACCGTAATGGCGATTCCTTCGCTCATTTCTTCTGCACTATCCTTCCATCACTCTGATTGTAATCAAAAAAATCGGCATCACCAAAATGCAGCAACGCTACTGAGGTCGGACTTCCGAAGTGGGTTCTTGCGGCTTCTGCAAGTTGTGTAGGCGGCAGGCTTCAGCCCGCCGCGTCGTAATTCTTGTGAATCGAACAGCAACGGCTCTATACCGGTTGCTTGGCTTTCGTTCGCAAGGAAAACTTGAGCAGCCCCTTCGCTTTGCCGTGCGTAGCTTCCAAAATCACCGCTTCCGGAACCGCCACCAGCGGCAACTCTAACTCCAGGCGCGCCGTTCCATCGCCGCCGGTTTGCGCCGAGCAAGCACCGTTCGCCGGCAAACCCTCCATCCGCGCCGCTACTGTCGCTCCTGCCACCGCCGACCCACTCTTTTTCTCGCGCACGGTCACTTGCAAGTGCCCTTGCTGCCCCGCCAACCATTCTTTGGCGTTCAGCAGTTCTACGGACAATTCGGACAGCTCGCCATTTTTTGCGGGCGAATTCGGTGCAGCCGCGGCGGCAAACTCCCCGCTGCGCACCTTCTCAATCACCGCATTGTGCTGGCCGTCGATTCGCCCTTGCAGCACGGGCTGTCCTTCCGGCTGCAGCGGCAGCAGATCCTGATAGTTGCTGGTGCAGCGGTGCACGACGCGCCCCCGGCAATACACCGTCGTATCGATCACCGCGGTCGCCACTCCGCGATCTTCAGTCTGTACGTGATAGACCGTCTCGCCGACCTTCACGTCTGTGTTGTGACCAAACAGCATCGCAGCGTCGACTCCTACGGATTACAAAATTCCAATTCCGGGGCCGCAAGCCTCTTACTCAAAATTTTCCCCGGCCATTTGACCGACTAGCGTTGAATGGATATTATAACGCTTCGCCCATGAGCGATTCCGGCCTACAAGCGTACGCTCCACTTGTCATACACCTCCTGGTCGCCACGGCGCTTGCCGGAGCATTAACCGCGGCTTCCGTTTTGGTGGGATGGCGCCGCCCCAGCCGTGCCAAACAATTGCCTTATGAATGCGGCATGGAACCCACCGGCGATGCGCGCCAGCCTTTCTCGGTCAAATTTTATCTGGTCGCCATGGTTTTCATCTTGTTTGACGTCGAGGCCATCTTCTTATATCCGTGGGCCTACATTTACCGCGACCTCATCAACACCTCGCGCAGCGTCGGCATTTATGGCTTCTTGGAGATGATGGTGTACATCGCCATCTTGCTCGTGGGCTACTTCTACTTGTGGAAGAAAGGCGCGCTGGACTGGCACAAGTATTAGCCTGCGCCTGAGGGCTTCAACACAGTGACGGAAAATAGCGGCGAACAAGCCAGTACCGTAGTTCAACTTCTGCGTGGTTGGAATCCCAACGCCATCGAAGAAGTAATCGAATTCCGCGGCGAGACTACCGTCGTCCTGCCACGCAAGATCCTGCGCTCCGCCGCCGAGCACTGCCGCGATAATGCGGAACTGCGGTTCAACCTGCTCACCGACGCCACTTGCGTCGACCGCTATCCCCACGAACCCCGCTTCGAGATGAATTACCATCTCGTTTCCATCCCGCGCAAACAGCGCCTCCGCTTGCAGGTTCGTCTGAACGGCACTGACCCGGTGGTGGATTCCCTCTTTCCTGTCTGGCCCGGCGCCAACTGGCTGGAGCGCGAGGTTTTCGATCTTTTTGGCATTCAATTCACCGGACACCCGGATCTGCGCCGCATTTTGCTGCCGGACAGTTGGGAAGGCCACCCGCTGCGCAAAGATTTCCCGGTGGAAGGCTTCCGCGACGTGCCGATTTTGCCCGGCTTTAAGAAAGCATCGTACGATCAGAGCTTCTAGGCGGGCTGGCAAACGACTTTTATGGCTACAGCTAGTGATACCGTAATCGCCGGAAACAAGACCCTGGTAGTGAATATGGGGCCGCAGCACCCCTCTACTCACGGCGTGCTTCGGGTATTGCTCGAACTCGACGGCGAGACAGTCGTGAAAGCGGTTCCCGATCTCGGCTATCTCCACACCGGCATCGAAAAAAGCTGCGAAGACAAAACCTATTCTCAGGCCATTACTTTGACCGACCGGATGGATTATCTCAGTCCGCTCGGCAACAACCTCGTGTATTGCATGGCTGTCGAAAAACTCCTCGGCCTCGAAGTTCCCAAGCGCGCGCAGTACATTCGCGTGCTCATGGTCGAATTGCAGCGCATTTCCTCGCACCTGGTCTGGCTTGGCACGCACGCCATCGACCTCGGCGCCATGTCCGTCTTCCTTTACTGTTTCCGCGAACGCGAAGAAATCCTGAAAATTTTCGAGATGTTCGCTGGTCAGCGCATGATGACCAGCTACATTCGGATCGGCGGCGTAGCTCTAGACCCTCCCGCTGGGTGGCGCCCCGTTGTCGAGCGTTTCTTGAAACTGATGCCCAGCCGCATTGATGAATACGAGCAACTGCTCACCGGCAACCGCATCTGGCTCGGCCGCACCAAGGGCGTCGGCTACATTTCCGGCGAAGACGCCGTTGCCTACAGCATGACTGGCCCTACGCTCCGCGCCGCCGGCATTCCCTACGACAATCGCCGCGTCTTCCCCTATTGCAGCTACGAGGAATTTGACTTCGCAGTGCCCACCCGTACCGATTCCGACTGTTTCGGACGTTACATGATCCGCGTCGCCGAAATGCGCGAGAGCATCAAAATCGCCCGCCAGGCCATGGCCAAGATCACCGATGTCGGCGCCATCAAGGCCGAAGCTCCCGGCATCATTCCGCCGCAGCGCGAAAAAATGAAGACGGAGATGGAAGCGCTCATCTACCACTTTAAGATTTTCACGGAAGGCTTTTCACCGCCGCCCGGCGAAGCGTTTGCCACGATCGAATCGCCGCGCGGCGAATTGGGTTGCTTCATCGCCAGCGATGGCTCGCCGCGTTCCTTGCGCACGCATTTCCGTTCGCCGTCGTTCATCAACTTGCAAGCGCTTCCGAAATTGATCACTGGCCAATTGATCGCCGACGTCGTCGCGTGTATCGGCACCATCGATATTGTGTTGGGCGAGGTGGATCGCTAAATCCATGGAGCTCACGCCAAAACTTAGCGCCAAGTTCGAAAAGCTGCAGACCTCTTACCCGTTCAAGCGCAGCGCCCTCGTTCCTATGCTGCTGTACGCCCAGGACGAATACGGCAGCATCAGCGACGACATGATCGCGGAAATCGCTAAGCGCCTCGATCTGCGCACCGTGCAGGTCGAAGAAACCCTGGCCTACTACTCCATGCTCCATCGCAAGCCCTGGGGCAAATATCACGTCCAGGTCTGCACCAACGTGGCTTGCATGCTCAAGGGCGGTAATGAGCTTCTGGATCGCGCGAAAAAACGCCTCGAAATCGGTCACAAGGAAGTCACCGAAGACGGCGTCTTTTCTCTCGAAGAAGTCGAGTGCATCGGCGCTTGCACCGGCGCTCCAGCCATGCAGGTCAACTACGACTTCCACGAAAATCTCACTCCGCTGAAATTCGACCGCATCATCGAGGAACTCGACCGCGGCAAAGTCCCCATTCCCGAACCCGTTACCGCCGGCGCCCTCCACCAACGCGCTCCAGGCGAAACCCCGCTCATCAGCAAGCGCTGGGGTATCAAAGACTCCCGCAAAATCGACGTCTATCTGCAACATGACGGCTACAAAGCTCTCGAAAAGGCCCTCAAGCAGATGACGCCGGAATCCATCATCGACGAAGTGAAGAAGTCCAGCCTCCGCGGCCGTGGCGGCGCCGGTTTCCCTACCGGCATGAAATGGTCCTTCGTCCCCAAGGATTCGCCCAAACCCAAATATCTCATCTGCAACGCGGACGAATCTGAACCGGGCACCTGCAAAGACCGCCCACTCATGGAAATGGATCCGCACCAGCTCATCGAAGGCATGGTCATCGCGGGCCGCGCTTTCGGCGCTTTGCGCGGCTTCATCTACGTTCGCGGCGAATATCGCTACGTACTCGATATCGTGCAGGAAGCCGTTGACGAAGCCTACGCCCGCGGCTATCTCGGCAAAAATATTCTCGGCATGGGCGTCGATTTCGACCTAATCACGCATACTGGCGCGGGCGCTTACGAATGTGGCGAAGAATCCGCTCTCATGGAATCGCTGGAAGGCAAGCGCGGCTATCCGCGCATCAAGCCGCCTTTCCCTGCCGTCGTCGGCCTGTACGGCTGCCCGACCATCATCAATAACGTCGAAACGCTCAGCTCCGTTCCCGCCATCATTCTCGAAGGTGGCGAAGCCTACGCCCAACGTGGCACTCCCAAGAACGGCGGCACGCGCTTGCTCTGCGTGGCCGGTCATATCAACAAGCCCGGCATCTACGAAATTCCGCTCGGCATGAACATGAAAAAGTTCATCTACGAAATGGCCGGCGGCATTCCGGGCGGCAAAAGACTCAAAGCCGTCATCCCCGGCGGCAGCTCCTGCCCGATCATGAGCGCCAACGAAATCGACATTCCGATGGACTACGACTCTGTCGCCAAAGCCGGCTCCATGCTTGGCTCCGGCGGCATGGTCGTCATGGACGAAGATACCTGCATGGTGGACATGGCGCGCCGCATCATGCACTTTTACGCGCATGAATCCTGCGGCTGGTGCATTCCCTGCCGCGAAGGAACCTCCTGGCTCAAGAAAATGCTCGACCGCTTCCACGCCGGCTACGGCCGCCCGGAAGACATCGACATGACCGGCGAGCTCGCTAAAAACATGTTGGGCCGCACCTTCTGCCCGCTCGGCGATGCCGCCGCCCTGCCCACCATCAGCATCGTGCAAAAGTGGCGCAACGAATTTGAAGATCATTTGAACGGCAAGTGCGCGTACAAATCCGCGGAAGACTTGATCGCTTCGCGGTAGGAATCCATGGCCGAAACGAAACTCGTCAACCTGAAAATCAACGACCGCGACGTGCAAGTGCCGGCCGGAACCCTGGTCATTGAAGCCACGCGCCGTATTGGCACCGAAGTTCCGTCCTTTTGCTACTACCCCGAACTGTCGCTACAAGCCGCATGCCGCATGTGCCTGGTCGAAGTGGAAAAAATGCCCAAGCTGCAAACGGCTTGCACGCTGGTCGCTACGGAAGGCATGGTCGTCAAGACCAACACAGACCAGGTTCGCGGCGCCCGCAAAGCGATGCTCGAATTTCTTCTCACCAATCACCCGCTCGACTGCCCCGTCTGCGACAAGGGCGGCGAGTGCGAGCTCCAGGACATGGTCTTCCGCTACGGCGCGGACACCAGCCGCTTCGTCGAAGAAAAAATTCATCGCCCCGAAGAAAAGTGGTCGGACGTCGTCTATTACGACGCTCCGCGCTGCATTCTCTGCTTCCGCTGCGTCCGCGTGTGCGACGAAGGCATGGACGTCAAGGCTCTCGGCGTCGGCATGCGCGGGGCCAACAGCATCATCATCCCGAACCGCGAAGATCATCTCGAATGCGAAGAATGCGGGATGTGCATCGATATTTGTCCCGTCGGCGCTCTCACCAGCGGCACCTACCGCTACAAAACTCGCCCCTGGGAAATGAATTACGTCTCTACCGTTTGCACCCACTGTTCGAACGGCTGCAAGGCCACGCTCTCCGTGCGCAATCACGAAATCATGCGCGCCAACAACCGCGACCTTTCCGGCATCAACGGCGACTTCCTATGCATCAAGGGCCGCTTCGGCTTCGATTTCACGCAGCATAAAGAGCGCATCAAGCAGCCGCTCGTCCGCAAAGGCGACCAGCTTTATCCCGTCTCCTGGGAAGAAGCCGCGCAAACCGCTGCCAAGCGCCTGAAAGAAGTCTTTGACGCCAGCGGCAAAGATTCCATCGGCTTCATCGGTTCGAATCACACTTCCAACGAAGAAAACTATCTCTTCCAGCGCCTCGCCCGCGCCACTTTCGGCACCAACAACATCGATCATCACCGCACCGCCGACTACACCGGTTTGATCACTGCGCTGGGCGACAACGCTTCCGGTTCCCTGCTAACGATGGGCGACCTTGCCACCGCCAAAGCCATTCTGGTCGTCGGCAACGATCCCACCAATCAGAATCCGCTCGTCGCCTGGCAAATCCGCAAAGCCATTCGCCTTCACGGTGCGAAGCTGTTTCTTATTAACGCTCGCGATATCAAGCTCAATCGCAAGGCCACGCAGTCCGTCAAAATCGACACCGGCCACGAACCCGCCGTCCTCAAATATCTCGCTCACGAACAAGGGCAGCTCTCCAGCCCGCTGGTCGAGCAACTTGTTCAGCTCAAAGCCGGCTTGGAAGCGCTTTCCGATGTCGCTATCGTGTTCGGCTCCGAAGTCAACGGCGCGACCATCTCCACGCTCGTCGCTTTTGGCTCCAAACTGCCGGGCAAGACTCGCTACATGGCGCTCGGCGACTATTCGAACTCCCGCGGCGCTGCCGATCTCGGTATCCTTCCCGATCGCCTCCCCGGCTACGCCCACGTGGACGACTCCGCCGCACGCGAATCTTTCGACCGCCTCTGGAGCGCCGTTGTACCCTCCAAGCCGGGCATGACCGCACCCGACATGGTCAAAGCCGCGCAGGACGGCAAGCTGAAAGCCCTCTACGTGATGGGCGCGAATCCCTTTTCGCACTTCGGCACGCTGGGTTTTGGCCGCGGCAAACTCGGCCTGCTCATCGTCCACGAAATGTTTCTCACGGACACGGCCCGTGTCGCCGACATCGTTTTCCCGGCCGCCTCCGCCTACGAAAAAGACGGCACCGTGACGAACACTTCCGGCGAAATCCAACTGATCCGCAAAGGTGCCGAAGTCATGGGCCCACGCAGCGACTTCGATCTCCTGCGCATCATCTCCCATCAACTGGAACGCCTCGGCCTCGGCAAAGCCTTCCACTACAAAACGCCTGGCGCCGTTTACGAAGAAATTCGCCAAGCTGTTCCTGGCTATGACGTCCAACAAACCGGCCTGCTTACCGGTGGCGCCGAACCGACCAGCGTTCACGTTGCGAAGAACGGCCATGCGCCGTACGACGTTCCTGCCGGCCTCATTCGCTCCGCGCACGACACGCTTTTCACCAGCGGCACGCTCGGCCGCTTCTGCACCATGATGGAATCTCTGCCGGAGGCTGCTAAGAAGCCGTGACCTCGTTTCTTCAAGCCAACGCCACGCTGATCATCACACTGATCAAGATCGCGCTGATTCTCTTCATCGTGCTCACGGTCAACGCGTACCTCACCTGGTTCGAGCGCAAGGTCGTCGCGCACATGCAGTCGCGTTGGGGACCGCACCGCGTTGGCCCGCACGGCCTGTTACAGCCGGCCGCAGACGGCTTGAAGTTTCTTTTGAAGGAAGATCCCACCCCCGCCGGCGTGGATCGCCCTACTTACTTTCTTGCGCCACTGATGGCGCTTGCGCTTTCGCTCACTTCGATTGCCATCATTCCCTTTGGGCCGCAATCGCTCCACGTCTTTGGCTACGAAATCAAGCTGCAGATCGCCGATCTCAACATCGGCCTTCTGGCGCTGTTCGCCATCACTGCGCTCGGCGTGTACGGCGTCGCCCTCGCCGGCTGGTCGTCCAACAGCAAATATCCTCTGCTGGGTGGGCTCCGTAGTTCTGCGCAAATGGTCAGCTACGAACTTGCTTTGACGATGTCGGTCGTCGGCGTCCTGCTCATGGCCGGCAGCTTCGATCTCCGCAAAATCATCGACCAGCAAGCGGCGCACGCGCAATGGGGCATCTTCGGCTGGAACCTCTGGCCGCAAGTCCTCGGCTTCGTCTGCTTCGCCATCGCGGCGGTAGCCGAAACCAATCGCGTGCCTTTCGACCTTCCAGAAGCCGAATCCGAACTCGTTGCCGGCTTCCACACTGAGTACGCCAGCTTCAAATTCGCGATGTTCTTCATTGCCGAATACACCAGCATGATCACCGTCTCGGCCCTGTGCACGATTATGTTCTTCGGCGGCTGGCTCTCACCCTTCCCCGTCAGCTGGACCTTTACACATTACCTCCCTTCCGTGATCCTCATTCCCTTTGGTCTCTGGGTTATCTGGGACGGCATCCGCTACGAAACGATTTGGGGCCGCATCGTGCTTCCCGGGATTGGAACGGTCATCGCGGCCATCGGCGCGGCGCTGATCGTCTTTCCAGCCGCTAACGAATTTATCCAGGGGCCTTTTTGGCTGCTCGGCAAAATTCTCTTCTTCCTCTTCGTTTACGTCTGGCTGCGTGGTACGCTGCCGCGCTTCCGCTACGACCAGCTCATGTCTTTCGGCTGGAAGCTGCTGCTTCCTGTCTCTATCGCCAACGTGATCATCACCGCCTTCATCCTTTTGCTGCGGGGTCCCGCCAAGTGACGCCGCAACTCATCATTTTCTTCGTGCTCGCCGCCATCGCCGTGCTCGGCGCAGCCAGCCTGATTTTTCAGCGTCACCCGATTCATAGTGCGCTCTCGTTGATCGTCGTCATGGTCGCCCTCGCTGGCTTATATCTCCTCATGGGCGCGGACTTCGTCGCTGCCGTGCAGATCATCGTTTACGGCGGCGCCATCATGGTGCTCTTCATTTTTGTGATCATGCTTTTAAACGCCGGCATCGAAGAACGCACCAACGCCTCGCAGATGGCGCGCTTTGCCGGCATTCCGCTAACGGTCGCGCTGCTCGGCATCCTCGCCGTGGCTATCTTTCGTTCGCAGATCGCCTCGCAGCCGGCTCAACTGGCCGACACTCATAAAATCTCGCTGATGCTCTTTCGCGAATTTGTGTACCCCTTTGAATTGACGTCGTTCTTGATCCTGGTGGCGATCCTCGGCGCGCTGGTTTTAGCGCAGCGGGAGAGTTAAGGCGTGGTTCCGACAAACTACTATCTGCTCTTGAGCGCGATACTCTTCGGCCTGGGCGTGATCGCGTTTGTGTTCAAGCGCAATATCATCACGATTTTTATGTCCATCGAGCTGATGCTCAATGCCGTCAACCTGGCCTTCGTCGCTTTTAGCCAGGCGCGCGGCCAGACCGATGGCCAGGTTTTTGTTCTCTTCGTTATTGTGGTGGCAGCGGCGGAGGCCGCAGTCGGGCTCGGTATCGTTATCCTGACCGCGCGCAACCGCCAGTCTTTGAACGTCGAAAAAGTGGACCTGCTGAAACTCTAATGGCCTTCGCACTCGACTATCTCTGGATCATTCCGCTGCTGCCGCTCCTCGGCTCGGGCATCAACGGCCTGTTTGGCAAGAAATGGCCGAACAGCATCGTCAGCTTCGTGGCTCTTGGTTCGACCGGCCTCTCTTTTCTCTTCGCCCTCGAAGCCGTCCGCGAATTCTTCGCCAACGGGCAGCAACTCGTCCACCGTCACTATTTCAATTGGATTTCCGCCGGCAGTTTCACCGCGGGCTTCGATCTCCAGATGGACCAGCTCACCGTGGTTATGGTTCTGGTCGTTACCGGCGTTGGTTTCCTCATCCACATCTACTCCACCGGCTACATGGCCCACGAAGGCGGCTACTACCGCTTCTTCTCCTATCTGAATCTGTTCATGTTCTTCATGCTGATTCTGGTGCTCGCCGCCAATTACGCGTTGCTGTTCGTTGGTTGGGAAGGCGTGGGTCTCTGCAGCTACCTGCTCATCGGCTTCTACTTCCTGCGCAAGTCGGCATCGGATGCTGGGAACAAGGCGTTCATCGTTAACCGCATCGGCGACTTTGGCTTCATGCTCGGTATGTTTCTGCTGTTCCGAACATTCGGAACACTCAGCTTCCACACCACCGATCTAAAGGGAATATTTGATCTCGCAGTTAGCGGCCAGTGGGCGGGAGTGCATGAAAGCTGGGGTCAATTCGGCACGTTCACCATCGCCTGCCTGTTGCTCTTCATGGGTGCCACCGGAAAGTCCGCACAGCTTCCTCTCTACGTCTGGCTGCCGGACGCCATGGAAGGTCCGACTCCCGTCAGCGCGTTGATCCACGCGGCCACCATGGTCACGGCCGGCGTGTACGTCGTTGCGCGCTCCCACGTTCTTTTCGCGCACTCCGAGACCGCTATGGTCGTCGTCGCCGTCGTTGGTTGCGCCACCGCGCTCTTCGCCGCAACCATCGGCCTCGTCCAGACCGACATCAAAAAAGTTCTCGCGTACTCCACCGTCAGCCAGCTCGGCTACATGTTCTTGGCGTGCGGCGTTGGCGCGTACACCGCCGGAATTTTCCATCTCATGACCCACGCTTTCTTCAAAGCGCTGCTCTTCCTCGCCGCCGGTTCCGTCATTCACGCTATGGGCGGCGAGCAGGACATGCTCAAAATGGGCGGCCTCGGCGGGAAAATCAAAAAGACCTACGCCACTATGCTGATGGCCACGCTCGCCATCGCTGGCATCTGGCCCTTCGCCGGCTTCTTCAGTAAGGATTCTATTCTCTTCCATACGTTTCAGAAGGAACCGGGCGGGCAGATTCTTTACGGAGTTGGCCTGTTCACCGCGCTGCTTACTTCGTTTTATATGTTTCGCCTGGTATTCCTCACCTTCACCGGCAAACCGCGCTTCGACGAGCACCACGTTCATGTCCACGAGTCTCCCAACAGCATGGTCGTCCCTTTGATGATTCTCGCCTTGCTGTCTCTCGTTGGCGGCTGGTTCGCTTTTCCGGCCCTGTGGGGCGGTCCCGACTACTTTTCGGCTTTCTTGCAGCCAGTCTTCGGTGCTCCTGAAGCGGCCGGCGCCGAAGCCGCGGCCCACAACATGGAACTGATTCTGTCGGGCGTCGCTTTGGTGACCGCGCTGATTGGCTTGGCCATCGCCTGGTGGCTGTACATCAGCCGGCCGGATAAACCCAAGCAGCTCGCCCAGTCCATGCAGCCCGCCTACAAAACGCTTCTCAATAAGTATTACGTGGACGAGCTCTACGACGCCGTCGTAGTCAAGCCGCTCATGTGGCTCTCCACCAACGTCTTCTGGAAAATCGTCGATGTCGGCGGCATTGATGGCACCGTGAATGGCATCGCGTCCGGCGCGCGCTCCATCGGCGATACCGTGCGTCACGCGCAGTCCGGCAATACCCGCAGCTACGCCGTATGGGTCGTGATCGGCGCGCTCATCATTATTGCTGTAGTGCTCTTCTGGCCCTCCAGCGGGCCTGCTGTCGGGATGGTGCGCTGATGCTACCGAATGGACCGCTCCTATCCCTGCTGATCTTCTTTCCCGCTTTCGGCGCGCTCGGCATCCTTTTCCTCCGGTCCGACGATCACGAATGGATTCGCCGTCTGGCCTTCACCGTTTCTCTATTCGAATTTATTGGCTCGGTCTGGTTCCTGCTCGCCGGCGTGCCGCACGGCAGCAGCGGCTATCAACTGGTTGAATTTCATCGCTGGATTGCTCTCGGCGCGCACAAAAATATTCAGGAAACCTTCATCAACTACCATCTCGGAGCGGATGGCATCAGCTTGTGGCTGGTGATTCTGACCACATTCCTCACGGTCATCTCGATTCTCGCTTCGTGGAACAGCATCCAGCATCGCGTCAAAGAGTTTTTCGTCATGCTGCTGATGCTCGAAGTCGGCGTCGTCGGCGTGTTCCTTTCCCTCGACCTGTTCCTCTTCTTCCTCTTCTGGGAAGTGATGCTCATCCCGATGTACTTCCTGATCGGCATCTGGGGTCACGAGCGCCGCATCTACGCCGCCGTCAAATTTGTTCTCTATACGATGGCTGGCTCGATTCTGATGCTGGTCGGCATCCTCTGGCTCTACAACGCTACCGGTACCTTCGACTTGCCGCTCATCCAAGACGCGCTACAAAAAGGCGCATTAGTCCTGCCTTCCGGGACCGAAACTCTGCTCTTCCTCGCTTTCTTCGTAGCCTTCGCCATTAAGGTGCCGCTTTTCCCGTTCCACACCTGGCTACCCGATGCGCACGTCGAAGCGCCTACGGCAGGCTCCGTTATGCTCGCGGGCGTGCTGCTGAAGATGGGCACCTACGGCATGATCCGCTTCTGCCTGCCGCTCTTCCCCGACGCCTCGAAAAGATTTGCGCCCGCCATTGCGACGCTCGCCATCATTGGCATTATCTACGGCGCGCTCGTGGCACTCGTTCAGCCTAATCTCAAGAAACTCGTGGCGTACTCTTCCGTCAGCCACTTGGGCTTCGTTGTTCTCGGCATCTTCGCCTTTCAGCACATCAGCATGCAGGGCGCAGTCTTTCAGATGCTTGCCCACGGCATCTCCACGGGCGGCCTCTTCTTGCTCGTCGGCATGTTGTACGACCGCCGCCACACCTTCGAAATCACGCAGTACGGTGGCCTGTCGACGCCAATGCCCTGGCTCGCTGCGTTCTTTCTTTTCGTCGCGCTCTCTTCGCTCGGATTGCCGATGCTGAACGGCTTCGTCGGCGAATTTCTGATTCTCCTCGGCACCTACCAGGCGCACTGGAATTGGGCTGCCTGGGCCGCCACCGGCGTGATTCTCTCCGCCTGTTACCTGCTATGGTCCTATCAGCGCGTCTTCTATGGTGACGTCACCGTCGAAAAGAACAAGACGCTCCCTGATGCTTCGGCGCGCGAGCGCTGGATTCTGGCGGTCACTTGCGTCGTGGTGCTGTGGATGGGCATCGGTTCGGTCTCCATCACTTCGCGCACCGCAAATGCGAGCCAGAGCGTTCTCGACCAGATGACGCGTCCCAACCAAGCTTATGAAGTCAAAGCGCCCATCAAGCTGGCCCTGCCATCGGTCAGCTCGCCGGCTGACGGAGCATCCGGCGCAGCCAGTGCCGTGCCTCGTACTCCTATCGAAAGGGTCGGAACCCGCTAAATGTCACCGTTTCCCAGCACCACCGACTTGCTGGCGGTTCTGCCCGAACTGATCTGGTGCGTCACAGGCGCGCTGCTCATGCTACTGCAGCCGCTCACGCGCAACCGCGCTGTCTTCACTTGGGTCGCCGGGATCGGCGCCGTACTTGGCATCGCCGGAAATTTCTACAACGTGCACAACCCCGGCGCGGGTGGCTTCTCCGGCCTCATCGCCACCGATCCGTTTAGCGTTTTCTTTCACCACCTGCTCGGCTTTGTCACCTTGCTGGTGATTCTCGCCGCGGATTCCTATCTTGACCGCGAAAATCTCGCGCCCGCCGAATTTTACGCATTGGTGCTCTTCGCCACCGCCGGCATGGGCGTGCTGGCTTCCGCGCAGGAACTGCTCACCGCCTTTATCGGCCTCGAGATGTCCTCGATTTCCAGCTACGTGCTGGCCGGCTATCGCCGGGATACGCTGAAATCCGGCGAATCGGCCATGAAGTATTTCTTACTGGGTTCTTTCGCCACGGCGTTTTTTCTCTACGGCATATCGCTCGTCTACGGCGCTACCGGAACCACGTTCCTTTTGAAAATGGATTCCGCGAACCCGGCAAGCAATCTCCTGAAACTTGGGCTTGCTCTCATTCTCATCGGCCTCGGCTTCAAAGTGGCCGCTGCGCCCTTCCAGATCTGGACGCCCGACGTCTACGAAGGCGCGCCCACTCCGGTGACGGCGCTCTTCTCCGCCGGTCCCAAGGCCGGCACCTTCGCGCTGCTGCTGCGCATCTTTGCCGACGTTCCCGCCGCGACGCAATTCTGGTTCTGGGCGTTCTGGATTCTCGCGGTGCTCACCATGTTTGCCGGCAACCTCGGCGCCTTGCTGCAAAACAATGTGAAGCGCCTGCTGGCGTACAGCTCGATCGCCCACGCCGGCTACATTCTCGTAGCCTTCGCTGCAGTCACGCATCTCGCCGCGAACAGTTCTACTGGCGCAAGCACCGCTTATGCCGCAGTGCTCTTTTATCTGCTCACCTACGCGCTGGTGAAAGTCGGCGCTTTCACGATTGTTTCGCAACTCGGCGGGGCCGGCGAAAAGCACCTCACGGTCGACGACTACGCCGGCCTCGGCGAACGCCAGCCATTTGTTGCCGCGATGCTCTCGCTCTTCCTGCTTTCGTTGCTGGGCTTGCCGGTCACTGCGGGTTTTCTCGGCAAGTTTTATATTTTCAAGGCCGCCGTGGATTCCGGGCTGATCTGGCTCGCCGTACTCATGGCCATCAACAGCGTCATTGGCGCGTACTACTACATTCGCCTCATCGTCGTGATGTACATGCGCGAGCCTAGCTCGGAGACTGCCGTCGTTCCCGCCGGGCGCTTCCCAACCGCCGTCTACTTCGTCATCTTAGCCACCGCGGCCGGCGCCATCTACTTCGGCCTCTTCCCCAACAAAGCGCTCTTCTCCTACCTCCTGCAATCCGGCCTGCTGAACCACTAGCGCTTGCCCGATCCGACGATTCACAAACGGGAAAGAGCAAGACCGACTAGGCTATGCCCGGCAGCCGCAGTCGGCAGATGAGAGTGCAAGGCGCGGGAAGCAGCGGCGTGGCCTGAACTAACTCTCGAGGGATGCAGCGCTGTGCGATGAAGCGCCCCCCCTCCTCCTTTTTTGGAAATTTCTGATTCGAAAGGATTTAGCAGGAGGGGTCTGCAAAATCTCTGATTCGGAAGGAGTTAGCGTTCACTTTGAGCCTCCTGAAATGCCGAAGGGCGCAGCCGGGAAGCTGTGCGCCCATTAAAGCTAAAGTAACGTGTCACAGAAATAGAAGTTTGTCAAGAGAAATCGTCAAAGTGGCCAAAGTTGAGACGGTGGCCGCGTGGGTCGGAGTAGCGCAAGGACAGAAAAAGCCCGGAAGCGGGAATGCTTGCGGGCTTTGTGATTCCGGCTAAAGCTTTGAATTAAAAGAGCTTTGCGATTGAAGCTCGCTACAACTCTTGCAGTGACCGTACGCCAGAAAAGCCTTACCCGTGCAGGGTAAGCTACTTGGCGCTCCCTTAGAGCTTGAGGTAGAGGAGGAAACCCAGCGCGAAGGTGAACAGCGTGAGGGTTTCCACGAAAACGAGTCCGAGAATCATGGCCGCGCGAACGCCTCCTGCGGCTCCCGGATTGCGGGCGATGCCTTCGCAGGCGGCTGCCGCGATGCGTCCCTGTCCCAACCCACCGCCAAATGCCGCCACCGCGACGCCAAAGCCAATGGCGAGCACGATGGTGGTCGGATTGATCGGCGGCTTGGCTGCTTCCGCCGCTCCCTGCGCGAACGCCGCCGGAGTGATCAGCATCACCACGACGAGCGCAAGCAAAACTACTGCTGCTCTCTTCATAACATCCTCCTCGTCAGATTGCCGCCAGGAGGTGGTTGCCGGACACCGTGCAGCCGGCCTCACGCTGGAGCGGCGGTACAAATTTTTGTCGGACTAGTGCTCGTCCGCAGTGGCCAGCCCGATGTACACGGCCGGGAGAATCGCAAAGACGTAGGTCTGCACGATGGACACAAAGATGTGCAGTCCGACGAACAAGAGCGGCACGAGCGCCGGAAAAACACCGAGAATAACGCCGAGGACCGGCGACTTGGCCCAGCCCGCGCTGGCGGCGCCGGCGAACAAGCCGAGAAAGAGCATGTAGATCATGTCGCTGGCGAAAATGTTGGCCCACAAGCGGACGGAAAGGGACAGCAAACGCGCGGAGGCGCTGAGAATTTCGACCGGAAAGATCAGCGGCCAGAGCGACCAGTGCACGCCGCCGGTAAAAGTCTTGAGGTACCCAAGCGGCCCGTGGTGGCGCAGACCCTGCCAGTTGAAATAAAGAAACGCGAAGATCGCGCAGGACAGCGGGACCGTGTAAATCGCGGTCGGCGAAGAGAACGCCGGGAAAACGCCGAGCAGATTCGCGAGCAAAACGAACAGCGCGACGCTGCCGACCATGGGCACGTAGCGTTCCCAGTGGTGGCCGGCATTTTCCTCGAGGACGTCATTGATCCCAAATTGCAGTGGATTGGTGAGCAAATATTCAGCGATTTGCTGCGCGGTGCCGGGTCGCTCGACGGACAAACGCGGCCGAAGCAGCAAAGCTAGCACCACGCCGATGACCAGCACGACGAAGGACATCACCACGTATTGGGGAATCGGCGTTTCCAGGTGGCTCGGCTGAAGATGCAAAGCCGAAAGCAGCGAAAGGGCCAGCGGCCCGAGGTAGTGATTGACAACTTGTGTCAGCCAGTTGGCTTCTTCCATTCCCTATTCCGTCGGCCGCAGGATTTCGAACACACTCGCCGCGATTGTCGCGGCGCCCAACGCACACAAACCCACCACCATACTCACGAGGGGAATTCTCAGAAGTTCAAAAATAACATACACAGAAAGGGCTAGCAAGCCGTAGCGGAAGAGCAGGCGAAACCAGGTTCCGGTGGGGATATGCGGACGTGTAGCGCCTTGTTGGGCGGTGGCTACGGCGACCAGAGCGTCCAATCCGCGGCGAAGCCAGCGAAAATTCAGCCACGCCAGTACCGCGCCGATAGCCAAGCCCGCGGCCCATTCGCGGTAGCGCAAGGCCGCGACAACAAAAGCCGCGGTGAAACCGATGGCGAGCGTCAGCCAACTGATGCGCCGCTCGGTTTGGGAGTAAGCGGCCAGCTGCGCGGGGCTGTCTGCTCCGCCCGGGCTCCACTCCGGCGTGGGCTCACTTTCCATCGCCGTCCGCCGGCAGGCGTCGCAAAACGTCGCGCAGGCCGGCCACAAATCCGAGGGCTCCCAGAATGAAAATGAAAAGCATCTTGGTGTGCAGCCATTTGTCGAGGTAATAGCCGAAGAGAATGCCGATGCCGATAGCGCCAACGAAGACAAACGGAAGTTCCATCGCGAGAGCAAATTGCGTGGCCGCGGTCTTCGCCTTGCCCGCAGGAGGGTTCGAAGCGTTTTTTTGATTTCCGCTAGGGTCCAAAGACGTAGCTCGCAATACGCAAGAAAGGAGCAGGATACAATCCCGCCGCGAGGGACACAAACGCCGCGATGGTCAGCGCGACGGCTTGGCCGTTGCTGAGTCTTAACGGAGCCGGAGCCCGGTGCATTGCGCTGCTGCCGCTAACAATCCGCGCATCGTCTCCTTGAGACGTTTGTGCGGCCGGAGAAAATGCTTCTCCGCTAGCTGGCTTCGCGGCGGACCTTTCGGGAAGCGGCGCGCGGAAAGCCTGCGCCGCGATACGGCCATACACGTAAACTGAGAAGAGCGCGTTCGCGGCCGCGAAAATGGCGAGCTCAGGGTGACGTGAAAATACGCCTTTGACGATGAAGTATTTGGCCACAAAGCCGGCGGTCAGCGGCACGCCGGCTAGCGAAAAGAGAAACAGCAGCAGCAACCACGCTAGTGCGGGATTCCGGTACCGTAGCCCGCGAACATTTTCGAGGGTTGCGCCGGCTCCGATTTTTTCTTGCGCCACAATCAGCACTCCAAACGCGCCGAGCGTGGCGAACGCACAGGCCGCGACATGATAGACGATGCCCGCAAACGCGATCTCGTTCGCGGCAACCATCCCGAGGGCGACAAATCCGGCCTGCGTCACCGCGCCGTAAGCGAGAATACGTAGAACCTTGCGCTGCCGCAGCGCGGCAATATTGCCCCACAGCAGCGACAGAATCGCCACGCCGCCCCACACATGAATCCATTTTTGCTGCGCGAAGAGAAACAAAAACACGAAAAGCCGGAGCAGCAACGCAAAGCCAGCAACTTTCGTAGCCGCGCTGAGAAGACTCGCTACCGGGGTTGGCGCGTATTCATAAATTTCGGGCGCCAGCCAGTGCAGCGGCGCCGCCTCGACCAGAAAAAATGCGCCGGCAGCGAGGCAGGCGAGCGCGAGGATCGCATGCCAACTCGTTAGCCCGGCGAACACGATGCCCTTGTCGAGGCGAGCATCGAGAATGGCGCCCATGCGACCAAGATTCACGGTTTGGAAATCGCCGTAGAGGAGCAGGAAGCCGATGGCCAACGCAACGGAAGAACAGGCCCAAAGAACAGCAAAGCCGCGCTTGGCTTGAGAGGCCGCTTCGCGGTCGTTCGCGTAGCCAAGAAGCGCGTAGCAGGTTAAGAAAAAGATTTGCATACCTCCGAAAAGCACCGCGACGTTGACGCTTTCGGCGAGGAGCAGCATTCCCGCACAGGCTACAAGCAGCAGGGTGTAGTACGAGCCGCGCCTTTCCTGTGCCAGCTCAAGAAAGTGTGTCGAGAGGACGACCACGAACGCCAACGAGAACAGCAGTAGCGCCGCAAAGACAAGGAAAAACGGATCGACCAACAGGCTCTGATGGAGGCCGAGCAGACCCGGCGATTCGGCGCCGGCCATGCGCAATGCCGCCATTTTTCCGTACTGCACGTGCAGTGTGAACGCGCCGAAGGCAACACCCGCTAACGCCAGTGCCGCGTTCCAGTATTTTTCTTTTGCGGTGAGCCAGCGATCGATCACCAGGATGCCCAGCGCAAAAAGCACCAGTTGTAACTCCGGGAGCAGCAGCACACCGTCACCACTGAGAAACGCGCGTAAGTTGTGGAAGAGGGAGATCATTCAGCGGGCAGCCAGAAATCTAGGGTCAGCCTTCCGAGGCTCACCCATTGACGCTACCATCGCATCACTTTTCAAAGAGTAGCTCTCCGGCGCGATGGGTGGCTTTCACGACGGCTTTGATCAGCGTAACGCGCAGCTTGCCTTCTTCGAGTTCGAGAATGCCGTCAATGGTGCAGCCCGCGGGCGTAGTGACGGAATCTTTCAAGAGCGCCGGATGATCGCCAGTTTCAAGGACGACACTGGCGGCGCCTTTCATCATTTGCGCCGCAAGCAAAGTGGAGACTTCGCGCGGCAAGCCGACTTTAACGCCCGCTTCGGCGAGTGATTCGAGAATGATGTACGCGAAGGCGGGCCCGCTGGCAGAAAGTCCCGTCACGGCATCCATGTTCTTTTCGTCGACGACGACAGTGCGGCCGACGGCATCGAACATGGCGCGGGCAGTTTCGAGATGCTCAACTTTCGCATGTTTCCCAGCGCAAATTCCCGTCATGCCGCTACCCACGCGCGAGCAGGTGTTCGGCATGGCGCGCACGACCGGCACTTTGTCGCCGACGTATTGCTCAATGTAACTGGTCGGCACCGAGGCCGCGACGGAAACGATCAGCGTGTCTTCGCTTAATTCGGGCGCGATTTCTTTCAATACCTCGCCGACGACCTGCGGCTTTACTCCGAGCAGAACGATGTCTGCGCCACGCACGGCCTTGCGATTGTCGGTGGTTACGGCGACGCCCAATTCCTTCGCGAGCGCCGACGCCTTTTCGCCGTGCTTCACCGTGGCGGTCACGCGCTTCGCCGAAAACAGCCCTTGCGTCAAATACGCGCGGAGCAGAATTCCGCCCAACTTGCCGGTGCCCAAAACCGCCAGTTTGTTCTCATCCAATTTCTGTGCCATAGGCCAAATAGTTTTGATTACGCTGCCTCTTGCGTCAACTTTCCTTTTTTCGCGCCGAAGACGACCCGCTGGTGCGCTTAAGATGAACCCATGCCCCCTCTCGCCGAGCCGCCGCAGCATGCCGCTCCACCGGCGCCGGTCTTCGAAGCAGCGCCGCGCCTCCGACGCAAAGGGCCGCTCGGGGCAATTCACGCTGCTATCGGCAGACTACTGGAAATCGTCATCGAGTGGATGGTCATTGTGCTAGGTCGGCGCGTCAACCGCGCGGAACAGCCGTGGCTCGACACGCCGCTCGGCGATTCCGTGCTGATTGGTGCAGGGGTTTACGAACAGATCGCGCACGATGAACACCTTGAGAGTCGCGTCGTTCCGGCCGCCGGCCTGATCGCCGATTTTGAGGTTCTTCGTGGACCGAGCTTCGATCCCAGCGCAGTGAATCCTCGCATTCGCCACTTTTACGAGCACGCCTCGCAATATCAGCTGGAGGCATGGAGCGACGTCGCGCTCATCGGGAAATTTTTTCTATGGCTACTGGTAGAGTTCATCAGCCAGCGCATGGACCAACTCAACTTTCCAATTTCGCCGCTCGAAATGGCGCGCGGGATGAGCAGCCAGGTGATCCAACTGCGCGATCCCCAGACGGGCAGGCTCGCGTATACCGGCTGGCTACGCAAACTGAAATCTTCGGGACTCGTGATGTTCGCGGGGATTTATTCCGTGGCGAAAATTCCGGGAGAAGAGAATCCGGTGGTCAAAGTTACGTTTCCCGACCGCGGCAGTGCCAACGTTTACCTCGTCCCACTCAATGATCCTGATGGCTCGTTTGGACTCGATTCTTCTGGCTCTGCCTTTGGCCGCTCAGGTTTTTATCGCGTGATTGCTTCAGGCAAGGAACATCTGCGGGTGCGCAATTTCAAAACGCTGCATGAACGTTTTCATGTGTACGAAGACAAGGAAGGCGTGCTGCGTACCGATCACCGGATTTCTTTTCTGGGCATGACCATCGTGCGCCTACATTACAAGATGACGCTGGCGGCAAAACAGGAACGGCCATCTTCGGAAGCATGACCCTACAGAGTCAGTCGTGACGGCCGCCACGCAGCACGTGGACGGCGTGCGGCAGCAGATGCGCGATTGCGTCCAGCGACTCGGACGCACCCTTAGGACTTCCCGGCAGATTCACGATAAGCGCTTTCGACCGCGTCGCCGCAACGCCCCGCGCCAGCACCGCCGTCGGCGTGGTCGCCAGTCCTTTGCGCCGCATCTCCTCAGCAATACCCGGAATGAGGCGGTCCGCAATGCCCTGCGTGGCTTCCGGCGCATTGTCGCGTGGCCCAATCCCCGTGCCGCCGGTGGTCAGAATCAGGTCCACCCGACCGGAATCGGCCAATTGGCGCAATTGCTCGCGAATGCCCGCCGCATCATCGGAAACGCACAAGGAGGAGGTCACCTCCCATCCTAGCCCGCGGCACACGGCAACGACTGCGGGTCCAGATAAGTCTTCCCGTTTTCCATTCGCTACCGAATCGCTGATGGTCAGAACCGCAACGCGCATTCGTCTATCTCGATCGAGTGGTTTTACGGCGGTCGGACATCAGGCAGGCTTGGGTTCCGCTTCGCGATTGGCTTCGTCCATCAGCCGCATCGCTTCCATCAACAACCCGGTGGTATTGCGCGTCGTGGTAGTGCGGTTCGAAGCATTCGCCGCGTTGAAATCAATTTCGAATTCCCCGGCCGTCCAAAGCACGACTCGATAGACGGCGTCGTCGCCTTCTACTTTGCCAGCTTTCGCGTCGCGACATTGCCCGTTGGCGAAAAACAGTTCGCCTTGCTCGCCGTTGTGCTGGACCAGCAGCCGGCAGGATTTTTGCCCCATTTCCAGCGACTGCATCAGGTCAATCATGCTCATTTCTTCAAGCCTGCCCTGAATCACGCCGGGACGCGAGGCGCGCTTTTGCAGTTTTTCAAGGTGCAGCCGGTCGACAACTTTTTTAGCTATGCGGACGAGATCCTTGACCAAGAACGGTTTGCTGACAAAGTCTTCGACGCCATCCACCAGCGGACGCAGCCGCTCTTCGATATCCGCGCGGCTGGCCATGAACAAAAACGGAATGTGCCGCGTCGCTTCGCGCCCGCGCAGCTTCTCAAAAAGCTGCCGCCCATCCAGGCCGGGCATTTTGTAGTCACAGAGAATTACATCAGGAGGAGCATCGATCACTTTGAGTAGCGCGTCGGCGCCGTCCGCCGCGGTTTCGATCTCGCAATACGGCTCCATGCCCTTGACGATCAGGTCGCGCACCAGCGGATTGTCGTCCGCCAGCAGCATCTTGACCGTTTTGGCGCCGGCTGCGGTCATCGCGCACGGCTCCGCACGCCAGTCTTGCGAGGCGATTTGTTCGAATGCCTATCCATGCTCCGCTTATCGCGAAAAAAGTCGCCGCCCTTGCCGCCGGTCTTCTTTTCCAACACGATGTCGCCGATTTCCATTGCTTTATCGAGGGCTTTGCACATGTCGTAGACCGTGAGGGCTGCGGCCGTTACAGCGACAAGCGCTTCCATCTCCACGCCCGTTTGCGCGGTCGCCGTAACCTCAGAGCGAAGTTCCACGCCATTTTCACACAGCCGCGCAGTCACATCAATGTGCGTCAAGGGGAGTGGATGACAAAGAGGTATCCATTCCGCGGTGCGCTTGGCGGCGGCGATTCCCGCGATTCGCGCGACTTCTAAAGGATTGCCCTTGGGGTTACGTAGTCGGCGCACTTCGCGCACGACTGTATGCTTCATTTTGACAAAGCCGCTCGCTACCGCGGTGCGCGCCGTCACACCCTTGTTCGACACGTCGACCATTCTTACTTCGCCTTTTTTGCTATAGTGGGACAGTTTGCTCATTGGGAATTATTTTCTAGCGTACAAAGCGAACGCCCGGACCCATGACGGCGACAAACGCCACAACGGCAGTGGCTGCGGTCGCAATTAGCGCCCAGCTTCGGCGGATCGGTAACGCTTCGCTGGGAAGTCCAGGCGGAATCATCCTTGCGCTGCGCAGCCATTGCGTATCCCACAGCAAACCGGACGTCCCGCCAAAAGTAGAAGCCGCGGCGGAGATAAGAACCAGCATAGCGCCCCTGGGGTTCCGCGCACCCGCCAAGCACATCAGTACGCCGCCGAAAAAATAAGGGATTATCGAAAGGCGCACCGCCCGGCGGTAGCGCTGCCCGATGTCGCTACCGATTAGCGGCCGCAACTCGAGCACACTGACCCAAGCCACCGCCGCATACGCCGCTGCGCCGAAGACCGTCATGCCGGCCCGCCAGAGCCGCTGCGGGTGCACGCCGCGCATGAACTCCGCCCAGTCGCCGATGCCACCGATGCCCGAAAAAAGAAAATATCCCGCGGCTGTGAACAGGTTAATCGTCATCGCGATCCAGAAGAAATATTTCCAGCGCGGGTGTAGTTGAGTCGTGAGCCGGCCAAGAACAAAAAACACTGCCGCTGCGATGAAATTCGCCAGCGTACCGCCGGCGTCCACGAGGCGCGCGTCCACGCTACATTCGAAATGAACTGAGGAAAGCACCAGCGGCTTGCCGCCCACAAGTTGGCACGCTCCGCCATGACCAGCGCCTTCGTGAAGCAGGTTGCCGAGCATGTATGCCAGCAAGGCGATTGCCGCCACAGTCAGCGTGTCGAGCTCCGGCGCGGCATTGTTGCTGTCGGTCACAGCAGTTCTCTGCGCATCATCACTTCGACGCGTTCGCCTGCTTCAATCGCTGCCCGATTGGGCGGCACGATGAGAAACCCATTGGCTTTCCCCAGCGCCGCGATATCGCCGGAACCCTGCCACTTGAGGGCGCGCACTTCCATGTCCGCGCCGCGTCCTTGCACGCGTGCCGGAAGAAAATGCCGCAGGCCGGGCTTCTCGTGCAACGCTTCCGTCAGCTTCGCTTCAACGATCGGTAGCGGCCGCGCTTCCATGCCGCTCAACAGATCCAGAGCCGGCGACACAAACAACTCAAACGTGACCATCGTTGATACCGGATTCCCCGGTAAGCCAAAAACAAATTTTCCGTTGCACGTTCCGAACACGGCTGGTTTGCCCGGACGAATCGCCACCGCGTCAAAGAAGAACTCCGCACCCAGTTCGCGCAGCACGCTCTCGACTAGATCATATTTGCCCATCGAGACGCCGCCGGAAAGGATCAGCAAATCTTCCTGCATGCCGCGCTTGATTTTCGCGGTGAGGTCATCTTCGCGGTCCATCGCGTTGCCGAGCAAAATCGGCTTGCCTCCAGCGAGGCGCACCTGCGCCGCCAGCGAAACGCTGTTGCTGTTGCGAATCTGAAACCGTCCCGGCACGCTTTCCACTGGCACAATTTCATCGCCCGTCGACAGAATCGCCACGCGCGGCTTCGCGCCGCAGCGCAACTCCGCCGCGCCCACCTGTCCCGCGAGCGCCAACTCGGCGAAACCTAGCCGTATCCCCGGCGTCAGCAGCATCTGGCCGGCACGCGCTTCACTCCCACGGGGCACGATATTCTGCCCGGCGGCCGTATCGCGTTCGAACCGCACAAAATCGCCTTCGCGTGTGGCGTGCTCGATCATCACCACCGCATCCGCGCCCGATGGCACCGCCGCTCCCGTCATAATCTGCACGCACGTTTCGACCAGCAACTCTTTGGTAACGCGGTCGCCCGCTTTAATCTCTCCGGCAAGCTGCAGCTTCGCTCCGGCTTTCGCATCACCGGCAAATACCGCATAACCATCGCGTGTTGCGCGATTGAACGGCGGATATTCGCGGTCGGTCTTCACTTCCTGTGCCAACACGCAGCCCAGCGCATCACCGAGGCGCAACTGCTCGGTTGCGCGCGGCCCTTTCTTCTCCCCTACTTTTTCCAGGATTTTTTGTCGTGCCTGCTCGTAACTGAGCATCGCGGTCACTTCGCTTCTGCTTTTCTTCTCTGCGTTCTCTGCGAACTCTGTGTTACGAAAAACCCTGCGCCGCGCCGACCGCCTGTTCAGCCCTTACAACCACTTGCTCAACAACGTCCCGGCCGGCACAATCGTCGCATCTCGTTCCGGCCCCGTCGAAATCATTCCTATCTCCAGCTGCAGAAAATCTCCGATGAATTTCAAATAGTCCATCGCCGCTTTCGGCAGCCGCGCACCGTCTTTTATCCCATACGTCGCCGAGCACCACCCCGGCAGCGTCTTGTACTCCGGCGCCACCTTCTCGTACTCTTCTGCGAGGGCGGGCATTTCGCGCAGCGGCGTGCCTTTGTACTTGTAGCCTACGCACACCTGAATTTCCCGCTGCGTATCGAACACATCCAGCTTGGTGACGACCAGCGAATCGATGCCGTTGATCATTTTCGCGTAGCGCAGCACCATCAAATCCAGCCAGCCGCAGCGCCGTGCGCGGCCCGTCACCGCGCCAAATTCCTTGCCACGTTCGCGCACTTCCTGCGCTTCCAGTTCCGGCATCTCTGTTGGGAACGGCCCGCCGCCCACCCGCGTGGTGTACGCTTTCGAAACGCCCAGCACATGCTGAATTTTTGTCGGAGGTACACCCACGCCGGTGGTCGCGCCACCCGAAATCGCACTGGACGAGGTTACGTAGGGATACGTCCCATGATCGATATCCAGCATGGTCCCTTGCGCGCCTTCGAACAACACCGACTTCCCTTCATCCAACGCGCGATTCACTAACTCCGCCGTATCGCAAATGTATCCGCGAATCTTGTCGCCCAACTGCAATGTCGCTTCCACTTCGTGCGAAAAATCAATGTTCGCGCCGTACGCGCCCTTGGCTAAACGGTTTTTCTCAGCCACTACGCGCTCAGCTTTCCTGCGAAACAGCTCCGGCTCCAGCAAATCGCACATGCGCAGCCCGCGCCGCGCCATCTTGTCTTCGTATGCCGGGCCGATCCCGCGCGAAGTCGTGCCAATCTTATCCGCGCCGCGCGCGCCTTCCGCTGCTTTATCCAGCTCGCGATGATAAGGGAAAATCAGGTGGGCGCGATTGCTCACATGCAATCGTCCCTGCACATCGATCCCGCCTTTCGCCAGTGTCTCGATTTCGGCCACCAGCGCCCCGGGATCCACCACGACTCCGGTCCCAATCACCGCCTGCTGCTTCGGCCGCAAAATCCCGCACGGAATCAACTGCAACACATGCCGTTTCTCGCCAATGATGACCGTGTGGCCCGCGTTGTGCCCACCCGCTACGCGCGCAATGTAATCAAACGACCCGGCCAGGTAGTCCACCACCTTGCCTTTGCCTTCATCACCCCACTGCGCCCCGACCACCACAACCGACTTCATGCAGGCCTCTCTCCCCGACCACACGTCCGCGCCTTGCGTTCACTTCCCTCAACTGCTTTTGGAATGCACCACGCTGCGGCAGATTCTTATCCTAAGCTCGCCCCACCCTCAACGCAAGGCAATCGCTAAGCGATACCGCCGATGCGCTGCCGTCCGTGCGGATGCATCGACCGCAAGCTTTTTTAATCTGAAGAATGAGCGTCTTTATTGCAGCCCTACGCGCCGCTCCAAATCCTAGGGCGTCCGTACCAATTTACTTCTTCGGTTAATCTACTTCGATTTCTTCAGCTCCGTGTACCGAAAGCATTCGACCAGGTGATCGTTCACCATTCCCGTGGCCTGCATGAACGCGTAACAAATCGTCGAGCCCACGAAGCGGAATCCGCGCTTGGTAAGGTCCTTGCTCATCGCGGCAGACTCCGCCGTTTTCGCCGGCACGCTCTTGTGACCCGTCCAGGCATTCAACTTTGGCGCGCCGCCAACAAATTGCCAGATATATTTATCGAAGCTTCCAAACTCCTCGCGCACTCTCAAAAACGCCTTCGCATTGCCGATGGTCGCCGCAATCTTCAACTTGTTGCGCACAATTCCCGGATCTTTCAGCAGCTCGCGAACTTTTTTCTTGTCGTAACTAGCGATTTTCTCCACAGCAAACCCATCAAACACTTCTCGATACCGCGCCCGTTTCTTCAGAATCGTGTCCCAACTCAACCCCGCCTGCGCACCCTCGAGAATCAAGAGCTCAAACAGAGCCCGATCGTCATGCAGCGGCACGCCCCATTCCTCATCGTGGTACGCCGTGTTCATGTCATTGCTTGCCCAATGGCACCGCGCCCTGCTCTCCGCCGCCATAGCCGCCTTAGCCATCCGTCACCCCCAAGCCCCTTCACTCTAGCATCGCCATCCGGATGTTTCCTCCAGCGAACTTTCCCAAGACTCCGATGAGAGGATTTGCTTCGAAACGGCGCTTTATACAGTGAAGGCAGCTAAACAGCAGGCGGCAGGGGGTGCAACACGCCATGCGCAACGAAAACAAGCTTCTGGAAATCAACCCAATCGAACGGCATGCCTGGATTTGGATTCGCGGCGGTCTCCGTATCGAGCCCTTTCCGCTCGCCGGCACGGTCGCCCACGAAACCGGCATCGTCGTGGCCAAAGTCAGCGGCTGCCTGAACTTCGAGACCGCCTCCGGCTTCAGCAAGCTGCTGCGTTCCGAACCAGCGCCGCACTTGCTGCTGGAAATGAGCGGCGTGGATCAGCTTGATTCTGCGGGTGTCGGCGCGCTCGCTAGTGTCTTCATTAGCCGCAAGCGCCGCGGCAAATCGCTGCTGCTGGCCAATCTCACTGTGCAATCCGCCGCGGCCCTGCAACTCGCACGTTTGACCGAGGTTCTCCCCGTCTACTCCGAGCTAGGTTTCAACGTTTGTCAGTTTGGCCCTACCGACGTGCCCGCGCAACCAGCCCTTCTGGAGCTCTGCGCCGCGGCTACGTAGTGGCACGCACGCGGGCGGTGATGAGTCCCCATCTCCGCCCCGCGAGAAGCGGCTTCCAACTACTTCAGAATCGAGTGAATGATTAAGGTGTTGCCACCCAGCAACACGGGATCCGACGCTAGCTCATTCGTCCAGCGATCCTCCCGCCGCTTTTCCGCGGTTAGCTTAGCCATTAGCCGAATAAACGCCACCAGCGGCCAGTACAACCACTGGTTCGCCTTCTTTCGGTCGCGGTACACACCTTGAATTTCGAAGCCGTTTTTCTCCAGATAGTAGCGCAGCTCGTTGTAGCCAATCGGATTCGCGTGCACGGCAATCTCATCTTTTCCCGCGCAGTCGTAGGAAATTTTCGCTTTGGATTGCTCGGAAAGCGGCTTGAAATGTGACGTGTACCCAAACAGCAGCCACTTCAGCCGCTCTTCGACGTTCATAATGTTCGGCACGCTGATGATCAAATGCCCGCCACGCTTCAGTAGCCGGCGATATTCGCGAAACGCCTGCGGTGGCGAATCGATATGCTCCAGCCCATCCAGCGACGTAATGTAATCAAACGACTCGGCCGCATACGGCAGCGTGGCCGCTAAATCGCCGCGCTTGATCTCCACCCCGTCCAGCCGGAACAGCTCGGAATACAGGTCGCAGCAACGCACCTGAAACCCTTCGGCCAGCAAATCCTCGGCCAGTGCGCCTTCACCTGCCGGACAATCCAAAATTCGTCCACGCGGCAAGGGTTTCAGAATTTTCAACACCGTTTCGTGCAGACCAGGGCGCGACATGGCGATCGGTCCGCGATTCCCCGCCAAAAGCGGCGGATGATCCGCTGCTGTCTTCACCGCTCGTGTAGCCGCTGTCTCCGCTGTCGCCAAACGTCACTCCTTTTACTGCCGCCGAACACCAGGAAGCAAAAGCGAAAAAAACGCTTCCTAGCCAAAATTCTCTGGAAAACAAAAAGGGCACGCCGTACTCACTGTACGACATGCCCCGTCAATCCTGCTAATTTTTCGCCGCGAATTGCTCAGCTTGCGTAGCGTCCGCGTTACGCCGCCACGTGGCGATCCAGAGCC
>Ga0335079_10001165_pt1 | contig 29948 bp, 29 predicted proteins | sample Lox_Sample_33_FD_206719 | JGI IMG/M metagenome (GOLD analysis project Ga0335079, IMG submission 206719) | Soil microbial communities from Loxahatchee National Wildlife Refuge, Florida, United States - Lox_Sample_3.3 | ecosystem: Environmental > Terrestrial > Soil > Wetlands | place: USA...
TGAATATCGCGAATGGCTGGAGGAAGTAGTAAATGGGGAAGCGGCGTACGGGATGGCGCCGCAGGTGCTTGCCAGCGTGATTCGGATCGTCACGCATCCACGCATTTTTGTGCGGCCCAGCCGGCGAGAGGAAGTTATCGCGTTCGCCACGTTGTTACTACAGCAGCCACACTGCCATCTTGTAGAACCCGGCCAGCGCCACTGGCGTCTGTTCTGCGATCTTTGCGAGAAAGCCAAGGCGAACGGCAATCTGGTGCAGGACGCCTGGTTTGCCGCATTGGCAATCGAGGCAGGATGCGAATGGGTGACCACCGATCGCGACTTCGCGCGTTTCGAAGGTCTGCGCTGGCACGCGCCTTTCTAACCCGGCCGGCTGTGGATTCACAGCAAATCCAGATCCTGGACCACTTCGCGGGATTCTTCCACCTTCAGCGTCTTGGCGCCGTGAATGTCGGAGGCGGCGTCGGGAGGCTCAAGATCAAACGAACTCAGCACGAGGTAGCTGCCGGGCGCCAGATTGTCGAAGCGGTATTGGCCGTGGGTATCGGCGCGGGTGACCTGAACGTCTCTGAGGAGGCGATGGGCCGCCGGGTCGACGGCCTCGAGATACACGGGCGCGCCGGCGGCGGGCGCGCGGCCGCCGCGGAGGACGGTGCCGCGCACCGATCCGGGCGTGGCGGAGAGCACGAATTGCAGCGGATCGATGTTGCCGTTGATCAGCAGCTCGTTCCATCCGTCGGTGCGGGCTGTGTTGGCATACTGCAACCGCGGGCCTGAAAGGCTCGAAATGAAATATCCGGGCGTCTCGAGCGCCAGATCCCAGCGGCCGGGCAAGAAGGCGAGGCGGTCGGCCGAGAGTTCCAGCACTTGCGTTCTGCCAGTTCCGGAGAGATCTTTACGGCGCGCCAGCACGTGGATCGCGTGATAATCGACCGGCTTCCCCTGGAGGTCCTGGAAAACAAAATGCACCTGCGGAAGCGAGCGGAGGTTGAGGCGAATATCGCTGCGGTCGCGGTCCAAGAGCAGCGGTTGATAGGCAGCCTGGACGCCGGTCCTGGGATCGGGCGCCGCCTGCGCGTACAATTCGTAGCGCCCCGGAGCCGCGGGACGGAACCGGAAGTTGCCCGTGGCATCGGACATCGTATTTTCCGCCCCGGTATCGGAGACGAGGGTTACGTTGAGGGCAACGGGCGGAACGACCTGGCCGCTGAGTGTGACAAGACGGCCGCCGATCGGATGGAGGTTGATGTCGAGCGTATCGCGATCGAGGTCAACATCCACGGCCGCCGCGTCGTCAAGGCGCAGCGTGTCCCGATGAAAGGTTGGCAAGTAGCCGGTGTCTTCGAACTGCCGGGCCGCGGTGCGGACAAAATATCTTCCGGGCTCGAGTCCCGAGAGCCGATAGCGGCCGCGGTCATCGGTTCGCGCGCGGGCGGCGACTTGCAACGGCCGCGCGGTGCGATACGCGACCACGTCGTGATCGCCCAGCCCGACCTCATTTTCGTCGAACACCGTTCCGGTGATCGCGCCCAACCGGGGCAGGCGAATGATGAGATTGGCGGATCCGCCGGTTTCGGCAACGACCGGCATGCCCGCGGCCTTCCAGTGCTTTTGCCCGTACTGCACCGGAGCAAAGCCGGGGCGCGAGGCGGTGATGACATAGGATCCCGGTGCCAGGGCGGAAAACTCGAAAACGCCGTAGAGATTGGTCCGACCCGACGAACTGTCGCCGGCCGTGCCGGGCACAGGCTCCAGCGTGATCACGGTTCGGGCCAGCGGCCGGCCGGTTTGATTCTCGATGACGGTGCCCCGGATTACCGCCGCGTGAACCCCTCCGGAGACCAAAGCCAGCAGAACCCATTTCCGCATCGGGAATAACCGCAGAAGAAATTATAAGTGGTAGAGCATAAGGTACACCACTACGCCGGTCACGCTGACGTAGAGCCAGACGGGCAGCGTCCAGCGGGCGATGCGCCGATGCTTGTCATAGCGCGCCGCGCGGCCGCGGCGCAACGTGATGATCGCCAGTACGGGGACAGCGGCCGCGAGCACGGTGTGGGTGCCCAGAATCGTAAGATACAGGGCGCGAATCGCGCCGGTCTTCTGAAACCGCACGCTTCCGACCTGCGCGTGATAGACCAGGTAGCACACCAGGAACAGGCAGGAGACCACGAACGCGGTCTGCATGACTTTGCGATGCGTATCGATGCGCTTGCGACGGATGAGGGTGTAACCCCAGACCAGCAGCACGGCCGCGGTGGCATTCAGGAATGCGTTGATGGTTGGCAGCCAGGCGGTCATGAGCGCTGCCGCTCCAGCCGGCGCGTATCGGCGATCAGGTGTTTGGGGAAATCATCATCGCCGAAACTGTAATAGCCGCGGATGCGGCCTTCGCGATCGACCAGGGCGAAGCGCGTGCTGTGGTCGAATTTTCCGTCTACGGCGTTCAGATGAAACGCATTCAGGCCGAGATCGTTGAGGCGGCTTTGCTCTCCGGTGAGAAAAAACCAGCGGCCGGGCTGGGCCAGGAAGTGCTTGGAGTATTCCGCCAGCACGGGCGGCGTATCGTGCGCCGGGTCGACCGTGAACGAGACCAGGCGGATATCGGGGAGGTCGGCAGTCGCGGTCTGAATCTGCCGCATGCGCGAGCTCATCATGGGGCAAGGACCGGGACAGCTCGTATAGATGAAATCGGCCACCCAGATTTTGCCGCGCAGCAGTTGGCTGTCAAAGGGCTGGCCGTCCTGCGCGGTGAGCTGGAACGGCGGGATCTGGCCGAAGACGGGGAGAGGCGGGCCACTGCCGCAGGCGGCAAGATACAGAGCCGCCAGGGCACCGGCTTTCACGCCGCGCTCCGCGTGCTTTTCTGCGCGGCCATCATGCCGCAGATCAGGAGCAGACCGACGCCGAAAGCCAGTGTAACAACCAGACTTTCCACGGCGCCGGGGGTGACATTCGGAACCCGCAGTGTGTGATTGAGCAGGGAGATCGAATAGGTCAGCGGGTTCACCCACATCAGACCCTTGACCCAGCCGTGCGCCTCCGAGAGGGGAAACAGGGCGCCGGAGACCATCCACATGGGCAGTAGCAGCAGGTTCATGATGGCGTGAAATCCTGCGGTGGAATCCATTTTCCACGCGATGACGAAACCGAGGCCCGTCAGAGTGAAGGAGATGAGAAAGATCGCGCCCGCGACGTCGAGGACCTCGCCGGTGTGAATGCTGACGCCCGCCAATGGGGCGAACGCGAGGAAGATCAGACCTTGAATCCAGGCCAGAGTCGCGGCGCCGAGAATCTTGCCCGCGACGAGACTGGTGCGGGGAGCGGGCGAGACGAGCATGGAGAGAAGAAACCCCTCGCGGCGGTCTTCGATGATCGAGATCGTCGAGAAGATTGCCGAGAACATGACCGTCAGGACCAAGGCTCCCGAGTAAAAGCGGCCGAGCGAGTTCGATCCGTAACCGATTAATAGCCAGATGACCAGGGGAGAAGCGATGACGCCGAGCAGCCGGCTTTTCTGGCGCCAGAAGCGCACCAGCTCGCGCTGCCACAGCGTTGCGGCCGGAAGAACGAAATTACTCAATGGAGGCTCCTGTCTCGCGGACGAAGACGTCTTCGAGGGTCGGCTTGTGGAGGCCGACGGACTCGATGGCGCCGGGAAACGCCTCCACCACTTCGGTAATGAATCGATGGCCGTTTTCGATCTCGACGCGCACATGGCCGTTCATAACCTTGGAACTGAGGCCGAAGCGCTGCTCGATGCGGGCGGCTAGCGATGCCGTATCACCGGCCTCCAAAACCACGACGTCGCCACCGATGCGCGACCGCAACTCAGCGGGAGTGCCGTGCGCCACGATATTGCCCTGATGCAGTAGCACCAACCGGTCGCACCGGTCGGCTTCTTCCAATATATGAGTGGTCAGCAGGATGGTGACGCCTTCATTGGTGCGTAGGTTCTCGACGTGACGCGACAGATCGCGACGCGCGGCCGGGTCGAGGCCGGTCGAGGCTTCGTCCATGAGCAGCACTTGCGGGCGATGCAGCAGCGCCTTGGCGATCTCGACGCGCCGCCGGAGACCGCCCGATAGGGTCTCGACCAGATCCTTGCGGCGGTCGGCGAGGCCCAGTTGCTGCATCGCGTATTCCATGCGCTCGCGCAACCCGGCGCCGCTCAGCCCGTGCAGGTGGCCCTGGCTGCGCAGATTCTCTTCGACCGTAAGCGCTTTGTCGAGACTCTGTGTCTGGAAGACCACGCCGACGCGCCGCCGCACCTCGGCGGGCTCCTTCACCACGTCGTGCCCCGCCAAGACGGCTTGGCCGGAGGACGGCACCATCATGGTGGAGAGAATGCGAAACAGCGTCGACTTGCCCCCGCCGTTCGGGCCGAGAAGGCCGAAGATCTCGCCCTGTCGCACTTGAAAGCTGACGCCGGAGAGAGCCACGCGGTCGCCGTATCGGTGGGTGAGGTTTTGAACTTCGATCACAGCCCCGGCCTGTCCAGGAGCATCAATCCATAGATCAGCGGGAGGTATAACACGGAAGCGAGCAGAACATGGCGGGCGCGGAGCAGGCTGCGCTCCAGCGCGACGCGGACACCCGAATAGAGGAACCAAAGACCGAGGATCAATGCACCTACACCATACACAATGCCAGACATTCCCATCAAAGCCGGCGTCAGGCTGACCGGAATCAGTGCCATTCCGTACACGACGATCTGGCGGGCCGTGGAGCGGCCGTCGGGCTCGACCACCGGCAGCATGCGGATGCCGGCGCGCGCGTAATCGTCCTTGTACATCCAGGCAATCGAATAGAAATGAGGGAACTGCCAGAGAAACAGGATGGCGCCCAGCACCCAGGCTTCATGCGACAGCGTTCCGGAGGCCGCGGCGTAGCCGATGACCGGAGGCATGGCGCCCGGAATCGCGCCAATCGTGGTGGACCACCAGGTTCGCTGCTTAAGGGGCGTGTAGAGGAACAGGTAGCTGGCCAGGGTGAAGGCACCGATGGCAGCGGACAGGAGATTCACACCCAGCCACAACTCAACGAAGCCGAGCACCGACAGCCCTATGCCGAAAGCCAGGGCACGGCGGGCCGAGAGCCGCCCGGCCGGCAGGGGCCGATGCGCCGTGCGCCGCATGCGCCGGTCGGCCTCGCGCTCGTACCACTGGTTGAGCGCGGCGGTGCCGGAGGCGATGAGGCCAGTGCCTAAAATCGTGTGAAATAGCGAAAGCAAATCGACGTTGCCTAGAAAAGTTCGCCAATCGGAAGCACGCGGCAGGCCGAAAAAGTAGCCGATTGCCGTGCTCATCAGGATCAACCACGTGATCCGTGGCTTTGTCAGTTCTACGTAGTCTCGCATCAGACAGCAGGTGTGGCCTTGAGAAGAACCACCGGAACTTGTGCTGGAATGTCTCTATTGTAAACGTTCCGAACCGGGTGCGGGGACTCCGGTTTACCCTGGTAGAACGTGGTGGTGCGGGCAGCAACGACGGTGGGCCGGCTGAAGACGGAAATTCGGGAATACCCGTTCCCGGAGATTCCGGCGGATGGCGGCATGCTGAAGGTGGAAGCGGCAGGCGTATGCGGCAGCGACTGGCACGCCTACACCTCCGAACGGCCGGCGCGCATCATGGGGCATGAGAATATCGGCCGGGTGTACCGGCTCGGGCCGGTGGCCGCCGCGCGTTGGGGATTGAAAGAAGGCGACCGCGTGGCGCTGGAAGAATACCTGCCGTGCGGGCATTGCGAGCTTTGCCGTTCCGGAGAATATCGGCTGTGCGAACAGACCGAGTCGCGGCGGCCGGGAGCGCTGCGGTATGGGACGACGCCGGTCGCGGAACCGCCCGGCCTCTGGGGCGGCTACAGCGAGTTTCAGTATCTGCATCCCAACTCGGTGTTTCATCGCGTCCCCGAAGACGTTCCGGCGGAGCTAGCGGCGCTGTGCCTGCCGCTCGGCAACGGCATCCAGTGGGCCTGCCTCGAGGGTGGCGCCGGCCCCGGCAAGACCCTGCTCGTCCAAGGTCCCGGCCAGCAGGGGCTCGCCTGCGTGTTGGCCGCCAAAGCCGCGGGCGCCGATTGCATTCTGGTGAGCGGCTTACAACGCGACGAAGCCCGGCTGGAGGTGGCCCGGGTGCTCGGCGCCGATCATACGATTAACGTCGAACGGGAGGACCTTGCGGAGCGCCTGCGCGCGCTCACGGCGGGCCGGGGCGTCGATTTGTCGATTGATACGGCGGGCGGAGAGGACACGCTCATGAGCGCGATCCGCCTGACGCGCAAAGGCGGGACCGTGCTGTTTGGCGCAGCGCCCGAGACTGCGGGGGTTCCGGCGGGCGATCTGCTCGCGAAGCGGCTGGTTTTGCGGCCCTGCCGCGGCCATAGTTTCGCCGCGGTCGAGCTGGCTTTGCAGTACATTGCTTCTGGCCGCTTCCCGCTCGCGCGCATGGCGACGCATCGCTTCGGGCTGGACCAGGTCGATCTGGCCGTGCGCTCCGTGGGCGGCCAAGGAGCGCCGGGCGCCATTCATGTTACGGTGATGCCGTGGGAGTAGCGATCAACCCGGCGCACCTGGTGGCGGTCCGCGATTTTTCGCCGGAAACCGTCGGCGCCATCGCCGAGCACCTGGACGTCTCGACCGATTTCGAACACCTGGTCTATCGCGAGGCCGAGCTGGACGCGGTCTGGTCTCTCACCGGATTCGCACTCAGGCAACGCGCCGACGCGGCATTGGCCCGCTTGCATGAGACCTCGCACCGCGCGCATGATCTGGTAGGAGAGGGCCGCCCGCGGGAGGCCGCCGCGCTCCTGCGGTCGCTGTTGTGAGGAATCGATGCTGTCGCGCGACGAAGATGATCGGCTGACGCACACGGGCCCCGGCACTCCGGCGGGCGAGTATTTTCGGCGGTATTGGCTTCCGGCGGTGCTGGCGAGTGAGGTCGCGACGCCCGATTCGCCGCCGGTGCGGCTGCGGCTGCTGGGTGAAGATCTGATCGCGTTCCGCGATACGGAAGGCCGGGTCGGGTTGATCGACGAATTCTGCCCGCACCGCCGCGCGAGCCTGTTCTGGGGACGCAACGAGGAGTGCGGCCTCCGCTGCGTCTATCACGGATGGAAGTTCGACGTGAGCGGCGCGTGCGTCGACATGCCCAACGAACCGCCGGAATACGGATTCGACAACAAAGTGAGCACCACGGCCTATCCGACGCGCGAATACGGCGGGATCGTGTGGGCTTATCTCGGGCCGCCGGAGCACGTTCCGGAATTGCCGAAACTCGAATGGGCGCGCGTGCCTCAGAGCCACCGGCATATTTCGAAGCGCCGGCAGGAGACCAATTACCTGCAGGCCATCGAAGGCGGCATCGATTCCAGCCACTCCAATTTCCTGCATGCGAGTGTGGAAGCATTTCGCGTCACCGACGCGTACCGGGAGAAAGTGGGGAACAGCAGCAATCTGCGCGCGCGGTATCACCTGCTGGACAAATCGCCGCGGTTTACGGTCAAGAAGACCGATTACGGCCTGGTGATCGCGGTGCGCCGCAACGCCGAAGAGGATACGTACTACTGGCGGCTGACGCAGTTTCTGCTTCCCAGCCACACCATCATTCCGTACCAGAAGGGGCTCTCGATTCATGGCCACTGCTGGGTGCCGCGCGACGACGAAACCTGCTGGGTGTGGACCATGAGCTGGAATCCCGAAGCGCCGCTTTCGGCCGAGGAGCGGGAGGCGATTCGCGAAGAGACGTTCGTCCACGTCGCGGTGGACCCGGTGACTTTTCGGCCCATTCGCAACAAAGAGAACGATTATCTGATCGATCGCGCGCGGCAACGGAGCGAATCGATGACGGGGATTCACGGCTTCGCCGCTCAGGACCAGGCCATCCAGGAGAGCATGGGCGCTGTGGTAGACCGCACGCGCGAGCGCCTGGGCACCAGCGACACCGCCATCATCGCGATGCGCCGGCTGCTGCTGAACGAAATCGGGGCGATTGAGGAGAGCCGGCGGCCCTTCGCCGCGCATCATGGCGATGTGTATTGGGTGAGATCCGCCTCGATGGTTCTCAAGCGCGACGTACCGTTTGAGGAGGGCGCCCGCGAGTTGACTGCAGCCGCGGTGTGAGTGGGCCCCGGGCTGCGTGAGGTGAACCCGCCTGCGGCGGGCGCTTCTGCGCGCTATACTGGAGCCGGACCCGTATGGAGACGCCGCGTTCTGTTGCAAAGCGCGAACGGGAAGAACTGCTGTTGGAGCAGGTGCGGGAGGCCCAAAGGGCCTACTACGAGGCTGTGGCCGCCTATAAGGAAGCCATCGAGCGCACCCGGAACGCTCAAGCGAAGATTGATGACGACGGCCAGCAATCGTTGTATGCGGCCGGACGGTTCGAAAACGAAACCCTGGATAACTATCACCTTGCGCTAAAGGCTTATGCCGACACGCTGGTGGCGGAGCCCGAGGCGCGGGATACCGCGCAGGATGGGGCAGCCGACCCGTTGACGCATCGGGAACTGGAAGTGTTGAAACTGGTGGCGGAAGGGATGTCGAGCCGCAAGATCGCGCTGCACCTCGGCATCAGCTTCAAGACGGTGACTACGCATCGATACCGCATCATGGAAAAGCTGGCCATCCACGAGGTAGCCGGCCTGGTGAGGTACGCGCTGCGCAAAAGGCTCATCGAGCCCTGAACCGGGGGGTTTGGGTTTATTCCCGAGCGTCCTTGAAATCTGCGGGAACCGCTCCACGCGTTATGAAATCGGAGTACCGCGTCAGCGCCTCGCGATACTTCTCGAAGGCGATTTGTAACGCGTTCGCTCTCTGGACAAGGCGGACCTGACCGTCGCTAAAGGGAATCCCGCTAGGCGCGTCCCTGACCACTTCATCGAGTGCGTGCTGCATCAGGTGAAACTCGGCCGTTGTCCGCTTCAGGTCTTCCGCAAGCCGGTCGGCAAGTTCCCTGGCTTCTGGTTCGGTCACCCGGAAGCGATCATAGCGCAATGCGGGCTGGAACGCGACCACCTAGAACCCGAAGCGCTGCGGGTTCCGGCCAATGATCATGGCGGCCACCACTTTGGGCACGTACTCGCGGGTTTCCAGAGGCAGGGCGCGGACGCGGTAAAGATACCAGAAGTTTCGCTGTTTGATGGGGTCGGGGACTTTGTTGATAGCCTGTTTGACCTTGCCGGGCCCGACGTTATAGGCGGCCAGGGCGAGCATAACGGAGCTGCCGGAGCCGAAATCGAGAATCAGGTCGCGCAGGTATTTGCAGGCGGCGCGCGTCGATTTCAACACGTTGACGCGCTCGTCCACTTCGCTGTTGACGCGCAGGCCGAACGCCTTGGCGGTGACCGGCGTCAACTGCCACAACCCGGCGGCTCCGGCGCGCGAGCGGCCGGGCTCGAGCGCGCTTTCCACCAGAGGCACGTAGGCCAGGTCCGGCGGCAGATGTTGTTCTTCGAGCACTTCGCGCATGCTGGCGATCTTCCCGGCGGCGCTGCCGAGCGCACGCGCAATCACCGGCCGGTTCGGTCCCTGGTATTGCTCGATGTGGTATTTCACGCGCGCGGTGAACTCGGGCGGAATGCTGTAGGTTTCTGCGCCGAATTCCGCCATCAGGCGGCGGATTTCGTCGGTCACGAAATCATGCTCGTGATGGCCGATGCGGTAGAGGAAAGTATCCTGAAGTTCTTTGCCGGCCTCGGCGTAGTTATTGAGTTCGTCGACCAGACGGTCGGCCTGGTCGGTGGATCGAACCTTCTGCAACTGTGCCTCGAGATCGGCGATATGTCCGTCAATCGCGTGTTTCTCCCGATTCAGGTGAACAATCTGCCAGGCCGCATAGCCGGAAACGGCGACCAATCCGGCGGTCATCACGCCGGTGAGCACGTGAAAGCGCCGCGAGGTGTGGTGCAATGCGCGATCGAGCGTCTCGCGCATGATGGTCATGGTTTGCCCAGCGAGACCATTCGCCCGCGCCTCGCGCGCCCGTTTCACACCGTCCACGAGGAGCGAATGATAACAGCTGCGCGGGTAGGAGCCCGTTGCCGGCGAAGGCGAGAGCGGCGGTTCCGGGATAACGGCGGTTCGATCGAGATCCGCGCCGACGGGCTCCTGGTGGACCAACGACAGTTCCGGCCCCTGAGTTCCCAGCCGAATGGACGTGTCCGGATCAAGAACCGATTCGGTAACGCGAGTGCTATTCAAGAACGTGCCGTTGGTGCTTTCGAGGTCGCGCACGCGGAACTCGGCGCGACCGTCGATCAGTACGCGCTCAATCATTGCGTGATGGAGGGAAACCGTTCCGGAATCCGACCCCTGGATGACGAGGTCGTTGTCGGGCGCGCGGCCGATGCGCGTCTGCTCAGTGTGAATTTGATAACAAATCCGCACCGAAGCGCCGGGCTGCGAAACGAGCCACGCTTTCGGGGCTTCCGTTGTTTCGGAAGAACCCTGTAAGTTTGACACGATTTCGCGGCTGGTTAGCGACGATTCTGCCATTCAATACCTGCGACATAAGTCGGGTGCAATCCGACGACCAGGAAGCGGCGCGCCGGCGGTTCCGTGTTAGCGAATTGACAATCCGGCCGTGGGTCCGATACTGTGGGTCCGCTTGGAGATCGCGCCGGAAACCGTGGTGCTGGACGTAAGGCCGGCGCGCCCGTCCGCGGCCCGCGCGTTTTGGAAAATCTTATTGACGGCGGCGCCTCCGGCCGCCATTTGGTTTCTGCCCCTGAGGCTTGAACCGCGAGCGCAGCACGCCATCGCGATCGCCTTGTTCATGATTCTCGGCTGGGCGACGGAAGCAATGGATCATGGAGTGACCGGCCTGATCGGCTGCTATCTGTTCTGGGTTTTGGGCATCGCGCGGTTCGATCTGGCGTTCAGCGGCTTCGCTGACGACACGCCCTGGTTCCTGCTGGGCGCGCTTCTGTTTGGCACGATGGCGGCGAAATCGGGGCTGGCGCGCCGCCTTGCGTATCTCGTCACGATCCGGATCGGCACGAGCTATTCGCGATTATTGCTGGCGTTGATCCTTTCCGATTTTCTGCTGACCTTTCTGATTCCTTCCGGCATGGCGCGCGTCACCATCATGGCGGCGATCGCGATCGGATTGATCGAAGCGTTCGGGCTGGGGGTGGGCAGCAACGTGGGGCGCGGGATGTTCTTGATTCTGACCTACACGGCCGGGGTGTTCGACAAAACCATCATCGCCGGGGCCGCCGCGATCACCGGACGCGGCATCATCGAAAACATCGGGCACACCGAAGTTTTATGGAGCCGCTGGCTGGTAGCCTATCTGCCGTCGGACCTCGCCACGATCCTGGTAGCATGGCGGCTAACGTTGTGGCTATACCCGCCGGAAAATGCTTCACTGCCCGGCGGCATGCAGTTCCTGCGGGCGGAACTGCGCAGATGCGGCCCGTGGACATCGATCGAGAAGAAGTCCTTCGCCCTGATGCTCACGGCCGTTGGCTTCTGGGCGACGGACTTCCTTCACCACATTTCGCCGTCGATGATCGGCCTGGGCATCGGCCTTGTCGGCGTTGTGCCGTTTCTACAGATCCTCGACATCGAAGACTTCAAGAAGATCAATTTCCTGCAGCTTTTTTTCGTGGCGGCGGCCGTCAGCATGGGGAAGGTCCTGAGCGCGACTCGAGGGCTGGACGTGTTGACGAACATCCTGTTTGCGTGGATGCAGCCGCTGTTGAACCACGACGTGCTCTCCGCGTTCGTGCTGTACTGGACGGGGTTCGTCTATCACATTTTCCTGGCGAGCGAGATTTCGATGCTCGGTACGTCCACGCCGCTGCTGATGCAATTTGCGGCCGGGCACGGTTTGAACCCGCTCAAGCTGGGGATGATCTGGGTGTTCGCCTCCGGCGGCAAGATCTTCATCTATCAGTCGGGCGTGTTGATCATCGGATACGCGTATGGCTACTTCCGTTCGAAAGACATCCTACGGCTGGGGCTCGTGATGAGCGCGGTGGATTCGGTGCTGCTTCTGGTGGTGGTGCCGCTGTACTGGCCGTTGCTCGGCATTCGGTAGCTTATGGCAGGCTGGCAGCCCGCCCCACCGAGTTGACAAGGCGGGTGCTGGCCGCGATCATGGCAATTTGCTTCGGCTCGATCGGGAATGAAGAAAGCACCCGAAAAAACAAAGCCCCACCGCGAGACGCTTCCCTCTCAAAAAACGGAATGGCGGAGGCGCCTTCTGCCGGTAATTGCGCTTTGGGTCTGCGCGCTGGCTGCGTATTCGAATTCGTTTCGCACCGGCCTGCCGTTCGATAACGAATGGGTGATCCAGCAGGATTCGCGGATCCAGGCGGCCACGGCGGAGAACCTGCGCCTGATTTTCACAGAAGATTACTCGTACAAAAGTTCAAGCAGCGGCCTCTATCGGCCGCTGACCACGCTCTCCTACCTGGTGAACTACGCAATCCTCGGCAACGGTCCCAATCCGGCCGCGTACCACTGGGTCAACTTCGCGCTGCACGCCATCAACATGACGCTGGTGTACTGGCTCGGCCTGCTGCTGTTTCGAGAACTCAACGGCGGGCGCCAGGCCGCGTTCGCGCTGGCTGCATTGTGGGGCGTGCATCCCCTGCTTACGGAATCGGTCACCAACATTGTGGGCAGGGCCGACCTTCTGGCGGGCTTTGGCATCCTGGCCGGCCTGCTCTGCCACATCCGAAGCGCCGACAACTCGCGGCCCAACCGCGCGCGATGGATCGCGATGTTCGTCCTCGCAACAACAGTGGGAGTCTTTTCCAAAGAGAGCGGGGTCACGGTTGTTGGTGTCATGCTGGCGTACGATCTGATTTTCTTCCGGGGCAACCGGTCCGCCGCGGAGCTATGGCGGAGTTGCCGGCCAACGTATCTGGCGCTGATCGTTCCTTTCGGAATCTTCTTCTTGCTCCGCGCCAATGCGCTCGGCAAAACCGTGATTCCGGCGATTCCATTCACGGACAATCCGGCCGCCGGCGCTGCTTTTTTTATCGGCCGATTTACGGCGGTGAAAGTGCTCGGCAAGTACCTGTGGCTGATGCTGTGGCCGGCTAACCTCTCCTGCGATTACTCGTTCAACCAGATTCCGCTCTCGTCCGTCGGAGATGGGAAGGCATGGCTTGCGCTGGCTGTGTGCACGGGCTTAGGCGGCCTTGCGGTGTTGGCGTATCGGAGGCAACGGACGATCAGCTTTTTTCTCGGGCTGTTCTTTATCACGATTGCACCGACAGCCAATCTTGTAATTTTGATCGGCGCCCTCATGGCCGAGCGGTTCATGTATGTGCCGGCCCTCGGTCTTGCCGGATGCGTTGTGTGGCTGGTTCATTCGGCGTCGCGGCGGATCGGCGTTTCGTTCGCGGCCGCGATGGTTCTCTTGTGCCTGGCGTATGGCGCGCGCACGTTCGTCCGGAATTGGGATTGGCAGGACGAGCAGACTCTATGGACCAGCGCCGCGCAGGCGGCCCCGTCGAGTTACAAGGTTCAAGTTCACCTGGCCAGCGCCTTGGTGCAGCCCAATGGCGCAGGGCTGGAGCAGGCTGTCAGCGCGATCGATCGCGCGCTCGCCATTCTCGCTCCCGTGCCGGACCGTCTGAACGTGCCGCAGCCGTATTCGGTGGCGGGATTCTTCTACCGAAGCCAGGGAGACGCTCTCGCCGCGAAAAACTCCGGCGCGCAAAGCCGGGGCTGGTACGACAGATCCCTCGATGCACTGCTGCATGGCGAGCGTGTGGACCGGACGATCGCGCGCGAAGTGCAAAGCGAGAATGCAGCGCGCGGGATTCAGACCGCGGCCTCGGGCTGGTATCCGCTCTATCTGGAGCTGGGGGAAACTTACATGCGGCTCTCGAACTTGCCTCAGGCTCTGGCGTCATTCGAATACGGGCGGGCGATCAATCCGATTCCGGAATTCTTCGAGGACATGTCGCGCGCGTACCTGGCCAATCGTAATACCGAGCGCGCCGAAACCACGCTGCTCGAAGGCATCCTGGCGGGCGCGGATTCATCCAAACTCGTTTCCGAGTTGGCGGCGACTTACCGGGAGTATGATCCTCAGAGTTGCGCCGTTCGCAACCAGAACGGCACAACCAGCCTGAATGCCGGCTGCCCCGCGGTGCACCGTCAACTCTGCGTGGCCGCGCGGAACCTGGCCGGTCTCTATCGCCGGATGCCGCAGCCCGCGCTGGCGCAAGCGATCGAAGCCAGAGCCCGCCGCGAATTCGGCTGCGGCGATGCCGGCTCCCCATAAATAACTGCGGATTCATACTCACCCGTCCAGCACTCCGCGGGCCGCGTGATAGCCGCACATTCCATGCACGGCGCCGCCGGGCGGGCTCGATGAGGAACAGAGGTACACGCCATCGAGCGGCGTGCGGTAGCGCAGTCGCGTGGAGCGGAGGAGGAACTGCTCGAGGTCCATAGCTCCGCCGTTGATGTCGCCGCCCACCAGATTGGAGTTGTGTTGCTCGAGCGTAGCGGGTGTGAAGGCGTGCCGGGCGAGGATATGAGAGCGGAAGCCGGGGGCGAAGCGTTCGACCTGGGATTCAATGGCGTCCGTCAGATCGGCCGTAGAGCCGTTCGGCACATGACAGTAGGCCCAGGCCGTGTAGCGTCCCTGAGGGGCGCGAGAAGGATCGAACAAGGTTGGCTGCACCAGCAAGACAAACGGCGCGCCCGTATGCCGCGCTTCCCACTCGGCGATCTCGGGAAGCGTCCCGCCGAGATGCACGGTTGCGGTGCGATAGCACTCCCGCGCCCTCCACGGAACGGGCGCATCGAGAGCCCAATCGAGCTTAAAGACGCCGGGACCATACCGGTAATCCGCGAGCAAGCGCCGGTATCCGGGCGGCCAGCGGTCGCCTCCCAATGCCAGCAATTGCCGCGGCGTCACGTCGCACAGGGTGATTCCGGACTCTGGAAGCGCCGTGACCCGCGATTCGGTCCGAATCTCGGCGCCGGCCGCGCGCAGCCGTCCGGCGAGCGCGTCGCTGATCCGCTGCGCGCCGCCTTTCGGAATCGGCCACCCCACGGCGTGCGCCGCGATGGCCAGCACCAGCCCGATGGCTCCGCTGGGAATCGCTTCGAGCGGCACCGCGGAGTGCGCCGCGATACCCGCGAACAATGCCCGCGCGCGAACACCCTGAAAGTGCGATTCAGCCAGACCGCGCGCCGATCGCGCCGCAGCCAAGCCGAAACGCGCCAATCGAAACGGCGCCCTTGGAAAATGGAAAGGCGGACCGAGCACATCGTGCCTCAACCGGGGCCAGCTCTCGACGAGAGGTTCGAACAGGCGCCGCCACGCCACGCCATCCGCTTCGAGATTGGCGCACGTGGCATCGAGCGAACGCTCGAGCACGACAGCGGTCCCGTCATCCAATGGGTGCGCCAGCGGCGCTTCCGGTTGGATCCATTCCAGCCCATACTCGCCGAGCCCGTAGCGCTCAAAGCACGGCGAGCTGACGGCCAGCGGATGCACAGCGCTGCAGACATCATGCTGAAAGCCCGGCAGCGTCAACTCCATGGTTCGGGCGCCGCCTCCTATCTGCACCGCGGCCTCGTGCAGCGTCACGGCGAAACCGCCCAGCGCCAGCTCGATCGCCGCCGCGAGACCGTTTGGTCCAGCACCAATCACCGTCGCCCGCGTTTTCGCGAAACTCGCCAACGTCGGCTATTGTAAAGGAGATGATCAGGAAACGGCTGGGCAATAGTGACATGGAACTCACACCCATCGGCATCGGCGCATGGGCGATGGGTGGAGGCGGCTGGGCATTCGCGTGGGGACCGCAGGACGACGCGCAATCGATCGCAGCGATCCAGGCCGCGCTCGATCGCGGCGTCAACTGGATCGACACCGCCGCCATCTATGGTCTTGGACATTCCGAAGAGGTGGTCGCACGCGCATTGAACGGCCGCTCCAACAGGCCGTACATTTTCACGAAATGCGCGCTGGTTTGGGATGAACAGCGCCAAATCAGCCGATCGCTGAAGGCCGAGTCAATCCGCCGCGAATGTGAAACCAGTCTCAAACGGCTGAAAGTCGACACGATCGACCTCTATCAGATCCATTGGCCGGATCCCGATCCGGATCTCGAAGAGGGCTGGAGCACGCTTGCCCAGCTTCAAAAGGAAGGCAAAGTGCGCTGGATCGGTGTTTCCAACTTTAACGTTGCGCAGATGGAGCGGTGCCGGAAAATTGCGCCAATCACGTCACTGCAACCACCCTACTCGGCTATCTCGCCGGAAGTAGAAAACGAGATTCTGCCCTATTGCCAGCAGCATGGCATTGGCGTGATTGTGTATTCGCCGATGAAATCGGGCCTGCTCACGGGAGCGATGACGCGCGAGCGTATCGCCAATTTTCCGCAAGACGACTTCCGGCGGAAGGCGCTCAACTTTCAGGAGCCACACCTCACGCGCAACCTCGAATTCGCGGAGCTGATGAAGCAGATGGGGGCGCGGCACGGCCGGACCGCGGGTGAGGTGGCGATCGCGTGGACGCTCCGCCACCCGGCGGTGACCGCGGCGATTGTGGGCATGCGTTCGTCACAGCAGGTGGACGGGGTGATTGGCGCGATGGAGTTCCGCCTCAGCAACCAGGAAATTCAGGAGATCGCCGATTTCCGCAAGGGACAGCTAGCCCGCACCGCGTCCTAGAGGTTGAAGGAGAAGCCGACCGTGTACTCCTGCTGGATGAAGCGGCCGCTGTGAAATAAAAAGTCGAACGGCTTGCTCATGTTGTAATAGCGCGCGTCCAAGCGGATGCCCCAGAGCGAAGTCAGCCGCACTTTCAGGCCGCCGCCGTAGTTGAACCCGTATTTGGTGACCTGGTTTCCGTAATAAACGGAGGTGCCCGGCGGGAAGAAGCCGCTGAACTGCACGCCGCCGGCGGCGAAGGGGCGCACGCGCGATCCTTCGGGTGTGGGATAGGCGAGGAAATTGTAAAAGCCCTGGTGAATGGGGACACTGACGTTGGTGGCGGGGGTGGCCTGGGTGCCTCCGGGGATCGAGGTTGTCAGCGCCGGAATATCCATCGAGGTGTGACTGTACGCGTATCCGAATTCGTGACCGAAAAAGCGCCACGAGTTCAGGGTCATGCGGAAGGCCAGGCTGAATCCGCTTTTCATCACGTATTGCTGGTCGGGAGTGCTGCCGGGAGCGTATCCGATTTGACCGTCGCTGAAGCGTGAAACGCCGCCGCTAACGGAGGCTTCGAACACCTGAGCAAAGCCAAGTGAAGAGCAAAAAAACGCGGCGAGTGCGACGCACCGGAAGCGCATGAATCCAGTGTACACGCGGCGTTAGCCGGCTCGATATTTATCGCGGCATTGGGGGGAACAGAAGTAAACCAACTCGCCTTTGATGGTTCGCGTGAGGCTGCCGTTCGCAGCCACGTAGGTCCCGCAAACCGGGTCCTTTTTCAATTCGCCGCCAGCCGGCACGGAAGGCGGCTGGTGCGGCCGCGCGGGCGATGCATTATAGGATCGAAAGCTGGCGACGACGCTGGTGAAGAGCCAGCGAACCAGAAAGAGGACCAATAGCGGGAAGAGGAACCGGATTACTAAAAAACGAATCATGGAATCGGGGCGGAAGGCGTTGGCTCCGCCCCGGAAATCGACCTGCTATTTCTTGCCTTTTTTGGTCTCTTTGGGATTCTTGTACGAGGTATCGACCGTAGCACCGAGGGTGGCCAGCATCGACTTGGCGGAATCGGCGAAAGGCCCATCCGGCTTGAGCTGGAGATATTTCTGGAAAGCATCTTCCGTACCGGGCACCGGAGTTACCTTGCCATCTTTGGCAATCGTAGCTTTTGACAACAGATAGACGCCGTACTGATATTGCGCATCGGCGTAGTTGGGATCGGCCGCGATGGCTTTCTTGAAGGCGTCTCCGGCCGGCTCGTTCTGGCCGGCATTCACCAGCAGGGCTCCGAGATTGTAATAGTAGCGTCCGGTGTTGGGCGGGTCGAGCGTAGAAGCCTTGTTTAATTCGGCTTCCGCTTCGGGATACTTCTTGGCGCGGGCCAGCGCGAGGGCGTAATTGTTGTGGTAACCGGGGTCGTCGGGCTTGAGTTCGATCGCCTTTTGATAGGCATCGAGCGCCTTCTGCATCTCGGCGTCGGCATCGGGACCTTTCTTGGCTTCCGCAAGGTTCGTCTCGGCTTCCGCCAACTGCGCCCAGACAACGTGCTGTTTGGGATCGAGCTCACTGGCCTTATTGAACGAGGCGATCGCCTGGTCCCACTGCTTGGCCTGAGCGGCGGCGATGCCGGCGTTGAATGCGTCATTCAACTCCTTGTTCTTCTTCATCGCCTCTTCGCGCTCTTTCAGCGCTTTTTCCTGCTCGGCCTTCTGCGCCGCAGTCAAGCCGCGGGTGGCGTCCTGATTGGCGGCGGCTTGCTGGCCGGGGGCTCCAGCGGATGCCGCGGCGGCGGCGGCCTTGGCGAGATCGAAGTCGACGGGCATATCCATCGGGAGAGGGAGCCGCACCCCCTTGGCTCCGTCTTTATCCTGTCCATTCACCGCCACGGTAATGTCATACATGCCGTACGGCAGGCCGGCGTGCAGGTAGTGGCCTTTCTTGTCCGTCTTGACCTGATAGTTACCCTTGATATCGGTGCGCACGATCTTGATAATGGCGCCCTGCAGCGGCTTACCGTCTTCACCCTTGACGTTCCCTTCCAAGGTGGCGGTTTGGGCGAGCGCCGAATAGGCGCAAAAGAACAGCCCGGCCGTGGTCAAAGCCAGGTTTCGAAGCTTCATACAACCTCCAACGTTAGAGACTGAAGAACTTATACGTTAAGACTCAGTATAGCGCACCGGGTTTTTGCGGACTTCGGACCTACTCGTCGAATAGTCCGATTTGTTCCTTGGAGGGGAGCTTCGGTTTACGCTTTTTGAGAGGGCTGCCGACCACCCCGAGGACCTCGACCGAGCGCAACGCGGCGCGGGGAATGAAGACGCGCTGCTGATTACTGTACGGGTCAGGCGGGATGACGGTAAACCCGTGCGGCTCGACCGGCAACAAATTGTTGGGCATCACACCTTCGAGGATTTCGCCGTCGCGGAACTGGAAGCTCATCCAGAGGCCGCCCATTTTGGGGCGGGTAAGGAAGGTGCGGCGGGTATCTTCGTCACCGGCATCGAACTCGCGGACAAACGAAACGGTCTTGATCTCGGCATACGGCACAGTCACGACGTTACCCTCGGCCGAGAGCAGCTCGATTCCCGCAAGTTGTTGAAAAGTGGATGGATTGACGTATCCGGCCAAGGCCTCGCGATCGAACCGCCGGATGACTGCTTTCTTGGTAGTGGAACCGGCCAAAACCACCTCAACCCGGTAAGCATGTTTCAAACATTTCGGGTGTTATTGTATCATTGGCACAATGCCGGGTGACACGACGACGGAAGGAGCCAGGCTGCGTCCTCAAATCCAGGCATTTCTCAATTTCTGCCGGGTGGAGAAGGGGCTGTCGAGTAATTCTCTGAGCGCCTACGCGGCTGATCTGGAAAGACTTAGCCGATATCTGGGGGAAGCAGCGGGAGTGCCCGGGACAGAGGACCTGCGCGGCTACCTCGATTCGCTATATCAGCAGGGGCTGAGCAGCCGTTCGGTCGCACGGCACGTGGCGACGTTACGCAATTTGTGCAGTTTTCTGGTTCGCGAGGAAGTTCTGACGAGTGATCCGTCCGAGCACCTGCGCACGCCGAAGCAGTGGCAGGCGATTCCCAAGTTTCTGAATTTAGAGCAGATAGAAAAGCTGATCGCCGCGCCAGACCTCTCCAAGCCGACCGGATTGCGGGATCGGGCGATGCTGGAAGTGCTGTACGCCAGCGGGCTCCGGGTTTCGGAGCTATGCCGGCTGGGCATCGGCGATCTCAACGCGGAAATGGGTGTCCTGCGCACCACCGGCAAGGGGAATAAGCAACGGCTGGTCCCGGTTGGGAAAGAAGCGATCGGAACGGTGAGGAGCTATTTGGAATCGGGCAGGAGCGCGCTGCTGAAACGGCGTGCCAGCCGGTACCTTTTCGTGACCGCGCGCGGGGGGTGCCTGACGCGGCAGGCATTTTGGAAGCTGCTGGCGGGATATGGGCGGAAGGCGGGGATCTTCCACGGGCTGACGCCACACGTGCTGCGGCACAGCTTCGCGACCCACCTGTTGGAGGGTGGGGCCGACCTGCGGAGCGTGCAGGTTATGCTGGGCCACGCCGACATCTCGACAACCCAGATCTACACACACGTAATGCGGTCGAAGTTGCAGCGGGTTATAGAACAGCACCATCCGCGGGCCTGAAGGGCAGCTCGGGAGTGGGCTGCAGATTGGTGGTGAATACGAGTCGAAAGCGGTTGCGATGAGCGACTACATTTATATGCTCGAGAGCCACTTGAGCACGGACCAGAACCGTGTCGTGGAAGAGGTGCAGGCGGCGGCCGGCCAGGCGAACGTGAACCTCTTTTTGACGGGCGGCGCGATGCGGGACATGCTTGCCGGATTCCGGATTCGCGATCTGGACTTTTCGGTGGAAGGTAATGCGCTGAAAGTGGCAAAAGCGGTGAGCGACCGCTCAGGGGCTAAAATCGTTTCGCTCGATGAAAACCGCAAGAGTGTGGAACTGCAGTTTCCGAGCGGCGTGACGGCGCAGATTGCGATGTCACGGCAGGAAAAATACGCGCGCGCCGGAGCCAAACCGCAAGTCGCGCCTGCGACGATACAAGAGGATCTGCGCGGACGCGATTTTACCTGCAACGCGATTGCGCTCTCACTCAACAAGGCGTCGCGCGGGCTGCTGCTCGACCCGATGAACGGGCTGGCGGACATCGAACGGCGGGAACTGCGGCTGACCAGCGCGTACGGTTTCTACGACGATCCCTCGCGGCTGCTGCGGCTGGTGCGTTTCCGCGCGCGGCTCGGTTTCGCGGTAGAAGAACGCACGCAGATGCAAGTGGCCAATGCGCGCGAAGCGGAAGTGGAGAAGCTAATACCGCCGCGCGCGTTTTTTGAGGAACTGAAGCGGATCAGCGGCGAAGACAATCCGGCCGAGATCATGAAAGTGCTGGAGGAAGCCAACCTGGTCGCGTTGTTCTCTCCGGTGCTGGCAAGCGCCAAAGCCAATCCGCAAGGGCTTTCCAAATTCGAGAAGCTGGCGCGGATGTTTCCTGACGAACCGCGCATCCGGGCAGCGCGTCTCGGTCCATTCTTCTACGTGCTGACCGAGAAACTGAACCCGAAGGAAAAGCAGGCGTTGATCAAGGCGATTGAGATGCGAAAGCCCGAGGTGGATGCGTGGCAGAAGCTCGAGAGCCGATCGAAGAAGCTGGAGACGGCGCTGCGGTCGGCGCGCATCCGCAAGGCCTCGCAAGTGTATTTCCTGGTGACGGGAGCCGCGCCGGAGGAGGTAATGTTCACGCTGTATCACTCAGCGTTGAAGCCGGTACAAGAGCGGCTGCGGAACTATTTCCAGAAATATTTGCTGGCGATCCAGGAAGTCACCCCGGAAGAATGGGCAGCGGTGGATGCGAAAGCCGGAGCGCGGCGCGCGAAGGCACGCGACGAGTTCATTGCAGACCGGCTGGACCGGCGCGTGAGGAAACCAGCTCCGCCGCCCCCGCCTCCTCCACCGATCGTGGAAGCCCCGCGTTCGGCGATTCGGGGACGCGGACCGATGGTGTAAGCGCGGCTGCCGTGCGGCGCCCAACCAAGCGGGAGCGTCCCGCTACAATGCGGTAAAAATGAGCGTCGGGTCGGCAGAAGACGCGGCATCGCGCTACCATGGCGTTACCGCATGAACGATTACCTGCTATCTTTTGTCCTCGGGATTATAGAAGGTCTGACTGAATTCCTTCCGGTAAGTTCGACGGCGCACCTCCGCATTAGCGAAGCATTGTTCGGAATCGATCTTTCAAACGGCTACTGGAAGATGTTTTCGATCGTGATTCAATTGGGCGCGATTCTGTGCCTGCCCATTTATTTTCGGCGGCGGATTGGCGAATTTCTGATGACGTTCCCGCGCGGAATTCGCGGGGACCGGACCGCGGCGACTCATCCGGCGACGCTGACCATGATCGCGTTTGTGTGCACGGCGGCGCCGGCGTTCCTGCTGAACAAGCTGATCGGCAAAAACCTGGAAAGTTTGCCGCTGATGGCGTGGAGCTTGATCATCGGCGGCATTCTCATGTGGGTGGTGGACGCGATGTATGGGGCGCGCAACAAATCGGGCGACGTGGAGACGATTTATTCGGGACAGGCGATCTGGATCGGGTTGTGCCAGACGCTGTCGGCGGTGTTTCCCGGGACGTCGCGATCCATGGCAACGATCACGGCGGGCGAATTGGCGGGGCTGTCGAGGCCGACGGCGCTCGAATTCTCGTTTCTGCTCTCGATTCCCACCATGCTAGCCGCCACCGGCTACGAGCTTTTCAAATTTGTCCGGCACCCGGAGGAATTCGGCGGCGCCGGGGTGAGCCTGGATGCGCGGGGCGTGGTGGTACTGGCGATCGGATTCGTGGTCTCGTTCATCGTGGCCTGGGCCGTCGTGGCGTGGTTCATGCATTGGGTACGCCGCCGCGGCTTCACGCCATTTGCGATTTATCGGATCGCGGCGGGGATTGCCGTGCTGGTCTGGGCGGTGAAATAACCGCCTTGGGCGATTTCCGGCTCGCCTGGCGGACACTTCGTAAGACGCCGACCGCGTCCGCGGTCGCGGTGATCACTCTCATGCTGGCAATTGGCGCCAACACCGCCATTTTCAGCGTCCTCAAAGCAGTGTTGCTCAATCCGCTGCCGTATCGGGACGCGGGCCGGCTCGTCACACTGGCGATCACCGCTCCGGATATGCCGGGCAATCAACTCGTCGACGCGTTCACACCGGCGGACTGGCGGGAGCGCAGCCGCTCGTTCGAGAGTCTATCGTTATATGGCGACGCCTCGGCAGTGCTGGTGCAGAACGGGCATGCGGAGATCGTCCGCGGGCTGCGGGTCAATTCCAATTTCTTCGACACGCTGGGCGTGAGGATGCAACTCGGACGGGCTTTTCTGCCGGAGGAGGACCGCCCCGACCGGCGGTTTACGGTCGTCATTTTGAGCCACGGTTTCTGGATGCGGCGATTCGGCGGCGATCCAAGGGTCGTAGGCCAAGTGCTGGAGCTGAGCGGCTTTCATTACCGCGTGACGGGTGTGCTTCCGGCCGATTTCGCGCCGCTGCTCCATGGGACGACGGAACTGTTGCCCGAGATTTACATGCCCGCCGGTATTGACTATAGCTCACCGTGCCGAAGGTGCCTCGGGCCGCACACGATCGCGAGACTCAGAAGCGGCGTGAGTGTAGAGGCGGCACGATCGGAATTGGCGGCCGTTATGCGCGAGATCGTCCGCGAACATCCGGCGGATTATCACCGCGATTCCTCCGTCCAGGTGACACCGGTGCGCGATTTTGTATTTGGGCGCGTACAAACGGCGTTGTGGGTGATTTCGGGGGGCGCCGGACTGGTGCTGTTGATCGCCTGTACGAACATCGCGAATCTGCTGCTGGCTCGTGCCATGGCCCGGACCAAGGAAATGGCGATCCGCGCGGCGCTAGGCGCCGGGCGCGGCCGATTGATCCGGCAATTACTGAGCGAGAGCTTCATGCTGGCAACCGGGGGAGCCGCCGGCGGGCTGCTGTTGGCCCTGGCAGGAACCGGCGCGCTTGCGTCGAGGCTGCCACAACAGGTTCCCCGGGCCGGCGACATACGGATCGATGTGGGAGTGCTCGGGTTCAGCCTGGCAATTACGACCTTAACCGCGCTGCTGTGCGGCCTGATTCCGGCGTGGCACAGTATGCGCGTAGATCTTAACAACACGCTGAAGAGTTCCGGAAAGGGAGTTGGACAGCGCTTGCATAGGGGCACGCGACGCTGGCTGGTCGCGGCAGAGATTGCACTTGCCACCGTTCTGGTCTGCGGCGCGCTGCTGCTCGCGAAGAGCTTTGCACGGCTGATGAACGTCGACCCAGGGTACGATCCGCGGAATGTGCTCACGTTGAGCTCAAACGTCTGGGGTCCGCGATATCGGGAAGAATCTGCGCAACTGCAGTATTACCAGGAAACGCTCGAGAAGCTGCGCTCTGTACCCGGGTTAAAAGGAGTCGCGTGGACGAGCATGCTGCCACTCGATGCGGCGGACCGCCGGCACATGGAGGTCCTGGGCGCCGACCGGATCGACGGCGCTACGGCTCTGGTTGAGATGTATTCGGTATCAAACGACTATTTTCACGTAATGAAGATTCCGCTGAAACGCGGACGACTGTTCAGCGAGCACGATACCGTGATGACGCCCAAAGTGGCATTGATCAGCGAAACGTGCGCGCGCAAAGAGTTTCCGGCCGAGGACCCGATCGGCAGGCAGATACGGCTCGCGGATGTCGGTGTGCTGACCATCGTCGGAGTAGTCGGAGACATCCGCCAGTATGGGCTCGACCGCGAGCCCAATATGGAAGCCTACATCGCGCAGGCGCAAGACGTCATCATTGGATTTTATCGGCTGGTGGCGCGGACAGTGCTTTCGCCTATGCGCATGGAAGGTACCGTCCGCGCGGCGTTCGGATCAGTCGACAGCACGCTGCCGGTGTACCACGTCAAATCGATGGAAGACTATTTGGCGGGAACCGTGGCTCCCCGCACCGTCGCGCTGACTCTGCTCGCGTTATTCGGCGGTCTGGCACTGGTGCTCGCGGCGGCGGGGATTTACGGCGTGATCTCATTTGTGGCCGAGTCGCGCACGCGCGAGGTGGGGGTCCGTATGGCTCTTGGGGCACGGCGGCGCGACGTGGTGATGTTGATACTAGGCCAGAGCTTTGCACCGGTAGCGGTGGGACTGGCGGTTGGAATCGGAAGCGGTTTGGAATTGAAGCGCCTGCTGGCAAGCCTTCTTTATGGAATGCACTCGATAGACTGGAGCACCCCGGCAGCGGCGATCGCGATTTTGACTGCGGTGGCGTTGGCGGCTACGATCGGACCGGCGCGGCGCGCGGCGCGCGCCGATCCGATGTTCGCGTTACGCGAGGAATGAGGGGTAAATAGCGACCGGCCCGGCTGGACCCGCTGAAAGCGGGTCGCAGGCTGAAGCCTGCCCCACCGACAAAACTTTACGTTCGCCGGACATTTCCGTTCAGTTCAGGCCAGGCTTCCGCCACAACATGGGATCAGGAGGCTGGAAATGAAAAAGCAAGCGTGGTTTCGGGGTTTCGCATCACTTTTCGTGGCGCTGGGTTTGGGTGTTCCGCGAGAGGCACGGGCCGCTGTGTTTGTTCGAATTGCGCCGCCGCGGCCGGTAGTGGAACGCGTCGTGCCGGCGCCCGGGCCGCGGTTCGTCTGGGTCGGCGGCTACTATCGCTGGAGCGGGAGAGCCTATGTCTGGGTGCCTGGGCGGTGGGTGGTTCCTCCGCATCCGGGAGCGGTCTGGGTGACGCCGGCTTGGAGTTTCGCTCCGGCGCGCGGCGGTTATGTTTTTGTCGTAGGACACTGGCGCTGAGGAGACTCTCGATTGCGGCCGGATTGGGACGGGTGGGAAGATCGAGAGAGAGGAGCGGGGCAATCACCGCTCTTGCATGACCCGAGGAATGTCATGGATCGTGCAACCATCCTGGTCATCGACGACGACGCCGAGATGACCGAAATGCTGGGTGAGTATCTTGAGCCGGAAGGTTTTGCCGTCGAGGTGTGCCACGATGGCGATTCCGGGCTCAAGAAAGCGCTGCAGGGCAACTGCCTGCTGGTGGTGCTGGACGTGATGCTGCCGCGGCTGAACGGCTTCGAGGTTCTGCGGCGGTTGCGTGGGGCATCGCAGGTACCGGTGCTGATGCTGACGGCGCGCGGCGACTCGGTGGACCGGATCGTGGGGCTGCAATCGGGCGCGGACGATTATCTGCCGAAGCCGTTCGATCCGCAAGAACTGGTGGCGCGAGTGCACGCGATTCTGCGGCGCACAGCACCCGGCGCGGCGCAATCGCCAGAAAGCAGCGACGTGATTACGGTAGCGGATGTCGTGCTGGATATCCGCGCGCGCACGGTGCGCCGGGGCGGGACATACGTGGAGCTGACGGCCGCGGAGTTCGACCTGCTGCGGGTCTTTCTGAAATCGGCAGGGCGCGTGATCAGCCGGGAGGAACTCTTCCGCGAAGTGCTCGACCGCGAGTTCTCGGTTTTCGACCGCAGCATCGATAACCACGTAAGCAGCCTGCGGAAGAAGCTGGGGCCGCGGCCGGATTCGCGCGAACGGATCCGGGCGGTGCGCAATGCGGGCTATGTGTATCCGCTGCCGGAATCGAACGCGAAGGAGTCATGAAGAGCCTGTTTCTCCGGATTTTTCTGTGGTTCAGCGCATCCACGCTACTGCTGATGCTGGTGGGCGCGAGCGGCGTCATTTTCAATTCGCCAGGCACGTTTACGACGGGTTGGCAGCAGTTGGGCCGGGGGGCGATTCGCTCGGTGGGGCGCACGGCGGCGGAATTGTACGAGGACGGCGGCGCCACCGAACTGGAGAATTATTTTCGAGGGCTGACCGAAGACACCGGAATGCTGGTGGCGCTGCTCAATTCCTCGGGACGCGCCTTGGGCGGCAGCCAGTTTACGCCGGAACCGGCGGTGGAGGGCAAGCTGGTTGGTTCTGCCGAGGAAGCGGTAGTGGTGATGCCGCTGTATCGCGTTGCCGGGATTCGACTGACAGGCCCGAGCGGGAAGCCGTACGTGTTTGTGATGACGGTGCCGGGGCGCCCAGGAGAACGGGGGCGCGTGTTTGTGATCGCGTTTCTGTTGATGGGAGGCGTTCTGTGTTTTCTACTGGCGCGACACCTGACTTCACCGATGATCCAGTTGCGCGGGCTGACCTCGAGGTTCTCGCAGGGCGACCTCACGGCGCGGATTGTTTCATCGAAACTGCTGCAGCGACGGGACGAGATCGGCGGGCTGGCGCGGGACTTCAACCAGATGGCGGCGCGGATAGAAACGTTGCTGCGAGCGCAACACCGGCTGCTGGCGGACGTTTCGCATGAGCTTCGCTCTCCGCTCACACGGCTGAGTTTGGCGCTGGGGTTGATGAAGCGCCGCGGCGAAGCGGATGCACGCGGGTCGATGGCGCGCATGGAGCGCGAAGTGGAGCGGCTGAATCATCTGATTGGGCAATTGCTGACACTCTCGCGGCTGGAGAACCTGGACAGCGCGCCGCAGATGGAACCGATCGATTTGAGCGCGCTGGTACAAGAGATCGCGGTGGACGCGGATTTCGAGGCGGCGAGCATGGATCGCAGCGTGAGGCTGGCGGAGTGCTCGGCCTGCACGATGAGAGGATCGCGCGACCTGATGCGCAGCGCGGTGGAAAATGTGGTGCGCAACGCGTTGAAGTACACGAGGCCGGGGACGCAAGTGCAGGTACGTCTGGCGCGGGCGAACGGGAGCGGTGTGGCGACGATCGTGGTGGAGGACGAAGGGCCGGGGGTTCCCTCCGATGAACTGGCGCATGTCTTCGAGCCGTTTTACCGGGTGGACGAAGCGCGCGACCGGCAAAGCGGAGGCGCCGGCCTGGGGTTGGCCATTACGCACCAGGTTGTGACTCTGCACGGCGGGTCCGTGGTGGCGGCCAATCGCGAGGGCGGCGGACTGGAACTGCGGATGATGCTGCCGGTGTACGACGCTTTGTGATGCTTCCTTGCAAAACCTGACAAAACGGGCGTTGGCGGCTACAGTCAAATCGGTGGGCACTCCACCAAGTAAATCGGAGGAGACAAACAATGAAGCAAATCATTTTGGGTATGATTCTGGCGATGCTGTGGAGCGCGGGGCCCCTGGCGGCGCAGCAGAACGACAATACTGCCAGCGCGCCTGCGCCGAGCGGGCCGGGCGCGAAACTGCGGACGGATTTAGCCAAGGCGGTGCAGAACGGGAACCTGACGGATGCCCAGAAGAAGACGCTGCAGGATGCCGGGACGAAGCTGCGCGAGGCCGCGCAAGCCCGGCAGAATGGCGAAAAGCCCGACCTGAGCTCGGTCAAGAAGGCATTGGGCGACATCAAGAAATTGGCCGACAGCGGAGCTTTCCAGCCGGACGATGCGGCCGCGGTGAAAGCGGATCTCGACGCCATGAAGCAAGGCCGCGGCGGCAACGGGCGGCGCGGAATCTTTCGCCGCGGCTGATCACTCCCGGACTCGAAGTTCTTCCCTTACCGGCGGCGCGCGGTTTTCGAGCGTTCGCCGGTTTTTTTGTGCCGTGCGGCAGACATATCGCGCTAGTTTCGGTTGGGTGGATACTGTGCTTCAGGAGGGTGCTTGGTTCATTTTTTTGTGCGGCTGGAACCGCTAGCGGGAAAGGCGGAGGAATTTCGAGTGGAGGTTCTGCGGGTTGCCGCGTCGACGCGCGGAGAGACGGGGTGTTCGGCAATTCGCGTATTTGAGTCGCTGCGGGAGCCGACGGTATTCACGATCCACTCGGAATGGGTGGATGAGGCGGCTTTCGATACGCATGCGCAGTTGCCGCATACCCGGCGATTTCTGGAGGCATCGGAGAGGCTGTTGACGCATGCGGTGGAGGGAGTACGGACGCGGGAGATCGGGGGAGGCGCGGGGGCTGGAGCGCGGTGAGGCGGTTTGGAGCGGGTTACTCTACGATTTCGACGCGGTACTCTTCGATGACGGGGTTGGCGAGGACTTCGTGGGCGATGGTCTCGATTTGCTGGCGGGCCTGCTCGCGCGAAGTGCCGGAGGCGAGGGCGATATCGAAAAATTTACCTTGCCGGACGTCGGCGATGGCGGGATAGCCGAGGTCGTGAAGCTTGGAGCAGATGGTGGCTCCCTGCGGGTCCAGGACGGTGGACTTGAAGGAGACAAATACGCGAGCTTTCATGGGGAAACCCGATTATCGCATGGCGCGGCGAATTTTGGAGAGAATGGCCGGGAACGTGCAACCATAGAACAGAAAGCAATGACGACCCGGTTACCCCTACAGCATCCGATTGGCGTATTCGATTCGGGAGTCGGCGGCCTGACGGTTTTGCAGGCGCTGCGCCGGCGCCTGCCGCACCGCGATTTCATTTATCTGGGCGACACGGCGCGCGTGCCGTACGGACGCAAGCCGCCGGAGATGGTGGTGGAGTTCGCGGTGGGGATCGGCGATTTCCTGTGCGGGTTGGGCGTCGAGGGGCTGGTGGTGGCGTGCAACACGGCGTCGTCGGTGGCGCTTCCTGCGTTGATGGAGCGATCGCGGGTGCCGGTGTGGGGCGTGATCGACCCGGGTGTGGAAGCGGCGACACGCGTAACCCGCAGTGGACAAGTGGGTGTGATCGGCACGAAGGGAACGATCGGCAGCGGGGCGTACCAGCGGCGGCTGGAAGCGCGCGGGCTGCGGGCGTGGTCGCAGGCATGTCCGATGCTGGTGCATGTCGTGGAAGAGGGGCTGGCGGAATCGCCGGAAGCGGAACTGCTGGTGCGGCAATACCTGTCCGGGCGGCCGGAGATCGATGCGCTGATTTTGGGGTGCACGCATTATCCGCTGCTGCGCAAGGTACTGCAGAAAGTAGTCGGGGATAGCGTGACGCTGGTGGATAGCGCGGAGGTCACGGCGGAGACGGTCAGCGCGAATTTCGGGCGGCCGCCACGGACGTTCGAGATTGGGCGCGTGGCGCACTTCGTGACGGGAGACCCGGCGGCGTTTGCGCATACGGCGGCGGTGATCGGCGGAGTGGATGGGGAAATTATTCCGCTGCCGGTGACGGAGTTGGCGGGGGTGCCGACGAAGTAGGGGCCGCCGGCCGCGAAAAAAGAGGACAGACAACTCTTCCGCATCGCGGCTCAATGAAAAAGCGACCAGTTTAGCAAGCGGAAAAGATGTCAGGAAGCTGTGAAACAATCGACCGCGCGACGCGCGGTGATTTCACACAACACGAACAAGCACAGGTTCGGGAATGGGATTTGAGTGATCTCGGTGTCACCGGGCT
>Ga0335079_10001166_pt1 | contig 29928 bp, 28 predicted proteins | sample Lox_Sample_33_FD_206719 | JGI IMG/M metagenome (GOLD analysis project Ga0335079, IMG submission 206719) | Soil microbial communities from Loxahatchee National Wildlife Refuge, Florida, United States - Lox_Sample_3.3 | ecosystem: Environmental > Terrestrial > Soil > Wetlands | place: USA...
GCGGCGCCCACGACCGGCGGGAACCTTGACGCCGTCCATTGAAAGTGATAATCATTTTCATTATCGGAACGCCCGCCCATGACCGGAAACGTTGCCTGGCTGTGGGTTGCCAGCGGCCGCACTCGGACGCGGTGAGGACGATGGCGCCGAAATGGCGTCGCTTTCGAACCGGATCCAGTCCGTCCCTGGCATCCCGAGGCTCGTCGTGACTCTTGGTTCGGCCAGCGCCCGGATCCCGGCGATGGGCAAGACTTGGAGGATCGTATGTCGCTAACTGTCACCCCTCAACTGGTTCGGCAAGCGCGTGATGGTGAAATCGGGGACGAGGTGTTCGTCGCGTGCGTTGCCGCATCGCTGCCGTACGCCTGGTCGGTGATCCATGGACTCACCGACCGCCTGCATGCGAGCGGCGCCGAGTTCGCTGACAACACCACGCCGCCCCCTGATGAGGCGTCCAGGGGCGAGTTGCTCCGGCTGCTGGCAAGCGATGCCATCCGTGCGGCTGTCGAGAGGCACCTGGGAGTGCGGCTGGCATTCCAGAACTGCCATCGCGCCGCTGTCTTCCTTCCTAGCGCGGAGGGCGCCTACAACAAGTTCGTCACTCCACGCGCCCAGATTCTGAACCAGAGCCCGGAACTGGTCAACTGCTGAGCTTAGTCCTGGCGGGCCGGCAAGTGAGCGTATTGCGCGGCGCGATCTCCGCACGCGCTGTCCCCGCATCCGCCATCCCGCATGCACCGACAGTCAGGGCACTCTGGCTCAGGAGTCAGGGTGCCCTGGCCGTCAGGGCGTGCCGTGAGGGCATGTGCTCCGCGGACGCGCGTGTCGTGAGGGGGTGCGTCCCGCCAGGACGCGCGTCCCGCCAGGACGGGTGCGCGTGAGGTCGCCTGCCGTCTCAACGTGGCTACCTATGGCGTGCGTACCTGGCCATCAAACCCAGCCTCGGCGTCGGCACGTCCTTCTTCCGTCTCTGCGGCAGCGAAGGCGGCATCGTCGAGATCCGCTTCCATTCTCTCCTTGTTTCGCCGCACGGCTACCGCGGTGATCGCGCCGATCGTGGCCGCAAGGAATGCCACGCCGCCTATTAGCTTGGGCCAGCGCCGTTTGGGCTGGTCCGACTTGGCGAGCGCCTTGCTGCGCTGCGCGCTCACCTGTTGCGACGCCGCGAGCGCCCGTCGCCGTGCCCTGCGTCCGAGCTCCTTCAGTTCCTCCGGCGCAGGCTGCAGCCGCTGGGCAGTCACCTGAAGGGCAGCCGACACCTTGGGCGCAACGTTCTCCTGAACGCTGCTTGCAGCTTGTTCGACGCGCGGCGCTGCCCACGCACGCGCGTCATGGATCCGGTGTGCCGCATTATCCCGCGCGCTCTTCGCCACCGGCGCGAGTTGCTGCGCTGCCTGTTGTGCAGCCTGGCGCGCGCGCTCAACTGCGGCGGGCGACACGGTCTCGTCGTGTCGGTTCTTGGTTATCAGCGACATGTCATCCTCCCGGATTGGCTTTCTGGCAAGCTTCCCGCGTTGGCCTATGCCAACCCTGCCGCGCGCGGCGGCCTTCCGCCAGTGTCAAGCCTGCATCACCGTGAGTACCCAGCGCCAGGACGGCTGACGCATGCAGTTAGCCAAGAGCGGCAGCACTTGTGCGCTCGTGGGAGGATGCGGGCATGACAGATGCGCTCATCGCAACGTTGCAGACCAACCACGGCACGATCGTAGTGCGGCTATTTCCCGACCAGGCGCCGAAGACGGTGCGCAACTTTACCGAACTCGCCGAGGGTGGGCGGGACTGGAAAGACCCCAGCACCGGCCAGCAAACCACGGCGAAGCTGTACGACGGCACCATCTTCCATCGGGTGATCCCGGGTTTCATGATCCAGGGCGGGGACCCGCTCGGCACCGGCACGGGCGGACCCGGCTATAAGTTCGCCGACGAGATCCATCCTGATCTCGTATTCGACCGCCCCTATCTGCTCGCGATGGCCAACGCCGGTCCCGGCACGAACGGCTCGCAGTTCTTCATCACGGTGGGGCCGACGCCGTGGCTGAATCGAAAGCACACCATTTTCGGTGAGGTGATCGAGGGCAGCGACGTGGTCGACGGGATCAGCCAGCTAAAAACGGGCCAGCAGGACCGTCCGGTGGAAGATGTGGTGCTGGAATCGGTTACCGTTGAGCGTGGCCCAGGCACAACCGCCGGATAGCAATTTGAACGCCCCCGATACCGACAGCGGCACGGGCAGCGAGTCCCAGGTTCCGACCTGTTTCCGGCACCCGGGCCGCGAGACGTACGTGTCATGCGTGCGCTGCGGCCGTTACGCCTGCCCGGACTGCCTCCGCAGCGCACCGGTGGGGCAGCAGTGCGTCGAGTGCGTGCACGAAGGTAGTCGCAGCATCCCGCAGACCCGGACCGTCTTTGGCGGCCGGGTCGCTGCCGCTGCGCGGGTGACCTGGGTGCTCGTCGGCCTGAACGTCGCCATTTATCTGGTCGAACTGGCCAACAACAAGATCATCGATTACTTCGCGATGATTGGCGCGGCGCGGGACTCCGCGCTCGGCGGCCAGTTGATCGGGGTCGCGGACCACCAGTACTACCGGCTCATCACTGGGGCGTTCCTGCACGCCACAACGCCGCTGCACATCCTGTTCAATATGTGGGCGCTCATCGTCGTGGGCCCAGCGCTCGAGCTCGCGCTCGGCCGCCTGCGTTTCACCGTCGTGTACCTGATGAGCGCCCTGGGCGGCTCGGTTCTCTTCTACTACCTCGGCGCTCCGAATGTGCTGTCCGTGGGCGCGTCAGGTGCCATCTTCGGCTTGTTCGGAGCGTGGTTCGTGGTGGCCAGGCGCTTGCGTGTGGACGCCAGGGGGATCCTGGTGCTGATCGGCATCAACTTGGTGATCAGTTTCACGATTCCTGGTATCGCATGGCAAGCGCACGTGGGCGGGCTCGTCACCGGCGCGGCTCTCGCCGCCGCCTACGCATATGCCCCGCGGAATCAGCGGACGATCGTGCAGGCAGGTGCGACGGTGTTGCTGCTGGCTGTGCTTGTCCTGGCCACGATCGCCCGCACGCACCAGTTGACCGCCTGACCCGCCCTGACCCTATGACGCCCAGCGCCTGTCGCCCGTCCACAGGATGTGGATCTCGCACGCCCGCCTGGCCACTGTGTGAGGCGAGTTATCCACAGGCTGTGGACTGATTTGTGGATCGAATTACAGCTCTGTAAGCCGCGAGCCACCCTGGTCTCGAACTCAACCCGTGGGCCCAGCCCGCAAGCCTGCCCAGCCCGCAAGCCTGCCCGCCAGCGGTGACCGTCAGTAGCCTGGCGTGCTCAGCGCCACCGAGTCGACAGGCCGACGCCGCCGATGATGAAGACGAACCCGACGAGCAAGTTCCAGTTTCCCATCGCGCTCATCAGCGGGATGTTGCCGCTCGTAATGTAGAACACGGCGATCCAGGCGAGGCCGAACAGCAGGCAGAACACCATCGTAGGCACCAGCCACCGCGGGCTGACCTTGGCTTTGGCGGATCGTGGCGGCGGCGTGTAGACCGCCTTCTTGCGTACGCGGGACTTGGGCACTGTCGTCTCCTGGTTGGTCCTGTCGGTAAGGGTAGTTGCTACTGGCTGTGGATAGGGGCGATCGGCGGATAGGCGGATCGGCGCGGACGAGCTCTTCCCACCGAGCGCTTCCCACCGCTCGAGCATTTACCTGAGCGCGACGGCTCGTGTACGCTCTGTATGCGGCAGGTCATTCTCGCAGACTGCGGAGCCATTACTTGAGCGCTTGCGGGCTTGGCACGCGGCAAGGCACACGGTGGGAACCCTCAGCAGGATCACGGCCAGCCCAGCGAACCGGGTTTCGCTGGGTCGTCAAAAAGTTGCGTTAGCGGTGGTCTCATAAGTGCGAAACTCCCTGCGCGTCTTCGGAGAGCTTTGCCTCACCCTCGGCGCGATCACGTTCCTGTTTGTCGGTTACCTGATATGGGGAACCGGCATTCAAGCAAGCCGTGCACAGCACGCCTTTACCAGCCAACTGAACCGCCAATGGCGCGGGCCAGTTGTCCGGGCCTACTCCAGCCATCCCCTTCGCGACGCCATTCACCCCGTCCTCGGCAAGCCCTTCGCATTCATCGAGATCCCGCGCCTTGGCAGGCACTGGCGTTTCGCGGTTGTCGAAGGCACGGGCCTGCCGCAACTCGCTCTTGGGCCCGGTCACGTGCCAGGCACCGCGCTGCCTGGCCGGATTGGAAACTTCGCCATCGCCGCCCACCGGGTCACTGCGGGCAACCCCTTCTACCACCTGCCATTGCTTACAGTGGGTGATCGCGTGCTTATCGTTACCAGAGTCAACAGATACGAATACCGGGTCACAAGCAAGCGGGAGGTGCTTCCTACGGACACCAGCGTCCTCGATCCCGTGCCGGGTCATCCGCACGTACGGCCACGGCAACGGATGATCACTCTCATCACGTGTGACCCGCCATGGACGGGCACGCATCGGATCATCGTGTTCGGGCGGCTGGCCAGCGCGCAGCCACGGCATGCGGTCGCGGGCTGAGCCGTGTATGAGTGGCTGTGGCGCCGACTACCTGGCGGCTTGGGCAGCAAGGTCGTCTCGTTCCTACTGATCGTCGCACTCGTCGCCGCCGTGCTCTGGTACTTCGTATTCCCATGGGCCGCACTGCACCTGCCCATCGACCGGGTGGGCGTAATCGGCTAGCACCAGCCGACCAGCCGTAACCGGCTAGCGCTAGCAGCGGTCGGCTTGCACAGTCGGCCAGCGGCCCCGCCCAGCACGGGTGGCCAGCGCAGCCCAGCAGGCCCGGCCAGAGCAGGCCCGGCCAGCACCCCCGGCCAGAGCAGCCCCGGCCAGCGCAGCCCAGGTCGGCAGTGAAGGTCAGCAGCCGCGCTCACTGCAGGGGCGGGCTCTGCCCCTGCGTCGGACCCTGTCCGGTCGGCGTAGTCGTAACTGTAGGCGTGGGTGTCGTCGTCGATGTTGGCGTCGGCGACGATGACGTGGGCGGTGTGGTCGGCGGGGCGGGCTGTACGTAGATCTTGACGGTGGCACCCGGCGTCAACGTGGTGCCACCTTGCGGGTTCTGTGCGTACACCGTGCCTACGGCAGCGCTGGAAGGGCCAGGGGTCTGGACCACGCTCACCTGGAAACCCTGCCCTTGCAAGATGTTCTTCGCTGTATTGACCGGCTCGTTGATCACCGATTGAACGGTCGTACCGCCGCTGGAGACCTCGAGGACCACGGTGGCGTTCTGGTTGACCGAGGCGCCGCCGACGGGCGTCTGGTTCACCACCGTCCCGGCCGGTTTGATCGACTGCACCGTCTTGATTTCGGGGTTGAGTCCGGCGGCCGTCAGCTTGCTCTGCGCCGTGGCCGAGTCATCGCCCACCACGTCAGGCACCGTCACCTGACTCTGGCCGCCCGAGACGACGACCTTCACAACGGAGTTGGCCGCGAGCAGGGAGCCGGCAGACGGGCTGGTACTGATGACATGATCCTTCTGCACGGTCGCTGACGTCTGGTTGACCACTTGCGGTTGCAGATGGTTCGCCACGATCTGCTTCTCCGCCTGGCTCAAGGCCAATCCGGTCACGTCGGGCACCGCGTACTTCTTGCCGCCTCCGGCCAGCAGGAAATAGGCGACGGCGGCGACGGTGCCGAGCACGAGCACGGCGAACAGCACCCAGAGCAATGCGCGGCGGCTCCTGCCGCCTTTCGGCGGCTCTTCGGGCGGGCCGTACTGGTAACCAGGTATCGCGCTGGTCGGCGGCGCCACCATGGTCGCGCCACCCATCCGCTGGTTGTGCTGCAGCATCTCGGTCGGCGGCGCAGAGACGGGCATGCCCGACATCGCACGCTGAATGTCGGCGCGCATCTCGGCGGCGTTCTGATAGCGGTCAGCCGGGCTCTTGGCCATGGCCTTGAGCACGATCGCGTCCGCCCAGCGTGGTATCTCAGGGTCGACTTGCGACGGCGGCACCGGATTCTCGCGGACATGCTGGTAGGCGATCGCCACTGGCGAGTCACCACTGAACGGCGGCTGGCCGGTGAGCAGCTCGTACAGCAGGCAGCCGGTTGAATACAGGTCGCTGCGGGCATCCACCCGTTCGCCCCGCGCCTGCTCGGGTGACAGATACTGCGCGGTGCCTATCACCTGGGCGGTCTGGGTCATGGTGACCTGGCTGTCGCTCAGCGCGCGGGCGATGCCGAAGTCCATGACCTTCACGTCGCCTGTGCGCGTCAGCATGACGTTCGCCGGCTTGATGTCGCGGTGCACGATGCCGTTGCGGTGGCTGTAGTCGAGGGCCCGCAGGACACCGTCAACGATCTCCAGCGCCCGTTCTGGTAGCAGCCGGCGGTCGTCACGGAGCAGGTCGCGCAGGGTACGACCGTCGACGTACTCCATCACGATGTACGGGACCGTGATCGGGCCCACCATGTCCTCGCCGGTGTCGTAGACCGCGATGATCGACGGGTGGTTGAGTGAGGCCGCTGACTGGGCCTCACGGCGGAAACGCGCCTGGAACGTCTGGTCGCGTGCAAGGTCGTCACGCAGCGTCTTGATAGCGACGATTCGGTCCAGGCGAAGGTCACGCGCACGGTAGACCTCGGCCATGCCGCCGCGCCCGACGACCCCGTCGAGTTCGTAGCGGCCACCGAGGAGCCGGGGCTGAGTCATATCTCGCACTTTTCCTTGCCGTCCTGCGTCTTCTTCATCCCAGCGATCCCCAGCGCTCGGCGTGTCACGGCGAGCCTACGGCGTTGACGAATGCGTCGTGGCCGGTGCCGGTGATGTCGTCGTCGGCGAGGACTTGGGCGTGGGCGTCGGCGTGGGCGTGGGCGTCAGCCTGGGTGTCGGTGTCGGAGTTGGTGTCAGTGTCAGTGTTGGTGTCGGCGTCGGGCTGGCCGACACCGACGGGCTCGGCGTCGGCACGAAGGTCGGGCTCGGCGGCGCTGCCGAGGTGGTGATGGGGACGACTGCCTGCTGGGTCGGTGCAGGGGTGTTCCGCACGACCTGGGGGGCGCGGTGAGTGGGGTGCGGGCTCGCGCTCGTCGACGGGCTTGCGGACCCGCCGGCGTCCCCCGCGTGGTTATCGTTCAGCATCAACGCCGTGGTTACTCCGCCCACTCCCAGAATGGCAACGCTGAGCGCGGCCACCATGATGGCGCGCCGGCGAACTGGCTGACGTCGCGCACGCGGCAGCCGTTCGGGATCATTAACTGGTAGCTGCGTCGTGGCGCTGTCATGCAGCCGGGGATTGGTCGCCGGGTCGTCCGCGAACCATGCTGCCGTGTCCTCGGACGTCACGTCAGCCAGGCCAGGGCCTGGCGTTGTGGGCATCGCGTCGCACAGGAAGTTAGCTCGATCGGCCACCGCTTGCGCGCTGGCGGGCCGGTCCTCAGGCCGTTTGGCGAGCATCCGCATCACCATGTCGCTCACCAGCGGAGGAACGCTCGGTGGCAGGGGCGGCGGCACATCACGCACGTGTGCGAGGGCGAGCGCGATCAGGGCATCCGCGGCAAACGGCGGCGCGCCAGCGAGGCACTCGTAGGCGACGACACCCAGCGAGTAGACATCGGACGCATGTGTCACCCGCAGCCCGCTCGCCTGCTCCGGCGACACGTACTGCGCGGTGCCCATGACCATTCCGGTCTGGGTGAGGTGACCGGCCTGGGCGGCCTGAACGGCCCTGGCGATACCGAAGTCCGTGACCTTCACGCGGCCATCGGCCGTTACCAGGAGATTGCCCGGCTTGATGTCGCGGTGTACGATGCCGGCCGCGTGCGCCGCCTGGAGCGCGCCCGCTGCCTGGCCGATGATGTCCAGTGTCACCGCGGGAGATAGGCCGCCGGTGCGGGCGAGGATGGCGGAGAGCGGCTCGCCCGGAACCAGTTCCATGACGAGGTAGGCGCCGCCTCGCGAACCGCCAGCGGTGCGCCCGTCCTGTTGTTCCCCGTAGTCGAAGACCTGCGCGATCCCGGGATGAGACAGCGACGCCGCGTACCGCGCCTCGGCACGGAACCGTGACGCGAGCGACTCGTCGCCGATGTACGCGTGCCTGAGCAGCTTGACTGCCACCGGCCGGCCGAGCACCATGTCGGTGCCGCGCCAGACCTCGCCCATGCCGCCCGTCGCGATCCGCTGCTCAAGCCGGTACCTGGAGCTGAGCATGACACCGACCATGCCGTCAGCGTCACCAGAATCGTCCGTGCGGTCGGGGCCCTCTGAGTACCGCCGGTCTGCCTCGCCCGCCTCGTCGGCCGGGTACGGGCCGCCCGGGGCGGCGGAGTATCCGTCCATATCGGCAGGGTCCTGGCCGTCCGGATCGGCGCGGTGTTCCATGCGTGCCCGGACGCCGGGATCGGTGGAGTCCTCGCCCTGAGGTCCGGCTGGGTGCCGCGTCGCCCCTGACCCAACCTGGCCAGGGGCATGTTGCCAGCCATCCTGACCGCCGGGTCCGGCAGGAGATCCGCTGATTGGACCGGTTCCGCTCATTGCTGCCCCAGATACGCCTTGATGACCGCCACGGCTATGGGCGCGGCCGCATCCGCGCCCTGACCGCCCCCCTTCACCACGACGCCGACCGCGATCTGCTGGTTGCCAGACTGTGCGAAGCAGGTGAAAACGGCATCGTCCAAGCCGGTGTTGTTAATCCCATTCTGCGCCGTGCCGGTCTTCGCTCCGACCTCGATGCCCGAGTTCTGCAGGCTTGCTGTGGCGGCATGGGCGGTGCCAGACGGGCTCTGCACGACGCTCAGCATCATCCTCTTCACCTCACCGGCCACCGCACCGCTCACCGGCTGGGAGAGCGACTGCTGAGTGGCCGCCTCGACGCTGGACAGGTCCTGCGCCTCGACCTTCTGAACCAGGTAGGGCTTCATGAGCGTGCCCCCATTGGCGATCGTCGCGGAGAACATGGCCTCCTGCAGCGGCGTTACCGTGTCGTCGAACTGGCCGATCGCCGACTGAGCGACGTGTGGCGGGTCATTAGTCAGCAGCGGCATGTTGCTTTCTGACACGGGCAGCGGGATTGTCAGGTTCGGGTCGTTCATGCCGAACTTGGTCGCCTGGTCATGCAGGGCCGGACCGCCGATCTTCATGCCGAGGCCACCGAAGACCGTGTTACACGACACGGTAAACGCGTAAATGATCGGCACACTGCCTGTCCCGCAGGCCTCCCCGTCGAAGTTGATCAACGTGGCTGTGCTGTCCGGGAGTTGGAGCACCGTCGGCGCGGGTACCACCGTGTCCGGTGTGTACTTGCCCGAGGAGAACAGCGTTGAGCTTGTCACCACCTTGAAGGTGGAACCTGGCGGGTAGGTCTCGTTGATGGCACGGTTGAGCAGTGGCTGTGCTGGGCTCTGCCGGTAGGCGGTGTCAATCTTGTTGAGCTTTGTGCCGCTGAATGTGGCGTAGTTGTTCGGGTTAAAGCTCGGCGCCGACGCGAGAGCGAGGATCGCGCCGGTCTTCGGGTCCAAGGCGACGACGCCGCCCGACAAGCCGGTAGCGAGCAGGTTCTTGTAGGCCGCGGTCTGTGCCCTGGGATCGATCGTGGTGACGACCTGGGCCCCCTGCGGCTTCTTGCCGGTGATCATGTTCACGAAGTTGCGGACGAGCAGTCTCGGGTCGTTGCCGGAAAGCAGCTTATCCTCGGTGAGCTCGAGCCCGCTCGCACCGAAGATGGAGTCGTAGCCGGTGACCGGGGCGTACTCCGGGCCGTGCGGGTACTGCCGCTGGAACTTGTAGATCACATTCTTGGTCGCGACCGACTTTGCCAGGACGGTGCCGTCGGCGGCGACGATCTGGCCGCGCTGCTGCTGGAACTGCTGCTCGAACGCGCGCACGTTCGACGGCTTGCTTGTCAGGCTGTCGGCCTGGAAGGCCTGCAGGTAGTTGACGTTCAGCAACAGCACGGCGAACATCACCAGGCTGGCGATGGAGATGCGGCGCAGCGCACGATTCACGTGACCCTCACGACCTGGGTCATCCCCTCCTCCTGAATCGGCTGCGGCGGCGGCCGGCGTGCGCTATCGCTGATCCGCATCAGGATCCCGATCAGCAGCCAGCTTGCAACGAGCGAAGAACCGCCCTGCGAGAGGAAGGGTGTGGTAATACCAGTGAGCGGGATGAGCCTGGTGACCCCGCCGACGATCACGAACACCTGGAGTCCGAGCACGAAGGACAGGCCGCCTGCGAGCAGTTTGGAGAACGGGTCGCGTACGGTGAGCGCCGCGCGCAGCCCGCGCTGCACGATCAGCCCGTAGATGAGCAGGATGGCCATCAGCCCGGTCAGGCCAAGCTCCTCGCCGAACGAGGACACGATGAAGTCGCTCTGCGCGAGCGGCGTCAGATACGGCTGGCCCTGGCCCCATCCCCGGCCCACCACTCCCCCAGAACCCATCCCGTAGACGCCCTGAGCGAGCTGGTACGACGGCGCGCAGTTGGTCTGGGTGGCAGGATTGCAGTTGATGTTCGCAGCGGTGAACGTGTGCCTCCAGATCTCGAAGCGCGCACCGACGTGGGTGAAAAGGGCTGCCGTCACCAGCACGCCAACCACGAAGAGGGCCACGCCGATGAGCAGCCACGAAGTCCGCTGAGTCGCGATGTAGATCATGGCGATGAACAAACCGAAGAACATCGCGGACGTGCCGATGTCGGACTCGAAGATCAGGATCATCAGGCTGGCGGCCCAGGCGACGAGCACGGGGCCGAGGTCGCGCGCCCGTGGCAGGTCGATACCGAGGACTCGCCGTCCCGCGAGCGCGAGCACATCGCGCTTGACCACCAGATAACCGGCGAAGAAGATCGCCAGTGCCAGCTTCGCGAACTCGCCAGGCTGGATGGAGAAGCCGCCGACGATGATCCACACCTTGGCGCCGTTGATCGCGCTCAGCGAACTCGGCAGCAGCGCTGGGATGGCGAGCATGATCAGTCCGGCGATGCCGAGCGTGTACGTGTACCGCTGCAGGACGCGGATCTCGCGGACCGCGACGAGCACCACGATGAACCCCACGATGCCGAGCCCAGTCCACAGGAGCTGCGTGGTGGTGGCGGAGGCGGCGAGCGTATTGCCCGGCATCAAGCCCGCCTGGCTGGCCAGCTGAAGCCGGTGAATCATCACTAGGCCGAGGCCGTTGAGTATCGCGGCGAGCGGCAGCATTAGCGGATCACCCCACGGCGCGAACCTGCGCACCGTCAGGTGGGCCGCGACCAGCAACCCCGCGAAGGCGAGGCCGTAGCCGAACGCGCCTGAGGGCAGCTTGCCGTTGACCCCGAACCCCACGTTCGCATAGGCGAAGAACGTGATGAGCACGGCGAATGCAAGCATGGCCAGTTCGGTGCCGCGGCGCTTGCGCAGCATCGGCGCGAACGCCACGCCGCCCCCCTGGGAGGCTATTCCTGCCCCGGCACTCATGGCGTCGCTCCCGCCGTGGGCGTGGCGGGTGGCTGAGATCCCGTCGATGTCGCTCCTGCGACGTTCGCTGTCGCGGGCGGGCAGGCCGGCGGAACCGGGGGCCGCGGCGGCTTCGGCTTCGCCTGCTTGCCCTTTGCAGGCTTCGGCCAATGGGCCACCTCGTTCTGCCATACTGCCAGCTCCGCCTGCGCCACCTGGCAGGCACGCACTTCGCCCGCGACCCGGTTGACAATGCCGCGGGCGTCGGCGAGACCGGTCGCTGATATCGCGGCCGCAATTCGTGTCCGATCATCCTGCGGGACCGCCGCGAGCGGGATGCCGGTGCGCTCGTAGACAGACGACAGGCTCAGGCCCGCGACCTTCTGGTTGATACCACGGAAGATCACGACCTTGCCGCCGTCGGCCGCGACGTAATACTGGCTCTGCGAATACCGCCACGCGGCGAAACCGCCGCCCGCGATGACGGCGAACAACAGGACGAGGATGGCGGTGACAATGGGCCAGCGCCGCCGCGACCGGATGGCCGCGCCGCCCTCCTCGTCATCTGCCGCTGCCCTCGCCTGGCCGTTCCCGTTGGCGGTATCCACAATCCCGGGCCCGACGGTGGGTTGCGGCGCGGTGTGAGTGAGCGCGTTGGCGCGGCCCGCCGGGGTGTCAGGCCGGGCCATTGGCTGCGGCGGCATGCCCCTGCCGTTGGACGCGGCGCCTGCGATAACCGCAACCTCGGTCGGCGCGAGCCTGGCCGTTGCACTGTCCACCACATCGGCGACGATGCAGGTGATGTTGTCTGGGCCGCCGCCACGGTTGGCGAGTTCGACCAACTGGATCACGGCCTGGTCGGGCTCACTGACCGTGCTGAGCGTCCGGTGCAGCGTTTCCGCGCTCACCACGCTGGAAAGTCCGTCCGAGCAGAGCAGGTAGCGGTCGCCGATCTTTGCTTCGCGAAGTGACACGTCGGGTTCGGCCTCGCTCCTGCCGTCGAGTGCGCGCAGGATCAGCGAACGCTGTGGGTGGGTCGCTGCCTCGTCCGGGCTGATGCGGCCCTCGTCCTGCAACCGCTGCACGAGGGTATGGTCATGGGTTATCTGATAAAGCTCGCCGTCCCGTAGCAGGTAGGCGCGTGAGTCGCCGATATGGCACAGTGCCATCCGGGCTCCCGACCAGAGCATCGCGGTGAGCGTGGTGCCCATCCCGTCCAGGGCGGGATTGGCGATGACCATCTGGTGCAGTGTGGTGTTGGCTTCGCGGACTGCCCGGCCGAGCGCATCGGCGAGATCGGTGCCTGGCATGTCGTCGTCAAGGCGGGCAAGAGCGGAAATGGCCACCGCGCTCGCTACCTCACCCGCGGCGTGTCCGCCCATGCCGTCAGCAACGGCGAGCAGGCGCGGGCCCGCGTACGCCGAATCCTCGTTTCCCTCCCGAAGGAGCCCGACGTCAGAGCGGACCGCGTATCGGAGTGCAAGTGTCATCTGCGCAGTTCCAGAACCGTCTTGCCGATCCTGATCGGCACGCCGACCGGCACGGGTGTCGGCCGGGTAACTTTCTGACGGTCGAGATAGGTTCCGTTGGTCGAACCGAGGTCTTCAACGATCCACTGGCCGTCTTGTGGGAATAGCCGGGCATGTCGGCTCGAAGCGTAGTCATCGTTGAGCACCAGCGTGGCATCATTGGCCCGGCCGAGGGTGATCTGCTGATCATTGAGGCCCAGGGCTGTGCCGGCGAGCGGACCCTGCGTGATCACGACATGCCCCGGCACCCCCCGCTTTCCGCGCGGCTGCTTCGGTGGCCGCTGGGTTTGCTGCCGCTGGCGGGCCGCCTTCCGCGAGCTTGACGACTGGCCGAACATGTCGGTCCGCACGACGCCGACGGCGGCGATCACGAACAGCCAGAGGACGGCCAGGAACGCCAGCCGGATGAGAGTGAGGGTGAGCTCGTTCATCGGGCGATGCATCCTTGGGTTGGTCCGGCATCAGGCTGGTGCAGTGCTGTAGGTGTCGCTCTAGGTATCGGGATCGGCAAATCTTCTGGTGGGTGCATGCCGTCAATGCGGCGGATCGGCGCGGAAGGTGAGCGTGGTCCGGCCGATCGTCACCCGCGACCCGTCGGTCAATGATGCGCGCCTGATCGGCTGGCCGTTGACGAAGGTACCGTTAGTAGAGCCAAGGTCGACCACAACGACATCGCCATCCTCGACCCGAAGCTCGGCATGGTGCCGCGACACACCCGGGTCTACCAGCCGCAGGTCGCAGTCGGTACCCCTGCCGAGCAAAGTGACAGGGGTGGCTAGTTCATAGGTCCGCTGATCACCGCCTTGCGAGGCGCCGTCCACCGACACACCGCCGCCGGACACGACCAGCCGCGGGTGACCGGCGAAGCCGCCGTAAGACCGCGGCACGTCGCTGACGGGCTGGCGGATCTCGCCACCTTCCACGGTGCTTCCCCGGATCACCCCAGAACGGATCCTGAAGGTCCCTGTGGTCAACTCTGGCACGCCCTGGAACCGCGTGCGGACCGGTCCGACGAATGAGTAGCCCTGCTCCTTGGCGTAGTCACGCGCCAGGTTGGCGAGCTCGACGCCGAGGCTGCCCGCATACACCGCGAGCCGCTCATTGTCGGTCTCGGCAAGCTCCACCACGAAGTCGTTCGGCACCAGCGTGCGGCCCTGCGCGACAATGGCAGCACGGTCGTCCATCTCACGCTGCACCGCACTGGCGATCTCGACTGGTTGCAGTTCCGACTTAAAGGCCCGCGCGAACGCACCTTCGACCATGCCTTCTAGGCGGCGTTCGAAGCGCTGCAGAACTCCCAACGAGGCACCTCCCTCCCTTCATCGTCTACGATCGTATCGGCGCAGTGGCGTGCTGCGGCGACGTGCTAACCTAGCTCACTGCCCAGGGCGGGTGGCGGAATGGCAGACGCGCACGGTTCAGGTCCGTGTGTCCGCAAGGACGTGAGGGTTCAAATCCCTCCTCGCCCACGCGTGCTCGCCGGGCTTTGACCGGCTTCGCAGCGGCGTTGTGCTGGTCCGGGGGGCGACCCCCCGGAACCCCCCGGCTGTGCCCACGCGTGCTCGCCGGGCTTTGACCGGCTTCGCAGCGGCGTTGTGCTGGTCCGGGGGGCGACCCCCCGGAACCCCCCGGCGCCCGCGCCCGGCTCGGCAACTCGCAACGGAACCCACGGCCCGCGCCCGGCTCGGCGACGTGCCGGTTTGGGTGGCGAGTATCGCGTTTGTCACAGGGAAACCAGAATTCTCCCAAACGGCTGCCGCGTGGCGCGACGGCGCTGGAACGTGCCCGAACAATTTCGTTCTGTTACTGGATGTGACAGGCAGGCTGGATGTGACATTCAGGCCGGCTGCAGCCCGCCGCACGTGGCCCGGCCAGAGGACCTGGACAGTGATCTGGCAGTTTCATCCGCGGGCTGGGTCCGGCAGACTCTGATACATGCCTGAACTGCCCGAAGTGGAGGCGCTCGCGATCTTCCTGCGTGAGCGCGCGGTTGGGCGCACCGTCGCCCGGGCGGATGTGGCGGCGATCTCGGTGCTGAAGACCTACGATCCACCGCTTACCGCGCTTGCGGGCCTCGCCGTCACCGGCGTGGCAAGGCATGGCAAATTCCTCGACATCTACTGCGGCGCCGAGCGGGACATGGACCAGGACAGGGAGCCGACCTCGGACGAGCCGCCGCTGCACCTAATTACCCACCTGGCACGGGCCGGCTGGCTGCGCTGGCGGGATAGTCTGCCGGCCGAGCCGCCGCGGCCGGGCAAAGGCCCGCTGGCATTTCGGGTGGTGCTCGACGACGGATCCGGCTTCGACCTCACCGAGGCGGGAACCCAGAAGCGGCTCGCGGTCTATCTCGTCCGCGACCCAGCCGAGGTGCCGGGCATCGCGGCCCTTGGTCCCGATCCGCTCGCCCCGGATTTCGATGTCGCCGCGCTTGCCGCGCTGCTCAGCGGGCGCCGGACACAGATCAAGGGAGTACTGCGCGATCAGAGCATCGTCGCGGGCATCGGCAACGCCTACTCCGACGAGGTGTTGCACGTCGCGAAGATGTCACCCTACAAGCTCGCCGCGAGCCTCACGGCGGACGAGGTGGCCACGCTGCACGCCGCGATCGTGGACACCTTGCGCGGTGCGGTGGCCAGGTCGGCGGGCTTGGCGGCAGGAGACCTGAAGGCCGAGAAGAAGACCGGCCTCCGCGTACACGGGCGCGCCGGGCAAGCGTGCCCCGTCTGCGGCGAAACAATCAGGGAGGTGTCGTTCGCAGACTCCGCGCTCCAGTACTGTCCGACCTGCCAGACGGGCGGCAAGCCGCTCGCTGATCGTCGGCTGTCCCGGCTGCTCAAGTAACCCGGCTGTGCAGCTAACCCGGAGCTAACCCGGCTGTGCAGCTAACCCGGCTGTGCAGCTAACCCGGCTGTGCAGCTAACCCGGCTGTGCAGCTAACCTGGCTAACCCAGCTCTACGGACTTGGAACCGGGCTGGCGTAGGGCCCGAACACGGCCCCGATCCGGCTCCAGCGCGCCGTCTGGCAGCCGTCGACCCTCGAAAACGTCGCATGCACCGATGTGCCATGCCACGTTCCTTCTATGGTCGCGGTCTGCGGGCCCCCGTAGATCATTGGGCACATGATGCCGCGCCGCACCGGCGCGAACGGATCGGAGACCCCGGCGAGTGCGGCGCATGCCGTGGCCGGATGCGGGAGAGTACCGCCGGCCGGATCGCAGGTGAGTGCCCAACGCTGCGCGGAGGCGTTTGCGCTCGGCCTGACCTCGATCGTCAGCGACACGGGCGGATGCGTGGGGCTTGGCACCCCGCCCACGGCGGCATGCTGTGAGCCACACGCGGCGAGCGCGAGCATCGTCGCAGTGACCGCAACGACGGCCGCCGATGTCGTTGGGACCTTCATGCGGGTTGGACGCCCCCCGGCCACCCCCGGTTCCGCCCGGGTCGCGCCTCAGCGACCACTGGTAGTAGCTGCCGCCCCGCTGTTCGGTCCAGGCGACGACCGCACGGGCCAAATGCGCTAGCGAGTGCCAGCGGGCGGTGCGCGATGGCACGATGGCGTCGTGGGGACAGATCGCCGCGAGGTGCGGTCCCGGGTGGACGCGATCAGCCGGGCGGCTATAGAGTGCGCCGCCGACGCGATCATCGCCTTCGATACCGATCGCACCGTTTTGCTGTGGAATCCCGCCGCAGAACGGATGTTCGGCTGGGCCGCAACCGAGGTGGCGGGACGTGACCCGCAGATCATCCCCGAGGAGCTGAAGGCCGAGCACAATGGCGTGCTAGAGCGGGTGCGTAGCGGCGGCCAGATTTCCTTCGCGACCCGTCGCATCTGCCGTGACGGCGGCCTGCTTGACGTGCGGATCGATACCAGCGCGTTGCGTGACGTGGGCGGTGAGGTGATCGGCTGGGTGAACGTCTGCCACCGCGTCGGCCAGGACGACGCGGCCAGGCACCACATGGCACAGCGAGCCCGGGTGGTGCGCCGCCTCGCGGGCGTGGTGGCCGACATGGCCGCCCAGCGGGACCTCGAATCGGTGCTTGACCGCATTGCTGCCAGCCTGCGCGAGCTCACCAGCGCGGACGCGGGCGGCTTCGTGCTCATCGAGGGCGGCGAACTGCGCCTCGTGAGCCTGGACGGGCTGCCGGAAAGACTGCGCGGCCGCAGCGCCCGGCTAGCTGACAGCATGGTCGGGGAGCTGATGCGGGGCGGCAAGACAGTGATGATGGCAACCGGGGCGACCGCCAGGTTCGATGACATGATCTGGTCGGCGCTGCCGGGTCTGCACACGATCGCGATCGGGCTTTCGCACGTGGCCGGTCGCCCCTATGGCGCGCTTTACGCGCTCTACAGCAGGCGCAAGGTGGGGCATATCGAACTCGAACTGCTTGAACTGCTCGCCGGTCACGCGGGCGTCGCGCTCACCAATGCGATGGCATTCGAGGAGGTCGTCAGGCAGCGGGCGCATGAACGTGCGGTGATCGATGCGAGCGCCGACGGCATCGCGGTGCTCGACGCGGCCGGCCTTGTCAGGCAGTGGAACCCGGCAGCGCACCGGCTGACCGGGGTTTCCGCGGAAGATGTGCAGGGCAAGCCCCCGCCGTTTCCGCTGCCCGCGCCCGGCTCGAAGGCGACACACAAGCTCACCAACGGCCACTGGCTCGACGTGCTCTGCACCGCCCTGGCCGGCGGCGACGAGCGGGTACTGGACTTCCGTGATGTGACCGCGGCCAAGGAACTGGAGGAGGCGAAGGATCTCTTCCTCGCGACCACAAGCCACGAACTGCGTACGCCGATCACTGTCGTACACGGGTTCGCGAGCACGCTGGCGAGCCGGTGGGACAAGCTGACCGACACCGATAGGCGCAGCGCGGCCGCGATCATCGCGGAGCGCGCCGGATCACTTGGCCGTCTCGTCGAGCAACTGCTGCTTGGTTCACGTGCGGGTGCGGACGAACTCACCGTCACCAACGGCCCGTTCGACCTGGCCGGGCTGCTGCGCGCCGCCGCGGTGGCGTTCCGGCCCCTGTCCGACGAGCACACGCTGCTCGCGGACATTCCATCGGACCTGCCCGCGGCGTTCGGGGACGCGATGGCGACCGACATCATCGCCGGGCAGTTGCTCGAGAACGCCTTCAAATATTCGCCATCGGGCGGCACGGTGACGGTTCGCGCCCGGGCTGTGGCCGACCGGATCGACGTCACGGTCGAGGACGAAGGCATCGGCATCTCGCCGAGCGATCACGAGCGCGTCTTCGAGCGGTTCGTTCAGGGAGAGGCGGGTGACCGGCGCCGGTTCGGCGGCATCGGCCTGGGCCTGTACATCGTCCGCAGGCTCGCCCACGCGCAGGGCGCCCAAGTGCAGGCTCGGTCAAGAACCGGCGGCGGCACCATCATGTGGCTCCGGCTGCAACGGGCGGACGCCCAGGCGACCGCCGACGCCTCACCGGCCAACGCCTCACCGGCCGGCGGCTTGCTGGCCGTTCAGCCGTTGACAGAAGTTCGCTCGCGCCGTTCGCCGCCCGCCGCGTCAAGGTAAGCGTCGATGATGCCTGTCACGTCGTCGCCATCCATTATGATCTTACCCTTTTCCAGCCAGATCACCCGGTTGCACGTCTGCTCGACCTCTTCGAGGTTGTGCGCGACGAGAAAGACCGTGCCCGCCTGCCGGCGCAGTTCCTCGATCCGTCTGTGGCTCTTGCGCCGGAACTCGGCGTCGCCTGTGGCGAGTGCCTCGTCGACGAGCAGGACGTCATGGCTCCTGGCCGAGGCGATGGCGAACCTGAGCCGCGAGCCCATGCCGCTCGAATACGCTTTCATCGGCAGGTCGATGAACTCACCTACCCCGGAGAAGTCGACCACCTCCTGGTAGCGGTCCTTGGTCTCCTGCCGTGTCATGCCCATGGCCAGGCAGCCGAGCACGACATTTCGGTCGCCAGTGAGGTCGTCCATGAGCGCGGCGTTCACACCGAGCAGTGACGCTTCGCCTGTTGTGTAGACGGCGCCTTGCTCGGCAGGAAGCAACCCGGCGATAGCGCGCAGCAGCGTGGACTTGCCCGATCCGTTCCGCCCGATGACGCCGATCGCGTCGCCACGGTAGGCCACGAACGAGATGCCGCGGATCGCGTGCACCTCGCGGACGGATGGGCGGTGCTGCCGGCGCATCAGCCGCATCAGCGCGGTCGCGGCCGTGCCCTTGTCACCGCCCGCGCCGTAGACGCGGTAGACGATATGCAGGTCATCCACGATGACCATGGGGTCAGCCACGGCCGTACACCGCCTCCGCGTGCCAGAAGTAAAGGAAGCCGACAATGAGCGCCACCAGGGCCCAGCCGACAGCGAGCAGCCACAGGTCTCTGGGGCTGCTGAGCGGAGCCGGATGGCAGTACGCCGACCAGTACGGTTTGCTCGTCGGATGCTTGCCGTACCACCAGCACTTGGGGAAGTTGTATGGCTTCGCACCTGGGGCGCTCAGCCGCTGCGACTTGAGCAGGGCGTCCCTGACGAGCGTGATGTAGACCGCCGCCGGATTGGCCTGCAGCAGCGCCTCAAGTTTGTGGTGATCCTGAAGCCGGGCCACCGTCCGAAGGCTGAAGATGACGCCGGACAGATACATCCAGGTTCGAAGCATGAACGGCAGCAGCTGGCTGAAATCGTCGACTCCCGCGCCGGTGCGCGCGATCATCATTCCGGAACCCACGTTGAATATCGCCTGGAGCAACAGCGCGGGAACTACGAGCACCCAGTACCAGGTGATCGGCTCGCCGGTCGCAAGCACAATAGCGGCGAGCACCAGCATGGACAGCATCGTCTGCTGTAGTTCCACCACGACATAGCCGAGGGGCAGGCAGGCGCGGGGAAAGGTCAGCGCACGGATCAGCGATAGATTGTCGTTGACGACCCGCGAGGCGACCAGGAACGACCGCTGGGTGAAGTTGAAGATGAAAACCCCGGTGACCAGGAATGCGAGGAAATTCGGGACCCCGCGGCTGGTGCCGAGCAGCACGCCGAAGATCAGGAAGTAGACGCCCGCGTTGAGCAGGGGGGTGAGGACCTGCCAGAGCTGGCCGAGCCTCGCCTCGGTGTACATCGCCACATTGCGCGCGGTCGCGAAGGTCAGGATGAAATGCCTTCGCTGCCAGAGCTGGCGTATGTAGGTGAGCAGCGGCGGTCGAAGCGCGCTCGGCCGCAGGCCGTACTCCGCGGCGAGCTCGGCCAGCGGCTCATCGGGCAGCCGGGTGACCTCCCCGACCGGCGTGATACCGGACAGCGTGCCAGGGCCGCTGAGGCTGCCGCCGGGTCTGGCTGATCCGCTCATGGGGCCGAGCCTATTTCGGGTTGGAGGCCCACAGGCACAGATCCCCTTCGCTCGAGGTGCGGGTTCATCAATGGATGCGCCATCCGCCTGACGGCTAGAGTTGTAGCGCGCAACTATCCGGCCCAACGGTATACCATCAGAGTTGCAACGTACAACTGTGAGTGGCCGGGGCTGAAGAAACGGCTGGGAAGCCGCGAACACAGCTTGGGAAATGGGAAACAGCCTGGGAAAGGGGAAGAGCGGTGGAGCAGATCGCGGCGGGCGGGCCGCTCGGGGAACTTCTCGGCCAGTTGCTCAGGGCTGCCGGTCCTGCCGAGGCGCCAGCCGCGGTGCCCGGGCCGCAGGTATCGCCGTCCGAGGCGCGGGCGCTGCTCGAGCTGCTCGCCGCACGCGGGATCGCACAGGGAGATCTGGCCAGCCTGCTCGGGCTCGAGAAGAGCACGATAAGCCGGCTGGCCGCGGGGCTCGAGCGCAAGGGCTGGATAAGGCGCGGGCGCGACACGGCGAATCAGCGCTACGTCAGGCTCCACCTCACGCCGGAGGGGCGCGCGGTGGCCGCGCGCATGTGGCGAGAGTGGCAGGATCGCCAGGACCGTATCCTCGGCGCGCTCAGCGACCAGGAGCGCGCCGGGCTCGCCGTTGGGCTCGGCGGGCTGATCCGCGCCCTTGCGGCCGAAGGCTTGATCGGGGAACTACCTAGCGACGCTGAGCACATCGCCGCGGCTACGTCCGCACCCACGTCCTCGTCCCACCCGGCATTGCGATCGCGACCGGGCATTTAGCCTGCCTTGACCCGCCAGCGGTCTCGAGCCGCAGCCTGGGCACGCTGCCCAGGAGCGCCTATAGCCGCAGGTAACCAACATCTGGTGTTTCTGTGGCTCATTTCCACACCATCGGCATCACGCGGTTTCCGACCCAGTTCGGCTGGGCATCTCCGCTCGTACCACGTCCGTGTGGATCTCTGAGTTTTGGCTGGCGGAGGCGGCTGCCCGCCGGAGGGAGGTGAGGACGTCGAGTACGGTCCTGCTCCCGTATACGCCCGCCAGCGTCGCGGTCGCACGGCGCCGCCTGACCGCCGAGCTGCTCGGCGCGGGAATCCGTGAGCCAACCGCCCAAGACGCCGCCCTGGTGATGAGTGAGCTGCTGAGCAACGCGCTGCGGCATGCGAACCCGCTGCCGGACGGTCACGTGCGGGTGGGATGGGCGATCGACGCGGACATGCTGGAGGTCACCGTCAGTGACGGCGGCGCCGTGACCCGGCCACGTGCTTCGCGGCCGTCACTTTCTTCACTCGGCGGCCGGGGTCTGTCGATCGTTGCCCACCTGACCTGGGGCTGGGGGGTACGCACCGACGATGGCGGTACGACGGTATGGGCGGTGCTCCCGGTGCCTCCGGTGAACGGCGGACGCCAGTCAACATAAGTTGCATAACAGGGCGTGAAAGTGGTGATACTCACAGTGACGTGACGCTTGAGGACAGAGTGAGGGATCCGGGGGTAACCGTGAGCCACACCCACGGCGTGGACAGCGAGGTCGGTCGGCTCGGCACAGTCCTGCTGCATCGTCCGGGTCTGGAGCTGCGCCGGATAACCCCACGAAGCAGAGCCAAGCTATTGTTTGCCGCCATACCCTGGGTCGGCCGCCTCCAGCAGGAGCACGACGGGTTCGCTGCGACGCTGCGGCGCTGCGGCGCCGAGGTCCGCTACCTCACCGAACTGCTGCAAGATGCCCTCGAGTACCAGCCGGCCCGCAGCGAGGCAATCACCTCCCTGCTCGGCGACGGAAGGCTCGGTGATGAACTGCGCGGCTACCTCCGGTCGTACCTGAGCGACCTCGCTCCTGAGCGGCTCGCCCAGGTTCTGGTCGGCGGCCTTGTACACGAAGAACTCAAGCCAGGGCGTGGGGTCGTCTACCAGCTTCTAGATCCCCACGAGTTCATCGTCGACCCGCTGCCCAACCTGCTGTTCATCAGGGACTCGAGCGTGTGGATCGGGGACAGGGTCGCGGTCACAAGCCCGGCCTTGGCGATCAGGCAGCGCGAGGCCACCCTGTTGCAGCTCATCTATACCCACCATCCGAGGTTCGCGGGAACCAAGCGGCTATACCACCCTGGCCTCGAGCCACTCGAAGGCGGGGACGTGCTGGCGCTCGCCCCAGGCATCGTCGCGGTCGGCACCGGCGGTTGCACGACCCCCGCCGGGGTAGAGCGCCTCGCCAGCCGCATGTTCGATGCCGGGCTCGCACATACCGTCCTCGCGGTGCCGATGGACGGCCATCGGGCGTCCCTGCATCTGGACACCGTGTGCACGATGGTCGACGTGGACACGGTGGTGATGTTCCCCGCCGCTGCCTACACGCTCACGGCGCACGTGATCACCGTGCGTGCGGAGGGTCCAGGCGTGCTGCGGGTATCGCGGCCCATGCCATTCCTCGAGGCCGCCGCGCAGGCCATGGGAATCGACCGGCTCAGGGTTATCGACACGGGCCTGGATCCGGTCTCTTCCGGTCGGGGGCAGTGGGACGACGGCGGCAATATGCTCGCGATCGCACCGCGGGTGGTCGTCGCCTACGAGCGCAACGTCGACACCAACGCGACGCTCGAAGCCGCGGGAATCGAGGTCATCCGGGTGCCGGGCAGCGAACTTGCCTGCGGGCGTGGCGGCCCCCGGTGCATGACATGCCCAGTCAGCAGGGAACCCGCCACAGAGCCCGCTGCGCCCGCGCCCGTGGCGGCGATGGCCGCGCCGCGCTTTGCCCGGCGTGGCTGACAGGCCAAGGCGCCGAGTACTCGATCAGTGCACTCAGCGTAACCATCTGGCCCAGGAGCCTCAGGGACCGGTAGGGTGCCGCACGTGGAGCTTAAGGTCTCGAGCCAATCTCAAGGCGATCAAGCGATCGTTACCGTATTGGGTGAAATCGACTTGTACACCGCGCCTCGGCTGCAGGGCGAGCTCACGGCCGTGCTGGACGGCGGCCGTCCGGTCCGGATCTTGGTTGATATGTCCGGGGTCGAGTTCTGTGATTCCACTGGCATGAACGTCCTGCTCGCCGCGATGAAGCGGGCGGGCGAGTACGGCGGCGGGCTCGACCTCGCCGGCCCCCGACCTGCAGTTCGCAAGATCTTGCAGGTGACCGGGCTTGATTCGGTTTTCACCGTCGTCGATGACACGACCGGCGCCGCGGGGGAAGGGGCCGCAGCCGGCTAGGGCGCGTCCCGTGGAGCTTGGTGGATGCGGGCGGTGATCGAGGCGGGCGGTCGGCAACGCCCTGCTTGTCCTCGAGGAGCCGATACTGGAGCTGTCGGCGACGACGACAGAGCCGTCCGCGACCCGGGTCGTCGTCTGGGTCGCGGGCGGCACCTTCGCGCCGCCGAAGATCCACGGGACACCAGCCCTCTAAGTCCGCGTGCCCCTGTACAGGCCTTAGGATCGGCGACATGTCCCAGACCGGTGACACCGCGGCAGTCATTCCCGCCAGGGACGAGTGCGACCGTATTCACGCGACCGTCGTGTCGGCGGGGGCGCTACCAGGGGTCGACCTCGTGATCGTCGTGGACGACGGTTCACGCGACGGCACCGCGCGCGTGGCGGAGGCGGCGGGCGCCCACGTCGTGCGGCATGCCAGGAGCCGCGGCAAGGGCGCGGCCATGGAGGCGGGCGCGGAGGCGGTCCGCCTCCTCGACGCCGTCGAGCGCCGCGGCAAGCCGCGCCACCTGCTGTTCCTCGACGCCGATCTCGCGGAAACCGCCTGTAACGCATTTCCGCTGATCGAGCCCGTCCGTGCGGGGACCGCTGACATGACGATCGCAATGTTCGCGAACCGGGTGAAGGTTGGCGGGCACGGTTTCGTGGTCCGGCTTTCCGGCTCCGGAATCCAGCGGGCCACGGGCTGGCAGCCAACGCAGCCGCTCAATGGCCAGCGATGCCTCACCAGGGACGCGTTCGAGAAGGCGCGACCGCTCGCCAGCGGATTCGGCGCGGAGACCGCGCTCACCATCGATCTGCTGCGGCGCGGCCTGCGGGTCACCGAAGTGGAGGTCGACCTGGCGCACCGGGCAACGGGTGCCGACTGGCACGGCCAGCTGCACCGCGCCCGCCAGTTCGCCGACGTGGCCGTCGCGCTCGTCGCCAGGCGATCCCTGCTGCCAAGCGGATCACCGCCCACCCGAGGATGAAGACCGGCCCAGCAGGTCTCGCCGCGACAGGGACGAGCATCGGGCTGACCATCCTCGTGGCGCTGCTCGGCCCCTCGGCGATGGAGCCGCCGCTGCCCGGACGACCGGGCCAGCCGCCCTTTTCACTCGTCTGGCACCCTTCCGCCTACCTTGTCGTGGCACTCGCGGCGGCCGCCGTGGTGGCGGGCACGCTGGGGCTCGGTCTGTGCATGGGCGCGGCACGGCGCGGGTGGGCACCTTCACCGCGCGCTCTCGCGACCGCGGGCATCATCGCCGCGGTCGTGCTCGTCGTGCTGCCGCCGTTCGGATCCGCCGATCACCTCAGCTACGCGGCGTACGGCCGCATGCTGGTGACCGGGCACGACCCCTATGCGACGGGTCCGAGCGTGCTTAGCCACGACCCGATCAGCCGAGCGGTGGAGGACTGGCGCACGACCCCGTCCGTCTACGGCCCCCTCGCTACCGCCGGCCAGGCGTTCGCCTCGTTGATCGGCGGCACGTCGGTGCGGTTGACGGTCTTCGTGCTCTCGCTCCTGAACCTGGCAGCGTTCGCCGGCGCGGGCCTGCTGCTGCATCGGCTGGCCCGCGGTGATCGCCGCCGTCAGTTCCGCGCGGCCCTGCTGTGGACTTTCAACCCGCTGCTGCTCTATGAACTGATGGCCGGCGCCCACGTCGATACCCAGGCGGCCGTCTTCGCGCTCGCCGCCGTCGCAGTATTCGGACCGATCAAGCCGAACGGCTCCGCGCGCTGGCACGGGCTTGCCCGGTGCGCCGCAGCGGGTGCGTTCACCGGGCTCGGTGCGGCGGTTAAGCTGACCGCGGCGCTGGCAGGCGGCGGCCTGGCCTGGGCCGCTCGTCGGCGCCCGCGGTGGCTGGCCGGCCTCGCCAGCGGGTTCGTGGTGGTGGTGGGCGTCGTGCTGGCCGCTGGGGGTCCACACGTGCTGCGGCAGGTGGCGGCAGGTGGGAACTTCGTGTCGATCGGCTCGCCATGGCGGGCCGTGCGGACCGCGTTGCAGGCCGCGCTCGGGCACGCGGCGGCCGGCACGCTGGTCTCGGCAGGGTCAGTGGTCGTGGCGCTCGTCCTGCTCGCGCTGCTGCTTCGCGGCCTGCCAGGTCCGCGTAACTCATCAGACGCGGACCTGCTCCCGACCGGAGGAGCAGCCGGCACCCAGGTGGCCGCGAGGGCGGCACTCGCATTCGCGCTCGCGTGGCTGTTCGCGTGGCCTTACGTGCTGCCGTGGTACGACGCGCTCGCCTGGGTGTTGCTTCCCCTGGCCGTCTGGTCGTGGGTGGACTGGCTGCTGCTCGCGCGCACCGCGGCCCTCGCGTTCGGCTACCTGCCGGCCCGCGGCCAGTCCGCGCGGCTGCCCGCCGACCTTGGCTGGCTGCAGTCGGTCGTGCGCACTGGCGTGACACCAGCGCTTCTCGCCGCGCTCACTGTGGTCCTCGTGGTCGCTTGCCTTACGGGCGCGCAACGACGGAGTCCTGAACTGCGTGATCGGCAAGAGTTGTCGGCGGTATCCGCGGAAAGGTCTCCCGGATCATGAGAGGGACGGGAGAATCGCACTCGGACTCTCGCGGCAGCCGTTCTGGATCCCGGGCGGTGCACAATGACTCAGTGCCCAGCCTCACGACGTTTCGCGGTTCGGGTCGGCTGCGGCTAGCCGCGCCGCGGCCGGCTCTACCGGAGCGGTTGCGACGCGCAGGGCCTGGCGTGCTCGCCTGGGCCGCGGCGCTGGCGCTTGTCGCGCGGCTCGTGCTCCGCTACCTGACCAACCCGTCGGACCAGCGCATGGTGGACCTCGACGTATACCGCACCGGCGGGGTCAGCTTGCTGCACGGTCAGCCCATCTATCACATGCTTACCCAGGCGCCTCAGCTGCTGCCCTTCACTTATCCGCCGATAGCGGCGGTGTTCGCCGTCCCCCTGGCGATGATGTCCTGGCCGGCCGCGCAGATGGTCTGGCTCGCTTTCATTTACGTGCCGCTCGCGGTAACGATCTGGTACGCGTTCCGGCCATTGCTCGGTATTGACCCGGGGGGGCGGCCCCCCGGAACCCCCAGGACGGTTGGCGCGGGGGGGCGGCCCCTCGCAACCCCCGGAGTCTGCGCCGGACGGTACGCGCCCGTCGTGTATGCGGGCCTCTTCGCGGTGTGCGCCTATCTCTTTCCGATGCGGGACGAGATGCGGTTCGGCCAGGTCGACATCCTGCTCGTCGCGCTGTGCGTCGCCGACTGCGCGGCGGTCTCTCCGCGCTGGCCGCGCGGCGCGCTCGTCGGCCTCGCCACGGCGGTGAAGCTGGTGCCGGGCGTGTTCATCATCTACCTGTGGATCACCGGGCGCAGGCGTGCCGCGGCGACAGCGGCGGCCTCAGCCGCGGCGTGGACGCTTGGCGCGTTTGCGCTGCTGCCGAGGGACTCGCTTTACTACTGGACGAACGCGATCTTCGACAGTAACCGGCTGGGCTCCAACACGGGTACCTCGAATCAGTCGCTGCGCGGCATTCTGCTACGGCTGTTCCTGCCTTCCGCGGCACCTGGAGCGCTGTGGCTGGTCGCGGCGATCGTGGTGGCCGCGACCGGCTTCGTCGTCGCGCGCCGGATGGCGCGCACCGGCGGCGAGATCGCGGGAGTGGCGGTCACCGGGCTCCTCGCGGTCCTGCTCTCGCCGGTTGCCTGGATTCACCATCTCGCCTGGGTGGTCGTGGTGATCGGTGCGGTCGTGGGCGACGGCAGAGATCGCCGCCGCCTCGCCGCGGCGGTCGCGATCATCGTCTTCTACACGGTCACCCTGCCCTGGTGGGGGCTGTCGCTGATGAAGGTGGGCTGGCTGCCCAAGGTTGCCGGGCGGATCGTCCAAAGCTCGTTCGGCCTAGGTGCGATCGCCCTGATCCCGGTTGTCGCCTGGGCCCACCGCAGGGGGGTCGCCAGCGCCGATGCTGCTGCTCCGGGCGGACCATCGACCGCCGTCCCACCTGGAAACGAGAAGAAAACGCAGGTCAGATCGGCCATTTAGGTGCCTGGGAAAGATCGACCATATAGGTGCCCTGAAAAGTACGAGGCGCTAGGCTCCGTATTGTGATAGCGATCGTGGTTTCTGCGCTTGCCCTGCTTGCCGGCGGGGCCGGCGTCACGCTGGCGATCGCGGCGAACAACCGGACCGACAAGATCATGGCAGAAAGCGCCGAACTCATCAGGAGCGAGTTGGCAGCCGCGGGGACCGGAACTTCAGGGACTGCGGCGGCGGCTGGAGCGGCCGGAACTGGAGCGGCCGGGGCCGGCTCGGTGGATCCGCGTGCGATCAGAGACGTCGCCCTGGTGCGTTACGACGCACTCAAGGAGATGGCTGGCCAGCTCTCCTTCTCCATCGCCCTGCTCAACGCCGCCGGCGACGGCATCGTGCTCACCTCGATCAACGGGCGCAGTGAGACTCGCACCTACGCCAAGGCCATCGCTGGCGGAAAAGGTATACAGCCGCTGTCGCCCGAGGAGGAGCAGGCGGCACGTTCTGCGCGCCTCGGCCAGAACCTGCCGACGGTGCCTGCGCAGGGCGCCGGGCTAAAGGAAGGCGTGACCTTCGTGCGCACAGGCCACGTGGAAGGCAGGGGCTAGCCGGCGACATCGCATGGCTGGCAACCGACGCGGCCTTTCCGTTAGCAACGCCACTCGGCCGCAGCGGGAAACAGGGCCTGGACCTTGAAATCGGCGGGGCGTGAAAACAGCGGCCCAGTGCGAAGAGCGGCACCGTGAGATTATGAGCGACATGCCAGCTCGGTACGCTTACCTGGGCCCGGAAGGAACATTCACCGAGGCCGCTCTGCGCAGCCTGGATGAGGCCGCCGCGGCGGAGCCGATACCGTATCCCAGCGTGCAGGCCGCGCTCGACGCGGTACGCAAGAGCGAGGCGGTGCGCGCGGTCGTACCGATCGAGAATTCGGTGGAGGGCGCGGTCACGGCAACGCTCGACGAACTCGCCACCGGCCATGATCTGGTGATTTGTGCCGAGATCCTGCTGCCGGTCACATTTGCGCTGCTGGCCAGGCCAGGGACCAGGGTCGACGCGGTCAAGACAGTCGGCGGCCATCCGCACGCGCAGCCCCAATGCCGCCGCTGGCTGGCCGCACACCTGCCTGACGCCGAGTGGCGGCCCGCCTCGTCCAACGCGGAGGCGGCGCGGCAGGCCGCGGACGGGCAGATCGGCGCGGCGCTCGCGGGCGCGTTCGCCGCAACCAGGTACGGGCTCGAGGTGCTCGCGGATGACGTCAGCGACCACGATGGTGCCGTCACGCGGTTTGTTGTGGTCCGCGTGCCTGGGCCGTTGCCCGCGCGGACGGGCTCAGACCGTACCTCACTGGCCGCGTTCCTCGCCGCCGACCGTCCAGGCGCGCTGGCGGAGATTCTGACCGAGTTCGCGGTGCGCGGGGTCAACCTAACCCGGGTCGAGTCCAGGCCCACCGGCGATGTGCTGGGCAGGTACTGCTTCTCGATCGACTGCGAGGGCCACATTGATGACGCGCGCGTCGGGGAGGCCCTGATGGGCTTGCGCCGGGTCTGTGCGGACGTACGCTTCCTCGGCAGCTACCCTCGTCGCGATGGCGGCACCACTCAGGTACGTGCTGGCACGTCCGACGCGGAGTTCGCCGACGCTACGGCGTGGCTGGCCCGCCTGCGCTACGGGCGGGTGTAGCGGCGCGATGGCCGAATAGCCGCCAAATAGGGGCGCCCAAGGGGCGATCGATCTCGGGTCGGAGATCGGTCACAGGTAGGGGCCCGAGGATCCGGGCGGCGGCGCGTGCGGACCGTCTTCTGGAGCTTGCATCATCCCGGGCGGAAGCGCCCGCCGCATCTGCTCCAGTTGAGCGCGTGCCGCCATCTGCTGCGCGAAGAGGGTGGTCTGGATGCCGTGGAAAAGCCCTTCCAGCCATCCCACAAGCTGCGCCTGAGCTACCCGGAGCTCTGACTCGCTTGGCAGCTCGTTTTCCGTGAACGGCAGCGAGAGGCGCTCTAGTTCCGCGACTAGCTCAGGGGCGAGCCCGTCCTCCAGCTCCTTTATCGAGCTTTCATGGATCTCCTTGAGCCTGGCACGGCTCTTCTCGTCGAGCGGCGCGGCGCGCACCTCTTCAAGCAGCTGGCGGATCATGCTGCCGATCCGCATCACCTTGGCCGGCTGTTCGACCATCTCGGTGACCGGACGCTCGCTGTTCTCCTGGTCGTCGCGTTCGGAACTCTCGATGGCCATGCCCTCCGGGCCGAGCACGACGACCTCTGGCTCCTGCTGTTCTGTATTCATCCGGTCGTTCATGCTTCAAGTCTGGCGGACGCTGCCGCATGCTCGCACCAGGGGCGGCAATCAGGGCGGGCGGCATCCATCCGGTAGCGCACTCGACGATCCCTGAACCGCACGATCCCCTGAACCGCACGATCCCCTGAACCGCACGATCCCCTGAACCGCACGATCCCCTGAACCGCACGATCCCCTGAACCGCACGATCCCCTCAACCG
>Ga0335079_10001167_pt1 | contig 29922 bp, 25 predicted proteins | sample Lox_Sample_33_FD_206719 | JGI IMG/M metagenome (GOLD analysis project Ga0335079, IMG submission 206719) | Soil microbial communities from Loxahatchee National Wildlife Refuge, Florida, United States - Lox_Sample_3.3 | ecosystem: Environmental > Terrestrial > Soil > Wetlands | place: USA...
CCCTGAACAACCTCGAAGCGGACCATGCATTCCTCCTGAAGGGCGACGTGTTCACCAAGGATGCCATTGAGACATGGATCAGCTATAAAAGGACCAAGGAGGTGGATGCCCTCAGGCTCCGTCCCCATCCCTACGAGTTCTTTCTGTACTACGACCTTTAATTTATTGACACTAAGCGGGTGGTGGTTGAAAAATCGCCACTACCCGCTCTATTTCTGAATTCGACGTGGCGCGCATATGATATTCAATAGCATACTTTATCAAAAAACGGAAGAAAGTATAAAACAGGAAGCCCTTGAAGCGCCCGTCTTCTTTGCTGATTTGAATCTTGATCAGATTATTGACGCCGCTACGACCGGCAAGAAGGAATATCATTTAAAACCTTTTTTTTACGCTTCCTTGAACAATATCGACTCTATTCTATATCGTCATGAAATATTCCGGGACCTAGAAAACAGCGAGCTGTTCGGGAATATTCGATCATTCGCTCAAAAAATGCGTGCAATGCGTGAGCATCATGCCCAGGCGAACAAGCTTTACTACAAATACCAGAAGGAGAGCTGGTTTCTGGACGCGGTTGAGATTTATTGCGACGCCGTTAATGTCCTGGTTCACGATCTATCTCTTGCAAATGTAAAATCGCGCGGTTTCCTGGCCCTCCGCGAATATGTGACTAAGTATGCCGTTTCCGAGCACTTTACATCGCTCATGGCGGAGACGAAGAAGCTTAAGACTGACCTGGCGTCGGTGCGATATTGCGTTCTTATCAAAACCGGCAGCTTCACGGTCCGCAAATGCAAATCCGAGACCGATTACACCGCCGAGGTCGAGGCGACATTTGAAAAGTTCAAGCAGGGAGCAGTTAATGATTACCGGGCAAAGTTTACCGAGTCGGCGGAGATGAACCATGTCGAAGCGAAAGCGCTGGATTTTGTAGCGCAACTGTATCCGGAGATTTTCTTACGTCTTGATGATTATCGGTGGAGAAACATCGATTACCTGGATGAAACTATCGGCGTCTTCGACCGGGAAATACAATTTTACGTCGCCTGGCTTGAGTTTGTCCCCCTGTTCAAACAAGCGGGATTGAACTTCTGTTATCCTCGGATATCCGATACGGATAAAGAAGTTTACGATTACGAAGGGTTCGATCTGGCCCTGGCCCACAGGCTTATTGGTGAAAAGTCGTCCATAGTCTGGAATGATTTTTACCTGAAAGGCAAGGAACGCATATTTGTCGTGTCCGGTCCGAACCAGGGCGGGAAGACAACCTTCGCACGCGGGTTCGGGCAACTGCATTATCTGGCCTGCCTGGGCTGTCCGGTTCCCGGCAGAGAGGCACGGCTTTTCCTTTTCGACAGGCTCTTTACCCATTTTGAAAAGGAAGAAACCATCAATAATCTGCGCGGCAAGCTGCAGGACGACCTGGTCAGAGTTCACGATATTCTGAGCCAGTCAACACCGAACAGCATTATCATCATGAATGAGATTTTCACGTCCACAACGTTGCAGGACGCTGTCTTCCTGAGCGAAAAGGTAATGGAAAAGATCATCAAACTGGGCCTGCTCTGCGTCTGGGTGTCCTTTATCGAAGAACTCGCGTCCTTCTCCGAGCAGACCGTAAGCATGGTCAGCACGATAGTTCCCGAAAATCCGGCCTTGCGAACGTTCAAAATTATAAGAAAGCGGGCAGACGGACTCGCTTATGCGATTTCGATAGCTGAAAAGTACCGGCTGACCTACGAGCACTTAAAGGAGCGCATCAAATCATGAAAGCGTTCCTCATGTACAAAGACAGGGATTTCGACGCGAAGCGGGAATTGCCATGGAATGCGCAGGCCTTGACCCAGGACCTGGAGTTGAACACGCTGTTCGACGCCATGGCGCTTGGGGACAAGTTCTTGCTTGAAGTGGCAAGGAAAGCCGTGTTTTTGAGCGCAACTGATCCGGACGCGATACGTTACCGCCAGGACATTCTGAAGGATTGCCTCAAGAACTCTTCCACGGTAAAAGAAATCTACAATCTTGTCGTTCAAACGCTCGAAGGCGAGAAAAAGGTTTATTGGGGCTTCTTCACCAAATACCCCGCAGGGATACTGAGTGACTCGATCTCAGTCATGCAGTTTTTCGTGACCATGCTAAAACAGCTCAGAGCAATCGCCGATGATCACGGCCAGAAGTTCGATTCAGCAGGGTTTACGACGCTGTTCACGATGCTCAAGAAAGAACTCACCGATGAATACTTTGCGGGCATCCAGGACCATTTACGCGAACTCAAATTCCGGGATGGGGTCTTGATCAGCGCCGGGTTAGGAAAAGGCACTAAAGGGATCAATTATATACTTCGTAAATCGCGTGAAAAAGAGCAAAGCAAGTGGGACAGGTTCGTTGCCGAGTACTTGCTTCCCCGACTTCAGGACAATGAACATCCCTGGCTGAAACGGCTCTTTGCGCATAAGACCCCGGCCTACACCTTCTATCTCCATCCCCGAGACGAGGCCGGAGCTCGTGCGCTGGGAGAGCTGAGAGACCGGGGCATTCACCTTGTTGCGAATGCGCTCGCCCAGTCTTCGGACCATATTCGGGGCTTTTTCATGATACTCAGGACGGAACTGGCCTTTTACATAGGTTGCCTCAATCTTCATGAACAACTGTCCCGGATGGGTGAACCGTTATGCTTCCCAATACCCCTGTCACTCGAAGAGCGCGAGCATTCCTTGAGAGGACTGTACGATGTCTGTCTGGCCTTGAAGATGAAACGAAGAATCGTTGGAAACGACATGCGTGCGGGCGATAAAAAACTCGTGATCGTGACGGGCGCGAATCAGGGCGGAAAGTCCACGTTCCTGCGGAGCATCGGCCTCGCTCAACTGATGATGCAGTGCGGCATGTTCGTCCCGGCGGAGTCGTTATCGGCCAACGTGTGCGACGGCCTTTTCACTCACTACAAACGGGAAGAAGACGTTGCCATGAAAAGCGGAAAGCTGGACGAAGAATTGAGCAGAATGAGCGATATTGTAGACAAGATGACGCCGAATCCTGTTATCCTTTTTAATGAATCCTTTGCCGCGACAAATGAGCGGGAAGGCTCGGAGCTCGCAAGCCAGATCGTGTCAGCGTTATTGGAAAAAGGAATAAAAATATTTTTCGTTACGCATTTATACACCCTTGCGCGCGGGTTTCACGACAAGAAGCCGGGGAATGCCGTTTTCCTTCGGGCTGAAAGGCAGGCAGATGGGCGGCGAACGTTTAAATTAATCGAAGGGGAACCGCTGCAAACCAGTTTCGGCGCTGATGTGTATAAAGCGATATTCGGCAATGCGTCGTAGTTTTTGCTATGTAATTGCTATAATGGAAAAAGCATGAAAGTTAAAAGATACATTAAGTCGATAGTAAATTCGAGGACGGTATCATATTGACGAAAAGATGACCACAACAAAAAAAAACCACATCTAAAGAGGAGGAGCTAATGTTAAAGATCAAAAAGCTCGTGGCCCGGGAGATCCTTGATTCACGGGGCAATCCCACGGTCGAGGTTGATGTAATTCTGGACAACGGCGTCATGGGCCGGGCGGCGGTCCCCTCAGGCGCATCAACCGGCAGCAAGGAAGCGGTGGAACTCCGGGACAACGACAAAAAGCGGTACTTGGGCAAGGGCGTTCTCAAGGCAGTAGAAAACGTGAACAAGGTAATTGCACCTGAGCTTGCCGGCAAGAATCCGGAGGACCAGAACGCACTTGATTCGCTCATGATCAAGCTCGACGGCACGGCGAACAAGGGTAAGCTCGGCGCGAATGCGATACTTGGCGTCTCACTCGCCGTCGCAAAAGCGGCAGCGCAGAACAGGGGCTTATCTGTTTTCCGGTACCTCGGCGGCGAAGCGGCGACCCGCCTGCCGATACCGTTCTTCAACATCCTGAACGGCGGCAAGCACGCGGACAACAACGTGGATATCCAGGAGTTCATGATCTCGCCCGTTGGGGCTGAGTCTTTCAGGGAAGCGCTCAGGATGGCAGCAGAGACGTACCATACCCTGAAGGCGGTCTTGAAATCAAAAGGCCTGAGCACTGCAGTCGGCGACGAGGGCGGATTCGCGCCTAATCTTTCCTCCAATGAAGAAGCGATCCGGATCATCATCGCAGCGATAGAAAAAGCGGGATACAAGCCGGGCAGCGATATTTCCATAGTCCTGGACCCCGCAGCGAGCGAGTTTTATCAGGACGGCAAGTATGTCCTGAAGGCGGACAACAGCAAATTGACCTCGAAAGAAATGGTCGGCTACTATGCGAACCTGATCTCAAAATATCCGATCATCTCCATTGAAGACGGACTTGCCGAGGACGATTGGGACGGCTGGCAGATCATGACGAAAGAACTGGGAAAGAAGATCCAACTCACGGGAGACGACATATTCGTCACGAACCCGAAGATACTGGCCGAAGGCATCAAAAAAGGTATTGCCAATTCCGTGCTCATCAAGCTCAACCAGATCGGTACGCTCTCTGAGACACTGAAAACCGTGGAAATGGCAAAAACTGCCGGCTACACCTGCATGTTCTCGCACCGTTCAGGAGAAACGGAAGATTCATTCCTTGCGGACATTGCGGTCGCCACGAACGCGGGCCAGCTCAAGACCGGCGCGCCCGCGAGATCGGAACGGCTTGCAAAATACAATCAGTTGCTCCGGATCGGAGAGGAGCTTGGTGCGAAAGCGACTTTCAGAGGGGATCTGCGCTGGTAATCAAGAAAGGAATTATTCATGGTTGAGATTGATATCCCCGGCTTCGGCATGGCGAGGTTGGAGCACCTGGTATCGGACTTTACGGGCACCCTGTCCGTCGACGGCGTACTTCTTCCCAAGGTCGAGGCGCGGCTGAACAAACTGTCCGAGACGATGAAAGTCCACATTCTGACCGCTGACACCTTCGGCAAGGCTCAGACAGCGCTGAAGGACGTAAAGTGCGAGATGCACATTCTGACCGGAGAAAACCACGACATACAGAAAGAAGAGTACGTGAACAAGCTCGGCGCGGAAAGCGTCGTGGCTCTGGGGAACGGCAAAAATGACCGAAAGATGCTCAAGGCAGCGAAGATCGGCATTGCCGTGACCGAAGGTGAAGGATGCGCGGTGGATGCCATCATGGCGGCGGATATTCATGTCAGAGGCGCGCTCGACGGCCTGGAACTTCTGTTAAATACAAAGCGGTGCAAGGCCACGCTGCGGTTTTGATAAAGGGGAGAGCCATGCAAGGATGTCCTTTTTGCTCGATTCGACGGGATACGATGATAGCGCAGGATTCGCTTACGTTTACGGTCAGGGACACGCTCCCCGTGTCTCCTGGACACACGCTCATCCTGCCCAAGCGACATATCGCGTCCATCTTCGAGGCGACAAAGGAAGAAGTGGCAGCGTTGTGGGCGGCCCTGCAGCAGGCTCGAAAGCAGCTTCTCGAAGAGTTCTCTCCTGACGGTTTCAACATCGGCATCAACGACGGCCTTGCCTCGGGTCAGACCATCCTTCATCTGCATATCCACATTATCCCGCGCTACAAAGGCGACATGCCGGACCCGCGCGGCGGCATACGCTGGATTTTTCCGGACAAGGCAGTGTACTGGAAGGATTAATATTTCTGCCTGCGGCCGCATCCCTGCGCATTCTTCCTGTACTACGACATCTGAAACGAATCACGCAGAGCCGTAGCCGGGTGAATGCACGCACGACCGGGACCTTCGCCATGAGGGCCCCGGTTTTCTATTCAGTATGCTGACGATGGTGGCCGTCAGGAACCGCCGCAGCTCGAGCCAGAGCTGATGACTTCTATTCTCACGAAATGAGGGCAGAAGTTTTTTTATGCCCGAAACGGAAATGAATTATGCTGCCCGGGAACGAAATCTTCTCATTCCGGACCGGCATGTGCGGCGAATGCATTTCTGTATCCGTACAAGAACATACCTTTCGTGGTAAGCTATATACAGCCGCTCTTTGTTGGGTGCGGAGGCGCAGGCTTTCCGCGTGGCCATGTATAGCGCGGCAGGGCTCTTCGCATCGCATCAACAAGAAGAGGGCCACGCTCTTCTCTGCCTGGTCGTGCTGGTATCAGCAGCGGCTACGTCAAAGAACCGCGAGCTTCTGGACGGCCGATGGGACAAACACGACACCAAGGATTCCGCGAATGTGGCCGATCTGATTGCCCAGAGTAAATGCCTGTACTTTGACTGCCCGGGAGAAGACCTCAGGTCCCTGCGGGGGTTGATCTCGCTAAAAAGGCGGCTCAAGAAAGAGGAACACGGCCTGAAGGTCCGCATCCGCAACCAGCTTCTTGCACAGTACTTTCCGGAGATGGACCAGCACTTCGGCTCGGTGGTTAGTCTGAACGTGGTAAGCAGAATTTAGCCAGAGCTGGAGAGGAATTGAGCAGAAGAACAATAAAGGCAAAAAGGATTTTTTTCAAAGCATCCTCCGGAGTAAAGGTTTTCAGCGTTTGGGAATGAAATTTCAGGTCTGATGTATCCGAAGCGCCGCCATGGCGGCGCGGAGGACGGAAATAGACGATTGAACGAACAAGGCGGCGAGCGCCAGGCCGACGATAATGTCGGGCCAGCCGGAACCGGAAAGCCATACGCCCAGGGCCGCGAACAGAACCGAAATGTTTGCGATGATGTCGTTGCGCGAACAGAGCCACACCGATTGCATGTTTATATCGTCCGCGCGATGACGCCACAGCAAAAAGAGGCACAAGCCGTTGGCGGCAAGCGCCAGCGCCCCGATGACGCCGATGGCCTCGAAGACCGGAACGCGGGGGAAAAGAATTTTGTAAACCGCCTGCCCGAGAACGAAGAGGCCGAATGCCGCCATGATGCCGCCCTTGAAGAGGGCCGCCATGGCTTTCATTCGCGCGCCGCGGGCAACAACGTAAATACTGAAGCCGTAAACCAGGGCATCGCCCAGCATGTCCAGTGAATCCGCCAGGAGGGACAGCGAACCCGACAAGAAGCCTGCCGCGAGTTCAACCAGGAACATCACGGCATTGATTCCGAGAACGATCTTGAGGGTGGAACTCTGGCGATTGCGAAGCGCATCCAACTCGCATGCTTTATTGTCGCAACAGTTGGCCATGGAACCTCCTTTAGCTATTTTGCTTGACCGAGAAGACAACGATGAAAATAGCGAGCATGATCAAAACAATCGTGCCTCCCGTGGAGAGGTTGAGAAAAAAGGAAGCGAAGATTCCCGAAACAACGGAAAAGAGGGAAATGATCTGGGCAAAGATGATTGTCTTGAAAAAGCTCTTGCGAAACTGAAGCGCGGTGATGACCGGAATGACGATCAGGGCGGCGATCAGAAGTACGCCGACGATCGGTATGGCCAACGACACAGTCAGGGCCGCGAGAATAATCAGAATGGAATTGATCAGGCCCGTGGACACTCCGCTGACCCTGGCGGCTTCTTCGTCAAACGTGATATACACAAGCTCTTTATAATAAAAGGTTATAACGGAAGCCACGCCGACCGCCAGCAGGGAAATGAGGTAAACATCTTTCTTCGACACCGTCACGATGCTGCCGAAGAGATAATTGAACAAATTGGCGTTAAAACCATGGGCCAGGCTTAAGATCACGACCGCGAGCGCCAGGCTGCCTGAAAGAAAAAGTGCCAGGGCCGATTCTCCGTATACCTTTTTTGAACTCCGCAGCCGCTCGATGCCGAGAGAGGCGACGGTTGCCGTGCCGAGGGCGCTCAGGACCGGATTGACGCCGAAAAAAAGGCCGAGCGCTATGCCGGCCAGGGAAACATGAGCGAGCGTATCTGCGATAAGGGAATACCGCCTCAGCACGAGAAAAATACCGATGGCGGGAGCGATCAGCGCGACAACAACGCCGGCTTCCAGGCCTCGTACGATAAAACCATATTGGAAGATGTCCGTCGGCATTTAATGATGGTGATGATGAGTGACGACTTTAACCTTCAACATATCGGCGGACTGGATTTCCCTGAGATATTCTTCGAGCGTGGCATGGCAGGTCAAACCGCGGTCCACGCAGGCGATATGCATCACTTCCTTCGTAATCCGCCCGATGTCGTGAGATACCAGCAAAAGGGTTATTCCCAGTTTATTATTGAGCTTCTGAAGCATTTCATAAAAGCCGGCCTGGGTTTGCGTATCGACGCCGGCCGTCGGCTCGTCCAAAAAAATCACTTCCGGCCGATGGACCAGCGCCCGGGCGAGGAATACGCGCTGCTGCTGGCCGCCCGACAGATCGCCGATCAGCCGGTCCTTGTGCTCAACCATATCAACCTGCTCAAGCGCGTTTTGCACCGCAATCCTGTCCTCCGCGGCCTTCTTGAATAGTCGTATTTTTGCGTGCAATCCCATGGAAACGACTTCGAAGGCGGTGGCCGGAAATTGGGCGTCGAAGTTGATGGCCTTTTGGGGGACATAGCCGATTTTCCGCCACTCCCGGAAATTCTTTATATCCTGCCCGAACAGTTTGACCGATCCCGTCCTGGGACGAAGCAAGCCGAGCATGATTTTGAATAACGTGGTTTTTCCGGCGCCGTTGGGGCCGATGATGCCGATATAGTCGCCCCGATGGATATCGAGCGTGATATTTTCCAAAACGTCGTCGCCGTTATAGGCGAAACTGACGTTTTCGACTTCAATAATATTGTTTGTATGGTCTACTTGCATTGCAATGCCGTTCTTAAATTTGTCAGGTTATTTCGCATTTCCGTGAAATAGTTTTTCCCCTGAGCGATATCCTCGGCGCTTAAACTCTCTATCGGGTTCAATACGAGAGTCTTTGCCCCGACTTCATTGGCGATCGTTTCCGATAGTTTCGGACTTGCCAGACTTTCAATAAAAACGTATTTGACCCTCTTCGCCTTGGCGAATTTCACCAGATCCGCCAGTTGTCGCGGAGAAGGTTCCGCGTCGGGCGCTAATCCGGCAATGGGCACTTGCCTGAGACCATAAGCGGTCGCCAGATATCCGAATGCGGCGTGCGAAGTAACGATATTTTTATCCGGGCAATTGCTTAATCCATGCCGGTATTCCTGATCCAGGTCGGACAATTCTTTTTTCAGTCTATCCGCGTTGGACAGATAGTATTCTTTATTCTCCGGATCACCCCGTATAAAACCCTGAGTAATTTTATCGACGATTTCCTTGGCTATCGGAGGGCTGAGCCAGATATGGGGATCGGTCTTATTCTTCCCCTGCTCAGTTACGCGCTGATTTGCAAGCCCTTCCTCAACGGTTAAGATAACGGTGTTTTTTGAATTGAGGTTATGTTTTATATTGTCGCCCCATGCTTCTATTCCCTCGCCATTCAGGATGAGCAATTTACTGTTTTCCATTTGGGCAAGGTCCTGGGCCGTCGGCTCATAATCGTGCGGCTCTGCGCCCGCAGGGGTTATGTTTATTACCCGTGCTTTTTCTCCTCCTATCCGGCTGGAAAAAAAATAAAGCGGATAAAAACTTGCGGCCACCTGAAGTTTGTCTGATCGGACAGCAGGCCTTTGGAAATCATGTGAAATAAAAGTCAAGAGACCGGCGGAAATAAAGGCGAGAAGCAAGAAAACGCTTATTTTAATTATTTTCCCCATATTGGTATTGTAGCAGAGGGAGCGTTTGGACTTCGTGGCTGGATGGCCTCCAATGGCCGGACGAAGCAGTTCATGTCTTCCGGGTCAGCCGTAAATTTCCCGGGAGAAGCCTGGCGGCCAGCCAGCCCGTCGCGTAGAGTACGCCAAGGAGGACAACATCCGTCGGGCCGACCGGCAAGTCCCATTGATATGCGGCCCAGAAGCCGAAAAAAGCGGCTGCTCCTCCGATCAAAGAGGCCAGCACCGTGAACAGGCGCATGGTGCGAGCGAATTGATGCGCGGTCAGCGCGGGTATCAGCAGAAATCCGAATGCGATGAGCGGACCCACGCTGAGCACCGCCATCGAGACGGTTAGTCCAATCAGCAGGTAGAGCAATACGTCCCAGAAAACGACTTTTTTGCGAAGAATGATCGCCATCTCGCGGTCGAACGAGACGAGGAGCAACTCCTTGTGGAACAGTCCCAGCGCTGCGAGGACGAGCGTCAGCGTTGCCGCCGTCAGCACGAGATCGAAATTGGAGATGGTGATGACCTCCCCTTTCAGCATATCGAGCCAGCCGATCTCTCCGTAAGGATTTTTTGAAAGCAACAAGATGCTGAGCGCGGCAGCCACGACGTAAGCGGTACCGAGCCGGCCTTCAGCTTGTCCTCTCCCGCGCCGTTCCAGGAAGGCAAGCACCAGGATCGCGGTCAGCGAGAATAGAATCGAGCCGGCAAAGGCGAGCTCGTGCGCGCTGTGCGAGCCGTGCTCGGTCAGCTTGAATCCAAGCCACAGCGGAAGCGAGAGAGCGATGGCAACGCCGGTCGAGGAGATCTGGGGCAGCGCCACACCCATGAACACCAACCGGCGCATCACAAGGAATACACCAACGAGCGGGCAGGCGAAGCCGACGAGCACGCTGGTGTAAAGCGAGTTGCGGAGAAGAAAATCAAAAGCGAGGATCTGGTGAAGCGTTTCCATGTCAGTCCATCCCTATTTCAAATATTTCAGCCATCCGCTCGGCGGTGAGCAGTTCATCGGCGGCCCCTTGAAAAACCTTGCCCTCGTGAAGCCAGATGGCTTTCTCGGCGTAGTGACGGACGGCCGAAAAGTCGTGCGTAACGAGCAGGACCGTGATCTTCCTTTCCCTGCGGATCTGCGAAATGAATTTCAGCACGGCGGTCGTTGCCTCACGGTCCACCCCCGCCGTGGGTTCGTCCAGGACAAGTATGTCGGGACGCGTGGCCAGAGCGCGGGCAATGAGCACGCGTTGTTTCTGACCGCCCGAGAGTTCGGCAAAACGATTGTGGGAAAAACCCTCCGCACCCACTGCATGCAGACATTCGCGCGTGAAGGAGCGTTCGGCCGGGGGGATAAGACCCCCTGGACGTATGCGGCCATAAACGCCCATAAGCGCGACATCAAACCCCGTGAGCAGATACACCGGGTCGAACTGATTGGATTGGGGGACATAGCCGAACGTGAGCGGCGCTCCCGCTGAGGTCTCGATGCGTCCCGCGACCGGTGGCAGCAGCCCAAGCAGCGTTTTGAGCAAGGTCGATTTGCCCGAGCCGTTGGCTCCGAGGATAGCGGTGAAGCTTGCCCGGGAAATGGAGAGCGTAAGGCCGGACAGCACCGGCTGGCCGTTGTAGCCGATGCTCAGGTTTTCCAGTGTGATCAGTGATTCATTCATTGTTTGTTATGTGAGTGTCCGCCCGGGAACCCGGGCGGACACTCTCTTCTCCCTATCTTTATTTCCCTGCCTGCACGGCAGCTACCATCGTGTGAATAATATAGTCCATCATCTTAATATACGTTTCGGTATTCGGCACGCCGCCCGGCATGATGGGCAATGTTATCATGGTCGCGCCGGTCTGTTCGGCTATGATTTTCGGCACCTTTTCGGGGAACTGCGGCTCGCGCACGACGATAGCAACATGCTCGGCCTTCATTGCCCTGATTAATTCCTCAATGTGACGCGGGGTCGGATCTATTCCCGGCTTCAGTTCGATCGTGCCGAAATAATCCAGGCCAAAGCGCTCCGCAAAGTATGGGAAGTGCTCGTGATAGGAAACGAACTTCACGCCTTTGATCTGTTTGGCTTCGCTCTTCCACTCGGCGATCTTGGCATCGAGCCTGGCGAGATAGGCATCGCGGTTGCGCGTGAATTCCGCCTGATGCTGCGGAGCGAGGTCCACGAGCGCGTTGTAGATATTCCCGATGGCGGTCTCTGCCAACACCGGGTCGAGCGTGTAATGCGGGTTGCCATAGGGATGGACGTCGCCCTGATAGTGGTCGGTCGACTTGGGCACATCGCGCGGGATGATGCCTTTGGAACAGTCCACGTAGCCGGGCGTGCCTTTCTGGATGCGGGGATTCTTGCTCGCCTCCATGAGCGCGGGCAGAAAAGCGTGCTCGGCATCCAACCCGAGCAGAACCAGCATGTCCGCCCGGTTCATCATCGGGACATAGCTCGGCTTCATCGGTATCCCGTGCGTATCTTCGACGCCCGTGGCCAGGCTTTTGACCTCGACCAGATCCCCTCCCACTTCGCGCGCAAAATCAGCGAGGTCGGTAAGCGTCGTAACGATCCGGATTTTTTCAGCATGAGCGGGCGCCGCCCACCCGCACAATGCCGCCATGAGCGCGATTATCGATATTACATTGAATAATTTTGGTCTCATCGTATATTCCTCCTTTCAAGAGTCAGCGCTGCTGCCACCCGTGCGCGTGTGAGCCGATGATCCACGCCCATTGCAGATAAACGGCATTATCAGACTGGAAGCCGGTCGCCGCGTTGGGGTCGGTGTACGTATATTGAAGGCGCAGTTGATTCCAGTGGCTCAAAGCCCATGTCAAGTTCGCGGAGTACGCTGATGTTTTGGCCTGCTTGTTCGCCATGTCCTCCATCCACTCATATTGGACCCCGGCTGTCCACTGTCGATGGAACTTGTACGTGACATATGAGTACAGACCATAGGAGCCGACGGTGACGCCGGGCAAAGCGTTGCCCAAAGGATCCATAATGTCATAACGATTGTCGCTGTAGAGCACTTCTGTGCCCCAGGTGATGGTCTGGAACTGATTGTTGCGAAGAGGCTTCCAGCTCAGCACCAAATCCACTCCTGCCAGGCGCCGCTCCCGTTCGGTATACGTGTTGCCATCGACCATAGGAAAGGGATTGCTGCCGCTCGCATTAAGAGCAGGGTCCCACTGCGCAACCGTTCTCGGATTCCACAGGCCTGAAATACCAGGCTCGAGCGAGATATTGGGTGTCAGGTCAAAATAGGTGGACAAACGGCCCCAATAGTTCAAACCGCTGCCGTGGCGGGTCTCGCCGACGAAGTTTGGCGGATTGTCGCCGCCGAACTGATCACCTACGCCGAGCGTCAAACTGATGTAGTGCTCGACCGGAACCAGCCAATTGATCTGCAACCCGTCCGTTCTCGACTCGCCGCCGATGTACTGGTCCAGCGCGAGCGGACGATTTACAAAGGGCAGCTCATGGTCGTGGATGTATTCCAGGCGGCCGAATTCGCCGAAGAACCGTCCCGCTTTAACCTCCAGGTTGCCCGGGAGTGATGTCGTCTGGAGCGCAGCTTCCTCGACCGTCAAAGCTGATTCGCCGGTAACCGGGTCGGCTGACGCGTTGATAACCACGTAGGCCTTCGCGAAAGGATCCACCGACGCAGCCGCGTTCAGTTCCACCGAACGTTGAAATATATCAAACCCGCCGGGCCGGTCGCTGCCGGTCTCGGCAGGCCCCTGGCTGCGGTACGAGAAGATCGTTTCGCCTACGAATCCGATGGCCGGGTTGAAGATGCCTGGAATCTCTCTCTTCTGCGTTTCTGCCAGTTGATCAATGGTCTGTGACTGTTCCTGCACCGTGTCTTCGAGCTTCTTGAGCCGTTCCGCCGTATCGTCGGCAAAGACCGCCGAAGTGAACGAGCAGAAAGTGAGAATGCAGAGGATGCACAATACTCGTTTCATAAGGCCCTCCGTGGATGGGTTTATCATAACGTGAAGATGGATCGAACGGGCCTTTCATTGCGCTGAGACGCAATTAACCCCAAAGATGGAGAAGGCAGTTTCCCTTCCCGACGAAGCCGAGCTCGATAGGGAAGACCCGCTTTTACCATTGGATTGTGAGCTGCAGATGTGCGGGTAATTACACAGGGGGTGCGCGGTTCTTTAGGGAATAGGAAGAGAGATTGTCGGTGAAAACTGGTGAGGCAGCGACAACTGTTATTTCCGTGAAACAGGGGACGCTGTCAAAGGCAACCACCCACTGGCTGGTTGCGGACAGATGATTGCTCGCGATGCAGATTGGGCAGTCGTGGTCATCCGCCGTATATTCATGGTGGTGCGATACCGCCACGAACGTGGAAGCAAGGAGCAACAGAATGAGAAAAGCGGTTATGAGCTTGTTCCAGAGCATGGAGACCCTTTCACGAAGTAAGTTACTTTAAACTTTGCCTATGAATTTGTCAAGATTTTGTGTCGGGAGAGCTGAATGAGCATTAATGAGGTTCACGTTGATGATCACGAGCTGAAATATGAAATGCTAAAAGATCGCATCGCAACAGGTCTAAGGAAAGAGAGATCTGCCGCTCCCAGCGCAGCGCGGTCATTGCTTGATAAAGTATACAACTCCTTATGGAATCGCGCCGTAGCCTCTCTCTCAGTGAGAACCATATCCCTCAGCAGGCGGGATAGAGGGAAACCAGCCCGCCTTTCTGCAACCTTCTGTCTTTATGATTTTTTTATGGTATCCCGTCCATTCTTAGCAGCAATTTAATTGTCCTCGGTGATATAAGTTAGTCATGAAAAAGGAGGGAGACTCATGGACATCCTGTTTATCGGCATCACGATCGTGCTCTTTGTTGCAAGCTGGTTTTTCGTGAAACTGGTTGAGCGAGTCTAGAAGGAGGGAAGAATGGAACTGTTTTACTGGATTGGCGGCATTCTCGCCGCGGGATTGTTGGTGTATCTCTTGATAGCACTTCTTAAACCGGAGGCATTGTCATGACTGGCAACGATATATTGCAGATAGTTATATTTTTCGGTGTTCTGTGGCTCCTCGCAAAACCGCTTGGGGTCTACATGGCGCGGGTTTACGAAGGGAAGCCTTCGGGCCTGGACCGAGTGCTCGGGCCTGTTGAGCGCCTTTTCTACCGGATATGCGGCATCAAGCCCGACGAGGAAATGAGCTGGAAGAAGTACGCGGGAGCGGTGCTTCTGTTCAGCGCGGCAGGATTCTTCTTAGTCTATTTCCTGCAGCGCTTACAGGGGTTTCTACCTCTGAATCCGCAAAAGTTTCAGGCCGTCTCCCCCGACTCTTCTTTCAATACGGCCATCAGTTTTATCACGAACACCAACTGGCAGGGATACGGCGGCGAATCGACGATGAGCTACCTCTCCCAGATGGTCGGACTGGGAGTGCAGAATTTCGTATCCGCGGCGGCAGGTATGGCCGTGCTCGTTGCCCTGATCCGCGGGTTTGCCAGGCACTCGGCCCAGACTATCGGGAACTTCTGGTTCGATCTCACCCGCTCCACGCTTTACATCCTGATGCCCCTTGCGCTGATCTGGTCCCTGCTCCTGGTCTCCCAGGGTGTTGTGCAAACCTTCAGCGAATACAAGACCGTTTCGCTCACCCAGACCATCTCCTACGATAACCCGAAGCTCGATGCTCAGGGCAACCCGATTAAGGATGAAAAGGGCAATCCCGTGACGGAAAAAGCGGAGATGAAGGAGCAGGTCATACCGCTCGGCCCTGCAGCCTCACAGATCGCGATCAAGCAGCTCGGCACGAACGGCGGCGGGTTCTTCAACGTTAATTCGGCCCATCCCTTCGAGAACTCGACAGCGTTCTCCAATTTTCTTGAAATGCTGGCGCTCATTATGATACCCGCGGCTCTCTGTATCACCTTCGGCAAGATGGTCGGAGACAAGCGCCAAGGGTGGGCCTTACTTTCCGCAATGACGATCGTCCTCGTCACCCTGATGGCTTTATGTACCTGGAGCGAGCAGGGCGGCAATCCGCGCTTCACATCCATAGGCGTTGATCAACAGGCAAGTAATATGCAGCCGGGCGGCAACATGGAAGGAAAAGAAGCGCGCTTCGGGATCGTGAACTCAGCGATATGGGCCACGGCAACAACAGCGGCCTCGAACGGCTCGGTCAACTCCATGCACGACTCCTTCACACCCATGGGCGGCCTGTACCCGCTGGTGCTGATCCAGTTGGGAGAGGTCATCTTCGGCGGAGTTGGCTCCGGGCTCTACGGCATGTTGATCATGGCCATCATTACAGTCTTCATAGCCGGTCTCATGGTCGGCCGCACGCCGGAATATCTCGGGAAAAAGATCGAGATGTTCGAGATGAAGATGGCCTCGGTCGCGGTGCTCGTCGTGAATGCGCTGGTCAAGATCGGCACGGCTGTCGGCGTCGGGACAACTGCGGGAGCAGCGGGAGTAGCGAACCCCGGTCCGCATGGATTTTCCGAGATCCTCTACGCCTTCTCATCTGCAGCGAACAACAACGGCAGCGCCTTTGCGGGGCTTTCCGCCAACACGTTCTTCTATAACACTGCACTCGGGTTGACCATGTTCATCGGCCGGTTCTGGGTGATCATCCCGGTGCTTGCCATTGCCGGTTCGCTCGCGAAGAAAAAGCAGGTCCCTGCCGGTTTGGGAACGCTGCCGACCCATACGCCCTTGTTCGTTGCGCTTTTGATCGGGGTCATCGTGATCGTCGGAGCGTTGACCTTCATGCCGGCCTGGGCCCTGGGACCAATTGCCGAGCACATGATGGCCGCACGCTAAAAGGAACCATTGAGGAGGAATAACAATGAGCAGTAAATCGAGAAAACGATCGCTCTTTGAACCGGCGATCGTAAAAAAAGCATTATGGGATTCAGTCAGAAAATTGAATCCAGTACACCAGATCAAGAACCCTGTCATGTTTGTCGTGGAAATCGGCAGTATCTTGACGACGCTCCTGTTTTTCCACGCAATCCTGACGGGAAAAGGCGAGGCGTCCCCTTCCTTTATTCTGCAGATATCCATGTGGCTCTGGATCACGGTGCTCTTCGCCAATTTTGCCGAGTCCATGGCCGAAGGCCGGGGCAAGGCACAGGCCGAATCGCTGCGCAAAACACGGCGTGACGTGATGGCCAAACGCCTGGCGAAGCCGAAACCGGATGCGGATGTGACACAGGTCGCGTCCTCGCAGCTTAAGAAAGGCGACGTCGTTCTTGTGGAAGCAGGGGACGTCATCCCCATGGACGGCGAGATCATCGATGGCGTGGCCTCGGTCAATGAAAGCGCCGTGACCGGCGAAAGCGCGCCCGTGATCCGCGAAAGCGGAGGAGACCGGAGCGCGGTCACGGGCGGCACCACGGTGCTGTCCGACTGGCTGGTCGTGCGGATCACGACGAGCCCCGGCGAGACATTCCTCGACCGTATGATCAGCATGGTGGAGGGGGCGAAGCGCCAGAAAACGCCGAACGAGATCGCCCTCGACATTCTGCTCGCAGGCATGACGATCATATTTCTGCTCGTGTGCGTGACTCTCCTTCCCTATTCTCTCTTCAGCGTCAAGGCGGCTGGCCAGGGTGCGCCGGTCACCATCACCGTGCTCGTGGCCCTTCTCGTATGCCTCATCCCGACCACGATCGGCGGACTACTGTCGGCAATTGGCATCGCGGGCATGGACCGGATGATCCAGGCAAATGTGATCGCAACGTCGGGACGGGCCGTGGAAGCAGCCGGTGACGTTGATGTGCTTTTGCTTGATAAAACCGGCACTATCACCCTCGGAAACCGGCAGGCAACGGAATTTATTCCCGCACCGGGAGTGCATGTTGGAGCTCTTGCCGACGCGGCACAGCTTGCCTCTCTGGCTGACGAAACTCCAGAAGGCCGGAGCATCGTCGTCCTTGCCAAGGAGAAATATGAGCTCCGGGCGAGGGACATTCATACTATCGGCGCGGAGTTTGTCCCTTTCACGGCGCAGACGCGGATGAGCGGGGTAAACCTCGAGAACCGTGAAATCCGTAAAGGCGCAGCGGATTCAGTTGAAAAGTACGTCCAAAAAAAGGGCGGGAAGTTCCCTCCCGATGTCCGATCGATCGTCGATGATATTGCGAACAAAGGCGCAACACCGCTCGTGGTTGCCGAGGGGAATAAAGTGCTCGGTGTCATCCGCTTAAACGATATCGTCAAGGGTGGTATCAAGGAGCGCTTTGCCGAGATGCGTAAGATGGGGATCAAGACGGTCATGATAACCGGCGACAACCCGCTGACCGCGGCAGCCGTCGCGGCAGAAGCCGGGGTGGACGACTTCCTGGCCGAGGCAACACCCGAGGCAAAGCTCAAGCTTATCCGGGAACAGCAGAAAGGCGGGAGGCTCGTGGCCATGACCGGAGACGGCACGAACGACGCGCCGGCCCTGGCACAGGCGGACGTGGCCGTTGCCATGCACACCGGCACCCAGGCCGCGAAGGAAGCAGGGAACCTAGTGGACCTTGATTCGAACCCCACCAAGCTCATCCAGATCGTCGAGATCGGAAAGCAGCTTTTGATGACCCGCGGCACGCTCACGACCTTCAGCATCGCGAACGACGTGGCGAAATATTTCGCCATTCTGCCTGCCGCGTTCATTTCGATCTATCCGGCACTCGGTGCGCTGAACATCATGGGCCTGGCCACGCCACAGAGCGCCGTGTTGTCTGCAGTGATCTTTAACGCTTTGATCATCATCTTCCTGGTGCCCCTGGCGCTTCGCGGCGTGAAATACCGGCCTCTGGGCGCCTCGGTGGTCCTGCGGAACAACGCCCTGATTTACGGCGTCGGCGGGTTGATCGTGCCGTTTATCGGCATCAAACTGGTCGATATGATTATAACGGCATTGCACATTGTTTAACTAAAGGAGAATGAGATGAAGAAAATCGGTTCGATTCTTGGTTTGAAGCTTGGATTGGCTATATTCACCGCTATGGCGGCACTGGCGGCGCCAGTATTCGCCGAGGATGCTAAACCGGCGTCGCCGGCAATAAACGCAGACGACCTGAAGAAGGCGCTCGGCCTGAGCATCTACCTGCAGGGCGGCTACACGTACAATGGCAATGCAGGAGCCATTGGCGGCGAGCCAGAGCAAAATGATCTCAGGCTGTTCGACCATAAGGCGAACAGCTTCACCCTGGACCTCGTGGAGCTTGTATTCCAGAAAGACCCTGCATTGGGAAACGTGGGTTATAGGCTCAAGCTTTCCGCAGGGGAGACAGCGAAGTGGATCCACTCGCGCGGCCTGAGCGGTGCGGCGCCCTCGTCCACGCTGCCGGGCGCGAATTCATGGGCTGGCGAGGGTACGGATTCCTTCGACGTGACAGAGGCGTACATCAGCTATAATGCGGCAGTGGGCAAGGGGCTGCGATTCGACCTCGGCAAGATGGCGACCTTCTTTGGCGCCGAAGTGATCGAGGCAATAGACAACCCGAACTATTCGCGGTCGTTCCTGTTCAACTATGCAATCCCGTTCACGCACACGGGCCTGAAGATGAGCTATGGATTTACCGACGCGTTCAGCACGAGCTTGTACATCGTGAACGGCTGGGACGACAGCACGGACAACAACAGGGGCAAGTCCTACGGTGCGAGTGTCACCTATGCGCCGGCGGAAGTTTTCTCGCTCATTGTCAACGGCATGACCGGGCCTGAGCAGGACGAACAGGGGGCCAACATGCCCACGATGGGTTCGGCCGGCAGCAACAGGAGAGATATGCTTGATATGATTGCGACGATCAAGCCGATGAAACCGCTTTCGATCATTCTGAACACCGACAACGGCAGGGAACAGAACGTCCCGGCAACCCTGCTTCCGTCCGGGGTGTCCGGACCCGCGGAGTGGAAGGGAGTAGCGGGCATCGTGAAGTACGACCTCACCGACAAGCACAGCATCGCGGCCAGGGGAGAAATATTTAGCGATGAGGACGGTTTCAAGACCGGCACGGCTCAGCGGCTGAAAGAGGTGACGTTGACCTGGGAGATCCGGCTGAACGGCGGCCTGGTCCTGCGGCCGGAGTACCGGCATGACTCGTCGGATGTCGCGTCCTTTGACAACGGCACAAAGAACTCGCAGAACACCGTCGCGCTCGGCGCGATGTATAGATGGTAAGGATAAGAAAGAACGGAGGGATCAATGACTACCATAATTCGCAATTCACTCATGTCCTTGCTGCTGTTCACGCTCCTCACGGGAATTATTTATCCCCTGGCCGTGACCGGCATCGCGCAAATGATATTTCCGCATCAGGCTAACGGGAGCGTCATCATGAAGAACGGAAAGGCCGTGGGCTCAGAGCTCCTCGGCCAGCAGTTCGATGACCCGAAGTACTTCTGGGGAAGACTTTCAGCGACGACCCCCTATCCCTATAATGGCGGGTCGTCTTCCGGCTCTAATCTCGGACCGAACAACCCGGATCTCGTGAAGGCCGTCCAGGCGCGTATAGATGCTCTGCGCGCTGCCGATCCGGGGAATGACGCTAAGATTCCCGTTGATCTGGTCACTGCCTCAGGCAGCGGTCTCGATCCGCAGGTCAGCCCGGCTGCCGCCGAGTATCAAGTCCATCGCGTGGCAAAGGTTCGCGGGCTTGACGAGGTCAGGGTCCGCGCGCTCGTTGCGTCGCATACAGAAGACCGCTGGCTTGGCATGCTCGGCGAACCGGTGGTCAACGTTCTGGAGCTGAACCTCGCGCTCGATGAACTGAAGTAACTGTGGAGCTTCAGACATGAAAAAGATCAGAACGGTTCTTGCTGTCCTGCTCATCTCATCCCTCGGGCTCCCTCAGCTCGTAAACGCCGTTTCCTGGTCTCCCCTCCAGGAGGAGCGCGAAGAGAAGGCTGCCAAGGGGATCATGGTGAAGGGCACGCTCGTATGCCTGTTCCAGAGCGGTACCGCGGACGTAAAGAAGGCGATCAATATTAACGATATCCTTCCCGTCTACCGGGAAGACAAGTCCCGTGAACTCAAGGAAGTAGGAAAGATCAAGGTGCTTTCTTATGTAGGAGAAGATTATTTGAGAGGTGAGGTTGTCGAAGGCGAGATCATGGCCGGTGACGTCGCGAAAAAAGGCGGTGTCGCCAGCCTTATCATATCATCGGGGGACAAGTGTAAATAGTCTTCAATGATCTCATTATAGGATGTCCCCTATAGTTGGTCATTCCTGCGAAAGCAGGAATCCAGGATCTAAGCGAAAAACCACACCCTGCACTCGCGCCGGGCATGGCCCGTATTCGCGCAACGCGCTCATAAGCACTGGCCACAGGCTCGTAAATGCTGGGTGCAGGCTGGATTCCCCCGTATCAAGTACGGGGCAGGCTTGCAAGCCCGGAATGACTGCTTTGGAGAATAGTTCAGAGACGACAGTGCGATCTCCGTTCTATTGTGAGTCCGTTAATAAATCTAGGACTATCGCTCGCTGATCTGCGGAGATAAATGGGTTATCCGGTGGGGCTCCTCGGGAAGGGCCCCATTTTTAGTATCAGCCACCTTCAAAAGACCGGAAAAAGCTTGACGTTCTTTGTTGAAAAGAGTATAAACTAAAAATTCACAGACTAAATGCTTCAAAAAACAAAAGCTCAATGAAAGGAAACTGTATGTGTAGTAGCTCGGATGGCAGTCATAGTTGCCGTCGAATACCATATCGCCGCAGCAGGGCTATGACGACCCCGGTTCGATGCAGTTTCGCCGGGCGATTCATGATGTGACCCGGTAGGCTCTCCGTCCCGTTGTAATCCACCCGCCCGTTCGCTTCTGATCAAGTCCGTCGTCCTGCCGCGACCCGGTCAGAGGTGAACAATGATCCAACTTATCTCGTTTTTTCATCGTCCTGAATTTCTTGAAGCCTGGAATCCCGAAAAATTTATAAACAATCCCGAAGCCGGCAGCCCTGTAACCGCGTTCCTCTCCGCTGTAACGTTGTCTTCGTCGGCGCGGGAGGCGGCGCTATGATCAGGGGCGTGTTTATGAAATTCTTCGGGAAATCAGCTGCCGAACCCCACAGCCTGAAGACCGCACAAACAGCGACCGAGCACGAACGCCGCCTGGTCGATCTGTGCTCGATGCCTGCCCAGGAGGCGCTCGGAGCACTTCACGCCGATCCGCAGGGGCTGACGTCCGAAGCCGCTGAACGCCGGCTCCACAAGTTCGGCCCGAATGAACTATCGCACACCAAGCAGCTGAGCTTCCTCGCTGATATCTTCGAGCGCTGCAAAAGCCCCCTGGTCATCCAACTGCTCCTGATCGCCGCGATCTCCGGCTTCATCGGCGAAATCAAGTCGACCATTATCGTCGGCATGATGGTCCTTTTAAGCGTGGGGCTTTCCTACGTCCTTGACCGCCGCTCGAACAACACTGTCGAAGCGCTCGGCAGGCGCGTGCAGTCGAGGACCCGCGTGCTGCGGGACGGCAAGGAACATGAGATCAACCTGTCGGACATCGTGCCGGGAGACATCGTCCTCTTGAACGCAGGCTCGATCATTCCGGCCGATCTGCGGCTGCTTGTTGCAAAGGACTTCTTCGTGAGTCAGTCCGCCCTCACGGGAGAGTCCATGGCTGTCGAGAAAACGGCCGAAGTGCGGGTGATGAGCGACCAGAGCGCATGGGAGCTGCCGAATGCCTGCTTTCTCGGAAGCAGCGTGACCAGCGGAACAGCCCGTGGCGTCGTCATAAACACCGGAACGCGGACGCTCTTCGGGTCCATCGCGGAGCGGCTGGCCGAACGACGCGAAGATACCAGCTTCGACAAGGGCGTGCGCTCCTTCACCTGGCTCATGATCCGGTTCATGGTGGTCATGGTCTTGGCCGTGTACTTCATCGTGGGCCTGACAAAGGGCGACTGGGTGGAGGCCCTCTTGTTCGGCCTTTCCATCGCCGTGGGTCTCACGCCGGAAATGCTTCCCATGATCGTGACCGTGAACCTCGCGAAGGGAGCCCTGACCATGGCCAGGAAAAAGGTCGTGGTCAAGCGGCTGCCGTCCATCCAGAACTTCGGCGCGATCGACGTGCTGTGCACGGACAAAACCGGCACCCTGACGCAGGATCGTGTGGTCCTGGAGCAGCATGTGGACATCACCGGCCATCCGAGCGAAGACGTTCTCAATTACACGTATCTGAACAGTTATTACCAGACCGGCCTCCGGAATCTGATCGACCGGGCCGTACTCGAATATTCCGATCTGGATGTCGAGCGGGAGTGCAGGCTGGTGGACGAGCTTCCTTTTGATTTCGAACGTCGCCGCATGTCGGTTGTTGTTGACTATGAAGGCGATCATGTGCTTATCTGCAAGGGAGCGGTTGAGGAAATCTACTCCCGATGCACTCGTTATCAGATCGGCGACGAAGTGTATCCCCTGATAGACATGATGCGGGAGAACCTCTTCGAAGAGGTAGAGCGGCTGAACAAAGATGGCTACCGCGTGCTGGGCATCGCCTACCGTGAGTTTCCGCGCGAAAAAACAACATACCACGTAGCGGACGAAGCTGAACTGATCCTGCTGGGCTACACGGCGTTCTTCGACCCGCCAAAGGATTCAGCAGCGGAAGCCGTTGAGCTCCTGAGGAAGGCCGGCGTGCGGATCAAGGTCCTGACCGGCGACAATGGTCTGGTGGCGAGCAAGGTCTGCCGGGACGTGGGCATCGAGCCGGGGCCAATCGTGAGCGGCGCGGACATCTCGTCTATGACGCCAGATGTGTTTTCCCGTGTCGTACAGGAAGCGGATGTGTTCGTCAAGATCGCCCCGGCTCAGAAAGAACAGATCGTCCAGGAACTCAGAAAACAAGGTCATGTCGTGGGGTTCATGGGCGACGGGATCAACGACGCTCCGGCGCTCAAGGCAGCCGATGTCGGCATTTCCGTCGACTCAGCCGTGGACGTTGCCAAGGAAGCCGCGGACATCGTGCTCCTGGAAAAAAGCCTTCTGGTCCTTGAAGAGGGGATCATCGAGGGAAGGAAGGTCTTCGCGAACATCATCAAGTACATCCGCATGGGAGCAAGTTCGAACTTTGGGAACATGTTTAGCGTCGTGGGCGCGAGCTATCTCCTGCCGTTCCTGCCGATGCAGCCGATTCAAGTGCTCACGAACAACCTGCTCTATGACATTTCCCAGACGGGAATTCCCACGGACAACGTGGATGAGGAGCAGACCGCCAAACCGCAAAAGTGGGACATCTCGAACATCAAGCGTTTCATGATATTCATCGGCCCTATGAGCTCCATTTTTGACTATGCGACCTTTGCTCTCATGTGGTTCTTTTTCAAATGCAGCGTCTACGCCGATGCAGCCACGGGACCGGTCCAGAAGGAAACACTTGCCCGCTTGTTCCAGACCGGATGGTTCGTGGAGTCGCTTCTGACCCAGACTTTGATCGTTCACACCATCCGGACCCGGAGGATGCCCTTTTTCGGCAGCCGCGCTTCATTTCACTTGACGTTGACTACTCTCGTCGTCATGGCCATCGGCGCATGGCTGCCTTTTTCACCCTTCGCGGGTGCTCTCGGCATGGTTCCCTTGCCGCCTGTTTATTGGGTCTGGATCGCGTTCTTTCTTGTTCTTTATGCCGTCATGACGCACGGCATGAAGACCTGGTTCTTCAAACGATACGGAGGTGATTGATCTTGGACAGCCTGCTCGATGCTTTGCAGGAAGGCAGACTCATCGAACTTCCCGAAAATAACAAGGAGCACGCCCTTCAGTTCCTGGCGCACATTCTGGAAGCGATACCCACGATCCCGGCCGGCACCGACATCGTCGGTCTGGTCATGGCGAGGGAGCGTGCAACCGGTACGGCCATCGGTAGGGGATGGGCCTGCCCTCATGCGAGGACGTCCTATGATGACGATCTTCTATGCGTGGTGGGGTGGAGCCCGACGGGAATCGACTACGGCGCGCCGGACGGCGTTCCGGTGTCGATCATCGCCATGTATCTGGTGCCCGATAACCAGCGGAACCATTACCTGCGGGAGGTTTCCATGCTGGCCAAGGCGCTTAAAAGCTATGACGGGATTGATAAGCTGCGGTCAGCCAAGGAGCTGAACGAGATCCGCGAGCATCTGCTCGATATGGTCAGCGCCACAAAGGAAACCGTCGGCCCCGACACGCGCGCGCGGATGATCCAGCTCCAGGCGAGACCCGGCGTTGCGGCGATCGCCGTTCCCGATCTGGCGAACCTTGTCGTCGAACCGGTGACCATTGTCACGGCCCCCGGCATCAAGCCTGTCGTGCTCGCTCAAAACCGCAAGCTCGTTGAAGCCCTGGATTCCGCAGCCGGGCTTGTCGAGGGCGTTGCGTCCAGCGGCTTGTTTCAAAACGGCGGTTGGCGCATCATGAAAAGGGGCACCGTGACGTATCAGGGAGATCGCGTGGCATATGAGTGCTTGGCAATAGCAACAGCGAAGGGCAATTTGTCCTCGGATAAATAACGGCTGATATCTTATCAGTTCGTTTTTTTTGGCAGCAGGACAACCTGTTTTGTGCGATCTGAACTCAAGCAAGTCTGAAAATTCACCGTGCTCCTGTATTCAGAAGAGTACTGCCGGAAAGGGAGGTTGTCGAAGGCGAAAGCAAAGCAGGCGACATCGCAGAAAAAGGTGATGCCGGCAGCCTCGTCATATCATCGGGCGATCCGTGTAAATAGCCCAATTTATAAATGGCGGTGGATATAGGTTGCCAAATAACATGTTATCCAATGCCGGGCCCCCGTTATTTTTTTAGCGCACCCGATAGAATGCCAAAGAGAGCAGCAGCGCGACTGCAACGTCGTTAAGCGGCAAGGGTAATCTGTAAAAAAGCATTTACACCCACTATCAAACATGCGACAATGCAAAAATTAAGATATCCCCTGTATGATGTTCATCTCTGGGAGTATGGATGGAAGAAGGAAGACCGAATCCTGACGAGTTGCTCGATCGAGTGCGCCGGGAAACCGAACGGAGCCGTGAAGGCCAGCTCAAGGTATTCTTCGGCGCGGCCCCCGGCGTCGGAAAGACCTATGCCATGCTCGAGGCCGCGATGCAGAAGCGGGCTGAAGGCGTGCCTGTCCTCGTGGGGCTCGTCGAGACCCATGGCCGCAGGGAGACCGAAGCCCTCCTCGAGGGCCTCGATGTCCTCCCACGCCGGGATGTCGAGTACCGCGGCACGGTGCTGAAGGAATTCGACCTCGACGCGGCCCTCTCCCGCAAGCCCTCCCTTATCCTTGTTGATGAACTGGCCCATAGCAACGCTCCCGGCTCGCGCCACAAGAAGCGCTGGCAGGACATCTACGAGCTCCTCGGCGCGGGGATCTCCGTGTACACGACGATGAACGTTCAGCATTTGGAGAGCCTGAACGATATCGTGACCCAGATCACGGGAATCAGCGTGCGCGAAACCGTTCCCGACTTTCTCCTCGACCGGGCCGACGAGATCGAACTGATCGACCTTCCCCCCGACGACCTCCTCCAGCGCATGAAAGAGGGGAAGGTCTATTTGCCGGAACAGGCAGCCGCGGCCATCAGGAATTTTTTCCGCAAGGGGAACCTGATCGCGCTCAGGGAGCTTGCCCTGCGCCGCACCGCGGAACGCGTGGACGAGCAGATGCAGGTGTACCGCCAGGACAAGGGGATCAAGGAGATCTGGCCCGCGGGAGAGCGCATCCTGGTCTGCGTCGGCGCCAACCCCCGCTCGATCCGGCTGATCCACTCAGCGCGCAGGCTCGCGGCGGGCCTGCGCGCCGAGTGGATCGCGGTCCACGTGGAAGCGCATGCGCGCGTCCGTCCCTCGGCGCAGGACCTCAGGCAGCTGGCCGACCACATGCGCCTCGCCGAAAGCCTGGGCGCCGAGACGGTCACGCTCTCGGGACAGCGGATGAGCGACGAAGTGCTGACCTATGCGCGCAGCCGGAACGTGAGCAGGATCATCATCGGCAAGCCCACTCATCCACCCTGGAAGGACAAGATCTTCGGATCGCCGCTGGACGAGATCGTGCGGGGCAGCGGCGACATCGATGTGTACGTCATCAGCGGCGACGTGGCGGAGCCCCACCGGCACCCCGAGCCGCAGATCCGGCCCCGCAAAACAGGGCGCAAGCGGGAGTGGCTCTGGAGCATCCTGACGGTTGCGTCCTGCACGGGCATCGACAAGCTCATGCAGCCCTATTTCGAGCGGCTGGACCTCGCGATGGTCTACCTCCTCGGGGTTGTTTTCGCGGCGAGCCGGACCGGCAAGTGGCCGTCGCTGTTCGCCACGGTCCTCAGCATCGCGGCCTTTGATTTTTTCTTCATCCCTCCCTATTACAGCTTTGCGGTCAGCGATGTCAGGTACTTCATAACCTTCCTCGTGATGTTCATCGTTTCCTTCGTTATCAGCAGGCTCACGATCCGGGTCCGCCAGCAGGCCGAGTCGGCCCGCCTGCGCGAGCGCAGGACCGCCGCGCTGTACAGCTTCAGCCGCGAGCTGGTCCGGGAGAGGGGGACGGAGCACCTGAGTGATATCGCCATGAAACACATCGGCGAGGTCTTCGACAGCCAGGTCGCGATCCTCATACCCGATGACCAGAACCGGCTTGTGCCGACGGTGGGCGGCCCCTCGGCGTTCAGTCCCGACCAGCAGGAACTAAGCGTCGCGCACTGGGTGTACGAACACAGGCAGCCCGCAGGTCTGAGCACCGATACCCTGCCCGGTGCGAAGGCCCTGTACCTGCCGCTCATCGCTTCCGGCGGTCCGGTCGGCGTCGTGGGCATTCTGCCGCGGACCCCGGGCGACACATTCGAACCCGAGCAATTCCATTATATCGAGGCCTTTGCAAACCAGACGGCGATCGCGATCGAACGCTCCTTCCTCGGCCAGGCTGCGCAGCGCGCGCTCTTGAAGGCGGAGACGGAGAGCCTGCGGAACACCCTTCTCAGCTCCATTTCCCACGATCTCCGGACCCCGCTCTCGGTGATCACCGGGGCAGCGACGACCCTGCTTCAGAAGGACGTCGTGCTGGACATGAGCAGCCGCACGGACCTTGTGGAGACCATCCGCGAGGAAGCGGAGCGCCTGAACCGGAGCATCAAGAACGTCCTTGACATGACGCGCCTGGAGTCGGGAGCCATCAGGCTCAACAAGGAGTGGCAGCCGCTCGAGGAGATCGTGGGCGTCGTGCTGGAGCGCCTCGACGACCGCCTCCAGGATCATCCCGTGACCGTAAAACTGCAGGGAAACCTGCCGCTCATTCCCTTCGATGGCCTGCTGATCGAACAGGTGCTAGTGAACCTGTTCGACAATGCGATCAAATACACGCCGAAGGGGACGCCGCTCGAGCTCTCGGCAACGGAATCCTTCTACACGGTGACCGTTTCCCTGGCCGACCGCGGGCCCGGGATCCCGCCCGGCGAGGAAGAGCACATTTTCGATAAATTCGTGCGCGGCCGCGCGAGCGGAACGGGCGTCGGCCTGGGCCTTGCCATTTGCCGCACGATCATCAATGCCCATGGCGGCAGGATATGGGCGGAGAACCGCGAGGGCGGCGGCGCGGTGTTCCGCTTTACCCTGTCCGCGGCCGGCCTGCCGCCGGCGCCGAAGCAGGAAGAGGAACGTGAGCGGGTATAATGCCGAAGAGGCCTTTAACCACGGGTTCGCTTCGCGAACACACGGGAGTCGACAGGAATATACGGTGATGTAAACATCACAATGATTCGCTCCCACCGTTTCTTTACCGTGTTCATCCGTGGTTCCACGGTCCCTTGCACTATCATGCCTGAAGAAAAAGAACTCATACTGCTTGTCGAGGACGAGCCCCAGATGCGCCGGTTCCTCAGGATCACGCTCCAGACCCAGGGGTATCGCCTGGTCGAGGCGGCCACTGCCCAGGAGGGACTCTCCCAGGCGACGACGCGCAATCCGGACATCGTCCTGCTCGATCTGGGCCTGCCCGACCTTGACGGCCTGGAAGTCACGAAACGGCTGAGGGAGTGGACGCAGACGCCCATCATCGTCATTTCCGCCCGCGAGCAGGAACGGGACAAGGTCAATGCCCTCGATGCCGGAGCCGATGACTACCTGACGAAGCCCTTCAATGCCGCGGAGCTCCTCGCGAGAATTCGCGTGGCCCTGCGTCACGCCGCCCGACAAAAGACCGGCGCAGATGAGCCCGTCTTTACCCTCGACACGCTCCGGGTCGACTTCGCACAGCGGCAGGTGTTCGTCGGCAATGAAGAAGTGCATCTCACGCCGATCGAATACAAGCTGCTCGCTGTGATGATCCGCCATGCGGGCAAGGTCATTACCCACCGTCAGCTCCTGCACGAGGTCTGGGGTCCCGCCCATGTGAACGAGGTCCAGTACCTGCGCGTGTACATGACGCAGCTCAGGCACAAGCTCGAGACCGATCCAGCCCGGCCCCGGTTTCTCCTGAACGAGCCCGGGATCGGCTACCGGCTGAAGTACGATCCCGCATGAGCATATCCCACGCACCTGGTGCGTACTCGTCACCCGGGTTCTTTTCTGGTCACAAAGCGGGCAGATGACCAAAGAAGCGGCATGACTTCGAAGGAGCGCGTCGTCTCTGATGCCGGCATCGGCCCGTCTTCCCAAGAAATCCGTCAGTTATGGCAATGCATTCTTCTTGTTGAAATGGCAGCAGTATTGCTCTATAATTTGACCGTTCAGTAAGAAAGTCCCAGGAAAGTGAAGGCGGATTCCCTCGCTGTCGCATACAACCACCTATGGATCAACCCCAGAAGCCCACGTTCAGCCAGCGGTTAAAAACCCTCATCTTCGGCGGAAAGCACAATATCGAGGACACCGCTCTTTTCCACAAGCTGACGCTGATCGCGTTCTTTGCCTGGATCGGCCTCGGCGCCGACGGCCTGTCGTCCTCCTGCTACGGGCCGGAAGAAGCCTTTCTCGCCGTTCACGGTCATGTGTACCTGAGCGTCTTTGTCGCGCTCATGTCCGGACTCACGGTGTTCATCATCGCCACGAGCTATTCCCAGATCATCGAGCTGTTCCCGTCGGGCGGCGGAGGGTATCTCGTCGCGAGCAAGCTTCTTTCGCCGTCGGCCGGCATGGTTTCCGGCTGCGCCCTGCTCATCGACTACGTCCTTACCATCACGATCTCCGTTGCCAGCGGCGCTGACGCCCTGTTCAGCTTTCTGCCCGCGGCGTGGCTGGCGTACAAGCTCCCCTTTGCCGTCGCAGGCGTCCTGGTCCTGACCATCATGAACATGCGCGGCGTAAAGGAGTCGGTCCTCCCGCTGGTGCCGATCTTTCTCACCTTCGTGGCAACCCATGCGTTCATCATCATCTA
>Ga0335079_10001168_pt1 | contig 29916 bp, 33 predicted proteins | sample Lox_Sample_33_FD_206719 | JGI IMG/M metagenome (GOLD analysis project Ga0335079, IMG submission 206719) | Soil microbial communities from Loxahatchee National Wildlife Refuge, Florida, United States - Lox_Sample_3.3 | ecosystem: Environmental > Terrestrial > Soil > Wetlands | place: USA...
GATGCGGCCCTTGCCGATTTCGAGCGGCCTGCCTTCCTTCGGCATCGCGACGCCCATGCCTTCGCCGCGCGGATAACGGATTGCGCTCGGCCGGTCGTCGATCGCGGCCGCGGTCGCGATCATGTGCACGAGCTCGGCCTCGTCGCCGGCGGCCATGACGACAAAGCCCGGCAGGCAACCGAGATAGGCGACGTCGAACGAGCCCGCATGCGTCGGCCCGTCCGCGCCGACCAGTCCCGCGCGGTCGATGGCAAAGCGCACCGGCAGCGATTGGATCGCCACGTCATGCACCACCTGGTCGTAGGCGCGCTGCAGGAACGTCGAATAGATCGCCGCGAACGGCTTGAACCCTTCGGTCGCCAGCCCGGCCGCGAACGTCACCGCGTGCTGCTCGGCAATGCCCACGTCGAAGCAGCGGCTCGGAAATTCCGTCGCGAACAGATCGAGCCCCGTGCCCGACGGCATGGCCGCGGTCACCGCGACGATCTTGTCGTCTTTCTTGGCCTCGTTGATCAGGCTTTCGGCAAACACCTTGGTGTAGGCCGGCGCGTGCGTCTTCGATTTCGCCTGCGCGCCGGTCGCCACATCGAATTTCACCACGCCGTGATATTTGTCCGCCGAGGTCTCCGCCGGCGGATAGCCTTTGCCCTTCTGCGTCACCACATGGACGAGGATCGGTCCGCGCTTGGCCTCGCGCACGTTCTTGAGCACGGGCAAGAGGTGGTCGAGATTGTGCCCGTCGATCGGGCCGATGTAGTAGAAGCCGAGTTCCTCGAACAGCGTGCCGCCGGTCCAGAACTCGCGGGTATATTTTTCCGCGCGCTCGGCCGAATATTCGATGAACTTCGGCAGCCGCTGCGCGAGCTGCCGGCTGATGTCGCGGATTTTCAGATAGGTCTTGCCCGACACGAGTCGCGCCAGATAGGCCGACATGCCGCCGACCGGCGGCGCAATCGACATGTCGTTGTCGTTGAGAATGACGATCAGCCGCTCGTTGCGCGCGCCCGCGTTGTTCATCGCCTCGTAAGCCATGCCGGCCGACATCGCGCCGTCGCCGATCACGCAGACCACATTGTGCGGTTTGCCTTCGAGGTCGCGCGCCACCGCCATGCCGAGCCCGGCCGAGATCGAGGTCGACGAATGCGCGGCGCCGAACGGATCGTATTCGCTCTCCACGCGCTTGGTGAAGCCGGACAATCCGCCGCCCTGGCGGATGGTGCGGATGCGGTCGCGCCGTCCGGTCAGCACCTTGTGCGGATAGGCCTGATGGCCGACGTCCCACACCAGGCGGTCGCGCGGCGTGTCGAAGACGTAGTGCAGCGCCACCGTCAGCTCGACCACGCCGAGCCCCGCGCCGAGATGCCCACCGGTCACCGCCACCGCGTCGATCGTTTCCGCGCGCAGCTCCTCGGCCACTTGCTTGAGGCCGCCAACATCGAGGCGGCGGAGGTCTTCGGGGGTATGGATGCGGTCGAGCAGGGGCGTCTTCGAGGATTGTGACAACGTCGTCTCCACAACGAGCCTGCAACATGAGCCCATCGAGCTCAGGCCTGGTGCGTCGAGGCTTTACACCAGATCGGTTGCAGCGCGCAATTCGGCCCATGGTCGTCCGGCTTCGCGGCGCAAAAACGGCACCGCCGCGGCCAAATCGCGGATGAAAATGCGCCATGCCCCGTAGCAATGTTGGTTAACTCCAGGTATTGCCGAATAGGACCTCGACCAGGCTGTCTGCACGAACACATGAGACATGGCTCCAGTGAATCATATTTTGATTGACGGCCGGCGTGTCGCCTATCGCGAAGCGGGGAACGGGCCCGCGATCTTTTTCCTCCATGGGCTCGGCGGCAATTCCGCGTCCTGGGAGCCGCAATTCACCGCCTTCTCGACGCGGTATCGTACGGTCGCGTGGGACATGCCGGGCTTCGGCAATTCGGAGGTGCTGCAGACCCGGCCCGCGACGACTCGGGATTATTCCCGTCTCGCGCAACGGCTCATGGACGCGCTCGCTATCGATCGCGCCCATGTGGTCGGTACGTCCTACGGCACGGTGATTGTCGCAGACCTGGCGCGGTCAAACCCGCGCCGCGTCGCAAGCATCATCTTCGCCTGCGGAGTGACCGGAATGGGCCATCTCGATCCTCAAGAACGCGCCCGCTTGCGATCTGTCCGCCGTTCCGAAATCGAAAGCATGGGCCAGCGCAAGTTCGCCGAATTGCGGAATTCGACCTACGTGGCCAAGGGCCTGTCAGCTGAGCTCGTCAAACGCGTCGTCGACCTTGCGGGCTCGGCCGACCCGGAGGGCTATCTGCAGGCCTACGGCGCGCTGACCGAGTCGAATATTTTTCCCTTGCTTGCCGATATCGATGTGCCCGCGCTTGTTGTCTCGGGCGCCAACGATCCGATCGCGCCGGCAAAGGATTGCGAGCGGGTCGCGCGCGCCTTGGCGAAGGCCGACTATCACTGCATCCAGAACTCGGGGCACTACGTGAACTTGGAGCAGACCGCGGTATTCAATCGGCTGCTCGAAGATTTTCTTGCGCGCGTCGCGCAGCCTGCCCGCAAATCACTCGGCTGAAATATTCGCGGCCTTCACCAGTTTCGCGTTGAGTTCGAGCTCCTTCACCAGGAACGCCCGGAATTGGTCGCGGCTCATCGTCATCGGCTCGGCGCCGAGAGCGGTGAGACGTTTTTTTATGTCCGGATTCTCCAAAGCCTTGCGGGTCTCGTCGAACACGCGGGCCAAGATCGGCTGCGGCGTGGCCGCGGGCATGAACGCGCCGATCCAGAAATTGTAATCGGAATCGGCATAGCCTGCCTGCACGGTCGTCGGAACATCCGGCAGCAACGACGACCGGCTGGAACTGCTCACCGCCAAGGCGTCGACTTTTTTCTCGCGGATCAGCCCCAGCGCCGGCACGACCGGCGTAAAGAAGAAATCCAGCCGCCCGGCCGCGAGATCGCGCACCGCTTCGGGCGATCCCTTGAATGGCACATGCAGGGCCTTGAAGCCTGCGCTGATCGCCAATCGCTCCGCGCTCAGATGCCCGGTGCTGCCGGGACCGATCGATGCGTAGGACAGCGCGTCGGGTTTGGCCTTTGCCGCGGCGACGAGGTCGCTGATGGATTTGAAGCGGCCGGCCGGAGTCAACATGACGTTCGTCAGGTTGCCGAGCGGGATCACCGCGGCAAGATCGCGAAGCGTATCGTAGGGCAGGTCCTTGTGCGTGTAGGGCGCGATCGCGATCGCCGACGTGGTCACCAGGATGGTGTAGCCGTCCGGTTCGGCCTTGGCCACGGCTGCGATGCCGATGGTATTCGCCGCTCCAGCGCGGTTCTCCACGACGACGGTCTGCCCGATTTGATGCGACACCTGTTCGAACACGACGCGAGCCGTAATATCGAGGGCGCTGCCCGGCGTATTGGTGACGATCACGCGGACCGGCTGTTTTGCCGGCCAGTCCTGCGCCACGGCCGCGCCGTGGATTGCCGTGAGCGCGATCAAACTCAAAAGCAGCCGCTTGCGCATTTTGTCTCTCCTTGCACCAACCCTGTAATCCATTGTCTCATGGCTTTCCGAATCCGGTCGAGAAGCGTGGCGGTATCACCCGATTGATTTCTTCAGAGCTTGCGCGCGCATGGCTGCGATGAGCGCCTTGCACGCGGGAGCGGACTCGCTGGTTCGATGGATGAATGCAAGCACCGTTTCCGGCACGATGTTCGACGCGATTGGCTTGAACACGACATTCGGCATGTGACAGTTGGACAATTCTTCCGGAACGGCCGCAATTCCGTATCCGCTCGACACATAGGTCAGCACGGTGGTCAGGTCTTCGGCCCGTTTGCAAACTTTCGGCGTAAACCCCCCGATATTGCCGACATACTCGGCGTGCCGCTTGAAGGCGAGGTCGAATTCGATCGAGGTGCTCACAAATAGCTCGTCCGCCAGCGCCTTGGGCGGGACCGGGCCGCGCGCATGAGCGAGCGGGTGCGTGCCGGGAACGGCGAGCATGATGGGCTGACGATAGATCGTAAAGCCGCTCAGCCCCGACGGGTACTGATTCGGCGCCCGCGTAAATCCGGCATCGATCTCATTCGACAAGATGGCGTTGAATTGCTTCACGGTTGACAGTTGCTGATAGGTGATGTCGACCGCCGGATATTGCTTTTGAAAATTGCCGATCAGGCGTTGAATCAGGCCGGAATAGGCGGCCGTTATCATATAGCCGATTTCGATCCGGCCGATTTCTCCCCGCGCGGTCCGGCGTGCCGACAGTTCGGCTTCGTCGGCTTGGTGCAGCACATTGCGTGCGCTGTCCAGAAAACTCATGCCGGCCTGCGTCAGCCGGATTTTCGTTTTTTTGCTGCGGTCGAGGAGCCGGACAGCGAGGTCCTTCTCCAGTTTTTGAATCTGATGCGTCAGCGTCGGCGGCGTGATCTTCAGCCGCTCGGCGGCCCGTGCGTAATTTCGCTCCTCGCAGAGCGCCACAAAATAGCGGTAGAGGCGAAGCTCGATATTGCCCGTCATTGCCTGACAGTCTTACTGACGACGGGCGTTCTCGACAGCGGACGCCCTGCGGTTAATTCATTCGATGGCGGCCGATGGCGGCGACCGCCCGAGCGGTCGTGCGGCTGTCCGTCTCGAACCGCTGCTTGGAGAATTCGAGACAGGCCATCTTGAGCAGATACGAGCCGAGATCGAACCCGTGTTGATCGGCCAGTTCGGCAAGCTCGCTGCACCTGCTGGCAAAATAATCTGCATCGGCGGCTTTGCGCTTTTTCCTCATACACAACCCCCCATGGCGCCACTTGGCGCCCGGCCCATTCTAAACTGGAAACTGTAGCGCTGGGCAACAACAACTTATGGGCAACTGCGGCCACAGCATGGCTTGCTGCGAGCCGGCCGCCCTATTTTGCTTGCGATTGACGAGCGGGCGCGGCATCGAGCCGCGCCGGGGCGCCGACGATCAGTTCACGTCCAGCGGCTCGGTGCCGATCGGCTTGCCGGTCGCGTCGAGCGAGATCTTCTCCACCCGCGCTTCCGCCTGCTTGAGCAGTTCCTCGCAACGGCGCTTGAGGATTTCGCCGCGCTCGTAGATCGCGACCGATTCTTCGAGCGGCACCTTGCCTTCCTCGAGCCGCTTGACGATCGACTCCAGCTCCTCGATCGCGCGTTCGAACGGCAATCGTTTCACGTCGGCATTGGTGTTGTCGGCCATGCGGGCCTCCTCTGCGCGAGGCGAGTCGCTACCCGCCGCATTATACATGACGCGGATCAGCCCTGCATCAGCGCGCCCACATGGGCGGCGACCGATTGCGACAGGCCTTCCAGATCGTAGCCGCCCTCCAGCACCGAGACGATGCGCCCCTCCGCGCTCGTGTCGGCCACATCCATCAACTTGCGCGTGACCCAGTCGTAATCCGCCTCGACCAGGTTGAGGTTGGCCAGCGGATCGCGCATATGCGCGTCGAACCCGGCCGAAATGACGATCAGCTCCGGTTTGAACGCATTGAGCCGCGGCAGGATGCGCTGCTCGAACGCCGCCTTAAATTTCCGGCCGTCGTCGCCCGCCGACAACGGCGCGTTGACGATGGTGTCGTATTCGCCGCTCTCCGACACCGCGCCGGTGCCCGGATAGAGCGGCATCTCATGCGTCGAGCAATACATCACGCTCGCATCCGACCAGAAAATCTCCTGCGAGCCGTTGCCGTGGTGCACGTCGAAATCCACGATCGCCGCCCGCTCGATCTTGTGCCGCCGCTGCGCATAGCGCGCCGCGATCGCCGCGGTATTGAACAGGCAGAAGCCCATGGCGCGCGCGGTCTCCGCGTGATGGCCGGGCGGCCGCATCGCGCAGAACGCATTGGCGGCTTTCTTGCCGATCACCTCGTCGACCGCCTGCAGCGCGCCGCCGATCGCGCGCAGGCCCGCCTCCAGGCTGCCCGGCGACATCGACGTGTCGGCGTCGATGCGCACCAGGCCCTGTTGCGGGCTCGCGTCGCAGATGGCGTCGATGTAGCCCCTGGGATGGCAGAGCGCGACGGTGTCGAGCGCCGCCTTCGGCGCCTGCACGCGCGCCAGGTTCTGGAATTTTTCGGCCTCCAGCACCCGTTCGATCGCCCGCAGCCGGTCCGGCCGCTCGGGATGACCCGGCGGCATGAGATGATCGAGGCAGGCCGGATGCGTGATGAGGAGCGTCGACATTACTCAAGCATTTAAGCCTTCAGGCGCCGCGACGAAAGGCTCTCACTCCCATCTTTCCCCGCTGATGACGACGCCGGGCGGCGGCGCGGGCTCATCGGGCACGAAGAACGTCGGCGCGAGCGGCTGGCGCGGGTCCACGCGGTAGGGCTCGAAATCCGTCACCCCTTCGCCCGCTAGGAACGTATCGTCGATCAGGAACCGGCCGCTGAAGCTGCGCGCGGGTTTCAGGAAGATGCGATAGGCCGCCTCCGCCACGATCTCCGGCCGGCGCGACATCGCCATCACGCGCTCGCCGCCCAGCAGGTTCTTGATCGCCGCGGTCGCGATCGTGGTGCGCGGCCACAGCGCGTTGACCGCGATCCCGCGCGCGCGCAGCTCGCCGGCGAGCCCGAGCACCACCATGCTCATGCCGAACTTCGCCATCGCATAGCCGGTCGCGCCGGCGAACCATTTCTCCCGCATGTCGAGCGGCGGCGAGTTCATCAGGATATGCGGGTTGGCGGCGCGTTCGAGATGGGGGATGGCGAATTTCGACACCATGAACGTGCCGCGCGCGTTGATCGCGTGCATGAGGTCGAAGCGCTTCATGTCGGTGTCGGCGACCGGCGTGCGCGACACCGCGCTCGCGTTGTTCACCACGATGTCGAGCCCGCCGAAGGTCGCGACCGTCTTTTCGATGGCGGCTTTGACCGCGTCGTCGTCGCGCACGTCGCAGGGGATGGCGAGCGCCCGCCCGCCGGCTTGCTCGATTTGCGCCGCCGCGGTGTGGATCGTGCCCGGCAGCTTCGGGTGCGGCGTCTCGGTCTTGGCCGCGATCGCGATATGGGCGCCGTCGCGCGCGCACTTGAGCGCGATCGCGAGCCCGATCCCGCGCGACGCGCCGGTGATGAACAGCGTTTTGCCTTTCAGCGACATGAGCTTCCTCCTCGCCGGCGGCACCATTGTCCAGCCGCCGGGGCGATGCAAACGCGCTTAACCATCGCGCCGGAATGCTGTGAACGCCCGCCCGCTTTGGCTCCCGCCGCGGGCGCGGGCGCGCTAACATGGCGCCTCGCGCCGCTTTCGCGGCGACGATTTGCAGCGTTGATTTGATGCCGAAACCCTTGCCCTTGCCGACGATGAGGCCGCCGGTTCCGCCCGCCCGTTACGTGGCCTATGCGGCGTTCTTCGCGATCTTGGCGGTCGCGATCTACGAATTCAAACACGGACAGTCCGAGGCAATGCTTCCGCGCCTTGCGGCCGCGCTGTCGCACAACGGCGCATCGATCGACGGCCTCGGCGCCGATCGCGCCGCCGCGCCCGCCGCGCCCGCGCCCAATGCATCCAGGCTGCCGACCGTCATCAAGCTCGGTTCCAATCCGTCCGCCCCGTTGGCTTCGCCGGCCGGATCGAACCTGCCGACGGTGGTCAAGCTCGGCACCGGCGCCTCGGCCGCGGCGAGCGCCGCGCACGGCATCGAAGTCGTCGACGGCGACACTTTCCGCGTTGCCGGGCAATCCTACCGGCTGGTCGGTATCGATGCGCCCGAGAGCGCGCCGCGCGCCCGCTGCCTGAACGAGCGCGAGTTGGCGACCCGCGCCACCCGCCGGCTGCGCGAGCTCGTCGCCGGCAGAAACGTCCTGCTCGAGCGCGTGCCGTGCGGCTGTCCGGCCGGCACCGAGGGCACGCCGGCCTGCAATTACGGCCGGCTCTGCGGCGCGCTGTGGTCGGACAACCGCAACGTCGGTCAAATCCTGATCGACGAAGGCCTGGCGAAAAAATACGACTGCTCCGGCGGCGCGTGCCCGTCCAAGCCGAAGTGGTGCTGAACGTCCGCGTCGGCGGGCGGCGGGCGGCGGCCTACTGGCTGCCGGGCGTATAGCCTTTTTCGATCATGCATTGCTCGGGCGATTCTTGCGTCTTGCACGCGGCCCAATCGGCCTCGAATTCCTGATGGTTGTAACCGACTTTGGTCCACAGGGTGGGCGTCGAGCTGCACGCGCCGAGCAGGAGTGCAAGAGCCGAAATCAGGATGCCGCGTTTCATGGTTGCGTCCGTTGCTCTGAGGGCCGTCTTTTTCCGCATCGCCCGGATTCTGCATCGATCGAAATCGCGGGTGACGCAATTCACATGCATTTGAAGGCCGCACCGGCCGCGATTTTCCGGGCAAACCCGCGCCCATCGGACAGGCCTGGCGCGGTCGATGGGAACCAAAACCCACGCTACCGCTTGTCTCGCTGGATGCAACCGATGGGGATGCGCCATGAACAAGCTGCTGCTCACGGGCGGGGCCGTGATCGCGATCTGGTCGCTGGTCCACGCGCCGGCTTTTGCGGATCCGGTGGTCGGCACGGCCAGCGAGGCGTCGCGCAAGGCGACGTGTCGGGCCGACTGCTCGCCGCAGGGCATGCACGGACATTATCGCAAGGACGCGATGGAAAACCCCGGTCTCATGGACAAGCCCTGGGGGACGGTCTATGCGGAATGTGTGCGCACCTGCCTGGCGCCGTTGCCGCCGTTTTATGTCCAGCGACCCATCCTTGAAACCGGCGGTCTGTGGTTCGGACAGCCGGCGTCGAGTTGCATGACTTGCCACGCCAAGGGCCCGAACCTGAACGTGCCGTTTTCCGACTGGAAAGGCGAGTGAAGGGACGTCGGCGCGCGCGAGACCATCGCGCCTTGTCTCCGCCCCATATCACGACCTACCGCTCCGCCACCGCGAGCTTCGCGCCGAGCGCGACGAAGGCCGCCGCGAAGGTCCGCCGCATCCATTTCAACACGGCCGGCCGCGAAATGACGTGAGTGCGGATCGCCGCCGCGAACAACCCGTAGCCGACGAACACCACGAACGTCAGCAGCATGAACACGAGGCTCAGCACCAGCATGAGCGACAGCGGATGCGTCTCGTCCGCGCGCACGAACTGCGGCAGGAAGGCGAAGAAGAAGATCGACAGTTTCGGATTGAGGATGTTGATCAGGATCGCCGTGATCGTGACCTGAAGCGCGGTGCGCGCGCCGACGTCCGGCTTAACGCGCAGCGCGCCTTTCTCCTTCAGCGCCATCCACGCCATGAAGAGCAGATAGGCGACGCCGAGATATTTCAAGGTCTGGAACGCCAGCGCGCTGGTGTGCAAGAGCGCCGCGAGCCCGAAAATCGCCGCCGCCATGTGCGGCACGATGCCGAGCGTGCAGCCGAACGCCGCGACCACGCTCGCGCGCGCCCCGCGCGACAGCCCGGTGGCGAGCGTGAACAGCACGCCCGTGCCGGGCGACACGATGACGATCAGCGAGGTGATGAGGAATTCGATGGTCATGCGAATGGCCCCTAAAATGCCGCAGATTGAGTTTTCAGATATGGAAATTCAGACGAAGGCAAGTCGCAAGAGGCAACCCAATGAAGGGTAAGCGCAAATCAGTGGGCTTAGTATCTAGGAAGCCCGACCTTCAATTTATGTCCGCGCGCCAACGTTCGCGCATCAAGAAATGCTTCGAGAAAATCGCGCTTACTCAGCCTCTGAATCTTGTCGAAATCATCGACCCGGATAAGGTCAGTGAGGCTCTGCTTCCCATTATCCGTCAGCAAGTCAGGTCGGTGAACGTTAAGCCACCACTGAAATGCTAATTCTTCATCATTGTAATCGGCGACACAAAATTGAAGCCCGACCAAAGTGAATAAGATGACAAACGTTGTGGCTTCTGGATTAAATCCAATAGTTGCATCGTGATCGTTTAAGGCGTGCTTGAAAAAGTTAGCATGTTTTTTGAAACGAATGTTTGCCTCTTTCCGGTATTCGTCCTTTATAACTATCGAATCGAAAATTAAGTCTCTTCGGTTGGGATTGCGCTTCTTGCTGATCACATGGATAATTTCGTAGGCAGCGGAAGCCAGAGCGTGAATTGAAACTGGATCACCTTCGTGGAACCAAAGCTCGATAGCTGTTTTGAGTTGACTGCGCGCCACGTCAAACTTGGTCAATTTCAGAATTTTGGATGTCATGGCAAAATCCAATCCAGTTAAAGAACCGGAATTCAAACGGGTGCTTGGCAATTTGCTGAAAGCGCCCCCCAAACCTCATTCAGAAATGAAGCTGGGAAAATCTACCGGTAAAAAGAAAAAGAGTCAGCGGAAACGCTTGCTTGCACCATAATACCGGGAGTTTCAAACGCCACGAGACGGCCTTTCATCAATGTTGCAACGATCATTTTCGTCGCGCTTTAGACGCACGGGATTAAATAGGCTAAACCCGATAAAATATACGGGAAAAACTAGCGTCTCAAAAAGAATAATACTCCAGACTACATTCCCGACCGATATCTCATAGCAGACCTTATCGCTCTTGAATGTCGATTGATTGAGGAAGCCGTAGGTAGGGTAATACTCGCCTTCAAAGTTTTGTGGCTGACCACATCCAGTCAGCAAAGTCTAAAAGTTGTATAGGCCATTTCGCCAATCCGCCCCGGGGACGGGGCAGGGCACCTCAAATCCACTGGCCATCCGCATCGTCACGCCAAGCCGCGTCACGCCAAGGCGCGTCACTCCAAGGGAGGAATCCATGAACCGAAGCCTGTGTGTTGCAGCCGTCATGGCGTTCGCCATGGCCTCGCCGGCGCTCGCCGATCTCAAGTGCGGTGACGGCAAACGGTCGTCGCCGTTCGCGTTCCGCCAGAACGAGCTGGTCACCACCTGGGCCGGACCCATTCCGCAGAAGGCCAAGGTCAAGATCACCACCAGCACGCCGTTCGACGTCGCCTCCCGCAGCCTGGGGCCCGAATTCCCCAGCGGCTATCCGGCGAAATACCTGCAGAACCTCAAGCAGGTGGATATTTTCAACCAGACCATCGCGTTCGGCACCCAGCAGCTGATCGACGTGCAGAAACGCCACGGCATGATCATCGACGCGAGCGACGACGCGCTGCCGATCTTCGAGAACTACGCCAAGGCGAACCACGACTTCATCTTCGTGCTGGTGCAGCATCCGGCGACCGCGAGCCCGGCCGCCGGCTTCACCAGTTGCAGCATCGTGCTCCAGCGCGGCGTGATCGAATACGCCGACGGCAATCAGACGCTCTACCTCCGCTCGTACTTCCACAGCACCAACGGCAAGGGCGAATTCGTGAATTTCGCGCCCAAGGGCGGCCTGGAGATTTCGTTCGCCTCGCCCGACATCTGGTTTCCATTGAGCCTGACCAAGGTCATTCCCGAGCCGGCCTCCTTCGTCGTCCTCGACATTCTGACGCCGAAACCGTTGGACGCGCGCCAGGTGCCGGCGCCGTTCAAGGCCGCGACCCCGGCGCGCGAGCTCGGCTTCGACGGCCGGCGGCTTTTCGGCACGCGCATCGTGGCGAAATTCGAATCCGGCAAGGATTTGCAGGATTTTCGCTTGAAACCCTGAACACGCTGAGCGGCGTGCACCTGTCCGGCGCGGCGCCGTGGCCGCGCTGGATCTTTTTGCCTCCGGTTCAGGACTGCAGCGCCGCGTCCGAGGCGGTGACGCCGTCCGCGCCTTCGGTCACCGCGCGTTCGAGGCCTGCGGCCTGCACCGCCAGGTTCTCGGCGAAGAAGCGCGCAATCCCGATGCGCCCGGCCGCGCCGCCGTTGGCGAGCCGCACCGCCGCGAGCGCTTCCTCCGCCAGCAGGCAGCCGCCCGCCGCCTGGCCGAACAGCCTTAGGTAGGGCGTCGCCCCGGCGAGCGCCGCCTCCGGCCGCGCGTCGAGCTGCCCGCGCAGCCATTGCGTCGCCCGCCCCAGGCTCTCGACCGCCTCCGCGAGCCGCGCCCCGGTCGCGCCGAACGCCGGATCGTTCGCCGCCTGCACCGCCTTGACCTTGCGCCGCAGCTCGTCGAGATACGCGGCCGCGACCGCGCCGTTCGCCAGCGGAATTTTCCGCGTCACCAGATCGACGGCCTGAATGCCGTTCGTGCCCTCGTAGATCGCCGCGATGCGCGCATCGCGGTAATGCTGCGCCGCGCCGCTTTCCTCGATATAGCCCATGCCGCCGTGCACCTGCACGCCGAGCGAGGCGACCGCGACCCCGGCATCGGTCGAAAACGCCTTCGCCACCGGCGTGAGCAGCGCCGCGCGTTCGCCCGCCGCCTTGTCGCCGGCATGCTCGGCGTCGATCGCCCCCGCCGTGGCATAGCAGATCAGCCGCGCCGCGCGCGTGAGCGCCCGCATGGTGAGCAGCATGCGCTTGACGTCCGGATGCGCGATGATCGCGCTCGCGGCCTCCCGCGCGCCGACCGCGCGGCCCTGCCTGCGCTCGCGCGCGTAGGCGAGCGCCGCCTGCGTCGCCGTCTCGGCGATGCCGACGCCCTGCAGGCCGACCGAGAGCCGCGCCAGGTTCATCATCGTGAACATGCAGGCGAGTCCGCGGTTCTCCTCGCCCACGAGATAGCCGACCGCCCCCCCGCGATCGCCATAGACCATGGTGCAGGTCGGCGAACCGTGGATGCCGAGCTTGTGTTCGATCGAATGCGCCCGCACGTCGTTGCGCGCGCTCAGCGCGCCGTCGGCGTTGACGAAAAACTTCGGCACGAGGAACAGCGAGATGCCCTTGGTGCCGGCCGGCGCATCCGGCAGACGCGCCAGCACGAAATGGATGATGTTGTCGGTGAGGTCGTGCTCGCCGTAGGTGATGAAGATTTTCTGGCCCGTGATGCGATAGCTGCCGTCGCCTGCGCGTTCGGCTTTCGTGCGCAGCGCGCCCACATCCGAGCCCGCCTGCGGCTCGGTGAGCTGCATCGTGCCCATCCATTCGCCGGAAATGAGCTTGGGCAGATACGTGTTGCGCAAATTGTCCGTGCCGTAGGCCGCGAGCGCCTCGACCGCGCCCATGGTCAGCACCGGCCCGATGCCGAATGCGCTCGATGCCGAATTCCACATTTCGATGCAGGCGGCATTGAGCGCATGCGGCAGCGCCTGTCCGCCCCATCGCGCGGGCGAGGCCAGACCGTTCCAGCCGGCCTTGGCCCATGCGCGATAGGCTTCCTTCCAGCCCAGCGGCATGGTGACGGCGCCGTCCTTGAACGGCGTGCCAAGGCGGTCGCCGACCGCATTGAGCGGCGCGATGATGTCGGTCGCGAATCGGCCGGCTTCCTCCAGCACCGCATCGACGCCGTCCGCGCCGAGCTCGCCCTGGGCCAAAGTCTCCGCCAGGCCCGCGCCATGCTTGAGCGCAAATGCAATGTCGGCGACCGGCGCGCGATAGGCCATGCGCTAATCTATTCTGCGCATGGATTGCGTCAACGGCGCACACGAAGATTGATCGCTGGGCGGCGCACCGCTATATCGAACGCGCTTGGGCCTTGCGCTTTGGGGCGTAGCCAAGTGGTAAGGCAGCGGATTTTGATTCCGCCATTCGGAGGTTCGAGTCCTCCCGCCCCAGCCAGCCAGCGCGGTGTCCGTGGCCCGTACGACGCGATGCGTGCGGAAGCCGCGGTTTTTCCGAGGTTGAGCGTCGCGACTTGCGGCAAGGCGAGTCGCGCGGCTAATTGAATTGGTGAATGAAAGCTGAGCACAGACATGCCGACATCGCTTTTTATTGCCAAGCTATTGGGGCCAATGTTTGTGGTTGTCGGAGTCGCCTTGCTGTTCAAGCGGGAAGCGTTTCGAACGCTTCTACAGGAATTTGTTCGCAGCCCAACTTTGCTCTATTTGGCCGGTTTTCTCGGGCTGCTTGCCGGCTTGGCGTTACTGCTGACCCATAATTTATGGGTTCTGGACTGGCGACTCATGATCACGCTGATCGGCTGGATTACGCTCGTTCGTGCGCTGATCACCATTTTCTCGCCGCAATGGATCGTAGGGACGAGCCAGAAGCTCCTTGAACATCGTGGAATCTTCTTGGGCGCCGCTCTGGCGAACCTCATGATCGGCTTGGTCTTAAGCTACTTCGGCTACGTTGCGTGACGGGCACTCGTGCCGACAGCATCATTGGGACGCATCCAGTTCGACGAGATTCCTTAATGGCATCGGGTCCACCACTCTGGTGAGGTGCCGTCGATGACCTTCTTGCCGTCCTTGATCGAATATTGGTTTGTTTTGATATTTTTGATCTCGACCATTTGGAAGCGGCCATCGCCTCCCTTCACGAGCACGTTCTCGTAGAGTAGCGAATATTGTGCGTAATTGATCACCAAGACGAGCGCACCATCGGCGGTTAGTGTTGCTTTCGTGATCGGGCTGGAATCGCTACCGCGTCCATAGTTGCGGTCCAAAAAGAGTTGGCCGCCCCTCACCATGAAGGTGTAGGCCATATTGAGTTCGTTTATGGGCGCCTTGCAATCAGTCTGCCATGTACCGAGCACCTGCCATTGGGTGGCGGTTTCGGCGGCTGTCTGAGCGAGCGACGGGCCGGAGACGGCAAAGACACCCAGCAGGATCAACGCCATTTTAAATAGGTGCGATTTCTTTGTTTCCGTCATGGTTTCTGCCTTCTGGGTTTTTCCCAATCCTCTAGCGCCTCCACCACATCGCCGACCTCTCAAAGCCGACAGAGGCGCGTCGCTCCGCGCGAAATTACGCGCCGTGCCATTGTTGCTGCCAGGCGCAGAAGCGGGCGCAGAGTCAGGCACTTCAAAAATCCTTCGTGATGGTTACAGCCTGTCCAAGACTCATGGCGGACTGGAGGAACGAGATGAGGCTTTTCAGAATCTGAGCTATCTCACCGGGCGCTGAACGATATTCGCTTATATCTGCGCTGTCGATTTTGCGGAGCGCATCAATCGTGTCCGCAAGTTCGCGAACCGGGCCAGAATCTGTTTCTTCATAGCCGGTGCATTCATTCCATTCCTTGAGGAGGGGTAAGTATGGAATAGCCTTTTGCTTGAAACAGAGGTCAAAGAGCGCATTCATAATCGGATAAAAATGCCCCTCCCACATGTCAAATGCGACTGCGTTCCCGTCTCCACCGTCTCTGACGAAGCGTATTCCCTCAAGCGGCCATTCGAAGGAATTCGCCATCTCTGAAAAATAGTCGAACTCAACCTTCATCGGCACCTGCACTGATTTCAAGAGCGATTGGTTATGCCCCGTCGGTCCATTATGCTCGTTAAATTGTTTCAACGCGAGGCTGGCTCGAACCAGAGTCAAGAACGACGTTGGATCCGCGACCGCCGTACGGCGTTAAATTTGAGGTTCCATGGTGGATTGAGCGACCGGAACAATTTCGCGCTAGGAAACTACCGCGCGATGTCGGCTTTCCATCCGAGAGCGTCACGTCGGCGGATTTTCTGAACCTTCCGTGCCAATCGCGACAAGCAGTTGTGTATTTGAACGTCGCTCAGTGCATGGGGAACGTTGAGCTCACCGTCTGCCATTCTGACAAGCGATTAATTTCGAAAAATTGCTTGCGTTGAAACCCGAGGGCGTGAGCAATAATATTGCTTGGAAAGGAGGCAATCAAAATGTTGAACTCTCGTGTATTGCCATTGAATACACGTCGAGCCGTCTGAAGTCGATCCTCGGTATTGGCGAGTTGCTTCTGCAGTGCCAAAAATTCGCCATCGGCTTTTAGCTGCGGATAAGACTCAGCCAAAGCGATCAGCTTTGAGAGGGCGTGGATCAACGGGTTCTCGTCTTTTGCCTGGGTTGCAGGGGAGCCGTTCGAAGCGATTGCTTGCTCTCGCGTATTGATCACGGCCTCCAATGTCGATTTTTCATGGGCTGCATAACCCTTCACCACATCCACAAGATTTGGGATCAGGTCATATCGGCGCCTGAGCTCCGTATCGATGTCAGACCAAGATTCATCCACCCTATTGTTGAGTTTGACGAAACGATTGTAGGTCGCGACAAGCCAGATCAGCAGAAACGCGAATATTAATCCGGCCCCGCCGATATAGAGCAGCGTATTACTCACGAACTTGCCCCCGAACCCTTTTCCCAAACGTATGGCGGCAGCAGTTTGAGAAATGCCTCAGCGAATTTAATTGCATCGCTGAATTCTTCCGGCGAGAACGTCACATCCTTATCTCTCGTTACAATCACTGCCGATTGATGGAGTTGAATTGCCCAATCATCGCGCTTGAGCAGGAACTCCATCATGTGCGGAGTCACCACGTCATAAGCACTTCGCTGATTTTCCGCATAGACGTAGAAAGCCTTGTTGAATTTTGCCGATTCGAAATGGACCGGCTCCAATGCATTTGCCGGAAAGATGTCTGCAAAATCGAGATATTTCGGATAAATGAGAACTGATTTGAAGTTTCCATCGATATCCAAAATGACCGCAGAAAGATCATACACTCGATAAGCAACCTTGTAATTGTAATCGAACGCTTTGACCGGGTGATGATTATGCGTCCCATGCATCACGTTGTAAGCGTGCCCTCGCTCAGCTTGATTGAGCACTATGAAGCCGGCGTAACGCTGCGGGATATTGAGTGGGTCCGTCTTGCTGAATGCAAAGCTATAATTTGCTGCGAGTTTCTCCAGTTCACCTTGACGAGGCTTAACATTGGATACAATGATTCCGATGAGAGCTATAAAGCCAATCGCAAACCAAACGACCCAATAGCTGTCGCCCCAAATATCCATTCGTCCTTTATTGCAGCATTATGGTCACGATTGGAATAGGTTTGCCCATTTAACGAGACAGCGGCTGAATGGAATTGCCAGCGGCTGATGTCCGGTTTCGGTCAAACCGCTTCGATATCGCGGACTCAATCCCCGCAGGGCGGTTCGATAGCTGCTCTAGCGTCGGCCGATGCGGCCTCTAGGGGACAGTGGGAGTGCGCCCCTGCATCAGCGCAACGACCGCTGCAATCGCAAACAGCACGATCGCCACGTAGAAGATCAGTTTGGCGATATCGATCGCCACGCCTGCGATGCCGCCGAATCCAAGCACGGCAGCAACCAAGGCAATGATCAGGAACGCGATAGCCCAACGGAGCATGGAAGCCTCCAGCCGCTGATGGCGGCGCCGATCGCCGCGTATGAATTCAAACTTATTGGCTGGTATTTGGTTCCCTGCCGCTTCAGTCCCCACAAATTCGACAAGCTTTTGAGGGAACGCTAAAAATCCGGTCCAACGACCCTATAGCAAGCCCCATCGCCGGCGTGCTCTATACTGGGTCCCGCAGGACGAATGATGTCGCAATGATCGCGGAAATCGGCCATTTCGCGCTGGTCTTGGCGCTGGTGCTGGCGCTGCTGCAGTCGGTTGTGCCGCTCATCGGTGCGCGCAAAGGCGATATTCATCTGATGAGCGTTGCCGGCTCGACCGCGCTGGCGCAGTTCGCCTTCGTTGCGACGGCCTTCGGCGCGCTGATGACCTGCTATGTGCAGTCGGATTTCTCCGTGCTCAATGTGGCGGAGAATTCCCACTCCGCCATGCCGCTGATCTACCGCTTCACCAGCGTCTGGGGCAACCACGAAGGCTCGATGCTGCTCTGGGTGCTGATCCTCGCGCTGTTCGGCGCGCTGGTCGCGCTGTTCGGCGAAAACATTCCGGCGCAGTTGAAGGCGAACGCGCTCGCCGTGCAGTCCTGGATCGCGACCGCGTTTTACCTTTTCATTCTCATCACGTCGAACCCGTTTCTGCGCTTACCCGACGCGCCAGCCGAAGGCCGCGATCTCAATCCGATCCTGCAGGACCTCGGCCTCGCCATTCATCCGCCGCTGCTCTATCTCGGCTATGTCGGCTTCTCGATCACGTTCTCGTTCGCCATCGCCGCGCTGATCGCTGGCCGCATCGATGCGGCCTGGGCGCGTTGGGTGCGGCCATGGGCGCTCGCCGCCTGGATGTTCCTCACCCTCGGCATCGCCATGGGCTCGTACTGGGCCTACTACGAGCTCGGCTGGGGCGGCTGGTGGTTCTGGGATCCGGTCGAGAACGCCTCGCTCTTGCCGTGGCTTGCCGGCACCGCGCTGCTGCATTCGGCGCTGGTGATGGAAAAACGCGAGGCGCTGAAAGTCTGGACCATTCTGCTCGCAATCCTGACTTTCTCGCTGTCGCTGATCGGCACATTCCTGGTGCGCTCGGGCGTACTCACCTCGGTGCACACCTTTGCGTCCGATCCCACGCGCGGCATTTTCATTCTCGCGATTCTCGTGCTGTTCATCGGCGGCAGTCTGGCGCTCTATGCCTGGCGCGCGCCCGAGCTGAAGCAGGGCGGCTTGTTCGCGCCGATTTCGCGCGAGGGTGCGCTCGTGTTCAACAACCTGTTCCTCACGACCGCCTGCGCGACGGTTTTCGTCGGTACGCTTTACCCGCTCATGCTCGAGGTACTGACCGGTGCCAAGATTTCGGTCGGCGCGCCGTTCTTTAATACGACCTTCGGCCCGCTTTTCCTGACGCTCCTGCTCGCCGTGCCGTTCGGGCCGCTGCTCGCCTGGAAACGCGGCGACTTGCTCGGCGCGGCGCAACGCTTGCTTGCTGCCGCCGCCGTCGCGCTCCTCGGCGTTGCGGCCGCTTTTGCATTCGCGGGCGCGCGCTCGATTTTCGCTCCCTTTGCGATCGGGCTTGCGCTCTTCGTGATGGCCGGCGCCGCAACCGATATTTTCGAGCGCAGCGGATTCTTGCGCATGCCGTTTAAATCCGTGCGGTCTCGTCTGCGCGGCCTGCCGCGCTCGTACTTCGGCACGGCCGTCGCCCATTTCGGTCTCGGCGTCACGCTCCTCGGCATCGTGTGCGAGACCAACTGGGGCGCCGAGCGAATCGTATCCTTGCGGCCGGGCGAAACCGTTGCCATCCGCCAATACGATTTCACCTTCGATGATCTCGTGCCGCGTCAGGGCCCGAACTACAGCGAATTGATGGCGCACTTCACCGTGCGCAGCGGCGGCCGGATCATCGGCACGATGCAGCCGGCCAAGCGCAGCTTCCCGTCGCGGCAGACCGCGACCACCGAAGCCGCGCTGATGAATCGCGGTTTCTCTCAGCTCTATCTTTCGCTCGGCGATCCGAACCCGGACGGCTCGGTCACTGTGCGCCTCTATCACAAGCCGCTGGTCCTGCTGATCTGGCTCGGCGCGGTGGTCATGGTCATGGGCGGCGCGCTCTCGCTGTCCGATCGCCGCCGCCGGGTCGGCGCGCCGAAACCCGCGAAGAGTCCCGCCAAAGGGGCCCTGCAAGCCGCGGAGTGAGTCATGAGATGGATGCGCTTGCTCGTGATCGCCCTCGCGCTCGGCATGTGCCTAGGTCGATCGCCCGCATGGGCCGTGCAGCCCGACGAAATGCTCTCCGATCCGGCGCTCGAAGCGCGTGCGCGGACGCTCTCGCGCGAATTGCGTTGCATGGTGTGCCAGAACCAGTCGATCGACGATTCCGAGGCGCCGCTCGCGCGTGACCTGCGCATCATCGTCCGCGAGCGCCTGAAGGCGGGCGACACCGACGCCCAGATCCTGCAATTCGTAACCTCGCGCTACGGCGAATTCGTCCTGCTCAAGCCGCGCTTCTCCTGGCGCACCGCGCTGCTCTGGTTGACGCCGGCCATTCTGCTGGTTGCCGGCGCCAGCGGCCTTGCGCTGGCCGCGCGCCGCCGCCGTGCTGCTGCGGTCGAACCGGTGCCGCTCTCGCGCGACGAAGAGCGCCGTCTTCAAGAAATTATCAATCGTTGAATAGGCCTTCCGGACCTGCTTGAATTGACGCGAGCATGAAACCTGCCCCGTTCGAATACATTCGTCCATCGAGCATCGACGAAGTTTGCGCCCTGCTGGCCGCCGACGAAGATGCGAGGCTGATCGCTGGCGGGCAGACGCTCGTGCCGCTCATGGCGATGCGGCTCGCTCGGCCGTCGCTCCTGATCGACATTGCACGCATCGCCGAGCTTACCTTCGTGCACGACGAAGGCGACGAGATCGCGATCGGCGCGGCGACCCGGCAATGCTTGGTCGAGCATGACGCAATCGTGCGCGCCAAGCTGCCGCTGCTCGCCAAGGTCATGCCCTTTATCGGCCATTCTGCGACGCGCGCGCGCGGCACCATCGGCGGGTCGCTCGCCAACGCCGATCCCGCCGCCGAACTCGCGCTCGTGGCGGTCACGCTCGGCGCGACCATGACCTATCGGGATTGGACTGACACGCGCATCATGCCGGCCTCCGAGTTCTTCGTCGGCGCCATGGAAACTGCGCTGCCGCGCACCGGTTGCCTGGTCGGCGTTCGTTTTCCGGTTTGGCGGGAATCGCGCATCGGCATCGGCTTCCATGAAGTCAGCGCCCGCAGGAGCGATTTCGCTTTCGCGTCCGCCGCCGCCCAGGTCGCGTTCGACGAAAACAATGTTTGCACCAGGCTTTCCGTCGCGGTCGGCGCCATCGCCTCCGTGCCGAAGCGGCTCGACTCGGTCGAGAAGGCGCTGCAGGGCAGGCACATGGCGGAAGATCAAATCCGCGAGGCGGTCGAGGAAGCCGTCGCCGAAATCGAACCGCTGTCCGATCCGCACGCCTCAGCCGAATATCGCCGGCGCGTGGCGGCAACGCTTGCCGTGCGCGCAATCATGGACGCTTTCGGCTCGGTGCGAGACACCCATGCGCGTTGACCTCGACATCAACGGCGAGCGCCATGCGGTCGACGTCGAACCGCGCACCAGCCTGCTGGATTGCCTGCGCGATAAGCTCGCCATGACCGGCGTGCATGCCGGCTGCGAGCACGGCGTTTGCGGCGCCTGCACCGTACTGCTGGACGACGCGCCGGTGCGTTCATGCCTGATGTTCGCCGTGCAGGCCGACGGCTATGCGATCACGACCATCGAAGGCTTGGCGCGCGGCATCGGCGAACTCGCGCCGATCCAGGATGCATTTTGCGAGACCCACGGCATGCAGTGCGGCTATTGCACGCCCGCGATGATCCTCGCCGCCCACGCCCTGCTGCTCAAAAATTCCGCGCCGACGCGAGACGACATCGTCGAGGCGATATCCGGCAACATCTGCCGCTGCACCGGCTATGCGCAGATCGTCGAAGCGATCGCGCTTGCCGCCGAGCGCATGCGCGGCCTCAACCGGCCGCAGGATAAGCCATGAGCGCGCGCGAATTCCGCTACGTTTCGTCCGATCGGCGGGTGCGCGAGGATCGCCGTTTCGTCGTCGGCAAGGGCCGCTTCGCCGCCGATATCGCGCTGCAGGGAATGCGCCACGGCGCGCTCGTGACCTGTCCCCATCCGGCCGCCCGCATCGTCTCGATCGACAAGCTGGACGCGCGCTCGATGCCCGGCGTGCATTGCGTCGTTGATGGGCATGAGGTGGCGGCGGCGACCGAACCGCTGCCCGCCGGCCTCGATACGCCCCGCGTTCAGCGCCGGCCGCTCGCGGTCGATGTCGCGCGCTACTCCGGCGAATGGGTCGCCGCCGTCGTCGCCGACACGCGCGCGCAGGCGGAAGACGCCGCCGAAATGGTGCGCGTTGAATATGAGCCGCTGCCATACGTGTTGGATGGCGAGGCAGCCTATCAAGCCGGCAGTCCGCCGGTGCACGCCGATCATGGCAGCAATGTTCTGCTCGATCGCAGTTTTACCTGGGGCGATGTCGAGAAGGATTTCGCCGAAAGCCCGAACCGCCTCGCCGTGCGCGTGAAATGGGGCCGCAGCTCCACGGTACCGGTGGAGACCTTCAGCGTCGTGGCCAATTGGGATCCGTGGCGCGAAATCCTCGACATCTATGCATCGGTGCAGATGCCGAAATATCCCGACCAACTCTCGGCGGTGCTCAAGCTCCCCATGACGTCGGTGCGCGTGCATTACGACGTCGATGTCGGCGGCAGCTACGGCGTCAAGCGCGGCATCAAGCACGCCGCGCTGGTCGGCTATCTCGCGCGGCGCCTCGGCTTTCCGGTGCGGCTCGTGGAGGACCGGCTGGAGAATATGCGCGGCGGCGACGCCCACGGGCCTGAGCGTCTGTTCGACGTGGAGGTCGCCTTCGATGACGACGGCGTCATCCGCTCGATGAAAATGCGTGCGCTCGACAACGTCGGCGCCTATGCCGGGCGCTCGCCCTTTCAGCTCGGCAAGCCGATCGGCGCCATCGTCGGGCCGTATCGCATCCGTAGCGTGCAATATCAGGCCATCGCCGTCACCACCAACAAGACCGTCCAGGAGGCCGTGCGCGCCTTCGGCCAGTCGCCGACCAATTACGCCATCGAGCGCACGATCGATGCGGTCGCCTATCATTTGATCCTCGACCGCCTCGAAGTGCGGCGCCGCAATCTGATCCGCCATGACGAATTCCCCTATACGATCCCGAGCGGCACGACCTACGACAGCGGGGATTACCACACGGTGATCGAGAAGGTGCTGGCGCGCGCGCCTTACGACGGACTGATCGAGGAGCGCAACAGCTTGCGCAAGCAGGGATTCCTGGCCGGCATCGGCCTGGCCGCGTGTCTGGAGCCCAATGGCGGCAATTCGTCGTTTGAGCCGCTGCTCAATCCGAAGATCACCACGACCACGTGGATGGAATCCTGCCGCGTCAGCATCGAAGCGACCGGCGCCATAACCGCGAGCGTCAACACCACCTCGTCGGGGCAGGGCCATGAAACGCTGGTCGGCACCGCGGTCGGCGAAGTGCTCGAAATCGATCCTGATCGCATCCGCGTGGTGCGCCCCGACTCGCTCAACGCCATGCCGAGCAACAGCCCGGTTGGCAGCCGCATGGCGATCATGCTCGGCGGGGCGGCATTCCATGCGGCGCAAAAGCTGAAAAACAAGCTCCTCGCCATCGGGGCGCACGATCTCAACATTCCGCTCGAGCGCGCGGTCTACGCGGACGGTGAAGTCTTCGAAAAAGAATCGCCGCAGAACCGCCGCAGCTGGCAGCAGCTGGTGAACATCGCCCATCGCAATTATCATCTGCTGCCCAAGGGTTTTGAGCCCGGCCTGTCGGAAAGCCACATCCTGCAGGTCCCGACCGGCGGCCAATTGCCGACGGCGGACGGCCGTGTACAGATGTACCCCTGCTTCTCCTTCGAGTTTCATGTGCTGTTGGCCGCCATCGATCCCGATCTCGGCAAGCTCGCGATCAGGAAATATCTCGTGGGCCATGACTGCGGCACCGTGATCAATCCGAAGATCGTCCGCGGCATGACCATGGGCGGCATCGCGCACGGCATCGGCGCCGCGCTCTATGAGGAATTCGCCTATAACGACGAAGGCCAACTGATCGCGCAGACGTTCATGGATTATCTCTTGCCCTCCGCCCACGAAGTGCCGCCGGTCGAGATCATCCACCATGCGACGCCGTCGCCGCACACGGTGTTCGGCCAGAAGGGCTCCGGCGAGTCCGGCTATCTCGGCGCGCCGGCTGCGATCGCAAGCGCCGTGAATGATGCGCTCAGTCCGCTTGGAATTTTCGTCAATCAGCTGCCGATCAAGATCGCCGCGCTCGGCGATATGATTGCGGCGGCGCGCGAGGCGAGGAAATCGAAATGATCGTAGACTGCCATGCTCATCTCGTGCCGCAGGCGCTGCTCGACACCATGCGCAAGGAGCGCGCGCGCTTTCCGTCCGTCCGCTTGATCGAGGAGGGCGGCAATCTTTCGTTCTCGTTCATGGGCGGCAAGCCGACGCGGCCGGTGGCCAAAGGATTGAGCGACGTGCCGGCCCGGCTCGCATGGATGGACAAGCAGGGCATCGAACGCCAGGTCGCCGGCGGCTGGATCGACACCTACGGCTATGAGATGCCGCCGGCCGAGGGTGAAGCCTGGAGCCGGCTGATCAATGACGCGCAAATTGCTGCCGCAAAAGCACAGCCCCGGTTCACGCCGCTCGCAACCGTGCCGTTGCAGGACGGGGCGCGCGCGGCAAATGTGCTGAAGGCCGCGATCGCGGCCGGCTTTTCGGGCGTGATGATCGCGACGCTGCCGCGCGGCATCGGCAGCGTGCTCGACTCGCCCGACCTCGACCCGTTCTGGAAGGCCGCGGACGAAACCGGCGCCGCGGTATTGATCCATCCGAGCTTCGATGCCGGCGATGCGCGCGTGAACGATTACGGCCTGGCCAACGGCGTCGGCCGCATCAGCGACGCCATCGTCGCGGTCGCGCGGCTGCTGCACAGCGGCCATGTCACGCGCTACAGGAACGCGAAAATCGTGGTGCCGATGGGTGCCGCCGCGCTGCCGTTCGTGATCGGCCGTCTGAAGAAGAACCACAAGATCACGCCCGGCACCGCGGATCCGGTCGAGGCGCTGGCGCTGCTCTACACCGACACGATTCTGCACGACCCGCGCGTGCTGAAATTCGTCATCGAGATGATCGGTGCCGATCGCTTGATGATGGGATCGGATGTGCCGTTCCCGATCGGCGACGACGAGCCGATGAAAATTGTGGCTGCCGCCGAGCTGAGCGCCGATCAGGTTGCCGCCATCAACGGCGGCACCGCGGCAAAAGTATTCCGCATGACTTGAGACTGCTATCCAAGCGCACACGTGATCGCCGCCGCCGTGCCGGGCGGCAATGGGCGCGGGTCCACCTCCACGATGCCATCCGGGTTGAGCCGCACCGGGTAGGTGACGAGCTTCTCGCTGAACGGCGGCGGCGCGCAGCCATCCGCGAGCCGATATTGATAGCCGTGCCAGGGGCAGGTGACGCAACCGTCGATGATCCGGCCTTCGCCGAGCGGGCCGTTCTGATGCGCGCAGAGATTTGTGAGCGCGCCGATCTGGGAACCGTCGCGAAAGACCGCAATGCGCTCGCCCCTTGGAGCTGCGACAATGCGCGCGCCTTTGTCGGGGATCGATAGCGGCGGACCGACCGCGATCCAGCCGTCGCGCGACAAAACCGAACCCCTGTCGGTCGCTCGCTCGCGCGCGCCGGCAATGAGATGCAAAATGGTGACAAGGCCGAGACCGCTGATGAGCATCAACGGAACCAGTACCGTCCGCTCCTCCTGCATCATCCCGAGCGCGACGTGCATCACCACAAGCCCATAGGCGACGTACAGCGCCATGTGCAGCGCCTTCCAGACGCGCGGACTCAAGAACGCCAGCCAGAAATCGTGGCTCGTGGCCGCCATCACGAACAGCACCAGCAGCGCCGCCAAGCCGAGCGTCTTGAACGGAAATCCGATGAATTTGCCGTAGTTCGGCCAATCGGTCAGCTCTTTGACGATGTAGCCCACGTCGCCGGCCGCCATGAACCACTGCACCATGAACCACGCGTGAGCCAACGCGACGAAGAACGTCAACACGCCGAAATGTCGCCGGTTGTAGAGCAGCGGCAGAAATCGCGGGTTGAGCCGTGCCAACGGGCCGATGCAGAGAATGATTGTCAGCATCACGAACGCGCAGCTTCCGAACGCGCGGATGTTGAAGTCGATCTCCGCCAGGCGATCCTTCGGTGGGTCGAGCCATTTGCCCATACCGTAAAAGACCGCCAGGAAAAGCCACACGCCCGCCAGCAGGATGACGTCATAGATGATCTTGGCGCGATTCCACTGTACGGCGCGGAAGCCGATGCTCATTGCCGCGGCTCCTCGGCGACCGGTGGCGCGGGGTTTTCCGGCGGCGGTCGCAAATAGAGCGCCATCGCAAATCCGAGCCCGACCGCGAGCGCGAGCGCCGGCCACAGCACGCGGTGCAGGGATCGTTGGGCACGCGTCATCGCGGTCGCCCCGCTGCCCGCCAGCGATAGAGGACGTACGGCCAAAGCGCGAAAGCCCCCGGCAAAAGCAGAACGCGCGCCCCAACGGTGAAAACCATGGGCGTAGGCAAAACCTGCGTCACGCCGAAACTCACGAATGTGACGGCCGTGCAAACTCCGGCGATCGCATAGAACTCAAGCGCATAGAGCAGGACTGTCCCGAAGCTCATCCGCAGGGTTCCTTCAATTCAGGACGAATGGGCGCTTATGTCTTTCCCAGCGCCGTGCGCACGCCTTGCGTCCATTGGTTGGCGGCAGCCGCAAGAAATCCCACGTCCGTCTGCGTCGTTACGAACAGCGCGCCGCGCTTGATCGCCTTCACCTGCCGCTCGACATCGCGGTTCCCGCCGCAGCCGGCAACGATGCCGTTGTCCCGCGCTGCCTTGATCACGCGCTCCTGTGCCGCAACGATGTCGGGATCGTCGAATTTCCCCGCCTTGCCCATGTTCGCGAGCAGATCATTGCTGCCAAGGTGGACCACATCGACGCCTTTGACCGCGGCGATCTTCTCCGCGTTGTTCAACCCCTCGACCGTCTCGATCATGCAGACCAAAAGACAATGGTCGTTGAGTTGTGGCACGCTTTCCGACAACGGAATCGATGCGAAATCGAAATGCGGATAGCCGCCCACCACCGACCGTTTGCCGATGGGCGGGAATTTGCAGGCGTCCACGGCTTTTTGCGCCTGCGCGGCGGTGCTGACATCGGGATAAATGATTCCGGCCGCGCCATTGTCGAGCAACAGCGACGCATCGGGATCGTCCACGTTGCGCACGCGCACCAGGCATGTCATGCCGATGCCGAGCGCCGCGTGCGCGATGGCGATGGTTGATTCCAGATCGAAGATCGAATGCTGCCCATCGATAAAGATGAAATCGTGGCCGGTCGATTTGGCGATGCGTGCGATATCGGGCGTCCGGCTGGTGCGAACCGTGATGCCGAGCGCCGCTTCGCCGGCGCGCATTTTCTCCTTGACCGGGTTCACCAGACGATGGCGCTGCGACACGTTCCGTCACCTCATTGAAAATCGAAAAGCCGTGCCGGGTTGTCGACCAGGATCTGCTTGCGCATACCAGCATCCGGCGCCCACTGGCCGAGCAAGTTGTAGAGCTGGATCGTCCCGACCTTATCGTGAAACGACAGATGGGGAAAATCGCTACCCCAGATGAGCCGATCCGGCGCCGTGGCGATCAACGCCTCGGCAAACGGCTTCACATCCGCAAATGTCGAGTCGACCGAGAACCGATAGATCCCCGTCAGCTTCACCCTGCAGCGCTTCGACCCGTCGTTGACCAATGTCAGGAACTCCTGAAATCCCCGCTGCTTTGCGCCATCCTTCGCCGGGTAGAGTCCCATATGCGCGACGGTGAACTCGACCGGCAGATTCCGCAATGTTCCCATCAACTCGCCGATCAGCCAGCCGGGCAGCAGAAAATCCACATGCCATCCGAGGCCGCGGCAGATTTCGGCCGTGCGCACGATCTTCGGGCGCAACGCGTCGGACAAGCCGGCCTCCGGTTTGCGGATCGGCGAAATATTGATGCGGACCCCGCGCACGCCGAGCGCATTCCAGCGGGCGAGCTCGGTGTCCTTCGTGTTCTTTTCGTCGAGATGCACGATGCCGCGCCGCTGCTTTGGCTCCATCGCGGCCATGGCGTCGAGCAGGCACGAATTATCAAGGCCATACGCGCTCGGCTGCACAAAAACGAACCGCTCAAAGCCGATGCGTCGGGCGAGCTTGAGGTATTTCTCGAACGGCTCATAGGGCGGCTGGTAGCGCAGATCGTCGGTGACATGCGGATACTTGTCCGCGGGACCGAACACATGGAAATGCGCGTCGCAAGCTCCCTTCGGCGCCGCGAATGCAGGGCGAAGCCCGGCGTCGGGATCGTGGTGGTGCGTTGCACTCGACATCGATCGGATTTTCGTGGCTGGGTTCAACGGCCGGCATTCGAAGCCAAGTTGTGCACGCCCGTCAAGCGGAAGTCGCGATGCGCTCCCGCGCAAGGCGCCGCATCGGCGGTTGCCTCGCGGGCGACAAAAGTCATACGATCCACTCAGCGCCTCCGGCCGCGATCATCACTTGAGGTTGCAAATGACGAGAATGACGGCGTAACGACCAGCGCGGAGACCGACGGAACCATGCGTAGCATTCGATTGATCGCGTTGCTGCTTGCCTGCGCCTTTGCAACCCGCGTGGCCGCCGATTATCCCGATAAACCGATCAGGCTGATCGTTCCGCAGGCGCCCGGCAGCGCGACCGATACGCTTGCGCGCGTCGTTGCCGCCGAGCTCGGCAAGGACATCGGCCAGCAGATTATCGTCGACAACCGTCCCGGCGGCGCGCTGACCATCGGTCTCGACCTGACCGCGAAGTCGGAGCCCGACGGCTACACCATCTGCATGGGCCCGATCGGCGCGCTCGCCATCACGCGGCACATGGTGGCGAAGCTGCCCTACGACATCGAGCGTGATTTCCAGCCGATCGTATTGCTCACGCGCGGTCACCTGCTGCTCGCGGTTACGCCATCGCTGCCGGTCAAATCGGTCAAGGAGCTGATCGACTACGCCAAGCAGAATCCCGGCAAGCTGTCCAATGCCTCATCCAGCAACGGCTCGCCCGGCCACGTCGGCGGCGAACTGTTCAAATACATGACCGGCACCGACATCGTTCACGTGCCCTATCGCGGCGGCGCGGCGGCGATCAACGATCTGATCTCCGGCCGCGTGCAGCTGATGTTCGAGAGCCTCAATTCGATCGCGCCGTTTGCCCGTTCGGACAGGATACGCGCGCTGGCGGTGAGCGGTGCGCGCCGCTCGCCCGGGTTTCCGGAACTGCCTACGATCGCGGAGGCGGGCGTCCCGGGCTACGAGGCCGCGACATGGAGCGGGATCATCGCGCCGGCCCATGTGCCGCGGCCGATCGTGGACAAGCTCAACGCGCTGATCAACAAGGCCATAAAGTCGAAGACCTTTCAGGACCGCTTTGCCATCATTGGCGACGAACCGGCCGGTGGAACACCCGAAGAATTCGCGGCGTTGATCAAGAAAGATTCGGCCAAATGGGCCGACGTGGTGAAGCGCTCAGGCGCGAAGCTCGACTGAGACCGACAGCGGATGATCGACGTCTTCACCCATTTCATGCCCAAGCCTTATCTGGATTGGCTGGCCGAGCTCATTCCCGGCCATGCCGTGCTGACCGCCTTTCCGCGGCTGAGGACGCTGTGGGACGTGGAGGCGCGGCTGAAATTGCTCGACGAGTTCGGCGCCATTCGGCAGATTCTGTCGCTCGCCAATCCGCCGATCGAGCTGATCGGACCGCCGGACCGCACGCCCGACATCGCGCGGCACGCCAACGACGGTCTTGCGGAAATCTGCAGCAGACATCCCGGTCGATTTCCGGCCTTCATCGCCTCGCTGCCCATGAACAACGTCGAGGCCTCGCTTGCCGAAATCGATCGCGCCATCGGCATGGGGGCGCGCGGCATACAGGTTTTCACCAACGTCGCCGGCGAGCCGCTGTCCGCAGCGAAATTCCGCCCGATTTTCCGCCGCATGACCGAACACGATCTGCCGGTCTGGGTGCACCCCATGCGCGGGCCGCAGTTCCCCGACTATGCTTCAGAGAAGAGCTCGGAAAACGAAATCTGGTTCAGCTTCGGCTGGCCTTACGAGACCACCGCCTGCATGACGCGGCTGATCTATTCCGGAATATTTGACGAACTGCCGAAATTGAAAATCATCTCCCATCACATGGGCGGCATGATCCCGTATTTCGCCGGCAAGATCGATCTCGGCTTTCGCCAGATCTTTTTCGGCACGCCTGAACGAAATCCGGCCGCCGAGGATTGCAAGCTCAAGATGCATCCGCGCAAATATTATGAGATGCTCTACGCCGACACCGCGCTCAACGGCGAAGTCGCGGCAACCCGATGCGGACACGCCTTTTTCAAAACCGACCGCTGCCTGTTTGCCACCGACGCGCCATTCTGTTCCGAACAGGGCAGGGGACTCATTGCGAAGACCATCGCGGCGGTGAACGCGCTGGAAATATCGAATGCCGAGCGCGAGCAAATTTTCTCCGGTAATGCGCGGATATTGTTGAAGCTGTGACCATGCAAACCGAAAAAGTCCGCGTCAAACTCCGTGACGGCGACATGGGCGCCTACT
>Ga0335079_10001169_pt1 | contig 29913 bp, 22 predicted proteins | sample Lox_Sample_33_FD_206719 | JGI IMG/M metagenome (GOLD analysis project Ga0335079, IMG submission 206719) | Soil microbial communities from Loxahatchee National Wildlife Refuge, Florida, United States - Lox_Sample_3.3 | ecosystem: Environmental > Terrestrial > Soil > Wetlands | place: USA...
ATGTCTGGGATGACTCTTGGACCGAGGATCCCGAATTCCGCTCGACCGTTGAAAAACTGAAAAAAGATGGATGGATTCGCTTCTTCGGCCTGAGCCTGAATCGCTGGGAGCCAGAAAACGGCATCAAAGCGATCCGGACGGGGCTGGTCGACGCGGTGCAGGTGATCTACAACATCTTCGATCAGGCGCCGGAAGATGAGCTTTTTCCCCTCTGTGAGGAGCTTGAAATCGGAGTGATCGCACGCGTTCCCTTCGATGAAGGCAGTCTGGGCGGCAAGATGACGCTCGAAACCCGCTTTCCGAAAGGCGACTGGCGCGCGGGATATTTCGGGCCGGAGAATCTGCCCCAGACGATCAAGCGCGTCGAGAAGCTGAAAGAGATTCTGCCGAAGAATATGTCGTTGCCAGAGATGGCGCTGCGTTTTATCCTTTCGCATCCGGCCGTGAGCACGACCATCCCCGGCATGCGCAAGGCTGATCATGTAACCCAAAACGTTGCCGCGAGCGATGCGGGCCCGCTCGACAAGGCGCTGCTCATGGAACTGAAGAAGCATCGTTGGGATCGCAGGCCGAAGAAATGGTCGGACTAGGGAGGAGCATGATTCGGAAATTATCTTTCTTAATTCTGCTTTTGATCCCGCTGGGAGAATTGTGGGCCCAGAGTCCGCGTGGTTCCCTGCGCGGCGACGTGCAGGATGCAACCGGCGCGCGTGTTCCGGCGGCGAAGGTTTCGGTGGAGGCGACCGACTCATCCTTGCAGCGAACAGCGGTCAGCGGAGAGCGCGGCGAGTTTCGCGTGGACGATCTCCCTCCGGGGCGTTATCGCGTTTCGGTCAGCGCCAACGGATTTGCGCAGGCTGAAGCTGTGGTTGCGGTCGCGCTCGATTCGGTGCGCGAGGTTACGGTGACGCTAAAGACCGAAACTGCCCGTGAAACCGTGAATGTGCACAGTCTGGCTTCATCCATTACAACTCAGCCCATTGACCTGGCGAGCGTCGTGCATCAGGCGGTTGTCAGCCGGGGCGATCTGGAGACGCTTCCTCTGGCTTCGCGCAGCTTCGCCAACATCGCGTACCTTGCGCCGGGGACCGAGCCGGTGGAACCATCCGATCCGACCAAGGCGCGCATCACCGCTGTTTCCACCGGCGGAAGCTCGGGGCTGAACAACGAACTGTCGGTGGACGGCGGCGACAATTCCGACGACTGGATCGGCGGATTTCTGCAGAATTTTTCGCCCGATTCGATTGAGGAATTCGCCGTGCGGACGGCGAACGAAGATGCCGATACTGGCGGGACGACGGCTGGTTCGGTGGTGATCACAACCCGGCGCGGGAGCAACGTGTGGCATGGCGGCGGAGCGTTTTACGAGCGGGCCGCAGATTTGAATGCGCGCTTTCCTATCGAAAATCCGGCGCCCAACCCCAAGCAGCCATTCTCGCGGCAGAACTATGTGGCCACTGTGGGCGGACCTCTGCATCGCGACAAGGTCTGGTTCTTTTCCTCGCTGGAGTTCGTTCGCGAGAACGCAAGCATCGCTTATAGTCCGGCCAGCACGGCGCAGTTTGACGCCCTGTCGCAACTGGCTGCGGATGGGCTGATTCCGGGCGTGACATCGATTGCGGTTCCGGCGAATGTCCCCATTCCTTTTCGCGATTATCTTGGCTCGGTGCGCTTCGACTGGGCGCAGTCGGCGAAGTCGCAGTGGTTTTTGCGCGCATCGGAAGACAGCTATCTCACCCGCAACAATCTGGTGCAGCAGGCCACACTGCCCTCGACCGGGCTCACCACGCACAATAATTATTGGAACAGCGTGCTCAGCAACACGTATGGTTTCAGTCCGACCTGGGTGGGTTCGTTCGTATTCGATGCCAGTGAACTGCACCTGACGCAGACGCGCAACTCCACGCTGGGATTTGCATTGCAGTTCCCGTTCAGCGCCACTTCGCTGACGGTCTCGGGCTTCGAAACTTTCGGGGACAACCAGTTCGCGACGCCGATCACGTTTTTCCCTTCGCTGCGCAATCAGGAGAAATATCAGCTCCGTTACGACGTGAGCCACGCCACCGGCGCTCATTCCTTCAAGTTCGGCGTGAATTTCATTCACGAGCCGGTGCTGAGCGGAGCATTTCCGGGGAACCAGGAGACCCTATACAGGTTCCCGAACGACCCCACCTTCTACGTTCAGGATGCAGGCACGCTGGCGCAGTTTTCGTCGGACTATGCCGCAGGAGCATCGACAACTCCGGCGAGCGACGGCAGCTTTTCGCAAAACGTGCAGCGGCTGGGTCTGTACGCGCAGGATTCATGGCGTGTTACAAGCCATCTCACTCTTAACTATGGATTGCGCTGGCAGACCACCTTTGGCCTGTTCACGGCTTCCGGCCGCAGCCAATTGGAAAATCCTGCCTATTTGACCATGCAGGAGATTGGCGACGCGCTGATCACCGGCGCGCCGCATGACTATCGCAAGCAGTTCGGGCCACGGCTCGGGGTGGCTTACGCTCCGGGGCAAGATGGCAAAACGGTATGGCGCGCAGGATTCGGGCTTTACTTTAGCGACCTGGCGCAGAATGGATGGGCTCCAGCTTTTCAGGCAGTCAACAATTCTTCGGCAGGCATGTGCTGCCTGAATCCCGGGGATCCAGGGGCGCTGATCGATCCACACTACAAGACGCCTTATGCGATTCATGCAACCGGCGGGGTGCAGCACGCGCTCAACTCCCACTGGACGATCAGTGCTGACTTCACGCACGAACAGGGCGTCCACGGATACCGCGGCTACGACTACAGTCCGGGCGTAAATATCGACGCCGACGCGCCCAGCCTCTCGGTATTCCGGTCCGACAACCGGTCGAGTTACAACGCGCTGATGATTGTGGCGCAGGGCAATATGAACCGCCGCTTCAACCTGATTGCGCACTACACACTTTCGAAAGCGCAGACCTGGGGATGCCTGCTGGGCGAGCTCTTCGATTATGTGAACGCAGTTTGCGATCCGCTGAATGCGTTCGGACCAGGTGACTATGGACCGTCGGGCGAAGATGTGCGGCACCGGTTCGTCCTGGCTGGTACGCTCCACCTGCCGGGGAAAGTGGAACTCACGACGCTGACGCAAGCCGAAAGTGCGCGGCCGATTACTCTGACCACGCCGGTGGGAACGCGAGCAGTTGTGAACGGAGTGGAAACGACGCTCGACCAGTTTCGCGGAACCCCATTCATCCAGGCTGATCTTCGCGTGAGCCGGCCGATCCTGATCGGCGATCGGCTGGAGATTCGTCCGTTCGCAGAGTTTTTCAATCTGTTTAACCGCAACAATCCCGGCGCGAATTATGTGACCGACATTTCGGCCCTGCCCAATCCGGTAAACGATCTGGCCAATGCGACTGCAATCTGTACAGATCCAGCTTGCACAGCGATGGTGCCGATCACGAATCCGCAGAAGCAGTTGCTGTTCCCGTCAGGGGCGCTGGGAGATTTCTTCGGCCCGGGAACAACCGTGGGTACTCCGTTTGCGGCGCAGTTGGGAGTCCGGCTGAGTTTCTGAACAGCTACCTGCCCATATTCACTTGACGGCTGCTCCAGTTAGGCATACTCTCCCGCCGACGCTGGAGAGTGGCCATGGGCCGTTCTCAAACCCTGTCGCGTGCGCGGTGTCTTTTCGCCGGAGTGGCACACCCTGCATCTGCGTCTGTTTTACTTCTGCTGGTGCTTTTCGCTTCTTCTCTCCATGCGCAAGACGCAGGATCGGCGGCCACCGAATTCTTCGGCCGGGGAGCTGCGATCACCGTGTTGGTCCACGATCCTTCCGGACATCCGCTTTCCGCTCCTGCCGTAGTGAAGCTGTTCCATAACGCCATGCCTGCCGCCCAGGCGCAGACGTCGAACGGCACGGCTGAACTTGTGGCCACGGATCTGGGGGATTTCACGGTCGTGGTCGAAGCGGCCGGGTACGCAACTACCCAAAAAGAAATCTCGATCAATTCAAATGGGCGGGAGGAGGTTGAGGTTTACCTGCAGGCGTTGTCCGCGAATACGGCTGCTGCGCCGGGGCGTCCGCTGCTGGCTCCGAAGGCCAAGAAAGCGGTGGACGAAGGTTTCGCGGCGCTCACTTCCAACAATCTGGACAAGGCGCAGAAACACGCTGCGGAAGCTCTGGGGCTCGCGCCCGGACATCCGGATGTGTTGTATCTGCAAGGACTGATCTTCCTGAAGCTGCGCGACTGGGCAAAAGCGCAGGAAATGCTGGAAAAGGCCACGCAGGTGGATCCGTCAGACGCGAATGCCTTCGGGGCGCTCGGCATGGCGCTATGCAATGCGGGAAGATATGAGGCGGCCACCGCGCCGCTCGAGAAAGCCCTGCAACTCAAGCCCGTCGCGGCCTGGGACACGCGCTGGGCGCTGGCCAAAGCCTATTACGGGCAGGCCCGATACGATCAGGCGCTGGCGATGTCGCAGGCTGCTCTGTCTTCCTCAAATGGCAAGGCGCCGGAGATCGAGCTGCTCGTGGCGCAGTCGCTGACGGCCGTCGGGCGTTACGAAGACGCAGCGGGAGAGTTGCGAAAATTCCTGCGCGAACATTCTGATCGCCGCGAAGCGGACACCGCGCGACGCTGGCTCGACGGGCTCGCGGCCAATGGGAAGATTCAGGCCAGGTGACAGGCTCACGCTCCGGCAACGCTCAGGGAATGTTTACCATCACGGGAGCCGTCTTGGCGCTTTCATTCCCGGAGGTGTCGACCGCAGTTGCCGCGTAATAATACGTAGTGTTCTCCGCGATTGTGGAATCGCTGTAGTCGGTCAAAGCAATCAAGCTGGAGTTGATCTTTACCCAGGTTGATGCGTCTGGACTGCGATACACGTTGTAGCCGGCAACGTCGTTTGAAGTAGAGGCCTGCCAACTCAGATCAACGGAGTAGTTGCCAGTACCGTTGCCATTATCCTGGATCTCTACTGTGTAAGACGCCTGCGATGCGCGTCCCCCGCATCCGGTTACCTCCACATTAAACGAGCTACTCTCCGCAGTGGTTGGTGTTCCGCTCAGCTTCAACGACTTGCTATTGGCGGAAGGCGTCGCCGTGATACCTGCGGGCAAGGCTCCGGCCGAGATCGCCCATTTGTACGGGGTGCAGCCGCCGCTGGCCTGCACGGTCGCTGAATACGCCGTTCCCACCGTCCCATTGGGTAAAGTTGTGCTTCTGATGCTCACCGATGCTAAACAAGGCACGGAGAGGAGTAGGAGGAGGGCTGGTCCGGAGAGCTTCATGGCTCCATGCTGGCCCGAACGGAAGAGTTCCGATAGACCCTCTAGTTTGCAAATGAAAGTGCTAAATTGTTTCGCCTACGGAGGTCTTCTTAGGCCAGGAGCCCTAAGCGACCGATGTCCTAAGCCCGCTTTCCCGGGTTCGTGGTTCATTCCCCGGATTACTGGGCACTTCGAAGCGATATACGCTGAAAGACACTGCCTGGAACGATGGGGATTCTGATTCCTCCGCGTGATCTTTGTCTGAATTCTCCGTCCGCCAAAAAATCGCAAGGAGTGAATCGATGGAAGATCAGACTGTTCAGCTTGCCCCTCGTGAACGGCAGGTCGCCGAGCTGCTTTTGCAGGGTTGCGGAAACATTGAAATTGCCAAGCAACTGAATATTACCCACCGAACCGTAAAATCACATCTCAATCGCTTATTTCTCCGTTTCGGAATTAAAAGCGGAGTGAAGCGAGTCAAGCTCGCAACGCTCCTGTATCGGAGACGGGTATGTCAGTGACCGGACTGTATGGCAGTTGTGAGCCTAACGAACGGGAACAGAGAGTTATTGAACTGGTTGCGGAGGGATTGAAAAACAGTGAAGTAGCTGATGCGATGGGGACGACCGAAAACACGGTGAAGAATCATCTCAGGGTGATATTCGACAAGCTGGGTTTCTGGAATCGCGTCGAACTTGCGCTGTGGTACGAATCGCGCCGCGATGGTAGCCGGCCGTTCTGATATGAGGCCAGGATGGACCCAGCGTTTGCGACCGACGATACCGTCAATGAGGGTGCCTGGGCAGGCGTGAGCGCCGCGGGAGCCTGCTGCCGAAAATCCTGACGCTGAACGCCGAGAAGAGGGTCGCAGGCGGAAGGGGAAGGATCTCGCGTCCAACTTGGCGACCCCGGAGGGACTTGAACCCCCAACCCTCAGTTCCGAAGACTGATGCTCTATCCAATTGAGCTACGGGGCCGCGAAACTGCGGCGTTCGGACGGGCGAGGCGCCCGTCCCCATACGGGAAGGCCGGTACATCTGAAAATCTGGGGTGGGAAACGGGAATCGAACCCGCAACCGTCGGAGCCACAGTCCGGTGCTCTGCCAGTTGAGCTATTCCCACCGCAACTTACTGATTATAGCAAGTTGTGCTGGTTAGGAATCTGGAGTTGATAGGGATGCGAGCCGAACGCGCGATTTTGGCGTCGCAAAAGAAGCCAGCTCAGGATGACAGCGAGTGTTTTACACGCGGCCGATGCCGACGTACTCGAAGCCGAGGGCACGCAGACGAGTGGAGTCCAGAAGATTCTTGGTGTCGACGATGACCGGATGTTTCAGCAAGTGCTTGATGCGGTCGAAATCAAGCGCGCGGAACTCCGGCCAGCCCGTGCCGACGACCAGCGCGTCGGAACCTTCCGCGGCGGCATAAGCGGAATCGCAATATCGCACTGACCCGTTGAGGCGGCTCTTCGCCTCGGGAATGGCAACCGGATCATAGGCCCGTACATGAGCGCCCTTCGAAACCAGATTTTCTGCCAGGCGCACGGAAGAGGATCCGGCAATCGAATTAGTGTTGGGCTTGAACGCCAGGCCGAGAATGCCGACTTCCTTGTTCTCCACCGAGTTCAACGCCTGCGAGATCTTCTGCACGAGGCGCTCGGTAAGCTCCAGGTTCACGTCGCGAGCGGCGCTCAGAACTTTCAACGACACGCCTTGCGCCTGTGCCAGTTGGGAGAGGGAATCCATGTCAGACTCGGCGAAGACGCCGCCCATACCCGCGCCGGGCTGGAGGCAACGAGGAGCGATCTTCTTATCCAGACCCAATGCCAGAGCCAGGTTCACGGCATCGGCGTTCACCTTTTCGCAGAGGGCGGCGACTTCGTTGATGAATGAAATCTTCGTCGCCACGAAAGCCGTGGCAGCTTCGCGCACCAGTTCCGCCGTAGATTGATTGGTCACGATCACCGGCACCCCGCGCATCACCAGCGGATGGAAGATCTGTTTCAGTAGTTGAATCGCTTCGCTCGAGCTCGAACCCAGAATGAGGCGGTCGGGCCAGTTGAAATCTTCGACCGCGCAGCCATCGGTGAAGAACATGGGCTGCGAAACGATGGTCGCCTGCAGGCCGGCGGACTTGATGCTGGCTTCCAGCGCCTGCGCGGTTCCGACCGGAACCGGAGTGACCACGGTCAAGATCGGCGGCTTCGGCGACAAGCGCGTGATGCGCATCGCGACGTCGGCCAGTCCTTCGGGCTTGTCTTCCGCGAGAAAGATCACACCCATGCGGCGGGCGAACGACTCGATGTCGGTGGAGTAGGCCAGGCGTCCGGCACGAACGTTACGACGAATGATTTCTTTCAGATTTTTTTCGAAGAAGGGAATATTCCCCTGCGCCATCTCCACCATGCGGGTGCGATCGGGATGGCAGCAGCAAACCGGAGTTCCAAAATCGGCGAGGCAGGCCGAAATAACCGTTCCCAGATATCCCGAACCGTAAACGCCGATTTGCATGTGGTCTCTCTTTTCCGTGCCGCCGGAAAACCCGCGTCAGAGCTGGCTTTGAGGGCGGATCGCCGGAGAACCGCTCTACTCTTTATTACAAATGCCACCACGGGTTTTCAACGCACGGGAGGGAACTGTACCTGGGGCCATGTGCACAGGTCTGCAGTAACTCAACGAGGGTTAAAGTAACCGGCGGTTGATTACCGCAGTTTATAGCCGAAGATCAGCGGGAAACGAGGCTGCCGCCGAGCACCACCGCCGCGAGATCGCGCCAGCAATTGTCGGAGTCTTCACGAACGAAGGTCAGCTTGTCGACCAGGATGCGCCGCGGCCCGGCGTATTGATCCCAACGCTCGTGCGCCATCGAGTAGGCGTTTTGAGCCTGCTGCTCGGCGCTCATCTTTACGATCGTCAGATGTGGGATGTACGGCCATTCTTCCTGAAACTGTAGAGCTTCCGTGTTCAGCTTGCGATGCAGTTCGCACATGCGCGAGGCGGCCTCGATCCGGATGTAAACCGTCGGGGTGACGGGACAGAAGGTCTCGACTTTCCCGAGGCTGACCTGGAAGGGCTCTTCACCGCCGCAAATCCGCTCAAGCGTTTGCAGGGCCGAGGCCTCGGATGCCTCCAGCGGTCGCGGCGGCAGGATAGTAAGGTGCGCCGCCAGATGGGGAAGATCCGGGTGCAGTTCCTTTCTGAGCTTCTCGACGAACTCCCCGGCCGGGTTCCTCAGATAAGCCACCAGGGCGTAACGCGGCTTCGACATAATCTGGGAAAAAATTATACCGCGCTGGGCGAGGCGGCCGCCGCCGTAGTGGGGAGTGGCTCATTTATAATCGGAGAAGTCGGGGCGTAGCGCAGCCTGGTAGCGCACCTGCCTTGGGCGCAGGGGGTCCGCGGTTCAAATCCGCGCGCCCCGACCAAATTCTTCTTATTCTTGTCGCTTCGCACCAAACCGCGTGAGAGCCGTGCCTTTGCGGAGTTCAGTTGTGCTCCTGCAAGGAGCTGCGCGACCTGAACCGGCCGCTCCGCTTACTGCTCGAGTTCAGCAAAGTTTCGAAAATCGACTGCTGGCACAACCACTCTTTGGCCCCCAAGTCGCTTCGGTCCGAGCCGCTTGAGGACTGTGCCTTTGCGGAGTTCAGTTGTACTCCTGCAAGGCGCTGCGCGACCTGAACCGGCCGCTCCGCTTACTGCTCGAGTTCAGCAAAATTTCGAAAATCGACTGCTGGCACAACCACTCTTTGCCCCCAAAGTCGCTTCGCTCCGAACCGCTTGAGAGCCGCGCATTTTGCAGAGTTCGTTCTTGCCCCCGCCAGGGCGCTGCGCGACCTGGAAGCGGCCGCTCCGCTCATTGCCGTGGCCAAGCAGGTTCGAAAATCGTCCTCGAGGGGCCGACCAATTCCCATCAGCCAATCGTCGGAAGTGCTTGAGCTGCGCTCCCCTTCGGCTGTTCGATGCTTCGCCATCGTTATGTGAGCTCGCAGGCAATCAGACGGCGCAGGATTCGCACTTGGCGGCAAGTTCTTCCAGAACGCATCGCACGATTTCAGGAACTCGGGCAGCCATCGCGGGCGAAAGATCCATTCCCACAAACGCAGGCGGATCGATCGAGATCGCAAGCAGTGTCAGCTCCAGAGGAATGCCTGTGAGATAGGCGGCATCGAGCAGATCTTTCAGCCCGATGTCGTGCGCGGTGAGTGTCTTCGGATAGTCCGAGGAGAAGTTCGGAGTAAGGCGGGTCACAGTGCCAGGGGGATTTCCGTCGATCGTGGCATCGATGAGGATGATCCGGTCGGCCCGTTGCATGGGTTCGAGCAGGAGAAAGCTGCCGGTGCCGCCATCGAGGCATTGAACGTTGTTGGGGAGCGGCATCTGGCTGATCTGCCGCACGACTTCCACGCCCACGCCTTCATCGCCCATCAGCACATTGCCGATGCCGAGCACGAGAACGTGTTCGTCGCTACTCATCATTCTTCCTTGTCGCCTTCGCCTTCGAACTTCCATCCACCGACCATCGACGAAGTCGTGCCCCGGCCTTCGATGTAGTCGTGGTAGAAGACCAGATAGACGTGAATCAGGGTAAACAGGATGAAGAACCACATGAAAATGTGGTGCCACTGGCGCACAGCAAAGTCGCCGCCCATCAGAGGAGTAATCCAGGCGAACATGCGTGGGAACCACGAGTGGCTCATGCTCGAATAGAGCGCAAACCCTGTGAGTGCCTGGAATAGAAACGCGAGGAACGACAGAAAATAGATTACGCCGGCAAGCGCGTTGTGTCCTAGCGTGATGATTCTGTGCGCACTGGTCTGCAGTACGTCGACTTTCGTGACTTCCAGCATCTCCTGCCACTGCGCGCGGTGGCTGGGAATGAAGTTCGTCCACTTCGCGTAACGATTGCCGACGAATCCCCAGTAGATCCGGACCAGGAAGTTGAAGAAGAATACGAATCCCGCCACAAAGTGAACGAAGCGCACCGTTCCGAACCAGTACTGCTGATAAGCCTCGCTCGAGTAGGTGATGGCGAGTGGCCGTCCGATCAGATATCCCGTGACGCACAGTACGACGACGCACAGCGCGTTCACCCAGTGATAGAGCCGGACCGGCAACTCCCATACGTATACTCGCCGGAAGCTTTCATTCGCCGAAGTTGGAGCTGCAATCGCTTTGGTAGCCATACGCGCTTCCCTCAGTAGAACTTCACCTGATGCAAGTGCTTGCCCTGCGGATCGTAGAGATGCACTGCGCAGGCAATGCACGGGTCGAAGGAGTGAATGGTGCGCAGGATTTCGACGGGTTGATCGGGGTTCGCCATCTTCGTGCCGATCAGTGATGCCTCATACGAAGAGCGCTGGCCGTTGGGGTCGCGCGGTGAAGCATTCCACGTGCTCGGGACGACTAGTTGATAATTATCGATCTTGCCGTCTTTGATCTTGATCCAGTGGGCAAGCGCGCCTCGCGGAGCTTCGGATAAGCCGACGCCTTCCGCGGTTGCCGGCCACGTGGAGGGCTCCCATTTGTCGCGAGTGAAGGTGCTGGTGTGGCCGCTCTTGATTTGCGCCAAGAGCTGATCGTAAAACTCCTGCATCCAGTTCACGATAAGACGAGTTTCCAGGCCGCGCGCCGCCGTGCGACCCAGCGTCGAGAACAAAGCGGTGACCGGTACATTGAGCTGTTTCAGCGCTTCATTCACTACATCTTTGACGTCGGTGCGGCCAGCCGCATAGCTCACGAGCAATCGTGCCAGCGGTCCGACTTCCATCGCATTCTCTTTCCAGCGTGGCGTCTTCAGCCAGGAATACTTGCCTTCGACATTTAACTGTTCATACGGAGGCTTCGGGCCCGTGAAGTTGAATTCGGTTTCGCCATCGAATGGATGCAAGCCGGTGTTGTCGCCAGCGGCGTACGTGTACCACGAGTGCGCAATGTACTCCTTGATCTCCTGCTCGTCGCGGCCATTCACCGGATGTACTTCGGCCAGGTTCCGGTCGAGAATTGCGCCACGGGCGAACTTGAAGTAGTCGGGCTGTCCGTAGCCGCGCGTGGGCAGATCGCCGTAGGCGAGATAATTTTTGAGTCCGCCGCCGTAGGCTGCCCAATCTTTGTAGAATCCGGCGATCGCAACCAGATCGGGCAGATAGACTTCCTCGACGAAGGCCTTGGCCTGCTTGATGAGGCTGCCGACGTGGTTCAAGCGCTCCATGTTAACGGCATTCACCTCCTCCGGATTCAACGAGCAGGGCACGCCTCCGACCAGATAGTTCGGGTGCGGATTCTTTCCGCCGAAAATAGCGTGAATCTTTACGACTTCTTTCTGCCATTCCAGCGCTTCCAGGTAATGTGCCACTGCCAGCAGATTGACTTCAGGGGGAAGCTTGTACGCGGGGTGACCCCAATATCCGTTGGCGAAAATGCCGAGCTGGCCGCTTTGCACGAATGTTTTCAGACGATTCTGCACGTCGGCAAAGTATTTGGGGGAGGACTTCGGCCAGTTCGAGATCGACACGGCGATGGCTGACGTCTTCTGCGGATCGGCCTTGAGCGCGCTGACCACGTCTACCCAGTCGAGCGCGTGCAGATGATAGAAGTGCACGACGTGGTCTTGTACGTACTGCGTGCAGAACATCAGGTTGCGGATGAGTTCCGCATTCTGCGGCACGGTGATGCCCAGCGCATCTTCCACCGTGCGCACGCTGGCGAGCGCATGGACGGTCGTGCAGACTCCACAGGCGCGCTCGGTGAACGCCCAGGCGTCGCGCGGATCGCGGCCTTTGAGAATCTTTTCGAAGCCGCGCACCATGGTGCCGGAACTGTAGGCGTCGGTAATGACGCCGTTCTCGACCACCGCCTCCACCCGCAGGTGGCCCTCGATACGAGTGATTGGGTCAACCACGATTCTCGCCATGGCTTATTCCTTTCCCTTCTGATCTGAGGAGTGCGGTTTCGCTTCGGCAATCTCTTCCCGCTTGCGGATATTAGTCACGACGGCGTGTGCCGCCACGCCGGCGATCGTGGCGACGCCCAGCGCCGTGCCAATTGTGTCGGCGGTGCTTTCAATCCCGAAGCCGGGGAATGAAGCCAAGTGCTGATAGAACGGGCCATTGTCCCAGAATCCCGCCTCGCTGCAGCCGATGCATCCGTGGCCGGACTGAATGGGATAACTGATCGCGCCATTCCATTTCGTGACCGAACAGGCGTTGTAGGTCACCGGACCGCGGCAGCCCATTTTGTAGAGGCAATATCCTTTGCGCGCCTTCTCGTCGTCCCACGATTCGACGAAGAGTCCAGCATCGTAGTATGGGCGGCGATAGCAGGTATCGTGTACACGGCGCGAATAAAACTCCTTGGGGCGGCCGAGGCCATCGAGTTCGGGAGCACTTCCAAGGACTAGCAGGTGCGTAACCACTCCGGTCATCACATCTGCAATGGGAGGGCAGCCCGGCACGTTGATGACGGGCTTGCTGATCAACTTGTGGACCGGAGTCGCTCCTGTGGGATTCGGCTTTGCAGATTGAATACATCCATTCGATGCACAACTACCCCAGGCAATCACCGCCGCAGCATCTTTGGCCGCTTCTTGCAGGATGTCTTCGGCGGTGCGTCCGGCAATCGTGCAATAGACGCCACCATCGTTAGTGGGAACCGATCCCTCGACGAGAAGGATGTATTTCCCGGCAGCATTCTTGATCGTGTCCTGCAGGCTCTTTTCCGCCTGATGCCCCGCGGCGGCCTGCAGCGTTTCTGTGTAATCGAGCGAGATGCTGTCGAGCAGCACGTCGGCAACGAGCGGATGCGACGAGCGGATGAACGACTCGCTGCAGCAGGTGCATTCCTGGAAGTGCAACCAGACGACAGGTGGACGCGCTTGCGTCTCCATGGAATGCACGACTTTCGACAGGGCCGTGCCTTCAATGCCCGCCATCATGGCGGCGAAGCTGCAGAAGCGCAGAAATTCGCGCCGGTCGTATCCTTTTGCCTGCATAGATTCCCAGATGGAAGCGGAGTGGCCCATACGTCCTCTCCTTCGTCGGTCGGATCAGAACCGATGCGGGCCGAGGCGCGCTTGAGCTCAGATCAAGCGGCGTGGCAACAGCCCGAATCAGTCCTGTGATTTGGCGCACGTTAACATCGAAAGAAAAACTCGAATGTGATGACGGTCACGCTTGCTCGTGATTTGACGCAAATCGGCGCCCGGCGCTGACCAACTCTGACGCAAGCGCCTGCATCCCTACCTGGCTGATTTTCAGGACGCTTTCCGCGCGGGCATCTTTCTGCGAAGGCGCGCTCCGGCCAGCACCATGGCACAGAGGCGGTCGACAAAGTCCGGCGTGAGTTCGTCGTGGCGAATCAGGAAGCGCATATAGATCGGCCCGTACAGCGAGTCGAGGAGGAGATTGAGGTCGGTATTCTTGTGCAGTTCACCGCGCGCGATCGCCCGTCGTAAAGTTTCGTAAGCTTCACGGCGCCGGGGCCACAGAAAACGGTCGCGGAAGGCGGCAATCAGATCTTTGTCGCTTTGGCCGGCGGCTAGAATGGCGGAAACGATACGGCCGCGCGGGCTGCGAAAGACTTTGATCAACTGGCGCATCTGGCGGCTCATGTCGTGGTAGACAGATCCAGTGTCGGGAAATCGCAGATTGCGAGTGGTGCTGCTGGCGAACGCGTCGGCGATCAGGGCTCCCTTGTTCGGCCACCAGCGATATACCGTGGCTTTGCCTACCGCCGCGCGATCTGCGACGTCTTCGATGGAGAAGTCGGAAAATCCGTTTCTGGCCAGGATCTTCAGCGTGCTGCGCAGGATGGCAAGACGCGCCTGTTCGCTGCGCGGCCGGCCGGGCGGCCGCTTTCCCGCGCCATTCTGCCCATTCGCCGAAGTGAGGTCCTTCTGGCGCATGATCCATAACCTACCATATAATTCCAGTTCAGGAATTTAGAATCCGATACGCGGAGTATCGAATCTAAGCTGGCATTTCGGGAAGGCCAGGCGGTACTGGATGTCTTGGGGCAGTCCGATTCAAGTGTTCCCCGATCGTGGAGCGATGCTGACTCATGTGGATTGTTGCTTTAGCCCTCAGGCGTCCTTATACCTTCGTGGTGATGGCGATCGCCATCATCATTCTTTTTGTAGTCACGCTGCTGCGCACTCCGGTCGACATTTTTCCTGATATCAACATTCCCGTGGTCTCGGTCGTCTGGTTTTATACCGGCATGTCGGCGGAGGACATGGCAACCCGGATCGTTGCCAATTCCGAGCGGGGCATCACTACCACGGTCAACGACATCGAGCACATGGAATCCCAATCCGTGTACGGGTTGGGAGTGATCAAAGTGTTTTTCCGTCCGGGCACGAACGTGCAAGGGGCGATCGCGCAGATCACGGCAATTTCCCAGACGACGGTTCGCGGCCTTCCGCCGGGAGCGACTCCGCCGCTGATCATTTCCTACAGCGCCTCGACCACACCCGTCATTCAGTTGGGGCTAAGCAGCAAAACCTTGCCTGAGCAACAACTGTTCGATCTCGGGCAGAACTTCCTGCGGACGTATCTGGCGACCGTGCCGGGAGCAGCGACGCCCTATCCCTATGGCGGGAAGCTGCGCCAGATCCAGGTGGATTTGGACATGCCAAAGCTGCAGGCCTACGGGCTCTCTCCGAATGACATTGTGAATGCGGTCAACGCGCAGAACATCATTCTGCCGGCGGGAACGATCAAGCTGGGTGAACTCGAATACAGCGTGGAGATGAATGGAAGCCCGCAGACGATTGCGGAGTTGAACGATCTGCCGGTTAAGACAGTCAACGGGGCCACGCTTTACATGCGGGACGTGGCGCATATCCGCGACGGGTTCGCGCCGCAGACCAACATCGTGCGGCAGGATGGCAGCCGCGGCGCATTGATGTCGATTTACAAGAACGGCCACGCTTCCACACTCGACATTGTGGCGGGAATCAAGAATATCGTCGCGCTGGCGCAACAGTCGCTGCCTTCGGAATTGACTATCAAGGCATTGTTCGATCAGTCGCTGTTCGTGCGCGCATCGATTGAAGGCGTCATCCGCGAGGCTTTGATCGCAGCGGCTCTGACGGCGTGCATGATTCTGATCTTCCTCGGGGACTGGCGTCCGACGATTGTCATTTCGATTTCCATCCCGCTCTCGATTTTTGTGTCGATCATCTTGCTGGGCGCGATCGGAGAGACGATCAACATCATGACCCTCGGCGGCTTGGCGCTTGCCGTCGGCATTCTGGTCGATGATGCGACGGTTGAAATTGAGAACATCGAGCGCAATCTGGCCATGGGCAAGGAGATGCGGCAGGCGATTCTGGATGGCGCGCAGCAGATCGCGGTGCCCGCGTTCGTGTCGACCCTGAGCATCTGCATTGTGTTTGTGCCCATGTTCTTTCTGACGGGGGTTGCAAAATTTCTGTTTGTGCCGCTGGCGGAGGCGGTGAGCTTCGCCATGCTGGCCAGTTATCTGCTGTCCCGAACCCTGATCCCGACGCTGGTGATGTACATTATGCGCGGACACGAGCATCGGGCAGAGGCGCCGAAGAGTGCGCTGGGCCGGTTCCAACGTGGATTTGAGCGCAAGTTCGAAGACTTCCGCCGCGGTTACGAATCGCTGCTCGAAACCACCCTTGAGCATCGCGGATTGTTCGTCGCGTGTTTCCTGATCTTTTGCGTACTTTCGCTGGGCATTGCCAATTTTCTGGGAGAGGACTTCTTTCCCCAGGTGGATGCGGGCTTGCTGAAACTCCACGTGCGGGGCCGTCCTGGATTACGTGTCGAAGAAACGGCACGCCTGGTCAGCGAGATCGAAGACGCGCTGCGGTCGCAGGTTCCATCCGGGCAATTGCAGACGGTTCTCGACAACATCGGATTGCCTAATTCGGGGATCAACCAGTCTTACAGTTCGAATGGCACGATCGGCACCAGCGACGCGGAAATTCTGATTTCGCTGAATCCGGAACATCATGTTCCTACGGCCGACCTCACCCGCCATTTGCGGCAATATCTGCCGCAACACTTCCCGGGCGTGGAATTTTTCTTCCAGCCCGCGGATATCGTCACGCAGATTCTGAACTTCGGCTTGCCGGCGCCGCTTGACGTTCAGGTGGTTGGCACTGACCAGCAGAAGACGTACGAGATCGCGCAGCAGATCGCCAACCGGATGCGCCATGTTCCTGGGACGGCCGATGTGCACGTGCAGCAGATGCTGGCATTGCCGGCCTTGTACATGAATATCGAGCGCACGCGAGTGACGCAAGTCGGACTGACGGCTCGCGATGTAGCGCAGAGCGCGCTGGTGTCGCTTAGCGGGAGCTTCCAGACGACACCGAATTTCTGGCTCAATCCCAAGAACGAAGTCACGTATCAGATGGCGGTGCAGGCGCCGCAATATCGCATGACTAATCTGCAGGACATTCTCAACATTCCCATGATGTCCCCCCAGGGCCAGCAACTTATGGGGAACCTGGTGCAGTTGACGCCCACAGTGGCGCCCGAGACTGTGAACCATTACGACGTGCAACCGGTCATGGACGTTTATTCCAGCACCCAGGACCGCGATCTGGGAGCGGTAGCGAGGGATACGGACACCGTCCTCGCAGGATTCAAGGACAAACTGCCCCGGGGGACGCGGCTGGTGGTGCGAGGGCAGGTTTCGACGATGCGCTCGTCGTTCATCGGGTTAGGACTGGGCCTGGTGGGAGCGATTGTTCTCGTCTATCTGCTGATCGTGATCAATTTTCAGTCGTGGCTCGATCCGTTCATCATCATTACGGCGTTGCCCGGGGCGCTGGCGGGAATCTGCTGGTTCCTGCTGTTGACGCACACAACGCTGAATGTGCCGTCCCTGACCGGAGCCGTGATGTGCATGGGCGTAGCGACGGCGAACTCCATCCTGATGGTCAGCTTTGCCCGCGAGCAGATGGATGAAGGTATGCCGGCGGTGAAGGCGGCGGTGTCAGCCGGGTACACGCGTGTGCGTCCGGTGCTGATGACGGCCCTGGCCATGATCATTGGCATGGTGCCGATGGCCCTGGGACTTGGCGAGGGCGGCGAGCAGAACGCTCCTCTGGGGCGCGCCGTCATTGGAGGGCTGCTGTTCGCCACGGTAGCGACGTTGTTTTTCGTGCCCAGCGTTTTCGCGATCTTTCACAGCCGGAGGGAGCGCAAGCGCGCAGCGCAGAATTCATAAAAGGAACGAATTATAAGTGAGAACATTAGGGGATGTGGCACCGCCGGAGTCAGTCATGAGCGTAGGTGATCAACCGAAGAAGAACGAACAGCAGGGTGCCGACCACTGGCCGCCTCCAGGCAGCCAGGCTGAGCGTGATGAGCAGATTGCGGCGATACAGCAGCAGTCCCGCCATCAACGGCAGACTCTGCAGCCTCCCCCGGAACTTGCGCCGGCGCCTCCGCGCAAGGCATTGATGATTGTGGGAGTCGCATTGCTGGTTCTGGTCATCGCGGGCGCGGCGACGCTCATCGGGCACGCCAGTCATGAACGTGCACTAGCCAAAGAAACCGAGGCGGAAACCGTTCCGACCGTCGCGGTGGTGCATCCGCAGGCCGAGAAACCGGATGAGGAGCTGGTGCTGCCCGGGTCGCTGCTGGCATTTGAGGAATCTCCTATCTATGCGCGCACCAGTGGATACCTGGTTCGCTGGTACAAGGACATCGGCAGCCGGGTGTCGGAAGGGGAATTACTGGCAACGATCGATACTCCGGAAGTCGACCAGGAACTGAATCAGACGCGGGCGGCACGGCAGCAAATCGTCGCCCAGTTAGAGTTGGCCAAGATCAGCGCGGAGCGCTGGGAGAATCTGCGCAAGAGCGATTCGGTGTCTGCCCAGGAAGCAGATCAGCAAACCAGCGGATACAAGCAGGCGCAGGCAAATCTGGCGGCGGCGGACGCGAATGTGCGGCGGCTCGAGCAACTGGAAGGCTTCAAGAAAGTCTACGCGCCGTTTTCCGGTGTGCTCACCAAACGCAACGTCGATCCCGGAGCTCTGATCAACGCCGGTGCCGGGGCGGCCGGGCGCGAGCTGTTCGACATCGCCCGCGTCGACCCGCTACGCGTCTACACCAGTGTTCCTCAAGCTTACGCGCCGTTCGTCAAAGTGGGAGGCAAGGCAACCGTCACGCTGCAGGAATTTCCCGGACAGAGATTTTCCGCCGACATTGCGCGCACGGCAGACTCGATTGATCCGAACACGCGTACGTTACTCACCGAAGTTGATGTCCCGAACAAGAACGGGCGTTTACTGCCAGGCTCCTTCGGGGAAGTGCATTTTGCGGTCGGATCGAACGTGGACAAAGTTACAGTTCCTGTGAACGCGATGCTGTTTCGCGCGCAGGGACCGCAAGTGGCCGTAGTCGGATCCGACAACAAGGTTCAGTTGCGCCACATCACCATCGGAAGGGATTACGGAACGAACCTTGAGATACTCGGCGGAGTGAACGCCAACGAGACGATCATTGTGAATCCCCCGGATTCGCTGGAAGAAGGGCAGCGCGTGAACATTGCCTCGCCGGCTGCGAGCCAATCTCCCCAGGGGCTTCCCGGCTCTAAGAGCACGCAGCAGGAAGAGAACGCTGCGGAACAGCAACAGCGTAGCTTGCAGAAAGGAAGCGGGCGGTGAAGCGGTCGTTTCTAGTTGCGCTTTCGGCGATTCTGGCGCTAGGCGGTTGCAACGTCGGTCCGCGCTATGCTCGTCCCGCGGCTCCGGCACCCGCTCCCGATGCGTGGAAGACGCAGCCACCGTGGGAGCAAGCGGCTCCGAAGGATTCGATTCCGAAGGGAGCATGGTGGCAAGTTTTTCATGATTCGCAGCTGGATGGGTACGAGCAGCAGTTGTTGAAAGCGAATCAGTCGCTCGAAGCGGCGCGTGGCCGGCTGAGCCAGGCGCGTTCGCTGGCGCGTATTGCCACAGCGGATTTCTTTCCGCAGGTCGCTGCCGATCCTAGCGCGGTCCGCGAGCGCGGATCGGGCAATCGTCCGCTGAATGGCGCCTCTCCCACTCTTCGGAACGGAGTCCCGCAGCCCGGCAGACCCTACACTCAAAGCGTCTACTCAATTCCCTTCTCGCTGAACTATGAAGCGGATCTCTTTGGACGCGTGCGCCGCAATGTAGAAGCTTCCAATGCGAATCTGCAGTCGACGGCCGCCGACTTGGGAAATGTTCAACTCGTGCTGACGGCCGAACTGGCAGCCGACTACTTCACGCTGCGCGAACTGGATGCCGAATATAAGGTAGTCGAGGAATCCGTCGACTCTCAGCGCCGGGCGCTGCAACTGGTGCAGGCGCGGCACGAAGGTGGGATCGCGAGCGGCCTGGAAGTGGCCCAGCAGCAGACAGTCCTCGAGTCGACGATCTCCCAGGCCTCTCTGGTGCAGGAATCGCGAGCCCAGTACGAGCACGCGATTTCGGTGCTTGTCGGACAGCCAGCCCCGGCGTTCAACGTGCCGGTTGCGCCGCTGACGGCCACGCCGCCCCCGGTCCCGCTCGGAGTGCCATCGGACGTGCTCGAGCGCCGGCCGGATATCGCCACCGAAGAGCGGTTGATGGCTTACGAGAACGCGCAGGTGGGCATTGCGCACACAGCGTTCTATCCGCACATCACGATCAGCGGATCCGGAGGCTGGCAGAGTACCAGCCTGAGTTCATTGCTGAACGCGCCCAGCCTGTTCTGGTCGATCGGTGCCGACGCGCTCGAGCCGGTCATTCAGGGCGGACGCAATCGCGCGAACCTCGCCGCAGCCCGCGCGGCTTACGATCAGTCGGTCGCGAATTATCGCCAGTCAGTGCTAACGGCATTCCAGGAAGTCGAAGACGGCATCAGCAACTTGAGCAATCTCTCGCAGGCGCTATCGATGCAGGCGGCGGCGACCGAAGACGCGAAGAAAGCTCTGGACATCGCCAATAATCGCTACGTGGGCGGAGTTACGAACTACCTCGACGTGATCACCGCGCAAACAACGCTTCTCAATAGCGAGCGCCTGCAGACGCAACTGCTCGGCCAGCAGATGGTGAGCTCGGTCTATCTGGTGAAGGCTCTCGGCGGAGGCTGGAACGCCAGCGAGATCAGCAATGAGCAGGTACATCCGCAGGCAGGACAGATCGTGCAGCAGTAGCTCTTCTTCGCTAGGCGATCAGAACATCCGGTTCCATCGTCATATTGGATGGCGCGGGCGCGGTGATGATCAGTGCTGTTCCGCTCAGGTCCGATTGGATTTCGAGCGAACCACTCACTTCGCGCAAGCGCTCCCGCATTCCCGCCAGGCCGACGCCTAACTCGGGCGCGCCTTGCATAATACGGTTCAAGCGGTCTTGTGGGATGCCTTTTCCGTTGTCGCGAATCTCGAGGCGAACCTTTTTTTCATCGAGCGTCAGGCGGATTTCGACGGCTGACGCTCCGGAATGCCGATGGACGTTGATCAGAGCTTCCTGAACGGCACGAAATAGAGCGATCTCCGTTTCAGAAGGCAGGCGCAAACGCTCCGGAGATACGTGGAAGGTGGCGACGATGCCACTGCGGCGGGAGAACTCATCCACATACAGGCGGGTGGCGCTCGCCACTCCTGATTCGTCCAGCAGCGGCGGGTGCAAAAGATGAGAAATGGTGCGGGTTTCGGTCAAACACTTGTTGACGATATCGGAAGACTCCGAAGCGAGGTGTTGCTGCTCGGCTGCGGAGGCTTGCATGCGATCGAGGTTCATCTTCAGAGCCACTAGATATTGACCCAAACTGTCATGCAGGCCGCGAGCGATGCGGCGTCGTTCATTGTCCTGCAGCGAAAGAATTCGGCCGCTCAGGGCGCGGGCAGCTTCCTCCGCTCGTTTGCGGGAAGTGATGTCGGTATTGATCTCGAGCCATCCCGTCGTATTGCCCAAGGGATCGCGCAATGTTCTCCACCGGCTGGCGACGATGATCTTGCTTCCGTCCCGCTTAGTGTGGCGAAGCTCCCCTTCCCACGTGTCCTTGGTTTTGATCTCGTCGAAGGGAATCGGAAATTCCGTGTGCAGCAAATCATGCGCAGAGCGGCCGATGGCCTCTTCCTTTGTCCAGCCGTAGACCCGTTCTGCTCCCTCGTTCCAATAGGAAATGGTGTCGGCGACGGTCCTGACGAAAATCGCGTCATTGGCCTGGTCGAGCATTTGTGCCTGCTCCAGCAGTTCATTCGTTTTCTGCTCGAGGCTGGCTGTCTTTTCGGCGAGGGAGGCGGTCCTTTCTCTGACGCGGATCTCCAGTTCCTCATGCGCTTTTCGCAGTTCATCCTCCACCAGTTGGCGTTTGACCATCAGGCCTCGCGTAGACTCGGTCAGTGCGATAATCGCGGCGCACAAAATGAGGAAGCCCATCGCTCCGAAAAGTTCTTGTTTGTTGTAGACGCTGAAGGAGCCATAGGGAGGCAAGAACCAATAATCGACTCCCAACAGAGTGATCACCACGGTCACGACGGCAGGCCCAATTCCGCAATACCAGGCTGCGAATACCACCGCCGCCCAAGCGGTGTGATAAGGATTTTCATTTCCCAACAGAGGCTCAAGCAGCTTGCGCAGAGCAAGGGCGATGACGGCGGCTACTATGCCCAGCCCGTATCGGAGAATTTGTCGTCTGACCGGCTGCATAACTCCAGACCTTACCGCGACCCGCAGCTTGATGACTGATCGGTAAGCGAAGTAAGGATGTGATTTCCTCGGAAACAGGCGCTCTCGTGGGACCATCTACAACCGAACTGGCAGAGAGCGACTCACAAGTATGATAGTGCAAATCGGGCGGTGCGCAACGGGCGCGCTATTTCGTTCTTGATTACCAATCCCCAACTACAGAAAAGACCGGATAGGAGTTTCGTAGTCTTTCAGCTCGATCGCTGAGGATTTATTCATCGATCATTGTGTGATATCCGACGGATTCGTCGCGTCGCTGATGATTTTTGTCACGCAGTGATGTGATCCGCATCACTGAGCACTTTTCCCAAAAGGACGATAAACGCTCCATTCGACTCGATTTGGGACTGATCAGAGTCCGGAAACGGAGGGTCGGCCACAAGACTTTCGGGATTATCGCACGTTCGCTGGCAAGTTCTCATACGTTCTCATAGCCCATCCAGATCCATCCCAGAAGCTTTTTGCCGACCCCTGCGACTGTCGAATCCGAAATCCCAACGGACCGTGCTGTCAGGAGACTGTCTATGTCGACAGGCCAGAGAGAGACGATCGGGACCCATCTGCAGAAAGTTGGCGTGTCCCGCCGCAGTTTTCTAGAACTGTGTTCGAAAATCATTGTGGCCGCGCCGGTGGGACTCGCGCTGACCCACAAAGCCACGGCGGCACAGGTGGCAAAACTTGTTGGGAAGGCGCGCCGGCCTTCGGTGATCTGGCTGCACTTCCAGGATTGCACCGGCTGCACTGAGACCCTGCTGCGGACCTCGGCTCCCGATGTCGCCCACCTGATTCTCGATGTCATTTCTCTCGACTATCACGAGACGCTGATGGCGGCCTCCGGAGCGCAGGCTGAGGCGGCCCTCAAGTCGGCGATGGAAGAGAATGCCGGCAAGTATGTGCTGGTCGTCGAGGGCGCGATTCCGGCCCGGGACGACGGCGTCTACATGGAATTGAACAGCCGTCCGGCGATTCAAGTCGTGAAAGAAGTCGCCGCGCGCTCGGCGGCGATCATTGCGATCGGATCGTGCGCCTCATGGGGCGGAGTTCCATCTGCCGATCCGAACCCGACCGGGGCCGTCGGCGTCGATTCCGTGGTGGAAGGCAAGCCGATCGTCAATCTGCCCGGATGCCCACCCAATCCGTACAACCTGCTGGCGGTGGTGCTGGAGTACGTCACGATGGGCCGCTTGCCGCAGCTCGATCAGTACGGACGGCCCAAGTTCGCTTACGAGCGCGTGATCCACGAGAACTGTCCGCGGCGCGCGCACTTCGATGCGGGCCGCTTCGCGTTCGCATTCGGCGACGAAGGCCATCGCAAAGGATGGTGCCTGTACAAGCTGGGCTGCAAAGGCCCGGTCACGCACGCGGCCTGCTCCACTCGGCACTTCAACGAAGTGCCGGGCGTGTGGCCGATCGGCACCGGTGTTCCCTGCTTCGGTTGCACCGAAAAAGGAGTGGTCTGGAAAATGGGCACGTTCGAAACCGTGCCGATCCATCTGGCCACGCCTCCAGACACTTATCCGCCAATCTACAGCACAGCCGGCCAACTCAAGGTTGGTGCGGCAGCAGTCGTGGGAGCGATCGCCGGCGCTGTCGGCGGAGCGGCGTGGGTGGCGTCGCAGCGGTTCCACAGCAGTATGGAAGCCGGGGTGACGCGGATCGCTGCCGATCGAGCCCACGCGGAAAAAGCCAAGGTATCGGCCGAGAAACCCGTCCAGAAGGCTGATCCAAAGAAAGAGGGATGACGTGTCCATCACTCGGCGACAACTCATCTCGGGGATTGCAAAAGCGGGAGTGCCGGCCGCGGTCGCGGTGACGGTCGGCACCGACGTCCTTCAGGCAGGCGAGCGGGTTGAGATTCCCAACGCGGCTGTGGGTCTGCTCTACGACGCGACCATCTGTATCGGCTGCAAAGCCTGCGTAGCCGCCTGCGCCGAGGCCAACGACACCCCGCCGGACACGCGGCGTGACAATTTGCACCAGGCGCCGTCGGACCTGAACGATCTCACCCGCAACGTGATCAAGCTCTACAAGCCCGAGGACGGCTCGGCATTTTCGTTCGTCAAGCGGCAGTGCATGCACTGTCTGGATCCCGCGTGCGCGGCGGGATGTCCATTCCAGGCCTTGCACAAAGACCCGGAGAGCGGCATCGTCAGCTGGACCGCGGAAAACTGCATCGGCTGCCGCTACTGTACGATCACCTGCCCGTATCACGTGCCCCGCTTCCAGTGGGCGGGCTTTAATCCCCGCGTTACCAAGTGCGAGCTCTGCAGCCATCGCCTGACGCAAGGCTTGAAGCCGGGATGCACGAGCGTATGTCCGACGGGCGCGGTGATTTTTGGACCGCGTTCCGTGTTGCTGCTCGAAGCCAAGCAGCGGATCAAGAACAGCCCCGGTCGCTATTACCAGAATCGTGTTTACGGCGAAACCGACAACGGAGGCACGCAGGCTCTGTATCTCTCCCGCGTGCCTTTCGAAAAACTCGGACTGCCGGAGCTAGGACCGGAGTCGGTTCCGGCAAAGACTCTGCGCTGGCAGCGGCGCTTCTACCAATATTTCGCCCTGCCCGCCGTGCTGTATGCGGGACTGGTACAGGTCATCCGCAAGAGCCTGAAGGGTCATGAAGAAGAAGCGCATCAGCGCGAGAAAGAAACCGGATTGAGGGCGCAATTATGAGCACCGCTGCCGCAAATATCGAACGCGCTCCGAGCAATCGCTGGGAACGGAACGTTCCGGTCTACGGATTTCCGGTGGTCAACGGTTTCTTCCTGGGATTGCTGGTGCTGGTGCTGATCGCATTAGTGCTCACCGCGTATCGCGAACTGGCCGGCCTGGGCCCGGTGAGCGGCATGAATGACGCTTACGGTTGGGGAATCTGGAAGACGTTCAACGTGATGGTGATGACGGCGCTTGGCTCAGGCGCGTTCGCGGTTGGCATCGCGGCATGGGTATTCCGGCGCAAACGCCTGCACTCGCTGATGCGCATGGCGCTGCTGACGAGTTTTCTGGCATACGCCTGCGGACTGTTGCTGCTGGGCATCGACGCCGGGCGTCCATGGAATTTCTATTGGATCGTTTTCCCCTGGAAATGGAACATGCACTCTCCGCTGGCCGAGGTGGCGATCTGCATGTCGATCTACGCCATGATTCCGCTGGCGGTGGAGAACATCCCGCCGGTGCTGGAACGGCTGTGGTATTTCGATTCGCGGCTGCGGCCGGGAGTCGAACTCATCGAAAAACGGCTGCATTATTTCTTTCCCTTCATTATTGCGGCGGCGTACCTGCTGCCCGGCATGCATCAGTCTTCGCTCGGGGCGCTGATGCTGCTGGCGGGCGAGCGCGTGCATCCGTTATGGCAGACGCCGTGGCTGCCGCTGCTTTATCTGGGGGCGGCGACGTTCATGTCATTTGGCTGCGTGGCCGGAACGACGATGCTGTGCTGCCTGGTCTGGAAACGTGGCATGGACATGGAAGTACTCGAGGAGGCGGCGCGGATCACTTCCTGGCTGATCTTCGGCTGGCTGGGCTTGCGCCTGGTGGACATACTGTTCCGCGGCGCGTTGGGTACGGCGTTTCACTTCGATCGCTTCGCTGGCGTGTTCTGGCTGGAGGTACTGCTGATTGCCGTCGGCGGATTCCTGCTGATGCGATCGCTGAAGACGCACGATCCCCAGCCGATGTTCGTCGGCTACATTCTGAGCTCGCTGGGCGGAATGATTTACCGATTTAGTCCGACGACCCTGGCTTTCCGGCCGAATCCCGAAGCGTTGTATTTCCCGGCAACCGTTGAAATTCTTGTGTCGCTCGGTTTCATCGCGCTGGGCGTGCTTGGGTTCCTGGTCGCGGTGAAACGGTTTGCGATCCTGCCGGCGCCGCTCAGCGAGTGGCACGACATGGCGAGCTACTTCCGCTTCCGCCGTCCGTACATTCGGTGGACGGGCTATTTCAAGTACGGGCATTTCGGCGAAGACGAAACCGAACCCACGTCCGAAGCAGCGAGTTCCGATTAACAGCAGGCAACTATGGCGAAACGAATCACGATTGATCCGATTACACGAATCGAAGGCCACCTCCGCATTGATGTGGAGGTTGACGACAACGCAGTCTCGAACGCCTGGGCATCCTGCACCATGTGGCGCGGCATCGAGAAGATTCTGCGCGGCCGCGATCCGCGCGATGCGTGGCTGTTCACGCAGCGCTTCTGCGGCGTCTGCACGACCGTGCATGCCATGGCCAGCGTGCGCTCGGTGGAAGACGCGTTGAAGTTGGAGATTCCGCTAAACGCGCAGTACATCCGCAACCTGATTCTCATTGCGCATGCGCTGCACGATCACATCGTGCATTTCTATCAGCTCTCGGCGCTCGACTGGGTGGATGTGCTGCAGATTCCGAAGGCCGACCCGGCTACAACCTCGAAATTGGCAGAGAGTATCTCGCCCTGGACGCGCAACTCGCGCAACGAATTGAAAGCGGCTCAGGATCGCGTAAACGCGGTCGCAGCGAGCGGCCAGTTGGGAATCTTCGCCAACGGCTATTGGGGACATCCGGCGATGAAGTTGTCCCCGGAGGTCAACCTGCTGGCCTTCAGTCACTATGTGCAAGCGCTCGAATATCAGCGGAAGGCCCTGCAGGTGGTCGGAATTCTGGGCTCGAAGACGCCGCACATTCAGAATCTCACGGTCGGCGGAGTTGCCAACGCGATCGATCTCGACAGCCAGTCGGCGCTGGATATGGCGAAGCTGGAGATGATTCGCGATCTGCTGGCCGACGTCGTCAAGTTCGTGCAGCAGGTTTACTTCGTGGATGTATGCGCGGTGGCCGCGATGTATCCGAACTGGTTCAGCATCGGTAGCGGGGTGAAGAATTATCTGGCGGTGCCCGATCTGCCGCTCGACAGCAAGGGATCCGCTTACGACCTGCCGGGTGGTTACATTCGTGGCGGAGATCTGGCGGGAGTGAAGACGTTTCAAACTGCGGCGGATGCGCCGTTCCGCCAAGGCGTCACCGAAGACGTAATGCATGCTTATTATCAGGGCGACAAGGCGCTGCATCCGTGGGAAGGGGAGACCGAGCCGGCATTCACGGGCTGGGACGGCGAGCAGAAATACTCCTGGGTGAAAGCGCCGCGCTTCAATGGCGAACCGATGCAGGTTGGCCCCTTGGCACAGGTCCTGATCGGTTACTCGCAAGGACATCCGCTCACGAGGAAGTACACCGACATGGCGATCGAGAAAGTCGCCTCGCTCGGCGGGCCTCGCGCTACTCCCGCGGCGTTGCATTCGACCCTCGGACGCCACGCCGCTCGCGCCATTCGCGCCTGCATGCTGGCTGAACTGGCTCAGAAGCACTGGCAGTTGCTGGTCGATAACATCGCCAAGGGCGACTACACGGTTCACAATCAGCCGGTGCTGCCGTCGCACGAGGTAGAAGGCGTGGGAACGCACGAAGCGCCGCGCGGCACGCTGTCGCACTGGGTCGTGATCAAGGACGAGAAGATCAAGAACTATCAGGCGGTTGTCCCATCGACATGGAATGCCAGCCCGCGCGATCGCGCCGGAGCGCATGGGCCGTACGAGGCGTCGCTGCTGCATACGCCGCTGGCGCGGCCGGAAGAACCGCTGGAAGTTCTGCGCACCGTGCACTCGTTTGATCCGTGCATGGCGTGCGCGTGTCATGCGTTCGATCCTTCGGGGCGAAAGATCGGAGTGACGAAAATCCTGTGAGGACGGCGCTCATCGGCGGAATCGGCAACGTCCTGCTCGGGGATGACGCTGTGGGCCCCTATGTGTTGCGGCTGCTCGAATCACAGTATGAGTTCGAGCCGGCAGTCGATCTTGTGGATTTGGGCACGCCGGCTTTGGATCTGACCCATCAGATTCTGGGACTGCGAGCGCTGATTCTGATTGATTCCGTCGCCAGCGACGATCCGCCGGGGACGATTGTGCTGTATCGCAAGGAAGATATCCTGGCGGTCGCGCCCACGGAGAGAATTGATCCCCACTCGCCGGCTTTGTCCGAGTGCCTCCTGACTGCGGAGATGCTAGGCGGATGTCCCGAGCACTTGCTGCTGGTGGGAATCGTGGGCGCGGCATACGAGGCAGGAAGGCCGCTGAGCGAGGTGGTGCAGGCGGCGGTTGAGCCCGCGATTGAAGCGGTTATCGACGAACTGAAGGCGTTGGGATATTCCTTTCACAAGAAAGCCTGTTCGGATGCGGCTGCAGTCTGGTGGGCTGAGGCTGCTCCTGCCCTTTCCAATCTGTCATCCTGAGCGCGGGCGGCGATTCGTGAAGGCGAATCGCTCCGCCGAAGCGAAGGATCCCTTTTTCGCGGGATGCTCCCTACGGCTTATAGAGGAATTCTCCGAACGCACCCGCCCAGGTGATGCATCCATTGTCAGAACTCCCAGCCTGGCCACCGGCAATCCCCGACAGGCACGGGATCCTTCGACTGTGTTGTTCGTGCGCTATCGCGCACGAAAACTCCGCTCAGGATGACAACGCCTAACGACTTCCTTCCCTTCGTTTCCGATTCACGAAGGCAAATTCCGACTATAATGGCGCGCACGGAGCGGACCTATCAATCCCTGAGAGCGCCATGGCTAACGTCAACTCATCCGGCGTAGTCAGCGTGATGGACATGCGTCCCTTGGCGCGACGACGATTACCGAGAGTCGTCTTCGACTATCTCGATGGCGGTGCCGAAGGTGAAGTCACGCTGCGCGAGAACTGCCGCGCGTTTGAGGACATCACATTTCGTCCGCGGCACGCGGTCGCAGTTCCCAACTGCGATTTGCGGACGCGCGTGCTGGGATTCGATCTCTCGCTGCCACTGATGCTGGCGCCGGTGGGCTACAGCCGTTTGATGTATCCTGAGGGGGAAGTTGCAGCGGCGCGATGCGCTGGAGCCGCGGGTACGGCCTACATTTTGTCGACGATCTCCGGTCACCGCATGGAAGACGTGAAGGCGGCTACGACTGGGCCGGCGTTTTATCAGCTGTATCTGATGGGCGGGCGTGAGGCTGCTGAGGGAGCGATTGCTCGCGCGCGCAGCGCGGGATTCTCGGCGCTGGTGGTCACGATCGACACGGCGGTCGCCGGCATGCGCGAGCGCGATTCGCGCAACGGCATGAAAGAAATCATGGGCGGCAGCGTGTTCAGCAAAATTCCGTATCTGCCGCAATTCCTGGTGCGTCCGGGATGGCTCATTCGCTTCCTGCTCGACGGCGGCGTTCCCGATCTCGCCAATGTTGTGCTTCCCGGCAAAGGCCCGATGCCAATGACTGACGTTGGCGCGGCGCTCGCCAAATCGACCGTCACGTGGCAGGACATGCGATGGATTCGTGAGGCGTGGTCGGGTCCGATCGTGATCAAGGGCGTACTCACAGGAGACGATGCGCGGCGCGCGATCGACGAAGGCGCGGCGGCAATCTCCGTCTCGAATCACGGTGGCCGGCAACTCGACTGCGTGCAAGCCTCGATTCAGGCGCTACCCGAGGTCGTGGCGGCGGTGAATGGCCAGATCGAAGTCTGGATGGACGGTGGCGTCCGCCGCGGAACGGATGTTGTCAAGGCGCTCTGCCTTGGAGCGCAGGCAGTTCTGATTGGTCGCGCGTATGCCTACGGACTGGCGGCGGGCGGTCCGGCGGGCGTGAGGAAAGCGATCGAGATTTTGCGGACCGAGATCGAACGAACGCTGAAGCTACTGGGATGCCCTTCCATCAGCGCACTCGACCGCTCCTACATCAATGCTGCCGCCGCCCGGCCGGGTGACAGGCGACTGGAAAGCCTGACGGCGTAATCCCTTCGACACATATGTCAGACAAAGTTGCCCTCGTCACCGGCGCCAATGGCGGCCTGGGAGTCTCGGTCACCAAAGCCTTGCTGGACGCTGGATACAGCGTGATCGGCCTCGCGCCGCGAATCAAACAATCCGATTTTGATCATCCGAAATTCACTGCTCTGGCCGCCTCGCTCGATAACCTCGACTCGGCGCGC
>Ga0335079_10001171_pt1 | contig 29903 bp, 19 predicted proteins | sample Lox_Sample_33_FD_206719 | JGI IMG/M metagenome (GOLD analysis project Ga0335079, IMG submission 206719) | Soil microbial communities from Loxahatchee National Wildlife Refuge, Florida, United States - Lox_Sample_3.3 | ecosystem: Environmental > Terrestrial > Soil > Wetlands | place: USA...
ATGACGCCCGAATCGGCGCGCAATCCAAATTATTCGCCGGAAGTCAGTTACGGCCGTGCCGTGCGAGTTCCCACCGCCAACGAACTTGCCCCCGTGGCCATGATTCACCAGCCCAGCCCCTATTCCGATATTCCTTCTCTCTATGACTTGTACGTGCAAGCCGCTTCGCGCAGCGGCCCTCCTCAGCGTTTCGGCGCCGAAGTCTTCCGCGACGGCTTGCGCGACCCCCGCGCCATTCCCATGGATTTACCCGTCGGTCCGGATTACGTCGTGGGTCCCGGAGATAGTCTCTCGATTGACCTCTGGGGAGGAGTATCAGCACGTCTCCTGCGTACCGTGGATCGCGAAGGGCGCGTAACCTTGCCGGAAGCGGGGCCCTTGCAGGTCAGCGGACGCTCGCTTGGCGACGTGCAACAGGCCGTCGAACGCGCCATCGCCACGCAGTTTCGCGATACTTCCGCGGATGTTTCCGTCTCGCGCCTCCGCACCGTCCGCGTGTATGTCGTTGGCGAAGTCGCCGAGCCCGGCGCCTATGACATCAGTTCGCTTTCCACTGCTCTGAACGCGCTGGTTGCCGCGGGAGGGGTCACTCCGCGCGGCTCGCTGCGCGAGTTGAAGCATTATCGCGGACGTCAACTCCTTGAAAACATTGATGCCTACGATCTCCTGCTGCGCGGCGTCAAGCCCGATGCGCGGAAACTCGAAAATGGCGACACGTTGATGGTTCCCCCTATCGGCCCGCAAGTCACCATCACGGGAATGGTGCGCCGCCCGGCGGTCTATGAACTGAACGGAGAAAAAAGCCTCGCCGATGTCCTCGAACTGGCGGGAGGCATTCTCCCGGCAGCCGCCTTGCAGCACGTCGAAATACAACGCCTCGACGCCCACGAAAAGCGCACCATGCTGAGCCTCGATCTTTCTCCGGATAAAAGTGCCGCTCGGCAACTCAGTTCTTTTAAGGTTCAGGATGGCGACGAGATCCACATCTTTCCCATCGCTCCGTATAACCAGGATGCCGTTTACCTGCAAGGTCACGTCCTGCGCCCCGGCCGCTACTCCTTCAAACCGGGCATGAAGTTGAGCGATCTGATTTCTTCCTACAAGGATCTCTTGCCCGAACCTGCTGCTCATTATGCGGAGATCGTGCGTTTGAATCCCCCGGATTTCCGCCCCAGCGTCCAGAGCTTTGATCTCGCCGCAGCCCTCGCCAATCCTGCTGCGGCGCCAAAGCTAGAGCCGCTGGACACCGTGCGAATCTTCAGCCGATTTGATTTCGAACCGGCGCCTGCCGTGTGGGTGGGCGGCGAAGTTCGCGACCCCGGCAAATACATCACTTCCGGCCAGGCGCATCTTCGCGACGCCATCTATCTCGCAGGCGGGCTCACTCCTGACGCCTCGCTCGCCAGCGCGCAGCTTTTCCGCACCGAAGCCGATGGCAACACCAAAATCCTCAACGTGAATCTCGGTGCAGCCATCGCTGGTAACCCGCTCGACAATATTCTGCTCGAGCCGCGCGACCGCCTCCTGATTCACCGCAATCCGGAACGTGTGGACCCGCCCACCGTTGACGTCACCGGCGAAGTCGCGAAACCCGGCCGCTATCCCTTGACCGCCAATATGCGCATCGAGGATCTCATCCGTGCCGCAGGCGGCTTGAAGCGCAGCGCGGACACCAACACTGCCGATCTCACCCGCTATCCGATCGGCGGAAAACCCGGCGAACATCTGAATGTTTCCCTGGCTTCCGCGCTGAACGGAAATGAAACCGGGGACCTCTCTCTTCACAACGGGGACGTGCTGGCCATCCGTCAAGTTCCCGGATGGAAGGATTTGGGCGCGGCGATCACGCTGCGCGGAGAAGTGCAGCATCCGGGTTCTTACGGCATCCAGCCCGGCGAGCGCTTGAGCAGCGTTCTCGAACGCGCCGGAGGCTACACCCCGGATGCCTATCCCTATGGCGCGGTGCTCATGCGCAAATCGGTTCGCGAGCAGGAAGAGCTGGCGCATTCCGAATTGGTGCGCCGCGTCGAAGCCCAGCAGGCCAATATCCGCTTGCTGCCGGAAGCCGATCAGGACCAGAAGAACGCCAAAATTACCGCCATCGCGCAAACCCAGGCCACCTTGGACCAGTTGCGGCTCAGCCCTCCGGTTGGCCGACTGGTGATCCACATTGATGGTCCCATCAGCAAGTGGCGGAACACTTCCTCCGATGTCTCCATGCGCGATGGCGACATCCTGGTGATTCCCAAGAAGACGGACTACGTCATGGTGAACGGGCAAGTGTTCAACCCCACTGCAGTCAACTATTGCGGCGGCCGCAGCGCGAAGTGGTATCTCGGCCAGGCAGGCGGCTTGACGCAGCTCGCGGACAAAAAAGGCATTTTCGTGATTCGCGCGGATGGTTCCGTGATCTCCGCGAAGAATCAGTCCGGCTGGTGGGCTGGCAATCCGCTGAGCGCCATGTTGCGTCCCGGCGACACCGTGGTCGTGCCGGAGAAGGCCTTGAACATCGGCAATAAGAATTGGACGGCGGTGTTGCAGACCGCTCAAGTGGCATCTTCGATTGCTTTGACGATTGCGTATATCCACCCGTGATCTGGCGTTTCCCATCACGGGCATTGTTCACGGTGTTTCTTTTGTGGGCCCTGATGTCAACAACGGTGTGCGCCCAGTCGGGCGGTGAGATAAACGGTCCGGAGCCAAAGCACTTGAACCGCGAAACGACAACTCGGTCAGCGGCACCTTCGGCAGCCGAACCAAATCCCGGAGTTCGCCCGTCCCCCGATGAGAAGCAGCCGTTGCATTCTTTCCTGCTCGATTTCGCCCAGGATGAAAAGAACTTGTGGACCAGTCCCACGCGCTTGCGATTCAAGGACACCACCTGGCTCGTGCCGCTCAGTGGCATCGCCGCGGGCTCGTTTGTCACGGACTCCGACTTCAGCCGGCACCTTTCTCACGATCCCGGCACCATCTCCCGCTCCAACAGCTTCTCGAATGCCGGTGTTGCCGCGCTTGTGGGCGGAGCCGGCGGAATGTGGGTCCTGAGCCATTTCAATCATGACTCCCATTGGCGCGAAACCGGATTTCTTTCCGGCGAAGCCGCTCTCCATAGCCTGGTGATGACCGAAACCCTGAAATATTCCTTCCGTCGGGATCGGCCTTACCAGGGCGATGGCACGGGGCCCTTTTTCCAGCCAGGAGGCACTTCGTTTCCCTCGGAACATTCCGCGGTGGCCTGGTCGGTGGCTGGTGTCGTCGCTCATGAGTATCCCGGTCCCCTTACCAAGCTTCTCGCCTATGGCGCGGCTTCCATGGTCAGCTTTTCTCGCGTGAAGGCGGAAAAACATTTTCCTTCCGATGTAATGATCGGCGCGCTGCTCGGAGAATTGGCCGCTCACGAAATTTACAACAAGCATCACGACGTCGAACTCGGCGGCGATACCTGGAATGATCCTGCGGACTTTTTCACCGACGAAAGCCACTCCAAATCCGGCTTTATCGGCTCGCCGTACGTCCCGCTCGACAGCTGGATCTATCCGGCGCTCGACCGCTTGGCCGCCATAGGACTTATTGAGTCCGAATTCGCTGGCATGCGCCCCTGGACACGAAGCGAATGCGCTGGCCTTCTCGTCGAGGCTGGTGACCGGGCAGAGGAAGGAGTCGGAGGCCAGGAGGCTGAGGAACTATATAGGTCACTCCAGACGGAATTCCGGCATGAAATCGAGAGTGGTGGAGACGAAAAAGGTTTCCAGGGCCGAATCGAATCCGTCTACACGCGCGTCACTGGCATATCCGGCGAGCCGCTCACGGATGGAAACCATTTCGGGCAAACCATCGTCAACGACTTCGGCAGGCCCTATCAGCAAGGTTTTAATTCGGTTGATGGCTTTTCCGCTTGGACGACGTCTGGTCCATGGACTGGCTACATACGGGCAGAATACCAGCATGCACCCTCAGCGCCCGCCCTGCCTGAATCCACGCGACAGATCATAGCGTCTCTTGATGGCATTGGCGAAGTCCCGCCCGGGACGCCATATTCAGCCGTCAATCGCGTTCGCCTCCTCGATGCATATGTCGGATTGAATTTGCATAACTGGCAGCTCACGTTTGGCAAACAGAGCTTGTTGTGGAGTCCCATGCAAAGCGGCCCGCTGATGTTCAGCGACAACGCGGAGCCCATTAATATGTTCCGCATCAGCAGGGTCTCCCCCTTCAAACTCCCCAGCATTCTGGGTTGGATGGGTCCAATCCGAGTGGAATGGTTCCTCGGACAATTGGACGGACATGAGTTCGTATTTCAGAGCAATACGGGACTCGTGGGGCAGTTCGGTCAAAACCTGAGCAGGCAGCCGTCCATGGAGGGGCAAAAACTCAGCTTTAAACCTACAGCCAACTTTGAGTTCGGCGTCTCGGCAACAACTGTTTTCGCGGGCGGGCCCGGCCCGGTGACTTGGCATTCCTTCCTTCGGAGCTACTCTCCCGGCAATACCGTTCCAGGTGCACCGGGCGATCCCGGAGACAGGCGATCCGGCGTGGATTTTAGTTACAGGGTCCCCGGACTCCGCAGATGGCTAACGTTCTACGGTGAGGCTTTCACCGAAGATGAGTTTTCCCCACTGGGCTACCCCCGCAAATCTGCATTTGAAGGTGGAGTCTATGTCCCTCGGATTCCGGGTGTCCCCAAGCTGGATTTTCGTTTGGAAGGCGGAACCACGTCACCGGTGGATTTCCCCGGTTGCCGTGGCTGCTTTTATGACAATGGCCGTTACCCCGATGGTTCTTATGTGAACAATGGTGATTTGCTCGGGAGTTGGCTGGGCCGCGGCTCACAAGGTGAGCGTGCCTGGAGCACCTACTGGTTCTCACCCCGCAGTTCGATTCAGTTCCAGTATCGGCATCAGAAGGTGGACGGACAATACCTCCAGCGCGGAGGCACGTTGAACGACGGTAGTGCAGTTTTGAACTTCCAGATCACGCCGGACACGACTCTCTCCGGCTCCGTTCAATTCGAGAAATGGAACTACCCGGTCCTGGCGCCAGAGCCGGAGTCGAACTGGACGACAAGCGTTGGGATAACTTTCTGGCCGAAAAACTGGCGTATTCAGACTCGATGAGTGGGATTGAACAATTCCGATGAGAGTGCGGAGGCGGAGCGAGACGTGAGTCAGACAGGAACCAGACAGCAGCCCACCGCGGCCCCGCAGCCGGAGGTCGAACTGCGCGAAATTTCAGCGGACTTCCCTGTAATGGAAAGTTCCGTCGAGGAGCTGCATGAACGGCAGGCCCATCTGCTTCGATTGTTTTGGAATCGCCGCAAGTTCATGCTCCGTGCCGGTGCCTCAGGGCTCATTGTCTCCACGCTTCTCGCTTTTCTGATTCCCAAGTCTTACACCTCAACAACACAGTTGATGCCGCCCGATCAGCAGTCCATGACCAGCATGGCCATGATGGCGGGCCTCGCATCTCGAGTTGGTGGCCAGCTAGGTTCCGTTGCCGGGGATCTGCTTGGCATGAAGAGTTCCGGCGCGCTGTTCATCGGCGTTCTTAGAAGTCAGACTTCGCAGGAACATATCGTCAATGAGTTTGACCTGCGGAGAGCCTATGGCATCAAGCTCATGACGGATGCCCGCAAGAAGCTCGATGAAAACACTTCGATTTCGGAAGATAGGAAAAGCGGGATCATTTCAATTAATGTAACGGATCGAAGCCCGCAACGCGCCGCCGCCATCGCCAACGCCTATGTTGACGAACTGAATTCCCTGGTGTCCCAGCTTTCCACTACTGCAGCTCATCGCGAACGAGTATTTCTCGAGCAGCGTCTGAAGGTCGCCAAGCACGATCTCGACGAGGCTTCGGATGATCTTGCCCAGTTTTCCAGCAAAAACAGCACGCTGGACATTCAGACGGAAGGCAAAGCCATGCTCGATGCCGCAGCGACCGTCGCCGGTCAATTGATCGCTGCGCAGTCGGAGCTTGAAGGATTGCGACAGATCTATACGGATAACAATGCTCGCGTCCGGGCATGGAACGCCCGAGTAGCGGAGCTTCGCAATCAACTGAAAAAACTGAGTGGCGCACCAGGAAGCGGCACGAACCGCGGCGCAACGCAGACCGTGGAGTCTGGCGACCCGGCTCCGAACGAAAGTAACTCCGGGAGCATGCCTTTCCCCACCATCCGCAATCTTCCGCTGCTCGGCGCGAAGTACGCGGACTACTACCAGCGCGCGAAGATACAGCAAACGGTCTACGAACTATTAACGGAACAGTATGAAATGGCCAAAGTGGAAGAAGCCAAGGAAACACCGAGCGTAAAAGTTCTCGATCCGGGCCAGGTGCCGGAGAAGAAATCCTTTCCTCCACGTTTGTTGATTATGGTCTTGGGCACTTTTTTGACGCTCTCGGTTTGCATGGTCTGGGTGTTGGGGGAGAAGCACTGGCAGGAGGCGGATGCAAACGATCCCCGAAAGATTCTGGCTCTTGACGTGATGACTTCTCTGAAATCGCAGGCGCATCGCTTTTCGCGGAACGGTACGAGCGCGGGAAGCGACGGCCAAGCACCAGAGTCTTGGTGGAAGAAATTCGCTTCCGTGGACAAGACCGCAAGAGCAAAGGGGCCGCAGACGCCAGGTTACGAGCAACAAGAGCAGCCGGAGAAACCGCAGAACGGCGAGCGATAGCAGCAAACGGCTGTGCGTCGTTGAAGATGCATGGGTTAGGTCACAAGAGCCCCTGTAAGTGACGGGGCGAAGCTGTAGGTTAACCACTGGACCATATATTGACTATAGGATAAATATGGCGGCGGGCACAACGCGGGGGATCCATACGGAAGATGCGGCAGCGACCGCCGTGGCGGCGCGTTCGCACGGCGCGGAAACGCGCGAAGCGGGGGCGAATGCGGCGCGTGGCGCGCAGCGAGCCTGGTTGGGGGGACTGCCGGCGGAACATTGCGTAGCCCGGTGGTACGCGGCGTACACCAGCGCGAACCACGAGAAGCGCGTGGCGGAGCAGATGAGCGTGCGCGAAGTGGAACATTTTCTGCCGGTGTATGCGTCCGTGCGTCGATGGAAGGACCGGCGCGTGACGCTGGAACTGCCGCTGTTCCCGGGATACGTCTTCGTGCGGATGGCGCTGCGGGACCGGCGGAAAGTGCAGCAGATTCCGGGAGTGGCGCGGCTGGTGGAGTTCGGCGGAACTCCGGCGGCGCTGCCGGAGGAGGAGATTGAGGCGCTGCGAACGAGCCTGGCGAGCGGAGTGAGAGCGGAGCCGCATCCGTTCCTGACGGCGGGACGCAAAGTGCGGGTGAAGTGTGGGCCGCTGGCGGGAGTCGAAGGAATTCTCTTGAAGCGGAAGGGAAAGTTCCGGGTGGTGATTTCGATCGAGTTGATCCAGAGATCGGTGGCGGTGGAGATGGAGATTGGGGAGGTCGAGGCGCGGGGAGGATAAGCCCATCGCTTCGCCCGGGCAGGGGGGTATCCCCCCACCTTTTTTTGCAAGTGTTGAAAAGAAAGAGAGTTGCGGGAGAGGCATTCGTAAGTGTTGATTCCAAAGGTAGATAAAGTGGCTTGTTTTGTATCAGTGTCGAGGAATTTGGGAAGTGTTGAAACTGCACGATTTAGAGAGAGATTTTTCGCAAGTGTTGCGGTGAAAGAACTTAGCGGCGGGGTTCGCAGCAGGGCGGGACGAAGATCGAATCTCATTTCTAATTATACCGTACATTACACGACTTGTCAATAGAAAACATGGGCGGGATAGCAATCTACGAGCAGCCGCGCCAGCCAAGCAGCCAGTTCGTCATGCGGTGCGCGGACCGGCATCTGTGGGGCCCGGGAGGGATGTGCAGTTGAGCACACAGGAAACGCAGACCCCGGCTGGACTGGCGCAGGGGACTGCCCCCTCGCGGCCAGCGCCTGGGGGGCATTTTCGCGCGCTGGGGAAGAACGTACTGCTGAAATATGCGAGCGAAAGCTCGCGATTGTTTCAGTTGGCATTCTTCGTGATCGTGGCGCGGCGTTTCGGGGCCAGCGATCTGGGCAACCTGACGTTCCTGCTGATGGCCGGCTCGCTGGTGGCGCTTTTTGTCGGCGACCTGGGAATCAACACGACGGCCATCGCGCGGATGAACGCGCACCGCGGAGCGAAGCTGGAGAGTATCGCTTCGGAGGCGTTGTTCTGGAAAAACGCGTTCAGTCTTGCGGCGATTGTGCTGATCTGCGGGGTGCTCTACGCAACCGGAAGTTCGCGGTCGTGGGTGATGATCGGGGCGGTGGCGGTTATTTCCCTGGGGTCCATCTGGCTGGAATTTCTGTGCGCGCTGACGAATGGAGTCAACCGGCTGGAAGCGGAAGTGTGGATCCGGATCGCGTACCGGGGAGCAGTTTACGGGGGCGGCGCGTTGGCGGCGCTTTTCGCGAGCCTGCGGAGCGATCTGGTGTTCATGGCCGCAGCGGTGATCGTAACGCTGGCCGGAGCATTCCAACTGCTGCGAAGGCGGATGCTGCCAGTGAAGGTGATTTTTCGCCCCCAGAAAGAAGTGGGCCTGCTGAAAGAGTCGCTGCCGGTGTGGGTTACGCAACTGGCGCAATTGAGCTATCTGCGGTTCGACATCGTGATTCTGGGGCTTCTGCACGTAACCGCGAGCGAGATCGGCTGGTATGCGGCTGCGTGGAAGATCGTGGACGTGCTCTCGGGAGTTCCCGCGCTGCTTTCCGCTGCCGCGCTTCCCTTGATCAGCGGAGCGACCGGCGGAGCCAGCGTTTCGGTGATTGCTCCCAGATACCTGAAGCTGATGTACGTGCTCCCGTTCCTCTTTGCGCTGCCGTTGGCCATCGGAGCGGATTGGGTCACGCGGCTGCTCTACGGGGCAGGCTTTGCAGGGACGCCGCGGGTGCTGCAAATCCTGGTGTGGGCTCTGGTTCCGGTTTATGCGCACACTTTTCTGGCGATTGTGGCGGTGGCAACGCGGCGGCAGGCGGATGCAGCCAAGCTCGCAACGGCCGCCTCGATTCTGAGCGTGCTCGCCGCAGTGATTCTGGTGCCGAAGCTGGGGTATGAGGCGATGGCGGCGGTGAGCCTTGCCGCCAACGCATTGTTCGCATGCGCGATGGTCTGCAAGTTCCGGGATGCAACCGAATCCATGCAGGTGGGCACAGGGATCAAGTCTCTGCTCAGCGCGGCGGGAACCTTCTGGGTGTGCACCTACTTCTTGCCGGACACGCATCCCGTGCTGCTAATGGCCGGAGGCACGGCGGGATATTGCGCGGCGCTGGTGCTTTTGAGGGTGGTCAACCTGAGGCACCTGGGCCGGGGTTGGCGATTCCTCGCTTCGCTAGTATGGGGACGCGAAGTGGGAGGCGTGAGCGCAGCGTGAAGGTGCTGATGATTTCCAAGGCGCTGGTGGTGGGCGCGTACCACGCAAAGCTGCGGGAGCTTGTGCGCTTGGGTGTGGAGTTGACGGTGGTGACGCCGCCGGCCTGGGGCAGCCAAGCGTTGGAGGCCGTGCCGCAGGACGGTTACGAACTGCTGGTTAGGAGGTGCACATTCAGCGGGGCGCCGCACGTGCATTTCTATCCTGGAATTTCCGAGGTCATTGGCCGGGAGAAGTGGGACCTGGTGCACATAGACGAGGAAGCCTTCGTCGCGGTGACGTACCAGGCGCTGAAGGCGTGCGGGCGCCAAGGAAAGAAAGCGCTTTTCTTTACCTGGCAGAACCTCCGCAAGGCGTACCCGCCGCCGTTCAATCACTTCGAACGGTTTTGCTACGAACACATAGCAGCGGCGATCGCAGGGAGCGAGGAAGTGCGTGACGTGCTGATGGCAGGGAAATTTTCCAAACCCATCGCGGTGATTCCGCAGTTCGGAGTGGACCCGGAATACTTCCAGAGGAGGGGTGCTTCTGAGCTCAGGGAGAAACTAGGGCTCGGCGAGGAATTCGCGATCGGCTACGTGGGCCGGATCGTGAAGGAGAAAGGAATCGCCGACTTGGTTGAAGCCCTAGCGCGGCTGCCGGAGCGCTGCGTGCTGGTGCCGGTGGGAAGCGGGGATTTCGAAAGGGCGGCAAGAAAGCTGGCGGAAAAGCTGGGAGTGGCGTCGCGAATCCGGTGGGTGCCGCACATCGCGTCAATGGAAGTTCCGGAGTACATGAACGCACTGGACGTGCTTGCTCTGCCCTCGCGGACGACGGCCCGCTGGAAAGAACAATTCGGACGGGTCCTGATCGAGGCGATGGCGTGCGAGACGCCGGTGGTGGGATCGAATTCGGGCGAGATTCCACAAGTGATCGGGGAGGCCGGAATGGTGTTCCCGGAGGGAGACGCAGCGGCGCTGGCGGAGCGGTTGCGGCTGCTCTATGAAGACCCGGGCGTTCGAACGGAACTGGGCGCGAAAGGGCGCCAACGGGTGCTGGAGCGGTTCACGCACCGGCGCATCGCAGAAGAGACGGCAAAGTTCTATCGGAAGGTTTCGGGGACTCCAGTCGTAGCGGACACGGTGAAGAATGACCGAACTGGCTTTTGATCGCAATTCGGCGCGGGGGAAGCCGGGGAGACAAGGCGTACTGTCTCTTTGCTTCGGTTCATCCAGAGAGGTTCTACAACCCCTAAGCATGGCGGGCGAGTGATGTCCATTTCGGTGTATGGAGCGATTTTCATTCCGATTGCGTTTTGGATTTTCTTATTTCGCCCGAAGTACCTTGTTCCGCTGATGTTGGTAGCATCGGCGTTTGTGGCTGCGCCGGTTCTGGAATTTTCGCTCGGAGATTTTGATCTCGGAATCAAGCCATATTACTTTGCGGCAGTTCTTCTTGCGATTCGAGCGCTGCCTGTATTGCTCAAGTACCCTTTGCTCAAACGCGGCTTGGAACCATCGGTGAGCCGAATTGTGGGATCGTTTGTGGGATTCTGGAAATGGGCCCTGGTCTCCGCTTTCGTCTTTCCCGTTGTGTTCAAGGGCCTTCAAGTGATCAATCCACGAGCCGTGGACGGTGACGTCGCGGCAGCGTTCGCTCTGGGGGGCGAATCGAGTCCCCTTCACTGGAGCTTCGAAAATCTGGGGCAGGCTGCCTACCTGACTTTGAACCTCGTGGCCGTGCTTTACGTGATCGGGTCCCGGCGGAGCAGCGGCCGGACTGCGGATATCTTCGGCACGCTTCGGGGAACCATCATCGTCGTCTCCCTAATTGCCCTGCTTCAAGGTGTGGTGGCGTGGGAGGGCTGGAGCTTCCCGCTCTTGTTCTTTCACAGCAACGCCGCCTATTCGACTGGCTATGACGAGGCGATCGAGGGCCTGCGCCGGGTGAATTCGACGTTTAGCGAAGCCTCCTATGCGGGGGGCTTTCTGGCGGCAGCCGCGCTGGGATTATTGGCTGCGCGTTTGCGAGGCGGCCGAGTGAGTCCGTTCGTAATCGCCCTGGCGGTCATCGGGCTCATCTTGACAACGGCGACGACGGGCTACGCGGCGTTCGTTGTGGGCGGCATTTTGCTTTTTCTTTACTTCGCGCGAGACAGCCTGAGACGAAGGATGACCCGCCAGCTTTTTAGAAAGTGCTTGTACTCCGTTTTGCTCGTCGCAGGAGCAGCGGCGGTGCTCCTGGCTGCAGATGTTCCCCTGCGGCAGGCAGCGATGGAATCGACTCTCGGTAAAGTGGATACGGTCTCGTTCTTTGCTCGCGTTTCTGTGGACGTATATTCGATGAAGCTGCTGGTCAGCACATATGGCTTAGGGGCAGGGCTTGGAAGCAATCGTCCCTCAAGCCTCGGGGCATATTTGTTGAGCAACGTTGGGGTGGTCGGCTCGGTACTCTTTGTTCTTTTCGTGTTTAGGCTGATCGTGCAGTTATCGAAGCGCGCACGTCTCGCAGGTGGTAGTTCCTTCGCGATGGTCATGTGGATGTTGGCAGGAATCCTGGTGGCACAAAGCGTTGCACTTCCCGATCTGAGCTGGCCACCTCTTTGGGGAATCCTGATTTCGGCCGTGAGTCTGCTGGTGTCCAGGAATGAAATCGCGCCTGAGGGTGTTCGGGCCGGCGTTTTCGTAGCGGCGCAGAGACGCCTGCCGGCTAGCCCGGCGGCGGCGTAAATAATCTTCGCTACATATGCCTATTGCAATGAACACGCGGGTACTGGGCGCGCGGGTGACAGGCGTGCAACGGTACGCGATGGAACTGCTGACCCGTTGGAACGGAAACGCAGAACGAATTGCCCCGGATCGCGCGCGCCACGGATTCGCGGGGCATGCCTGGGAGCAGCTGATTCTCCCGAGAAAACTGCAGGGCCGATTGCTGTTCAGTCCGGCGGGTAGCGGGCCGCTGGAGACGCGGAACCAGGTTGTGACCATCCATGACATGGCGGTGTTCGATTGCCCCGGAGGCTTTCATTCGCGTTTTGCCGCGTGGTACCGATTTCTGCTACCCAAGCTGGCCAGGCGCGCTCGGCGAATCATCGCCGTTTCCGAGTTCGTGAAGGAACGCATCGTGGCGCTTGCCAATGTGAGCGCGGACAAGATCGCGGTAATTCCGAACGGAGTGGACGCGCGGTTTTCTCCCGAGGCAATTTCGCGCAAGGACGAGATGGCAAGGTCCCTTGGGCTGCCTTCGCCACGGTACGTCTTGACGGTTGGATCGCTGGAGCCACGTAAGAATCTGGCGCGGCTGCTTCGGGCATGGAACCAGGTGGCAGATCAGATCCCTGAGGACGTGTGGTTGGTGGTTGCCGGAGCGAGGGGCAGCTCGCGAGTGTTCGGGGACGTGGACCTAAGTGCTTTACCGGCAAGAGCTTTTCTGACGGGGCGCGTGGAAGAAGCTTTACTACCCGCACTATACGCGGGGGCCATAGCGACGATTTATCCCTCCATATACGAAGGATTTGGTTTGCCCGCGCTGGAGGCGATGGCCAGCGGAACGGCTGTGGTTGCGGGGAACCGCGCTTCTTTGCCAGAGGTAGTTGGCGACGCGGGATTGCTTGTGGATCCATTCGATGAGGCAGCGATCGCGGAGGGGATTTACCGGCTGATCTCGGACGCAGCTACGCGGGAGGAAATGCGGCAGAGAGGGCTAGTGCGCGCGAAAGAGTTTTCGTGGGATGAGACGGCTCGGCGGACGTGGGAAGTTTTGGGGGCCGCGACGACAGGCTTTTTGAATGTGGCTGGAGGCAACATCGGCGGTTGCGCGGAGGCTTCAAATGATGCCCCTTGAGGTACACAAGAACGATTGGGAGGAACTGGCGGAGTTCGATCCGATGTGGGCGGTGTTGAGCGAGAAAGACAAGCGAGGAAACAAGCGGGAGGCTAGGGAGTTCTTTGCGAGGGGTAAAGAGGAAATTGAGCGATTGATGGCGCAGGTGGGAGAGCTTTCTGAGGGCCGGGAAAGGGCGCTTGATTTCGGATGTGGGGTCGGGCGCCTGACGCGAGCCTTGCTCGCTTACTACAAAGAGGCACACGGAGTGGACGTTTCGGATGAGATGGTCAGGAGGGCAGAGGAGTTCACTCCTGAGTGCAGGTTTTACGTGAACAATTCGGAGGATCTGTCCCTATTTCCGGATCGGACCTTTGATCTGGTGTACAGCAACATTGTTCTTCAACATTTGCCTTCTGTGGCGATGATCGGAAAGTATGTGAAAGAATTTTTTAGAGTGTCGGTTCCGGATGGGCTGGTGGTGTTTCAAGTTCCTTTTCGAAAGTCATACAGAAATACGTTCAATTTGAAACGCACGGCCTTTCATCTGCTCAAGTCTCTGGGTGTCAGATCCGATGTGATGTTTAGGCAACTAAGGCTCCATCCGATGAGGATGACCGCAGTTTCGCAGAAGGAAGTGCTTGCGATCATTGAGGAATCAGGGGGCGAAGTGGTCAAGCAGAGCCGCGATCAATCCGCTCATTTTGCGGTTTTTTATTATTGCCGCCGGGTGGCTCGCTGAGGTTCGGTTTCTTTGGAGACAACATGCGAGCGAGGAGCTGAATTGAACGGGAACGGTGGAAGACAGGAAGGCGAGGCGGCGGTGCTGCACGTGGGAAAATTCTATGCGCCGCATACGGGAGGCATGGAATCGCATTTGCGGTACCTGGTATCGCACCAGAGCGCACGGATGGCCGTGGAAGTACTGGTGGCGAACGACGGGCCGATGACGATGACGGAATTGATGGATGGGGCGAGGATCACGCGGATCGCTTCGTACGGAACGGTGGCGTCGCAGCCGATCTGTCCTTCGCTGCCATGGCAACTTGCCGGGAGGAAGGAACCGCTGGTGCATCTGCACCTGCCGAATCCGTGGGCGGCGCAGGCGTACTTGATGAGCGGACACAAGGGGAAACTCGTCATCACGCACCACTCGGACACTTTGGGCAGGAAGAGATTGAGGAAGTTGGTAGATCCGTCAGTGCAGCGGGCGATGGGCCGAGCGTCAGCGATTATCGTGACTTCGAAGAGATATTTGGGGAGCTCAGAAGAGCTCATGGGGTTCGAGGGAAAGTGCCGGGTGATTCCGCTGGGGATTGACGGAGAAGAATTCCGGAAAGAAGCGGCAGAGGAAGCGCAGGCGATTCGAGCGAAGTATGGGCCGAGGCTGATTATCGCGGTGGGGCGACTGGTGCCATACAAGGGATTTGGATTTTTGATCGAGGCGATGAAGGAGATCGAGGCCAGTCTGCTGTTGATCGGAACCGGGCCGATGAGGAACGAACTGGAGAAAAGCATCAAGAGGCTTGGAGTGCAGGAGAAAGCGCATTTACTGGGGCACATCGGGGATCTTGTCCCTTATTACCGAGCGTCGCAGGTGCTGGTGCTGCCGTCGGTGTCGCGGGCGGAGTCGTTTGGGCTGGTGCAGGTGGAGGCGATGGCCGCCGGTATTCCGGTGGTGAACACAGAGATTGAATCGGGAGTGCCGGAAGTTTCGCTGCATGGCGTGACCGGAATAACGGTGCCGCCGGGGGATGCGCAGGCCCTGGCCGAGGCGGTGAACTACTTGCTGGAAAACACCGAGATGAGGGAGAAGTACGGGCGGGCAGCGCTAGCGCGGGTGAGCGAGGAATTTTCCGCGGAACGCATGGCGGAGAGCACGTTGAGGGTGTATCAGGAGGTGCTATGAGACGTGGGGTGGGTCAGGTGATCCGGCGGGAAGCAAGATAGATAGGGTTAGTTCGCAGATAGTGGTTCCGTCCATGAAATTGAATCCGTAGTTCCTTTCTGCATCCAGGAAAACCGAGGAGCCAGAGATCATGTTCCTTCTGGTGGTGTTTTTGGCGTGTGTGGCGGTGTCGCTGGCGGCCACATGGCATGTGCGGAATTTCGCAAATGCCAGGGGATGGACCGACGCTCCCCGAACCAACCGGCACCTGCATAGCATCCCCGTCCCTCGACTTGGAGGAGTAGCTATCTGCTTTACGTGCGTAACCGCTGTCCTTCTCGCGATCGGAATACCGCGCTTTTTTGGACAGCAGCCGTTGTTTCCCGCCAATCCCGCTTTGGCTCTCCTTGGGCCTGCTTTCCTCGTGTTTCTTCTTGGGCTCGTTGACGATCTGCGAGCGCTTAGTCCGTGGTGGAAGGTTGCGATCGAGTCTCTGGCGGCGGTTTGGCTGTATGCGGGAGGGTTCGGAGTTCACAATCTCGGTCTAATTTTTCGAGGTCACTCTCTTCATTCGATCTATGGTCTTCCTTTGACTGTGCTGTGGGTGCTGCTGATAACCAATGCTTTTAATCTGATCGATGGTTTGGATGGATTGGCTGCAGGTTCCGCGCTCTTTTCCACGGTTGTGCTCTTAGTTTTGTCCCTCGCCGTGCCCAATTCTCTTGTGGCTTTTCTGGCCGCGGCTTTGGCTGGAGCTACACTCGGTTTTTTGCGCTTCAATTTTCATCCCGCCACGATTTTTCTTGGAGACTCCGGAAGTTTGTTTATTGGATTTATGCTGGCTGCGCTTGCCCTGGCTGGCTCGCAGCTGGCCCCCACTATCGTGGCCGTCGCAATTCCGCTTGTGTCCCTCGGTTTTCCCATTCTTGATGTTGTCCTGGCTGTTGCGCGCCGCTTCCTCACGGGCAAACCGCTGTTTGATGGCGACGGAAATCATATTCACCACAAGTTACTGAGACGCGGCTTCTCGCAACGAGACGCCGTTCTTGTCCTCTATGCAGTCACCGCAGGATTTGGATTCCTGAGCCTGCTCCTCCTGCAGGAAAGGCGAACCATTGCCTTGGTTCTATCCGTGATAGGAATTGGAATATTCCTCGGGATCCAGCAGTTGCGTTATCAGGAGTTTGCCGAACTGCTTTCCACGCTGCAGCGGGTGCCGCGGCGGCGTCAAATCTTGGCGAATCATGTGGCGATTCGCCACGGAGCGGAACTGCTCCAAACGTGCCACACATTCGGCGCCATCTGCCGCGTTTTGCAGGAGACCCTTGAACCAATCGGGTTCGATGCGATCCGCATACAGAAGCTCGGCAAGGACGGCCTTCCCGCAGCGGCGATTTACCCCTTGCAACACGGCTCTCAAGGGAGCCTGTTCTTTGGATGGTCGGGAGGCGAATTAGATAAAGCATCGTGGGAATTGAGGCTGGAACTCGTCACCAGTTCCAAGAACCGATGGGGATATTTCTCAATCATTCGTCTCTCCAACCAGGAACCTCTACTCTTGGACGTGAATATTTTGACGGAACATTTGCGGAAGCCGCTATCGGACGCGGTGGATCGCGTGACGGGTCTCCTTGAGGCGCCGGAGGCGGAGGTACGCGCGCGGGAGAATCGGCGCTCCATGGCCGTAGGCACGGGCGCAGATTGAATGAGGCTCCGAGACACAGCGAATTCTCGAGCGGGGAACAGCGAGTTTCACTTTATGGCCATGCGCTGAGAGGTGGGTGGTTCCCTGCAAGCAACGGGGCGGGGCCCGTTTCGTCTTGAGCTACATCGACCACTTCCCTCACCTACATTCCCAGGACTAAGATCACGTCGGTCAGCGTTTCGAACACTTCGTATCCCCTAAACTATCCCGCGCCACAGAACGCAACGCGCACGGTGCAATAGTATGCCTGGCGTAAAATCGGTGGCGTTCCTGTAGCCGCTCTCCGGGCCGGGCGATGATTCGGTCCGCCACGAGGTCCGCTGCGTAGATCAGCCAGACCAGCGCCAGGGCGAAAACCTCTCCCGTGGGCAAAGACGTCCCGGCGCAACGCGCAAACAGCAGCGCCCACACCACCGCAACCGTCCGCGCATCCAGGCTCAAAATCTGCCAGCACATCCAGACGGGCTAAGACCGCCGCAGTGTTCCGACGATGGCCGGAGTCGCAGGCAGTCACCTGCGGGAGTTCGTTAGCCGCAGAACTTCTTCGTCCATCGCCGCTCGATTCTGTTTTGCAGGAATCCATTTCCGTTGTCTCGTGCTCAGCCGGCAAAAACATTTTTCACCAGAAACCAAACATTCGCGGGGCGCTCTGCGAGCCGCCGCACGAACCACGGATACCAGTAGTTTCCGTAAGCCACCAGAACAATGGACCGGTACCCCTTCACGGCCAACCGCTCCTGTTCTCCGCGCTGGATGCCGTAAAGCATCTGCACCTCGACAATTTCCTTTGGCATGCCTTCGTGAGACGCGAATTCCGTGATTCGGCGGATCATGGTCACGTCGTGCGTGCCGAAAGCCGGCCGGACGATTCTGGCGTCTTTCTTTGCACGAAGCATCGTCTGGGACAATTCGAAATAGCTTGTGTCTACGTCCTGCTTGCGGGGGAACGCCACGTTTGCCGGTTCTTTGTATGCCCCTTTGACAAGGCGGATCGAAGGCCGCAGCGGAAGCAGTTTCTCCAGATCTTCGCGCGTACGATACAAATACGCTTGCAGGCATAGCCCAACGTTTGGAAATTCATGCAGGCAGCGCCTGTACAAATCCAGGGTGGCATCCACGTAGTTGCTGGCCTCCATGTCTATCCAGACGATGGAATCGCGGTTCTCGCGCTCGAGAATGCGTTTGAGCTGTTGCAAGCACACATCCGGAGATAGATCCAGCCCGAGTTGCGTCAATTTCACGGAGATTTCTGTTCCGAGTCCCTGTTGGTGGATTTGCTCCAGTGCTTCCACGTAGTGCGCCGCAACCTGTTCCGCTTCCGCCTGGTCCTGGATATTTTCGCCCAGATGTGTGAAGACGGTGCCGATTTGCTTTTCACGCAGCGTGCGTGCGGCACCAAGCGCATCCTCAAGGGATTCTCCCGGCATGAAGCGGCTTACCGTGCGCCGGACAAACGAGTAGCGCGAGGCGCGGTCCCGCATCCAGCGGTTCTGCGAAGCGGCCAGCAGCAGAGAACGCATCATGCTCATTTTGGGCCGTCACCTCAGCGCGACGGGAGGCGCATCAGCTTGCGCACAGAGGCTTTGTATTCTAGAACAGAACTGCGACGCGCACAGAAGGCTAGGAGGGGTTTTCAAATGCAGATGGAGGCAGCGCCAGCGCTTCCCGAGCCACGTCTGTCGCATCCTTCCGGACGGCAGCAGCATTTTTGCCCAGGGCTTGCTCGCTTCTCTCGCGCACTTTCTTGACCTGCGCAAGCTCATCGCCCGTGGTTCCCTGCAGCAATTCCTCTGCCTGAAGAAAACAAGCCAGCGCCAGCCGCTCGGGCTGTTTCTCATGCAAGAGGAACTGGCCATAGTTAAACCAATCCGCGGCGGCGCCTCGCGGATCGGAGAGATCGGCGTCGAGTCGCAACGCGCGCTGGTAGGAATTTGCCGCCTCGGGCACGCGATTTATCTTTTCCTGAAAATCCGCCAGATGCGCTAGGGCCAGGCTTTCCACGGGCTTGTTGCCAGCCTTCTCCGAATACGCAACAGCGGCCAGATAGCCTTTCATGGCGTCGTCATTGCGATTGGCGTTGGAATCCGCGTCCGCAACCTTGATCAGCACCATCAAAACTGCATTTGCATCTTCTTTGTGGCCGCTCGGATCCGCCGCCACGATCTGGAGGAACGCACGATAATGCCGTGCCGCCGCTTGCGTTTCGCCGCGCTGCTCCAGTGCCTGCGCCAGATAAAGTTGCGCATGGGCTTGCCGCGGATCGGCGTCCACCGCGCGCTGCCAGTCATCCATCACTTCCTCATCGTGGCCCAGTTGGTGCGCCACCAAACCAAGGTCCACCCAGGCATCGGCGTGCCGCGGCTTCAGCGCCAGGATTCTTTGGAACTGCGCGTACGCCTCGCCGTAGCGCCCCGTTTCCACGAGTCCGCGCGCATACGCCTCCTGCACCGAAAGATTCGCTGGGCTCACAGCCGCAGCGCGCTTCAGCGATTCCACAGCGGCCTGCGATTCGCCAGCGGCGCCTTCCGCGCGCGCCAGACGCATCTGCACGGCACTGTCGTCAGGATTCCAAACGGCAGCGCGTCTCAGGGCGCGAACATTGGTCACTTCGCTGGAAAAATAGAAATGAGCCTGGTCCATACCCGCCCACGCAAAAAGCAAGATCACCGTCGCGATTCGCAGCCTTCGCGCATTCGCCGAAGAACCGGCAAGCCAATGCGCAAAGGACATCACCCGGCCGCGTTCCGGTTCTCCGGCCAGCGCGGTCTTCTCGCGCGTGTCCAGCAAAAGGGAAGAGATTCGCGAATCGCGCAACTTCCAAAGAGCGCCGTCCAAAATGAAGTGATGGATGTTCACGAGCGCGGTGAACGTCAGGAAACTTGCCGCGAAATCCGCGTGAAAGACGCGGCTCACGATCCAGGGTCCCGGAATGAACAGCGCAATTCCGCCCGCGACTAGCGTCAAAAGATAGGTCGAGAATCTCCAGCGCGAATTTCCCGCCGCCACCGCTTCGCGCTTCTGGTAATAGCTGGTGATCCACAAATACTGCGCTGAATGCAACAAAGCCAGGATGCCGCTGCTGTAGCGCGTTTGCGGCACCTCGCTCCGGCTAATCAACTCCACCATGGAAGGCAGCAAGAACCAGAAAAACTGCGTAAAGGCCAGAGTCATGGGCGCAACGATCGTGCGCAAACCGCATCGCTTCGCCATGCCGGCGAGCGCCCACACGGTGGCGACGATAAAGAAGAGACCCAGCGCGGCGCGGACCGGGATCGTCAGTTTTGCCGGCAATCCCAGCGAAAGAATCAGCGCGTCTCCCGATGGCCCGGTGTGGAAGCTGAGCATCAACATGACGTAGGAAGCGATGAACGCCTGGTGTAGAGCGCCACGCTCTTTTTCTGTCGGCGTAATTCCGGATCGCCTCGTGAACATCATTAGCAGCCCAAAGTTCTGTCCGGTGTAATGCCAGGGACTCCAGCAGATGTACAGCGTGAAAAGCCACGGCAGCAGCGAGTACCACAAATGGGCGAGGACTCCCGCAATGCCCAGGAGGATCGCCACATGAACGGTGAAGATCCGGTACTTCGAGAATTCCTGGCGCGTGTGGTAAGCCCGGTACACCGTGGCCATGAAATGTGGGTAGTTAAAAAAGAGGGCGAGGAAATAGAAAGTCAAGGACCAGGCATGAGAATCCGTCTTCGCCAGGTAATACGCAAGCAGCAGCAGCGGCGCTGACCATGCGCCGCACCCAACCAGCAGATCCAGCCATGGCTTATAAATCCACGGGCCGCATGATCCCGGCGCGGGCGCTTGCGCCGCGCTGGAAACTGTGGAGACGGAGCCCATCTCCTAGAAGCGTAGCCCAGATCTCCGCCACGCCGATTTCTAAAGGGAGGTTGCATGAAGAAAGAATTACGGTCTGCGCTTGCGGCCGCTCACGTTACGTTCAGAAAACGCAATAGAAGCCCTGCCAGTGCGCCGCCCATGAGCGGCCCCACGATGGGTACCGCTGCGTAATTCCAATCGGAACCGCCTTTGCCTGCAATCGGAAGAATGGCATGCGCCAGCCGCGGCCCGAAGTCGCGCGCGGGATTGATCGCGTATCCGGTGGTGCCGCCGAGCGACAGACCGATGCCCCACACGAGGCTGCCCACCAGGTAAGGCCCCAACCCAGAAGCGAGCCCATCTCCCACGACACTCTTCGAGAAAATTGCTCCGACCACGAAGACCAGGACAAAGGTGCCAATCACTTCGCTCAGGAGATTCGGCAAGATGCTTCGAATTGCCGGACCCGTGCAAAAGCAGGCCAGCTTCGCGGCGGAATCGGGCGTTTCCTTCCAGTGCGGCAGGTAATGCAGCCACACGATCGCAGCTCCGGCGAGAGCGCCGAGCACCTGCGCGGCGAAATAAGGCGCAATCTTGCTGAAATTTCCGCTGCGAACGGCGAAGCCGAGAGTCACCGCCGGATTTAAGTGCGCATCGCGGCTGCCGCACGCAACGGCGGTGAACACGCCGCACATCACTGCCAGCGCCCATCCGGTCGTAATGACCATCCAACCGCTTCCTTCCGCCTTCGTGCGCTTTAGCAGAACTCCCGCGACAACGCCGTCTCCCAACACGATCAACATCATCGTTCCCAGAAATTCGCCCAGCCACGGTGAAGTCATCCGCTGCTGCTCCTTCAATTCTCGGCCCAGTCAAAGGACCGGCTGACAGCTTTCTTCCATCGCGCATAGAGCGGCTCGCGTTCCGCAGAGGGCAAGTTGGGCGTCCATGTCCGGCCGGATCGCCAGTTTGCGCGCAGCTCCTCCAAACTGGAGAAAAATCCGACGGCCAATCCTGCTGCATAGGCTGCTCCCAGCGAAGTTGTCTCCTGAACTTCCGGCCGAACAACCTCACGATCAAGAAGATCCGCCTGGAATTGCATCAGCAATTCGTTCCTGACCATTCCCCCGTCCACGCGCAAGGTGCGCAGCGGAATTTGCGCGTCCTTTTCCATGGCTTCCGCGACGTCGCGCGTTTGATACGCCGTGGCTTCCAGTGCAGCACGTGCCAGGTGGCCTCTGTTCGCGAAGCGCGTCAACCCCGCAATTACGCCTCGTGCTGATTCTTTCCAATACGGCGCATACAAGCCGGAAAACGCGGGAACAAAGTAGACACCGCCGTTGTCCTCCACGGTTCGCGCCAGAGGTTCAATCTCCTCGCTACTGCGGATCATTCCCAGGTTGTCCCGGAGCCACTGCACCAGCGCCCCCGTGATCGCCACACTCCCTTCCAGCGCGAAATTCGCGGGTTTATTCCCGAACTTGTAGGCCAGTGTTGTCAGCAAACCGAATTTGGACGATACGATCTGTTCGCCCGTGTTCATCAGCAGGAAGCATCCGGTGCCATAAGTGTTCTTCACTTCGCCCGGGGCAAAGCACGCTTGCCCCACGAGCGCGGCCTGCTGGTCGCCAAGGATCCCCGCAATTGGCGTCCCTGTGAGCGGTCCGGAATTCACCTCGCCGTAGATTTCGCTGCTCGGTCTTATCGTCGGAAGCATCGCACGGGGAATCTGAAAATCCGCGAGGAGCTCCGCGTCCCAATCGAGGGCGTTGAGATTCATCAACTGCGTGCGGCTCGCGTTCGTCACGTCTGTCGCGTGCACGCCGCCACTCGATCCGCCCGTCAGATGCCAAAGCAGAAACGTATCTACGTTCCCGAAAAGCAATTCTCCATTCGCCGCTTTTTCCCCGGCGCCCGGAACATTTTGCAGAATCCAGCGCAGTTTCAATCCGCTGAAGTATGTGCTCAGCGGCAAACCGGTCTTCGCTCGATAGCGGTCTTGCCCTCCCGCCGCCGCGAATCGCGCAACCTGATCGGAAACGCGCATGTCCTGCCATACGATGGCATTGCTCACGGGCGAGCCGGTCTTGCGTTCCCATACGAGGGTGGTCTCACGCTGATTGGTGATCCCGATTCCGGCGAAGTCCGAAGCCCGCAATCCCTTTTTCTCGAGCGCTTCGGCCATCACTTGGCGCGTTCTCTGCAGAATCTCCGCCGGATCGTGTTCCACCCATCCCGGCTGCGGGAAAATTTGCCGGTGTTCCTGCTGTGCCGCGGAAACGATGCGGCCGCTTTGATCAAAAATGAGAAACCTCGTGCTCGTCGTCCCTTGATCAATCGCACCGATGTAGCTCTTCATCTCATTCTGCCCCGGCCAATCCGAGTTCCCGCAGAAAACCTTGAATCTTTGCCGTGTACGACTTCACCGCTTCGGCTTCTTCGTCTTCATTCCATCCCAGCTCTCTCGCCAACAGATCTGCCGCAATGGGCGCGGCCCGAATCGCTTTTTTCCAGTCAGAAAATTGAATCCCGATGCGCCGAGCGAGGAGATCTTCGATGGTCACCGCCATTTCCTCGCGGATGCAGTACACAGCCTCTGCTTGGATCGCCGGCGTTCCAACCGCCAGCGGCTCGCTCCATTCCTTCCGCTCGTCGCACAGCCTCAACACCCGCTCCGCTTCTGTTCCGAACTTCCCCGCCAAATGCTTCGCGGTCGCTTCCTCGATGCAAAAGCCGTCACGAAGCTGTTTCCAGTAGTCCTCTGTGTATCCTTCCGCTCCCGCGAGAGCATGCTGCTTCGTCAGGCACGGCGAGACCGGGTCGCCCATCGCCTTCTGTACGGCATCAATCGTCTCCTCGGCCATCAGACGATGCGTCGTCCATTTTCCTCCCTGAATGCTGATCAGCCCGCTTGCCGCGTCTATTTCCACTTCGTGATCGCGAATGAGTTTCTTGGTGTCGCGTCCGTTTCGCGCGGCCACCAGCGGCCGCAATCCCGAAAGCCCGCTGACAATCTGTTCAAGCCGCAGCGGCTTGGAAAGATAAGGATTGAGTTGCCGGAGAAGATACTCCGCTTCCGCGCGAAGAACAATCATTCGCGACTGCGGCGTGGCTTCCTCATCCGTTGTTCCCACCAGCAGCCGGCCCAGCCACGGCACCGCGAAAATCAACCGGCCGTCTTCCGTCCTGGGGACAAGCAATGCATCCTCGCTGGGAAAAGCTTCCAGCGGAAACAGGATGTGCACGCCCTTGCTCGGTCTCATTCGCTTTGTCGCGCCGGGGGACGCCATTTCTCTTACGGCGTCAGAAGCCGGCCCGGTCGCATTCACGAACACGCGAGCTTTCACCGCAAATTCTTCTTGGGCCAATTCGTCGAGCACGCACGCTGCTTCCAGTTTTCCGCTTGTGTCCCGCGAAAAGCCCGTCACCCGCGCATAATTCAGCGCTTGACCCCCGGCCCGCGCGAACGTCTTCACCAGCGATATGTCGTATCGCGCGTCGTCGAACTGTCCATCCGAGTACGCGACCGCGCCGCGCAAACCCTCGCGGCGGAGTCCGGGCATACGCCGCAGAGTTTCTTCCCGCGAAAGATACCGGCTCGGGAATAACCCATGTTTCCCGGAAAGCCAGTCGTACATCATCATCCCCGCTCGGTAATATGCGGCCTGGCTCCAGCTATACACGGGCACCACGAATTCCGACGCGTGCGCCAGATGCGGCGCGTTGCTCAACATGTAGACCCGTTCCTTCAGCGCGTTCTGCACCATGCGGTACTCTTCCAGATTCAACCGCTTGACCGCTTGTTCAAGGTAACGCACGCCCCCATGGACCAGCTTCGTCGAAGCGCTGGAGGCAGCCGAAGCAAAGTCCCCGGCGTCCAGCATCACGGCTCGCAGTCCCCGCAACTGCGCATCGAGCGCGCAGCCCGCGCCTGTCGCTCCTCCTCCAATGACGCACACGTCGAAAACGCGTGCTTCGATCACCTCCCTCGCCAGTGCTCGATTCTTCATCGCCCGGTTACACGCTCCAGATGTATGGTCTGCTCGCGGCGATCCGTCCGCGCCTGTTCCCTGATGTCTCCCATTTGAAGGCGCGGTGCATCTAAGTATACGTAAGGGCTTTTTGGGAGCATTTCACTATGAAATCACACTTCTTCACGCTCAATCTGGCAGGGCTCCTGGCTCTCGCGGTCTTCTCGCCTTTTATTGCCAAGGCGCAATCTCCGGCCTCAAGTTCAGGAAGCGCCACCTTCACAGTCACCGCTGTTGGGAGGGGCGATTCGGCTCCGCCGCCCGTTTCCAAGGATGACCTCCAATTCTCCGTCAATAAGGAGCGCAAGCAAATCGCGTCCTGGAACAAAGGGGAAAAGTTATATCTCGCGATTCTCATTGACGATTCGTTGAATAGCCAGGTTACCTTGCAATGGCCCGACCTAAAATCCTTCATCATGGCGCAGCCCGCCAGCACTTATGTCGCACTGGCTTACGCTTCCAATGCCACCGTCTTTGTCGCTCAGGATTTCACCAATGACCACGAGCTGGTAACCAAAGGCCTCCGCATTCCCCGAGGCGAAATCTCGGCAGGCGGCAGCCCCTACCTGTCCATCGAGGATTGGATCAAGCGCTGGCCCTCTATGGCTCCGGATGGCCGCGCCTCGCTGCTCCTGATTTCTTCCGGCATTGACTACCTACGCGCGGGGTTCGGGCCTATCTATCCCGACGTGGAACCCGTGGTGCAGCTCGCTGCCAAGAAGAACATCAACCTCTGGAGCATTTACTATCCCGGTGCGGGTTTCCGCAGCCGCTCTTTCTACCTTGTGAACACGGCCCAACTGAACCTCAGCCAGATGTGCCTCGAATCCGGCGGCAATTCTTTTTACATGGGATTCATGGCGCCGGTCACCTTCAAACCTTATTTGAATGAGCTGGAGACTTATCTGAACAATCAGTACCTTCTGACCTTTTCCGGCGAAGGCGGTGCCAAAGGCAAATTTGTGACTCCTAAACTGAAGACCTCTCTGACCTCCACGGACTTCCTTTACGCAAATCAAGTTTTCATCCCGCCCTCAAAATGAGGTTGCTTCTGTCATCTTCTGTGAAGGCGCGGAGGCCGATACCCCGCGCCTTTCACTTGGGGCTTGTCCTGAAGCCATCCGCGGACTACACTTCCTCCTGCAGATAGACCGGGGGTGGATATCATAATTGCTGTATTGAATCGTTTTAAATCGCACTCCCGGCGTTCCCGCTTTGCGCTTCGATCTTCTGGGGAATCTTTCTGGAAGGAGCCTTTCGTGCGAATCTCCCTGCCTCTCCGCTGCGCGCCCAGTATTGCTGGATTCGTCGCCAGGACCGGCCTGACGGCCGCCATCCTTTTCACTCTTTTTCCGCTTTTCGCGCATGCCGATGGCGAGCGCTTCCTCCGCGAAGGCTGGAGGGTCCAAAGTTCTGCGAAGGTCTCCGCGGGTGGTGAAGACGTTTCCCGCCCTGGATTCTCTACCTCCGGCTGGTATCCTACTTCCGTTCCGCAGACTGTTTTCGCGGTCCTGGTCGAAAACGGTGTCTACAAGAATCCTTACTTCGGAATGAATCTGCGTTCCGTCCCGGGCGTCGAATACGCCATCGGCTCCGAGTACGCCAACCAGGACATTCCTTCGGATAGCCCCTACGCCGTTCCATGGTGGTATCGCAAAGAGTTTGACGTTCCTGCTGCCGACAAGGGAGAAGAAATCTGGCTCGACTTTAAGGGAATCAATTACCGCGCGGACATCTGGATCAATGGCAAGAAGCTCGCCGGTTCGGATCAAGTCGTCGGGGCATTCCGCCGCTACGACTTCAACGTCACACAGTTGGTTCATCCAGGAAAAAAGAATGTCGTCGCTGTGGAAGTTTCCGCCCCGGAGGCCAACGATCTGGCCATCACCTGGGTGGACTGGAATCCAACGCCTCCAGACAAGGACATGGGCCTTTGGCAGGAAGTGGTCCTATCGACGAGCGGTCCCGTCTCCATTCGCCATCCTTTTGTTGAGACGAAGCTTGATACGCAAGGTGCGGAGATCGCCCACCTGACTGTCCGCGCCGATGTTCGCAATTCTTCCGGCTCTCCCGTAAAAGGAACTCTCCGGGGCAAAATTCATGGCGGTGGGCTATCCATTGATTTTTCCCAGGAAGTTGAATTGGCCGCCAACGAAGAAAAGGAAGTTACCTTCACTTCCGAAGCTGTTCCTGCATTGAATATTCTGAAGCCCAGGCTCTGGTGGCCCTACCAGATGGGCGAGCCGTTTCTTCACAAGCTCTCTCTGGAATTCGTGACCTCTGAGAATTCAATCTCGGACAAACAGTCCATCTCCTTCGGCATCGAGCAAACTACCTCTGAAATCACTCCGGAAGGTTTTCTCCTGCTCAAAGTCAACGGCAAGCCGGTTCTGGTGCGCGGTGGGGGCTGGGCTCCGGACATGATGCTGCGCGTGGACGAATCCCGCCGCGCCGCCGAATTTCGCTACGTCAAGGAAATGGGGCTCAACACCATCCGGCTCGAAGGCAAGCTCGAAGACGAATCCTTCATGGAACGCGCCGACCGCGACGGCATTCTCGTCATGGCTGGCTGGTGTTGCTGTGACGCTTGGGAAAAATGGGGCAAATGGGACGATGAAAGCAAGCGCGTGTCAGTGGATTCCCTCCGCGATCAGTTGCTCCGTCTCCGCAGCCGTCCGAGCATGCTCGTCTGGCTGAATGGCAGCGACAATCCTCCTCCCGCAGATCGCGAGCAAGCCTATCTGGAGATCGAAAAGGAAATCCATTGGCCTAAACCAGTGATCTCCTCGGCTTCAGCCAAGAGAGCGGAGTTCTCGGGCGCTTCCGGCGTAAAAATGAGCGGTCCTTACGATTACGTTCCTCCCGATTACTGGCTCGTGGACACCAAGGCCGGTGGCGCCTACGGATTCAACACGGAAACCAGCCCTGGTCCCGCGGTCCCTCCGCTGGAAGAACTGAAAACCATGTTCCCTCCGGACAAGCTCTGGCCCAGAAATGAGTTTTGGGATTATCACTCCGGTGGCGGAGAGTTCAAGAACATTGACCTCTTCGCGAACGCTCTCGAGAAGCGCTACGGCGAGGCAAGGAATGTCGCCGATTTCGCGTGGAAGTCTCAGGCCATGACATACGAGGGCGAACGCGCCATGTTCGAGGCCTACGGGCGGAACAAGTACAAATCCACGGGAATCATCCAGTGGATGCTGAACAACGCCTGGCCCGGCCTCATCTGGCATCTCTACGATTACAGCTTGCGCCCCGCCGGGGGCTATTTCGGCACCAAGAAAGCCCTCGAGATGGTTCACGTGCAATTCTCCTACGATGACCGCACCGTCGCCGTCGTCAACGCTAGACAATCGCCCGAGAATAATCTGAAAGTCGTCGCAAAGGTTTATGATCTCTCGATGAAAGAACGCTTTTCCCGCGAAGTCTCGCTCAATGTCCCCGCGGACAGCGTCGCTCGATCTTTTGCCGTCCCGGAACCCGCCGACATTTCCACCACCTATTTCCTGAAGCTTGAGCTTTTGTCCTCTTCTGGTCGTTTGATCAGCCGCAATTTTTATTGGCTCTCCACCAAACCCGACGTCCTGAACTTCTCGAAGACCGAGTGGTATTACACTCCCATGACTGAATTTGCGGACTTTACCGCTCTTCAAAAGCTGTCCAGGGAAAAGTTGAAGGCCTCTTATCGCGTTATGGAGGGCAACGAAGAAACCACCGTTCATGTAAACGTAGAAAATCCCGGCAAGGGTCTAGCTTTCCTCGTCCGGCTCCGACTGCTTCGCGGCAAGGGTGGCCCCGAGATTCTTCCCGTGTTCTGGGAAGACAACTATTTCTCGTTGCTTCCCGGCGAAAAACGCGCCATTTCGGTTCAAGTGCGCAAATCCGATCTTCGCGGTTCTGCTCCCGTCCTGGCCGTGGACGGTTTCAATGTAAATGAATTCGCAGTTTCGGAGGCCGGGCCTCCGCAAGCCTCCACTCCCAAGAATTAGAACTCTGAATGCCGCTTCCTCGGGAAGCACCGCTCACCCTGTGCGCATCCTGGCTCCCGTGTGCGCGCCGGTTGATTCCTAATTCGCGACGTCGGCCAGATCGGCCCGGAGCTGGGCCGCATTGAAACCCGGCGCAAACCCCGGCTTCAGCGCCTCTGGTGGCAGGATAGCGTAAGCTTCGTCCACGCATTCATCCCACCAAGCCCAGGTAGCCTGCTGCGTGTTTCCCCAGGTCAGGACGGTAACTCCGGTCTTGTCGTATGCAACGGCGTACACCGCATGTCCGTCGTTGGTTAGGGGCCCCGGCGTCCACGGCTTGCCGGCGTTGAACTCCTGGACGCAGTTTTCCTGAACCTGGAAGCCAAGATAAACCCCGCCAAAAAGCTGGGTGGCTTGCTGCACGTGCGTATGATTCTTCGGGTCAACACTAACGTAGGTGATGATCTCATCTCCAGAAACTGGGTTCTGGCGCCAGTAATTGAGCACATCAAGCTCGTTCAAGCCGCTGTCCACTCCTCCCGTCATGTGCATGTACAGCTTCACCACCGCTTGCTTCGCCATGATCAGCTGTGATTTGAGAATCCCGCGATAAACAGTGATCGAATGTGCTAGCGCCGCAATCGTGCAGTCTCCGAGCGTATCGTTGCCGTCCATGGGAAAAAGCTTTTTGGGATCTGAGGTTTGAAGATTCTTGTACACGTTCGTCAGCACGTTGTAGGACTTGGGCGGTGCGGCCAGCTTGGACGTCACATAACTTTTGAACCGCAAAGTCCGGTAATCAACCTTCGGCGGGTGTTTTCCAAATCGGTAGTTTGGCATGGCAGGTCCTTCCTTTCAGCGATACCGCAGTCTGTGTAGATTGTGTAGCAAGCTCCGGCGCCGTTACATTCCTGCCGGCAATAGATTTCTGATTGGTATAAACGGAGTGTAGGAATTACAAAGCACCTGAGGCGGACACTTCTGGCGAGGTGTCGGCCGGTCTTGACGCTAGCAGATCTTCGGATTACTGCACTTGCCGGGCCATTCGTCGCCCCAAGTCTCCTGCGTGGCCCTGAAAGCGCCAAACCGGGAACCCGCCTCCCCGCTTCACTTCTCCCCTTTCGAGCTGGCCATCCTCACTGCAACTGAAAGTTGACTGTCACCAGCATTTCCACGGAAACGGGATGGCCGTTCAGTAGTGTCGGCTGATATTTCCATTCGCTCAGAGCCTGCATCGCCGATTGAACCAGCAAGGGCGAGCCCGATACCACTTTCATCTGTGTCACGTTTCCGTGCGTGTCAATCACGCAATCAATCACTA
>Ga0335079_10001172_pt1 | contig 29895 bp, 28 predicted proteins | sample Lox_Sample_33_FD_206719 | JGI IMG/M metagenome (GOLD analysis project Ga0335079, IMG submission 206719) | Soil microbial communities from Loxahatchee National Wildlife Refuge, Florida, United States - Lox_Sample_3.3 | ecosystem: Environmental > Terrestrial > Soil > Wetlands | place: USA...
TCGGGCGGGGAGCAGCAGATGCTCGCCATCGCCCGGGGGCTCCTCATGCGGCCCCGCATCCTGCTCCTCGACGAGCCGTCCATGGGGCTCGCGCCGCTCCTCGTGCAGCAGATCTTCGCCCTGGTGGAGGCCATCCACCGCGAGGGGGCGACCCTCCTGCTCGTGGAGCAGAACGCGCGCCTCGCCCTCAAGGTGTCCGACTTCGCCTACGTGCTCGAGCGCGGCCGGATCGTGCTCGAGGGCCCCTCGCGGGAGCTCGCCGCCGACCCGCGCGTCCAGGCCGCCTACCTGGGGGGCGACGTCGGCGGTTGACCCTCACTTCGGGGCGCGCTCGTTCGCGATGCGCACCGCCTCCGCGACCAGCGCCTCCTCGAGCTCCTCCGCCTTCATCCGCTTCACGATCTTCCCGCTCTTGAAGAGCAGGCCGACGCCCCCGTGGCCGTAGGCCACGCCCACGTCGGCGGCCGCGGCCTCCCCCGGGCCGTTCACCTCGCAGCCCATCACCGCGACGTTCACCTCGCCCTTGAGAGAGGAGAGGCGCGCCTCCACGCGCTCGGCCACCGGGATCATCTCCACCGAGCAGCGCCCGCAGGTGGGACACGCGGTGAGCGTGGCCCCGCCGAACTTGAGCCCGAGCGCCTTGAGCAGGGTCCGGGCCACCTTCACCTCCTCGAGCGGGTCGGCGGCGAGCGAGACGCGCAGGGTGTCGCCGATCCCCTCGGCGAGAAGGATGCCGAGGCCGGCGGAGCTCTTCACGGCGCCGGAGAGGAGCGTCCCCGCCTCGGTGATGCCGAGGTGGAGCGGGTACTCGAACCGGCGCGAGAAGAGGCGGTTCGCGGCCACGGTCATGCCGATGTCGTGGGCCTTCAAGGAGACCTTGATCTCCCGGTAGCCCTCGTCCTCGAGGAGGCGGATGTGGCGCTCGGCGCTCTCCACCATCCCCTCGGCCGTGGGCCAGCCGTGCTTGGCGATGATGTCCTCCTCCAGGGAGCCGGCGTTCACGCCGATGCGGATGGGGACGTTCCGCTCCCGGGCGGCCTTCACCACCTCCCGCACCCGCTCCTGCTTTCCGATGTTGCCGGGGTTGAGCCGGATGCAGTGGATGCCGGCCTCGAGGGCGCGCAGGGCGAGCCGGTAGTCGAAGTGGATGTCGGCGACGAGCGGAAGCGGAGACCCACACACGATGGCGGCGAGCGACGCCGCCGCGTCCCCGTCCGGCACCGCCAGCCGGACGATGTCGGCACCCGCCTCGGCGAGGGCGCGCACCTGCTCCAGGGTGGCGGCCACGTCGGCCGTCTGGGTGGTGGTCATCGACTGGACGGCGATGGGGGCCCCGCCGCCGACGGCGACCGGCCCGACGCGGATCTGCCGCGTCTTCCTGCGCTCGGCGATGGCCGAGATGTTTCCGTGGTCGTAGGCGCCCATGGTGCGTGCCCGGCGGCCCTCCTTCCTTATCGGGAAGCCGCCGGGCGTGCCAGGGTGGCTACTTCTGGGCGAGCTCGGCGTCGATGAGGCTCTTGAAGCTCTCGAAGGGCTGGGCCCCGGAGATGAGCATGCCGTTCACGAAGAACGCCGGTGTCCCGCTCACCCCGAGGTCGCCGCCCGCCTTGTGGTCCTCCTCCACCAGCTTCGCCTTCTCCCCGGAGTCCAGGCACTTGTCGAACTTCGCCTGGTCGAGGGCCAGATCCTTCGCGTAGCCCTTCAGCGACTTCACGTCGAGGGCCCGCTGGTTCGCGAAGAGCTTCGCGTGCATGTCCCAGTACTTGCCCTGGTCCCCGGCGCAGTGAGCCGCCTCGGCCGCCTTCGGGGCGTTCGCGTGCATGGGGAGCGGGAAGTCGCGGTACACGAGGCGGATCTTGTCGGGGTAGGCCCGGACCACCTCGTTCACGGTCTCCTCGGCGCGGCCGCAGAAGGGACACTCGAAGTCGGAGAACTCCACGATAGTGATGGGCGCCTTCTCCGGTCCCTTGGCCGGGCCCTTCGCCTCTACGGCCTGGCGCGGGGGGTGGTAGGCGGCGAGCAGGACCTCCACCTTGGCTTCCGTCTTGAGTTTCTCGTAGTAGGCCTGCAGCGCCTGCTGGGCCTGCTGCTGCTTCAGGAAGCGGACGATGGCGTCCCTCACGTTGGCGAGCGGGGGCAGGTCGCGCCCGTCGGCCTTGGCGCCGTCGTAGACCTTCTTCACCTCGGCGTCGGACGGGTCCGCGATCTTGTCGACGACCTCGGCCCGCAGGAACTCTTCTGGCGTCTTGCCGCTCGCCTTGGCCTTCGCCTCCACGAGCCTTTTCGCGACGAGGGCGTCGAGGCTCCCGCGGCGCACCTGGTAGACCTGCTCCTGGTACTGCTGCTCGAGCTTGGAGAGGTCCGCCTTCGCGTACTCGTCGAGCTCCTTGTTGGTGATGACGTCCGCGCCCAGCTTGGCGGCGGGCGCGTTCGGGTCGGGGACCTTGGCGCTCGCGCCCGTGGCGGCGGTGGTTGAGGGGGAGCTGCAGGCCAGCGCTCCGACGGCGGCGAGCGTGGCGAAGAAGGCGTAGGAAGGCATGGCACTCCTGGGGGGAGGGGAAACTGGGGGCGGGATTGTTGGTGATAACCGCGCAAAGGTCAACGCCATTCCCGAGGAACGGCGCGGATCTGGGCGATTGTGTGACGGCGCTCTACGGGGCTCTTGCCGGCCGGGTCGCCTCCGATCCGCTCCCGGGCGGCCGGATCGCGGCCTCCCTTCCCCCAAGGGGGCACGGAGGGCGCGGCCCTCGCCAGGCGGGCCCGGGTCGGGTCGGAGACCCAGGGCGGCGGACACCCTCGACATCGGCCGCTCAAGTGCCGGGAAACAGGATCGGGTCGCCGGGCTGAGGGCTGGCACGCCCGGCGCATTGTGGAAGGTCTGTGCTGCTGCCTGCTGGGTCCCCCACGCCCGAGGCCGGCCGGGTCCTCGCCCCCTCCGAGGTCACGGCTCGCCTCGGGCGGCTTTTTTCGTCGCCTTCTTACCGCCCCCCGATGTTGCCGACGGTGGCGCTGAAGGTGATGGAGCTCTCGCGTCGGCCCGACATCGACTTCGATTCCGTCCTCACCGTGCTCGAGAGCGACGCTATGCTCGCGGGGCGGGTCCTCGCCATCGCCCAGTCGGCCGTCTACGCGGGGCGCTCCCCTGCGGTCTCCATCCGCCAGGCCCTCGTGCGCCTCGGGATCAAGACGCTCCGAAACGTGGTGCTGGAGGCGGCCCTCAACCTCCGGGTCTTCCGGGTCCCTGGCTACGAGCAATTGATGGAGCGGCTGCGCGTCCACTCGAGCAGCACCGCCCACCTCGCAGCGCTCGTCGCCAAGCACTGCAAGCTCGACCCGGACACGGCCTTCATCTGCGGGCTCCTCCACGACGTGGGGATGGCCGCGACCCTCCTCGCCCTCGCCGAGGACCTCCGCGGCCGGCCCCTGCCGGTCGAGGACCTGGGCCTCATTCTCGATTCCGTCCACGCACAGGCCTCGGGCCTGCTCGCAGGCGTCTGGAAGCTCCCCCCCGATGTGAAGCAGACGGTGTCCCGGCACCACCAGCTCAAGGTGAACGGCGCCGTGGACCCGATGGTGGCGACGATCATGGTCGCGGAGCAGCTCGCCTACGAGAACGACGGCGGGATGGTCCCGGTGCGCTGGCCGGAGGACGGCTCCTCCGAGCCGTTGCCGCCGCCCCCCGGCGCACTGGACGGGAACCCACAGCCGCTCGTGGTCGACGCCCGGGAGGCCCTCCAGCTCGCCGACGCCCGCCTCGAGGCGCTCCGGCACGACGCGCTCGAGCTCATGCTCCGGGCGGTCGAGCGAGGCGCCCCGGAGCCGGCCGCTGCGGCGGCCTCGCGCGCCGCGAAGCGCAAGGCCTAGGGCTCCCCGCACCCCTTTGAGGAACGGGCCGTGTGGCCCGGGCGACGCCTTGGGGGAACGCGCGGGCGGCGCCCCGGGCTCGCGCCGCGCCGAACCGCCGTGACAACAGAGCGCCGAGCGACTAAACAGATCGCGCTTCCACTCCCCCCGCGGAGGAGCCATGCCCCAGCACGAGAAGCTCATCATCGTGGGTGCCGGACCGGCTGGCTACACGGCCGCCCTCTACGCCTCGCGCGCCAACCTCTCGCCCCTCCTCATCGAGGGGCTGCAGCCGGGTGGTCAGCTCACCATCACCACCGACGTGGAGAACTACCCGGGCTTCCCGGAAGGGGTGATGGGCCCGGAGCTCATGGAGAAGTTCAAGGCGCAGGCGGAGCGGTTCGGGACCCACTTCGTCACCACTGAGGTGACGCGGGTCGACTTCTCGAAGCGCCCCTTCCAAGTCTGGTGCGACGACACCGCCTACACCGCCGACGCGGTCATCGTCGCCACCGGAGCCTCGGCCAAGTGGCTGGGGATCCCCTCGGAGAAGGCCTACATGGGCAAGGGGGTGAGCGCCTGCGCCACCTGCGACGGGTTCTTCTTCCGCGGCGTCGAGGTGGCGGTGGTCGGGGGCGGCGACACCGCGGTGGAGGAGGCGACCTTCCTCACCAAGTACGCGACCAAGGTGCACCTCGTCCACCGCCGGGCGGAGCTCAGGGCCTCCAAGGTGATGCAGGAGCGGGCGCGCAAGAACCCGAAGATCGAGTTCGTGTGGAACGCGGTCGTCGACGAGGTCCTGGGCGACGGCAAGGCGGTGACCGGGCTGCGGTTGAAGAACGCCCAGGACGGGAAGAAGTGGGTCCTGCCGGTGCAGGGCTTCTTCCTCGCCATCGGACACGAGCCGAACACCCGCGTCTTCCGGGGATCGCTCGCCATGAACGAGGTCGGCTACCTGAAGGTCGGGTCCCCGAGCACCCGCACCAGCGTGGACGGGGTCTTCGCGGCCGGAGACGTTGCCGACCCGACCTACCGCCAGGCCGTGACCGCGGCCGGCTCCGGGTGCGCCGCCGCCATCGATGCCGAGCGCTGGCTCGGCGACCACGGCGTGCACTAGGCGGTCCCGATGAAGATGATCGACGTCGGCGAGAAGCCGAAGACGGAGCGGGTGGCGGTGGCGCGGGGCTTCCTCTCCATGGAGCCCGCCACCCTCCGTATCCTCCGCCGCGGCCAGGCGGAGAAGGGAGATGTTCTCGCCGCGGCGCGGCTCGCGGGCATCCTCGCCGCCAAGCACACTCCGGACATCGTCCCCCTCTGCCACCCCATCGCGCTCTCCGGGACCGACGTCGCCGCGGTGGCGCGCGCCGGGGGCGTCGAGGTGACGGCCACGGTCCGGACCGTCGACCGGACCGGGGTGGAGATGGAGGCGCTCACCGCGGTGGCCGCGGCCCTCCTCACCGTCTACGACATGCTGAAGCGCTACCAGCGCGGGATGCGCGTCGACTCCATCGAGCTCATGGAGAAGGCCGGGGGGCGGACCGGCCACTGGGTGCGCGGGCGAGAGCCCGCAGCGCCGAGGCGTCGAGCCGCAGGGCGTCGAGCGCATTCCGCCCGCAGACGCGCCGGATGACGGCCTCGGAGAGTCCGAGCCGGGCCATCCGGTCCGCGGCCCGCGGGAGCGCGAGGAGGTCCCCGAGCCCCTCGCCCGCGTCCGAGGAGAGCACGAGGCCCTCCGGGCCGAGCGTGCGCACCAAACGCGCGGCCTCGTCCACCGCACTCCCTCCGCGTGGCCGCCCGGCGCTGAGGGAGATCACCGCCGCGTAGCCCACGGAGCGGATGATCCGCACCGTCCGGGCGTCCGCCTGGTCGACGAGCACGCGGCCGGGCTCCACCTCGGTATCCCGGAGGAGGGCGAGCGCCCGACGGGTGAGGCGGACCTTGTCCCGGCCCGCAGGGGTGTGCACGAGCACGGGGACCCGGAGCTCCCGCGCCATCTCCAGCTGCCGGACGAAGGCCTGTTCCTCGCGCTCGGTCCCTTCCTCGAGTCCCACCGGCCCGATGGCCACCACCTGGGGCTGGGAGAGGAGCTCGGGGAGCTCGCCGAGGAGCGCCTCCAGCCCGCGGCGGGGCACGGCGCGCGGCGGGATGCCGAGCGCCGCGAAGGCCGCGAGCCCCGCCCGGCGCAGGCGCGCGATGGTGGGCCCGGCTAGGTCCTCCCAGCACTTCCGGAGCCGGGCCGGGGTGGGCGGCCCCACGGCGTCGGCGGCCGCACAGAGCGCACCCTCCACCCCGAAGAAGCGGAGGTCCGCGACGTCGCGACGCGACAGCCCCTCGCCGCGCAGATGCGCTTCGAAGAACACCCTGCGAGGGTAGCATCCCGGGCGCGGCCGCGCTCCGGGGCCCGGCTAGCGCGCCGCAGCAGGGCGCCGCAGCACGCTCGCGGTGCCCGACTCCACCCACTCCGCCCCCACCGCCTGGGCGAGGGGCAGCTCCACCGGGCCGAGCACCAGGATCCCGCCGGGGCGGGTGGCGGCGAGGAGGCGGTAGAGCACCTCGGCGGCCAGGACCGGGTCGAAGTAGATGAGGACGTTTCGGCACACCACCACGTCGAAGCCCTCCCCTGGGGGCTTGTCGACGACCAGGTTGTGGCGGGAGAAGGAGACGAGCTCCCGGACCTCGGGCACCACCTGCGCCCGGGGCGGCTCGCCGCGGAAGTAGCGCATCCGCAGCCGCTCCGGGATGCGCCGGAGGGACCGGGCCGCGTAGTGGGCCGAGCGCGCTCGGGCGAGCGCGCCCGCCGAGACGTCGGAAGCCAGGATGCGATCCCCCCGCCCCGACCTCCCGGCCTCGAGGAGCGCCATGGCGAGGCTGTAGGGCTCCTCGCCCGAGGCGCAGCCCGCCGACCAGAGGTGGAGCGGGCCCTCCGCCCGGAAGGCGACGTCCCGAAGGAGTGCGAGCTGCTCCGGGTGGCGCCAGAAGTAGGTCTCGCCGACGACGAGCCTCTCCACGAGAGCGGTCACCGCGTCCTCGCCCCCCGACAGGGCGCACCGGAGCAGGACCTCGGTGCCGAGCCCCGCGGCGGCCGCCGCGTCCTCCACGGCCCTCGGCAGGGACCGGAGCATGGCCGGCGACAGGGAGAGGCCGCAGGCGCCGCGCACCAGCGCCTCCAGACGAGCGAGGTCCCCATCGTCGATTCGAAGGCGCCTCGAAGGCACGTCTCCCCCGCCGCTCCTGCCAGGATAGCGCGGTCTGGCTTCGCCAGCGCTTCTTTCGCTCTGGGCGTTCCCCGGGGTTCAGGGCACGGCGGGCCTTCCCTCGTACCGCGGCTCGCTCGCGGCCTCCCGCCAGCCGGTCTCCGGGTCGACGCGCACCGCCTGCGGGTTGCCGAAAGGGCGAGGGGCGTCCGCGACGACGTGCCCGCGGGCCTCGAGCGCACGGCGGGTCGCGACGTCGAGCGCGAAGGGCTCGGCCACCACCACGTCTGGCTTCCACTGATGGTGGATACGCGGGGTGCCGAGCGCCTGGTCGAGGGGCATCCCGTCGTCGACCAAGTGAAGGATGGTCCAGGCTACCGTGGCGGGGATGGTCGATCCTCCCGGCGACCCCAGCGCGAGGAGGAGGCGGCCGTTCGGCCCGAAGACGAGCGTCGGCGCCATGGAGGAGAGGGGCCGCTTCCCGGGCTCGGGAAGGTTCGCGCCGCTCCCCTCGAGCCCGAAGGCGTTCGGCGCCCCCGCCGCGGCGTCGAAGTCGTCCATCTCGTCGTTCAGGAGGATGCCGGTGCCGGGGACGGCCACTCCCGAGCCGAAGGGCAGGTTCACGGTGGTGGTGAGCGAGACGGCGTTCCCCTCGTCGTCCACCACCGAGACCTGGGAGGTGTGGCCGGGCGCCGGAGGGAGGGCGAGGGCCTCCGAGGGGGTGGCGCGCTCGCCAATGGAGTCGTGGACCGCGCGGGCCCATTCGGCCGACGCCATGTCCCGGGCCTCGGAGAGGGCGGCCGGCACGCGGTCGGGGTCCCCGAGCGCGCCGGACCTCCGTGCGAAGAGCCGCTTCTCCGCCTCCACGAAGAGGTGGAGGAGCCTCTCCGACCCGTATCCGGCCGGGGCCTCGAGCTCGAGGACGTGCAGGAGCCCGAGGAGGATCGCGCCCCCCGCCGAGGGCAGCGGGAAGGCCGCCACCGGGTGCCCGCGGTAGCTCCCCCACAAAACCTCGCGCTCGCGGGTGCGGTAGGCGCGGAGGTCCTCGGCGTCGAGGTCTCCGCCGCGGGTCCGGGCAGCCGCGGCGATCCGCGCCGCCAGGGCCCCGGAGTAGAAGGATTCGGGGTCTCTGCCGATCTGGCGCAGGGTGCGGGCCAGATCCCTCTGGACCAGCCGCCAGCCGGGGACCGGGGCCTGGGCAAGGCCTCCCGGGGGGAGGTAGAGGGCGCGGGCGGCCGCGTCCTCCGCGAGACACGGGAGGGCGGCCTCGACCGCGTTCCGGTAGTGAAGGCCGATGGGCACCCCGGCCTCGGCCAGCCGCGCCGCCGGGGCGACGAGGCGGGAGAGAGGCTTCCGGCCGAAGCGGGCGGCGATCTCGGCGTAGCCCTTCACGGCGCCCGGCACGCCCACGGAGAGGCCGCCGCACCGGGAGAGCCGTGGCACGGGCTTCCCGTCTCGGAGGAACATGTCCGGGCGCGCCGCCCGGGGCGCCACCTCCCGGAAGTCGATGGCGTGGACCTTCCCCTCCCGGGCCAGGTAGACGAGCGCCACCCCGCCGCCCCCGATGCCCGAGCTCTCCGGCTCCACCACCGAGAGCGCGAAGGCCGCCGCCACCGCGGCGTCCGCGGCGTTCCCCCCGGCCCGGAGGACGTCGGCCGCCGCCTCGCTGGCGAGGGGGTGGGCGGTGGCCACGGCGGCGCGGGGGGACACGGCCACGTACCCGACGAAAAGCCGGAGGGCGAGGGTCGCTGGGGCGAGCATGGCGTTTCCTCATATCACCGGGTCCGGGGACGGGCCGGCGTTCCCCGCGGCGCCCCGGGGGCGGGCTCGAGGAGGGCCCGAAGGGGCGTCCCGGCAGGTCGGTTCTTGATCTCCCCGGGATAGGGTCCTAGCCTGCCCCGCATGCAGACCGAGAGGAAGGGCCGACGAGGCCGCAGCGCTCCGATGGCCGCCATTGTGCTCGCGGCTGGGAAAGGCACGCGGATGAAGTCGCGGCGGGCCAAGGTGCTGCACGAGGTGTGCGGGCGCCCCCTCGTCTACTATCCCGTGAAGCGGGCGCTCGAGGCCGGAGCGGAGCGGGTGGTGGTCGTCGTCGGCCACCAGGCCCGAGAGGTCGAGGCCGCCCTCCGGGAACACTTGCCGAAGGCGCCGCTGCGCTTCGCGCACCAGGAGAAGCAGCGGGGCACCGCCCACGCCGTCCTAGCGGCGAAGGCCGCGCTGCGCGGCCACCGCGGCCCGGTGATGATCCTCTCCGGGGACACGCCCCTCCTCACCTCCCACACGCTCGAGACCGTGATCGCGGCTCGCACCACCCCGGGCTCGCTCGCTTTCGCGACCATGACCCTCGAGAACCCGGACGGCTACGGCCGCGTGGTCCACGCCCCGGGGAAGGGCCCGGCCCTCATCGTGGAGGAGAAGGACGCGACCGAGGAGGAGCGCCGCATCACCGAGGTGAACGCGGGCCTGTACGTCGCCGACTCCGACTTCCTGTGGAAGACGCTCGCCCGGGTGGAACCGCAGAACTCCCAGCGCGAGTTCTACCTCACCGACCTCGTGGCGCTTGCGGCGGACGGGCCGGGGGCGGTGGCAGCGCGCGTTTCCCCGGTGGAGGCCGCGGGCGTGAACGACCAGGAGGAGTTGTCGCTCGCCGCCCGGGCGCTCACCCGCAGGTTCACGCAGGCCCTCTTCGAGCGGGGCGTCACCATCGAGGACCCGGAGCGCTTCGACATCGACGAGGGGGTAGAGGTGGGCGCCGACACCGTGATCGAGCCGAGCGTCCGCCTTCGCGGCACCACCCGCATCGGCTCCGGCTGCCGCATCGGCCAGGGCGCCATCATCCGCTCCACGGAGATCGGGGACGGCACGGAGATCCACCCCTACTGCGTCATCGACAGCTCCCGGGTGGCCCGCGGCTGTTCCATCGGCCCCTTCGCGCGCCTGCGCCCGGGCACGGTGCTCGCCGAGCGCGTGCACCTCGGGAACTTCGTGGAGCTGAAGAAGACCCAGGTGGGCGCCGGGTCCAAGGCGAACCACCTCACCTACCTCGGCGACGCCACCGTGGGGTCCGGCGTGAACGTCGGCTGCGGGACGGTGACCTGCAACTACGACGGCGAGAAGAAGCACCCCACCGTCATCGGCGACGGGGTCTTCGTCGGCTCCGACTCCATCCTGGTGGCGCCCATTCGCATCGGGAAGGGGTCCTACGTGGCCGCCGGGTCCACCCTCACCGAGAGCGTGCCCGCCGGGGCGCTGGCGCTGGGAAGGGCCCGGCAGGTGGTGAAGCCGGGCTGGGCGAGGCGGCGCGCCAACGGGCAAGCGCAGCGGCGCCCGGAGAGGGAGTAGGAAGGCGCCATGTGCGGAATCGTCGGTTACGTGGGCCCGCGCCCCTGCGTGGATCTCATCGTCGGCGGACTGCGCCGCCTGGAGTACCGGGGCTACGACTCGGCAGGCGTCGCGGTGGTGGGCCCGGGCGGGCTCGAGGTGCAGCGGAGCAAGGGAAAGCTCGCGAACCTCGTGGAGCGGCTCAAGGGCGCACCGCTCGCCGGGACCACGGGCATCGGCCACACCCGCTGGGCCACCCACGGCCGCCCCTCGGACGAGAACGCCCATCCGCACCGCTTCGGCGGCGTGGCGGTGGTGCACAACGGCATCATCGAGAACCACCTCGAGCTCAAGGCGGATCTCCAGGCGAAGGGGCACAAGTTCGCCTCCGAGACGGACACCGAGATCTTCGCGCACCTCATCGCCGACGCCCTGGGGGGCCCGGGGAACGGCGACCTGCCGCGGGCGGTGCGCCACTCCCTCGAGCAAGTGCGCGGGACCTACGCCCTGGCGGTGATCTCCGAGGCAGCGCCCGGGGTCATCGTGGCCACCAAGAACGCGAGCCCGCTCGTGGTGGGGTACGCCGACGGCGAGAGCTTCCTCGCCTCCGACGTGCCGGCCATCCTGGAGCACACCCGCCGGGTGAACTACCTCGAGGAGGGGGAGCTCGCGGTGCTCACCAGCCGCGGCATCGCCATCGAGGACCGGGAGGGGCGGCCCGTGGACCGCAGGCCCCGCACCATCGAGTGGAGCGCCGTGGCCGCCGAGAAGGACGGGCACAAGCACTTCATGCACAAGGAGATCTGCGAGCAGCCCCGGGCGGTCACCGACACCATCCGCGGACGGGCGTCTCTCGAGGCGGGCGACGTGGTCCTCGACGGCATCGAGATCGACGCCGCCTACGCCCGCGACCTCGACCGCCTGGTGATCGTCGCCTGCGGGACGAGCTGGCACGCCGGGCTCTCCGGCCGGCTCATGATCGAGGCCCTGGCCCGCCTCCCGGTGGAGGTGGAGCTCGCGAGCGAGTTCCGCCACCGCGACCCCGTGGTCGGGAAGCACACCATGGTCCTAGCCATCTCCCAGTCCGGGGAGACGGCGGACACCCTGGCCGCTCTCAAGGAGGCGAAGAAGCGAGGGGCGCGGATCTTCGCGATCTGCAACGTGGTGGGCTCCGCCGTCTCCCGGGAGTGCGAGGGAACCCTCCACACGCACGCCGGCCCCGAAATCGGGGTCGCTTCAACCAAGGCCTTCACCACCCAGCTCGCCGCCCTCTTCCTCCTCGCGGTCCGTCTGGGCCGGCTCCGGGGCACGCTCACGGCCGAGTCGGCCCGCGCGCACCTCGAGGCCCTCTTCCTCATCCCCCAGCAGATGGACGACGTGCTCCGGCGGGAGAGCTCGGTCCTGCCGGTGGCCCGCCGCTGCGCCGGGGCCCGAGACGTCCTCTTCCTGGGCCGCGGCTCCCAGTACCCGGTGGCCCTGGAGGGCGCCCTGAAGCTGAAGGAGATCTCCTACATCCACGCCGAGGGGTACGCGGCCGGGGAGATGAAGCACGGCCCCATCGCCCTCATCGACGAGTCCCTGCCGGTCGTGGTCCTCGCCGTGAAGGAGCCGAGCTACGAGAAGACGCTCGGCAACATCGAGGAGGTGCGAGCCCGGGGCGGGCAGGTCATCGCCGTGGTCGCCGACGGCGACGAGCACGCGGCCGGGCTCGCCTCCATGGCGCTCTCCGTGCCCGAGGCCCCGGCCCTCCTCTCCCCCCTGCTCACCATCCTCCCCCTGCAGTTCCTCGCCTACCACGTGGCCGACCTGAAGGGGACCGACGTGGACCAGCCGCGCAACCTGGCGAAGAGCGTGACGGTCGAGTAGCGAGGGGCGCCGCCGTGAACCTGCGCCTCTTCGTGGCGCTCGAGCCCCCGGACCCGGTCCGCCGCAGGCTCGGGGCCCTCCAGGAGCGGCTCCGGCGCGAGGCGGGGAGGCACGCCGACGAGGTGCGCTGGGTGGACCCGTCGAACGTCCATCTCACCTTGCAGTTCCTGGGGGCGGTCCCGGAGGAGCGCGTCCCGGCGATCTCGGAGGCCCTCGCGGAGGTGGCCGCCTCCTCCCGGCCGCTTCGGCTCGAGCTCCGCGGCGCCGGCGGCTTCCCGAGCGCCCGACGGCCGCGGGTGGTCTTCACCGGGCTCGGCGGGGACTTGGAGGCGCTCGGCGAGCTCGTCTCCAGGCTCGGCGAGCGACTCGGCCCGCTCGGCTTCCCGCCGGAGGAGCGGGCCTTCTCCCCCCACCTCACCCAGGGGCGCGCCCGGGACCGGCGGGGCGCTCCCGGGCTGGGAGGCGCGATCGCCGGGGCCGCCTCCGACGAGTCCACGGCCTGGCGAGCCGAGGAGGTGGTGCTCTTCCGCTCCGAGCTCTCGCCGGCGGGCGCCCGCTACCAGGCGCTGGGGCGATGGCGGCTGGGAGTGCCGGGCCCATAGTCGTCCGCGGGACCCCCGCCCCGCTTCCGTCTCCTCCCGCGCTTGTTCCTTGCGGTGGGTACGCATGTTCAGTATTCTTCCGTTCAGTCTCGATGTCAGACGGGCCCGTTAGAAATCCGGGCGTCGCAACGAACGAGGGGGCGCGGCAGGCGCCCTGGCAAGGAGCGGGAAGATGCCCGTGGCACCGGAGAAGGAAAAGGCCATCGAGCTGGCAGTGGCGTCCATCGAGAAGGCCTTCGGGCGCGGCTCGATCATGCGCCTCGGCAACGAGGAGCCGCTCGTGAAGGACTTGCAGGCGATCTCGACGGGATCCATCTCCCTCGACATCGCGCTCGGCGTGGGCGGCCTTCCCCGCGGACGGGTCATCGAGATCTACGGTCCCGAGTCCTCGGGCAAGACCACGCTCGCGCTCCACGCCGTGGCCGAGGCCCAGAAGCGCGGCGGCATCGCCGCCTTCGTGGACGCCGAGCACGCCCTCGACGTGGGTTACGCCCGGAAGCTCGGAGTCCGCACCGACGACCTGCTCATCTCGCAGCCGGACACCGGCGAGCAGGCACTCGAGATCGTGGAGACCCTGGTCCGGTCCGGGGCCATCGACGTCCTGGTCATCGACTCGGTGGCCGCGCTGGTCCCGCGCGCCGAGCTCGAGGGCGAGATGGGGGACGCCCACATGGGCGTGCAGGCGCGCCTCATGAGCCAGGCGCTGCGCAAGCTCACCGGAACCATCTCCAAGTCGTCGACCATCGTCATCTTCATCAACCAGATCCGCATGAAGATCGGGGTGATGTTCGGCAACCCGGAGACCACCACCGGCGGCAACGCGCTCAAGTTCTACGCCTCGCAGCGCCTCGACATCCGCCGCATCGGCGCCATCAAGGACGGCGAGCAGGTCATCGGCAACCGCACCCGCGTCAAGGTGGTGAAGAACAAGGTCGCGCCTCCCTTCAAGGAGGTGGAGTTCGACATCATGTACGGCGTCGGCATCTCCAAGGAGGGCGACCTGCTCGACCTCGCCAGCCAGGAGAACATCGTGGAGAAGAGCGGCGCCTGGTTCGGCTTCGAGGGCGAGCGGATCGGCCAGGGGCGCGAGCAGGCCAAGGGCTTCCTGAAGGAGCATCCGGAGACCCTGCAGAAGATCGAGGACAAGGTCCTGGAGAAGTTCGGCGTCCGCCGGGGCCCGGTGGCCGCGGAGGCGCCCGAGGAGCCGCCCGAGGAAGGCAAGCGAGCCAGGGTGAAGGCAGTGAAGTAGCGCCCGCCTCCCGGAACGCGGTTGCGCGCGGCCGGGCCTTCGCGCACACTCGAGGCTCGTGGCCGTCGACCTGGAAAAGAAGTCCTGGCTCGCCGATCTGGTGGATGGCCAGCTCGTAGGGTACGACCCGGCCGCGGCCCGCCTGCGGCTGCCTCGCGAGCTGCGCGACCCGTGCCCGGAGGGCCCCGACCTCGAGTCCCGGGCGCGGATGCTCGTCGCCCGGTCGCTGCGGCGCCGCCTCGGCGTCTCGGGGGCGGCCACCGAGGAGGCCTTCATCGGCACGGTGGAGGGCCACCTCGCCCTCCTGCTCGACCTCGCGCTGCTCCTCGGCGTCCCCTTCGAGCCTCGGCGCCGCCGGGCCGAGCTCGCAGCCATCCTCGCCGCCGGCACCGGCGACCTCTCCGCCGCGCTCAGGGCCGCGCCGCCCGTCGGCCCGGGGGAGCCATCCGCCGCCGCCACTCAGCGCGCCCTGACGAGGGCCGGCGAGGCACTCTTGCGGCTCCACTACCCGCCGGGCGATCCGAACGGCGGCCTGAGCCTCTACTCCGGCCGGGTGTCCATCCAGCGGCGGCTGCTGGCGCGCGTCGCCATTCACTATCTGGGGAAGGGCGCCCTCGACCCCGACCAGGTGATAGCCGAGCTCGAGCAGGCGCAGGACGAGCTCCTTCTGCTCGCGGAGGCCCTGGCCGGCCTGCACGAGGCGGAAGGGCCGCTCCCGCTCCACGGCCGCCACGTGGTCCACCTCCAGCTGGAGCGACTGGGCCTCGACCGGGAGCGGGCCCAGAGGGCCCGCCACCGGGTGGATCGACCCCGGGACGCCGAGGCCATCTGCCAAGCGTGTCCCCAGCCACTTCGCCGCTTCCTCCTCGAGCAGCTCCTGCTTGCCGGCCTGGGTCGCGCGGACTCCACCACCGCGCACGGTGACTTCATCGCCTCCTTCGCCGAGGCCGCCGGCATCACCCCAGAGGACCTCGCGGCCATGCAGATCGAGGCCGCGGCCTTCCACGCCGACCACGAGCAGTGGTTTCGCGCCTTCGGCCTCCCGGAGTCACCGGAGTGGAGCGAGCTCGCCGAGGAGTGGAACGAGTTCGGGGAGCGAATGGTTGAGCGGGTGGCGGCGGTGGTCACCGAGAACATGGAGGCCATCGCCACCGAGTTCCGAAAGACCGGCGAGCTCGGCTCGCTCCTCGCCAAGGCCACCACCGGCCAGAAGCTCACCCCCACCGAGCGGCGAAAGGTGAAGGAGCAGCTCATCGACCTCGCCAAGGCGGTCCCGGCGCTCGCCATCTTCGCCGCGCCCGGCGGGCTCGTCCTCCTCCCGCTGCTCGCGAAGCTCCTCCCCTTCGACCTCCTCCCCTCGGCCTTTCAGTCGAAGAAGTCCCGAAGGGAGAAGGGATAGGCGAAGGCCCTACCCGGCCGGATCCGCTCCCACCGCCTCCCGCTCCTCGCGGACGAGGGCCTCGAGGGCCTCGAGCGCCGGCCGGAGCTCCGGCACCTTCGCGGTCGCCTCCCGCATCCTCTCCAAGACCCCCTCCGACACCGCCGCGTGGCGCGCCTCCCGGTCCCGGAGCGACCGGACCGCGCGCTCGAAGAGCTCGAAGAAACCCTGGAGCTCGTCCCGGCGCCGGAGCGGGCGCATCCGAGGGTAGCGGCCCTCGGCCAGGGCGGCGAGGTAGTGGCTCATCACGTGGACCGGGCCCGCCACGTGGTGGGTGAGGACGACCCCCACGAGGCCGAGCGCCAGGGCCAGGGTCACCGCGATGCCCAGGAAGACGGCGAGAAGCTGGAGGTCCCCGGCCTCGAGCACCGCGCGCAGCGCCGGATCGGCCACGAGGAGGTCGATGGTCTGTCGGTGCGCCTGCCACACCCAGGCGCCGAAGACGAGGGCTGCGGCCAGGCCCGCTCCAGTGAGCAGCGCCGCGTACTTGAGCTGGAAGCGCCGGTCGACGAGGTAGATGCGGCGCCTCGACTTTGGCGGCGCGGGCTTCCCGGCCGGCGCCTCGGCGTTCGAATGGTCCATGGGGTCCCTCTCCGAGAACTCCGAGCGCCCCGGAACGGCGGGTGCGAGCGGCGGGCGGGATTCTAGCGCAGGCCCGCGGCGTCGCGCGCTTCGGTGCTATAGGAAGCCACATGCGCATCGCCTTCCTCGGCACTCCCGCCTTCGCGGTGCCGGCGCTCGAGGCCCTCCACCGGGCTGGTCACACGGTGGTCGCCGTCGTGGCCCAGCCGGACCGGCCGGCCGGCCGCGGCCAGGAGCTCCGGTCCCCTCCGACGAAGGCCTGGGCGGAGGCGCACGGCTCTCCGGTCCTCCAGCCGGAGAAGGTCCGGGATGGCGCCCTCGCCCGCGCGCTCTCCGCCCACTCCCCGGACCTCCTCGCGGTGGTGGCCTACGGCCGGATCCTGGGCCGCGATCTCCTCGAGCTCGCCCCCCAGGGAGCCGTGAACGTCCACGCCTCTCTCCTCCCCCGGTACCGCGGTGCGGCCCCCATCCAATGGGCCATCGCCGAGGGGGAGAAGGAGACCGGCGTCACCGTGATGCAGATGGACGAGGGGCTCGACACCGGCGACATCCTCCTGCAGCGGGCCCTCGCCGTCGGCGACGACGACGCGGACGGGCTTGCCCGCCGCCTCTCCGTCCTGGGAGGAGAGGCGCTCGTCACCGCGCTCGGTCTCCTCGAGGCCGGCACCGTCGTCCCGGTGCGCCAGGACCCGGCCCGAGCGACGCTCGCCCGCGTGCTCACGAAGGAGGACGGGCGGCTCGACTTCGCCCTAACGGCCGAGCGCCTGGCGCGCCGGATCCGCGCCTTCCGGCCGTGGCCCGGCACCTACACCACCCTCGCCGGGCGAACCCTCAAGGTTCACGCCGCGGCGGCGGAGGGCGACGTCGGCCTCGGGCCAGGGGCCGCGCAGGCCGACGGTGCGGGGATCCTGGTGGGCTGCGGGGAGCGGTCCTCGCTCCGGCTCCTCGAGGTCCAGCTCGAGGGAAAGAAGCGCGTGGCGGCCGCGGACTTCCTGAAGGGGAGCCCGGTCCGGGCGGGCACGGTCTTCGGGGTATGAGCGCCCGACGCATCGCCTTCGAGGTGCTCCGCCGCGTCGAGGAGGGAGGGGCCTACGCTTCGCGCGCGCTCGACGCCGCACTCGCCCAGGCCGGGGCTCTCGATCCCCGCGAGAGCGCTCTCGCCACCGAGCTCGTCTACGGGACGCTGCGCCGCTCGCTCGAGCTCGACGCCGCACTCGCACCCCACTCGCGCCGGGCCGTCGCCGACCTCGACCCCGCGGCCCGGGTGGCGCTGCGCCTCGGCGCCTACCAGCTCCTGTTCCTGCGGACGCCCTCCCACGCCGCCGTGGGGGAGACGGTGGAGCTCGCCAAGAAGGCGGACCACGGCCGGGCCGCGGGTTACGTGAACGCCGTGCTGCGCGCTCTTTCGCGGGCTCCCTCCCGACCGGCCGGGCCCCCGGAGTCGATCGATCCCATCGGGCACCTCTCGCTCGCCGAGTCCCTTCCCCGGTGGCTCGTGGAGGAGTGGAGCGCTTGGCTCGGCCTCGCCGAGACGCGGAGGCTCGCCGCCGCCATGAACGAGCCGGCCCCCCTCGTGCTCCGCTCCCCCCGGCGGGACGAGTTCCTGGCGAGGCTCGCCGAGGCCGGGGTGGAGGCCCGGGCCACCGCCCTCTCGCCCCACGGCGTCGCGGTCTCGGGCGCCTCCGTGGAGAAGGTGGCGCGGGCCGCCCGCGGGCTCCCCTTCCAGGTGCAGGACGAGTCCGCCCAGCTCGTGACGCTCTACGCCGCCGGGGACCTCTCCGGGCAGCGGGCGCGGGTCCTCGACCTCTGCGCCGCCCCCGGGGGAAAGACCTTCCACCTCGCGGAGATCCTGGCCCCGGGCTCGGAGGTGGTGGCGGTGGAGCTCCACCCCGGCAAGGCAGACGCGCTCCACCGCGCCGCCGCGACCCGGGGGCTCGCCGGCGTGGAGGTCCTCTGCGCCGACGGGGCGAAGCCGTTGGCGGGCCTCTCGCCGAGGAGCTTCGACGCGGTGCTCGTCGACGCCCCCTGCGCCGGCCTGGGGACGATGCGGCGCCACCCCGAGCTCCGGGTCCGGCGCCGGCCTGACGACCTCGCGCGCTTCGCCTCCATCCAGGAGGCGCTCCTCCGAAACGCCCTCGCCTACGTCCGTCCGAGCGCGGCGGTCACCTACTCCGTCTGCTCGCTCTCGCGGACGGAGGGACCGGGGGTCGTGGCCCGGCTCGCGGAGGGCGGAGCGCGGCGCGCACCCTCTCCGTCCGGCTTCCCCGCGGAGGCGTTAACGCCGGAGGGCGACCTCCTCCTCCTGCCGCACCGGCACGGCGGCGACGGTTTCTACGGCGCGCGACTGGTTGGCGCCTGACCCGGACGCTCGTCTACACTGCCCCCATGGCCCTTCCCGTCCGCGTGGCGCCCTCGATCCTCTCCGCCGACTTCGGGCGCCTGGCGGAGGAGGTCCGAGCGGCGGAGCGCGCGGGGGCCGACCTCATCCACGTGGACGTGATGGACGGACGCTTCGTCCCCAATATCACCGTCGGGCCGCCGGTGGTGGCGGCGGTTCGCAAGGTGACGAAGCTCCCCATCGACGCCCACCTCATGATCGTCGAGCCGGAGCGGTACGTGGAGGCGTTCGCCAAGGCCGGCGCCGACCTCGTCTCCGTCCATGCCGAGGTCTCGCCCCACCTCCACCGCACCCTGCAGGCCATCCGGGCCGCGGGCGCGAGGCCGGCGGTCGCCCTCAACCCATCGACGCCGCTCGAGCACCTCGAGTACGTCCTCGGCGACTGCGAGATGGTTCTCGTCATGACCGTGAACCCGGGCTTCGGGGGCCAGGCGTACATCCCCGCCTGCACCGAGAAGGTCCGCAGGCTCCGCCGGATGGTGGAGGCCCGGGGCCTCTCCATCGACATCGAGGTGGACGGGGGCATCCGGGCCGACACCGTGGGGGCGGTGGCCGCGGCCGGGGCAAACGTCTTCGTGGCCGGGACGGCCATCTTCGGGGCGAAGGACTACGGGGAGGCCATCCGCGCCATCCGGGAGAGCGCCGGACGTGCCCGCGGCTAGCAAGGCGGCCGCCCCCGGCTCCGGGCGCGCCCGCGTCCTCGTCCTCCTCCTCGCGACGGCCTGCGCCCACGGGCGCGCCGGCCCGGCGCCGGGAGCGGAGAGGGGGCTCGCGAGCTACCAGGGGCGGGAGCGGGAGGGGAAGCGCACCGCGAGCGGCCGACCCTACCGCGCCGCCGAGATGAGCTGCGCGCACCGCACCGAGCCCTTCGGCGCCCTCCTCGAGGTCGTCGACGAGGACACGGGGCGCTCCGTCGTCGTCGAGGTCATCGACCGCGGACCGTTCGTCGAGGGGCGGATCGTGGACCTCTCGCTCGCCGCGGCGCAGGCGCTCGGGATCGTCGGCCGTGGCCTGGCGAGGGTCCGGGTGAGGAGGATCCGCTAGGCGGGGGGCGACGCCTGCCGAAGGTGCGGAGGATCTCCGGATGCTGGCCGAGGAGGCGGAGCGCCCGGGCGAGGAGGGCGCGCCCCGGCTCCATCTTGAACCAGGTGGAGGCGCCGCTCGGGTGGGGCAGGCAGATGACGTCCATGGGGACGCCGTGGTAGCGGACGCGGAGCTGCCGCCCCACCACCAGCCGGAGCTCCACGTCCTTCCCCAGGACCTGCTCTATGGCGAGCCGGCCCACCGGGATGAGGAGCCGGGGACGGAGGATCTCGATCTCCCGCTCGATGAAGCCGCGGCTCGCCCCAATCTCTTCCGGGGACGGCACCCGGTCGCCCCCGGCGCTGGTCTTCCCCGGGAAGCTCCGCACCACTGCCGCCATGTAGACGCGGTCCCGAAACTCCACCTCGGTGGCCCCGAAGGAGCGCTCCATCCAGGAAAAGAGAGTCTTGCCGGCCGTCCAGGCGAAGGGGCGGCCGAAGCGGGCCTCGTGGGGACCGGGCGCCTGCCCGAGCAGGAACACCCGGGCGAGCACCGGTGGCCCGTGGACGGGGGGACCCACCAGCCCGGGCAGGCGCAGGGCGCGGATGGCGCGCTGCACCTCCCGCAGGGCTTCGAGACGCCGCACCGCGCTCAGCGCCACGGCTCCTCGCGCATCGAGTAGATCCAGCCCTCGCTGCGGGGGACGTTGTGGGGGACCTGCTGGTACCCGCTCTCCTGCGCGGCAGCGGCGGCCGCAGCCGCCAGCACTGCGTCCAGGGTCTCGCCCTCCCCATCCTCGACGATCTGCGCCGCCTGCTCCATCTCGAACTCCAGCCGCGCCGCGCTGCGGAGCACGCGGAGGATGGAGGCCCGGACGCTGGGGCGCGAGACGCCGTCGTCGTCGCGGTAGCTCGCGATCCCGGCCAGGATCCTCGGAACGTGGGGCGGGTACACCTCCACGAACGTGGGCTTCCCCGCCTGAGGGTCGTCCCAGGGGAGGAAAGCGGCGTCGAGCCGGGCGAGCGCCGCCAGGCCAAAGAAGGTGCGGCGGTGGCTCCGCGCCCCGGTCGGCGAGTTCGGGACGGCCCGGTAGCAGTCCGCGAGCCGGGGCCGGTCTTTGCCGAGCTCGGCGCGGAGCGCGTCCGCGGCGGCGGTGAGGTCGGTGGAGGAGAAGCGCTCCTGGAGTGCTTTTCCCAAGGGGGCGGGGCCGCGGAGCGCCCGGCGCAAGAGCCCGATCTGCCGGAGGTGGGTCTCGGCTAGGCTGAAGGGGGTGTCGAGGCCGACGGTGAGCTTCCCCTCCGCCCAGCGCGCCTCCTCGACGACGAAGGCCGGGAACCGGTCGATCACCTGGAGGCGGCCGGGCTGGTCCCGGAACGGGCGCCAGATCTTCGCCAGCCGCGCACGCGTCGGCTCGCACTCGATCTGGGCGGCGACGATGTGGTTGCCGGCGTCGTCGGCGCCACTCCAGGCGAGGCCGAGGAACATCCCGCGCTGCGGCAGGTTCACGTGAGGCGGCGGACACCGTCCGTACGGAGACGAGGATGGCGCCCCTCCCTCGGGTTCCTGGTTCGGCGCCATAAGGCGTAAGGGGTATCTTCTAGGCGACGGGGGGTCAATGGTCCACCGCCGCCGGGCTCCAAGGGGGGGGTGCGGCCCGATCGGGGCAAGGGCAGCCCCCGGGGCAGAGGTGTACGCTTCGCCCTCGCAACACGCCATCACCATCGGAGGAGGCATGAACAAGAGCCTGTGCGGCGCGCTCGGAATCGCCCTGCTGTCCGCCTGCGGGGTCCCCCAGGAGAAGTTCGACGCCAAGGAGGCGGAGGCGCAGAAGTACCTGAAGCAGTACCAGGACGAGTCGTCGAAGTCCGCCGACCTGGAGGCGAAGGTCGCGGCCCAGCAGCAGCAGCTCGCAGATTCCCAGCAGAAGGTCGCCGACCTCCAGAAGCAGGTGAGTGAGGCCTCCCAGGCGCAGGAGCGCCTCTCGAAGGAGAAGGAGTCGATGCAGGGCCAGTACGAGCAGCTCACCGCCGGGCTGAAGAGCCAGATCGAGGCCGGCAACGTCCAGGTGGAGAACCTGAAGGGGAAGATGCTCGTGCGCATGTCGGAGAAGATCCTCTTCCCGTCCGGCTCGGCCCGGATCAACAAAGACGGGAAGGGCGCGCTCGATCAGATCGCGAGCTCCTTCAAGAACCTCACCGGGAAGAGCGTGGTGGTGTCCGGCTTCACCGACAACGTCCCGGTGAACCCGAAGACCACCGGCTACGCCTCGAACTGGGAGCTCTCGACGGCCCGGGCCCTGTCGGTGGTCCGCTACCTCGAGTCGAAGGGCATCGACCCCCGGATGCTGGGCGCGGCCGGCTTCGGGGAGTACCACCCGGTGGCGACGAACGACACGTCGGAGGGGCGCCAGCAGAACCGGCGTATCGAGATCGTGCTCGCCCCTGCCGAGTCCGTGGTCCCGTAGGGCCTAAGCGCCAAAGAGCTCGCGGGACGTGCGCCCGCTCGCCGCGCGCGAGCGGGCGCGCGCGCGGAATAGGCCAGGGAGGCGGGCGGCGAAGAGGGCGCCGAAGAGGGCCGCGAAGAGGAGCGGCCTGCGGTGGTCGGCCTTCACCCGCCAGAGGAAGTGGACGACGGCGAGCACGGCCGCCGCGTAGACCAGACGGTGGAGTCTCTTCCAGCGGGTGTATCCGAGGCGGCGGACCCAGCCGTCCGTCGAGGTGACGGCGAGCGGCAGGAGCACGAGAAGGGTGGCGAAGCCCACCATGATGAAGGGGCGCTTCGTCAGGTCGACGGCGATGGTCCGCCAGTCGAAGAACTTGTCCACGCCCACGTAGAACGCGAAGTGCGTGACTCCGTAGCCGAAGGCGAAGAGGCCGAGCATCCGGCGGACCCGGAGAGGCGCCGTCCACCCGAACACCTCCTTGAGGGGCGTCGCCGAGAGGGTGAGCGCCAGGAAGGTGAGGGTCCAGAACCCGAGCCGGTTCAGGATCGCCTCGATGGGGTTCGCGCCCAGGCCGCCGCGGAGCGCGTCGGCCGCAATCTTGGCGAGGGGCGCGAGGCCCAGGGCCCACGCCGCGAGCGGAGCGAGGCGCCGGGAGAGTTCCCGGCGCCGAGGCACCTTCGGGGTGGGGGCGGTGCTCTCGCTCACGGTCCTCTCGACGCCGACCCGCGGCCGGGGCTGGCCTCCCTCCTAGTAGAGTGTCCTCGGGTCCATCCCGGTGTACAGGCTCGCCACCTCGGAGGCATAGCCGTTGAAGGGAAGGGTGTCGCGCCGGAGGAAGTCCCCGATGCGCCGCTCCTTCGCCTGGCTCCAGCGCGGGTGGTCCACAGCCGGGTTCACGTTGGCGTAGAAACCGTACTCGTTCGGCGCCATCCGCGCCCAGGTGGTCTGCGGCATCGAAGCGGTGAAGCGCATGCGCACGATGGACTTCGCCCCCTTGAAGCCGTACTTCCACGGCACCACCAGGCGCAGCGGAGCGCCGTTCTGGTTGGGGAGCGCCCGCCCGTAGAGCCCGACGGCGACGAAGGCAAGCGGGTGAACGGCCTCGTCCATTCGCAGCCCCTCCCGGTAGGGCCAATCGAGCACGCCCCGCCGCACGCCCGGCATCCGGGACGGGTCGAGGAGGGTCTCGAACTCGACGTACTTCGCCGCGGAGGTGGGCTCGAGCCTTCGCACGAGGTCGGCGAGCGGGAAGCCCAGCCACGGGACAACCATGGACCAGGCCTCCACGCAGCGATGCCGGTAGATGCGCTCCTCGAGCGGCACGGATCGGAGGAGCCCGTCCAGGTCGAGGACCTGCGGCTTCTTCACCTCTCCCTCGACGCGGATCGACCAGGGGCGAGTTACGAGGGAGCCGGCGTTCTGCGCCGGGTCCTCCTTCGAGGATCCGAACTCGTAGAAGTTGTTGTAGGTGGTCACCGAGTCCCAGGGGGTGGGCTTCTCCCCCCCGGCGAGGTCCCGGGTCTCCGAGGCCGCGAGGGCCGGGCCGGACGGACCGGCGGGCCGTGCCAGGGCCGGCGCCGCCGCCGCGAGCGCCCCGGCGGCGCCGAGGCGGAGGAAGTCCCGGCGGCGGAGGTAGAGAGACTCCGGGGTCACTTCTGACTCCCTCTGGTCGGTTTTCCACACGGACATGTTGCGCTCCCGGCCCCTCACCCATAATCCCCTCTCCTTGCTCCCGCAGAGGCTCCACCGCGCCCTCGACCGGGCGGCCATGTCCGTCGAGGACCACTACCGGCGGGAGCCGCAGCGATTTCGTCCCGGCCCGGACGGTCCCCTGGAGGCGTTCGCGGACCTGGGCCCGCTCCCGGCCCCGCCCTCGGGTCCAGGGGTGTGGTCCACCCCCTCGCCCGGCCGGTTCCGGGAGGACCGACTCCGCCTCCACGTGGCCCTGGCTCGCGGCCGTCGCCGGGGCACCGCCATCCTCGTCCCCCCGTGGAAGCTCCCGTTCCGGGCGCTCCTCGTCGGATGGGTCCGCCTGCTCGCACGCGCCGGCTTCGACGCCTGGCTCGTCGTGCCTCCCTACCACCTGGAGAGGGCCTCGCCGGGCGCCCGGAGCGGCGAGGGATTCGTCTCCGCCGACCTGGGCCGCTTCCGGGAGGCCCTCCTGCAGACCGTCCTCGAGGTCCGGCTCTGCGCCGCCCTCGCCGCCCCTCGCGGAGAGGTGGTTCTCGTCGGCCTCTCGCTCGGAGGGCTCGTCGCCGCCTGGGTGGCGACCGGCCCGGAGCGGGTGGACGCGGCCGCCCTGGTGGCGGCCCCGGCGGACCTCGGCGCGGTCTTCCAGGGCACGCCCATCGGAGCCCGCTACGCCCGGCTCGCGGCCCGGGCGGGAACGCCCCTGCCTCCCCCCGCCGAGCTCGAGAGCCGGCTCTACCCGCTCGCCCCGCTCCAGCGGGCTCCGACCGTCCAGCGCCTCCTCCTCGCCGGTGGGAGCTCGGACCAGATCGCGCTCGGGGGCCCGAAGGCGCTCGCCAAGGCCTGGGACCTGCCGCTCCACAGCTACCCGCGGGGCCACATGACCCTGCTCTTCGCATGCGGCGCGCTGCGCCGGGACTTGCGGGACTTCCTCCGCGGCGGCGCGGACGGGGCCTAGACCTACTGCTTCGCCCGCAGGGAGTCGCGAAGCGCCTTCACCTCGTCGAAGAAGGCGGCGGGGACGACCTCGCCGCGCACCACCGACCACGATCTCTCGGCGGCAGCGCGCCAGGGACCGGGGTCGGCGGCCACGACGGTGAGCCCCTGCTTCTTCATGGCGGCGACCGCGTCCGCGTTCAGCTTCGCCACCTCGGCGTCGACGCGTTCGCCGAGTTCCTGGGCCACGGCGAGGAGCTTGGGGCGCAACTCCGGAGCGATCTTCTCCCAGGCGTCCTTGCGGACCACGGTGGCGCCCGCCAGCCAGCCCCAGGGCACGTCGATCATGTAGGGGGCCTTCTCGAACAGGCGGGCGGTGAGCATGTAGAGCGGCACGTTCGCCACGCAGTCGATCATCCCGGTCTGCAGGGAGGTGACGACGTCGGTGGAGGAGAGGACGACGGGGGTGAAGCCGGCGGCCTTCCAAGCCTTCACGCTCCCCGGGTCTCCCTCCCAGGTGAACATCTTGGCGCCGGCCGCCTCGGCCGGGGTCCGGAAGGGCCGGGTGCAAAATAGCTTGATGGCGCCGATGACGCCCCAGCTCAGGCCAACGTACCCCTTCTTGTAGAGGAGCGAGTTGAAGGTCGGCTCGAGCTTGGCGAGGCCCTTCTTCACCTCGTCGGCGGTGTCGAACATGAGGGGGACGGTGACCGCCTGCGGCTCGGGGACGATGTCGTGGAGGCCGACGCTGGTGATGGCGGCCCCCTGGAGCTGGCCCACCGCCATCTTTCGGATCATCTCCCCTTCGCTGCCTTGGGTCCCGCCGGGGTAGATGCGGAGCTTCACCGTCCCCCCGGAAACCGAGAGCCACTTCTCGGACATCTCCTTCAAGAGCTCGTGCCAGCTCGAGCCGCTCGGCGCGAGAGTTCCGAGCTTGATCTGGACCTGCGGATCCGCCAGGGCCGGGGTCGCGACGAGGAGCGCCGCCGCCAGGATGGTCTTCGTCACGAGTGGTCTCTCCCTCAGGCGAACAGGTCGTCGGCGTGATCTAGTAGAACCCGGGCGCGCCGCTGCGCCAGCACGTTTGCCAGGCGGAAGCGCGGGTCGGCGTCGGGGTCGGCGGCGAGGACCCGCTCGAGCGTCCGCTGGAACTCGGCGCGGTCTTGGGCCTGGACGAGGACGGTCTCGGCGTAGCTCACGAGCGGGCCGAGCTTCTTCCCGTCGGAGAGCGCGAGCGCGCGGTCCAGGTGCTCCTTCGCCCTCTTCGGGCCCCCGCCCTCCGCCTCGCTGCGCGAGCCGTCCCAGGTCACGAAGAACTCGTGGAAGGCCCCGTGGTCGAAGCCCTCGTCCAGGAGGAGCCCGCGGCGCATCATGGCCACCGGCGCCGGGAGCTCGGAGACGAGCTCCATGTCCCCCTTGGCGGTAGAGATGGCGAGGGCCCAGGCCGCCGCGGTCCAGTAGAGGAGCGCGACGTCGCGCTTTTCCACGCCGGCGAGGGCCGCGTCGAGGTCCTTCGCCGACTTGAGCTTCTCGGCGAGCCCGGAATACCGCTGCTCCAGGGCGCGCAGGCCGTAGTCCCGGGCCCGGAGGAAAAGCCTTCTCGCCCGCGCCCGGCCCGCCTTCGCTTCGGCCCCGTGGCCCTCCATCTCCGCCCGGTCCGCGTCGAGCAGCACGAAGGCGTAGCCGTACTGCGTGAACCCGGAGGCCAGGCTCCGGAGGAGACCCTCGTGTGTCGGGACGGTGTCGAGGAGCCCCTCCATCGTCTTCAACCCGAAGGGGACGGCCGCCTTGACGAGCTCTGGGTCGTCGTCGCGGGCGTAGGTCTCGCCCGATCCCGAGACGGCGTCCGCCACGGCGCTCGTCGCGAGCGTCTTGCAGCCGGTCAAGAAGAGCGGTGCTGCTAGCGCTGCGAGCAGCCTCTTTTTCCAGGTGGCCACGGGAATCGTGGTACTTCTATGCGCCTCTCGCAGCGCCGTCAATCAACGATTCCCGGTCATTCGTGATGCAAACAGGCGACCCACACGAGCACCCGTCTCCGCTGCCGGCGGGGGAATCGCCGGCGCCGGTGGCACCCTCGCGACGGCTCTGGCTCGCGGCGAAGCGGGTCTCGGCGGAGACCGGGAACCTGGCGGTGGTGCTCGTCCTCCTCGGGATGGTTGCACTCCCGGTGATCTCGGCGATCTACCGGCGGACCACCGGGCAGTCGCTGGTGAGCGCGGCGGTGCTCGTGCAGCACCTCACCCTCTGGATCGGCTTCTTGGGGGCGCTCCTCGCCACCCGCGCCGGTAAGCACCTCCACCTCACCACCCTGGACCTCGTCCCGGCCGGTCGCGCGCGCACCCTGGTGCGGGTCTTCACGAACTGGGTGGCGGCGGCGGTCACCGCGGTGCTCGCCTACGCGGCCGCGAAGCTGGTCCGCGCCGAGACCGAGGCGCCGCGGCTCGTCGTCGCCGGCATCCCTTTCTGGTGGAGCATGACGGTGATGCCGGTCGCCTGCGGCGCCATGTCGCTCGGGTTCGCCTGGCGCGCCGAGCCCGGCCGCTTCCGCCCCCTCACCCGGACCTTGGGCCTCGCCGTGGTCCTCCTCGTGCTCCTCTGGGGCGAGGCGGCGCTCCCGGAGCCGGGCGGCTGGCCGCTCGACCGCCTCGGGGCGCTGGGCCTCGCCTTCTCCCGCGCCTCCGCCGCGCTGGGCTCGGTGCTCGGCCCCCTCGCCACCCCGAACGGCCTCGTCTGGGCCTTCGGCGGCGCCGTGGTGCTCGCCTTCCTCCTCGGGGCGCCGGTGTTCGTGGGCATGGCCGGGCTGGCCATGGTCCTCTTCGTGAAGGACGGCACCCCGGTGGCCGCTGTCCCCACCCAGACCTTCACGCTGGTCTCGTCGCCGACGCTCGCCGCGGTGCCGCTCCTCACTGTGGCCGGCTACGTGCTCGCCGAGGGCGGCGCCGCCCAGCGGCTGGTCCGCGCCTACAAGGGGCTCTTCGGCTGGATGCCCGGCGGGCTCGCGGTCATGGCCGTGGTGGTGGCGGCCCTCTTCACTACCTTCACGGGAGCGTCCGGCGTCACCATCCTGGCCCTCGGGGGCCTGCTCTTGCCTTCGCTCCTCGAGGACCACTATCCGGAGGGCTTCTCGGTGGGCCTCGTGACCGCCGCGGGCTCGCTCGGCCTCCTCTTTCCTCCCTCGCTGCCGGTGATCCTGTACGGCGTCGTCGCCGGGACCCCCATCGAGGACCTGTTCCTGGGCGGGCTCATCCCCGGCGTCCTCATGATCGTGCTCGTGTCGGCCTACGGCGTCTTCACCGGGGTGCGAAGCGGGGCCCCGCGGCAGGCGTTCCGGCCCCGGGAGGCGTTCGCCTCCCTGTGGGAGGCGAAGTGGGACCTCGGGCTCCCCACTCTGGTGGTGGTGGCGGTGGTCTCTGGGTTCGCCACCATCGTGGAGGCCTCGGCCATCGCCGCCGCCTACGCGCTCCTCGTGGAGCTCGTCGTCTTCCGGGAGGTGAAGCCCCTCTCCGGCCTGCCCCACGTGCTGCTCAACGCCGGGACCCTGGTGGGGAGCGTCCTCATCCTGCTCGGGGTCGCCCTCGGGCTCACCAGCTGGTTCGTGGACGCGGAGATCCCCTCGCAGCTCGTCGGCTGGATGACGACCCACGTGAGGAGCCCTGCGCTCTTCCTCCTCATGCTGAACGTGGTGCTGCTCGTCCTCGGGAGCGTCCTCGAGATCTACTCTGCCATCGTGGTGGTGGCTCCTCTGGTGGCCCCGCTCGGGAAGGCCTACGGCATCGACGCCGTCCACCTGGGGGTGGTCTTCCTCGCGAACCTCGAGCTCGGGTTCCTCTTCCCGCCCATGGGACTCAACCTCTTCCTCTCGGCGCAGCGGTTCGGGAAGCCCCTGCCGTACGTCTACCGCAAGGCCTTCCCCTTCCTCGCCATCATGTCGGTCGGCGTCCTCCTCATTACCTACCTCGAACCCATCACCACCGGCGTCGTCCGCCTGGTGAAGGGCTAGATCCGGGCCAGGTCCGCGACGACGAGCCGGGCGCGGGCCATCCCTCCCGGAGCACGTAGAGGGCGAAGGTGACGGCCCAGGCACCCACCACGTCGATGGCGTAGTGGATGTGCGCGAGGAGCACCGAGGCCACCACCGCGAGGTGGGTGGCGAGCGCCGCCAGGCGGAGCCGGGGCCGGTCCCGGAGGTAGAGGAGGAGGAGGAAGGTCGTGGCCGCGTGTCCGGAGAAGAAGAGGTCCTGGCTCAGGTGTGCGGCGATGGCGCTGCGGCGGAAGACCCCGATGGGCGAGAGGAGCTCTGCGAGGGCGCGCCAGGTCTCGGCGCTCCCCGCCGCCGCTCGGGGCGGTCCCGGGCGCGGCGCGCCCAGGCCGGTGAGGGCGATGGTGACTCCGCGGGCGAGGGACACGAGCCCTCCGGTGACCGTGTAGCGGACGAAGCGGCCTGCGTCGGAGAGGAGGAGCGCCGCCGCGAGCGGGAGGTAGGCCGCAAGCCAGATGAGGTAGTTCGCCCGGTCCACGAACGGCAGGTAAGGAAGGTGGTCGAGAACGAGGTCCGGCAGGGTCGGCGCCGGCCGGAGCTCGGCCCACAGCGCCAGCGCGGTCATGGCGGCATAGGCGGCGTAGCGAAAGGCCAGCGCGCCCGCGATGGCGGGCCAGAGCTCCCGTACTCCCTGAAGCCCCGTCCGGCGGCTGGTCGTCTCGGAGGACTCCCCGGGAACGCTCACGGGAAGCGGCCGGCCGCCGCGAGCAGGTCCACCTTGGCCTGGCGCACGGCGTCCTCGGCGATGACGGCGGTGGTGGCGGCGTCCCGGGCCCTCTGCTCCGCGTCGATGACGTCGAGGTTGCTCGTGGCGCCGGCCCGGTAGCCCTGGTTGGCGAGGTCGAGCGCTGCCAGAGCCGCCACCGCTCCCCGCCGCGCCGCCTGGTAGCCGGCGACCGCGAACCGGAGGACGTCGAAGGAGACGCGCACGTCGGAGTGCGCCTGGAGGAGGGCGAGGGCGAGCTGGGCCTCGCTCTCCCGGGCGAGCGCCTCCCGCTGCTTCGCGGTCGCGGGGCGAAGCCCCCCCTCGAAGAGCGGCACGCTCAGCACCAGCTGGGCGATCCAACCGCGGGCGGGCACCGAGGCGGTGGCCGGGTCCTGGAGGTAGCCCTGGAAGGACCCGTTCAGGATGGGGAACCAGTCCGCCCAGCTGTCCTTCCACACGGCCTTCGCAGCCCGAACCTCCTCCTTCGCCGCCCGGACGTCCGGGCGCGCCAGGACCCCGTCCTCGGCCTCCCCCAGGCCGGGGTACGCCGGCCCGGTCGGCACGGT